>OBLX010000001.1_pt1 | contig 348683 bp, 334 predicted proteins | sample 1519811 | NCBI WGS metagenome assembly OBLX01 (sample SAMEA3991476, study PRJEB22521) | metagenome | biome: anthropogenic terrestrial biome; feature: sewage plant; material: surface water | place: Sweden | collected 2012-09-26
ACGGAGGTGGGGAATTTCGACGAGCAACTCTGGGGAATTTCAGCGAGCGGCGTCACCTCGTGACGACAGGTGTTGGGCGAAATACTTTCATGAGAAGTGGTGCCAGTCTGTCGAGGACCGCCGGGGCGTCCACCGGGAGGTGCGATCGCTCGAGCCGACAGCCTGCCCCGAGCTTCTGGCTGTAGGTCGCACGGTAGCGCGGCAGACCCGATGGCTGTAGCTGCCGCCGAGATCGCCGACGTGCTGATACACGTCCTGTTCAACAGTCTCCTGGTCCGGGCGACCCGTTCTCGGCAGGTCGCAGAGGTCGAGCGAACCGTCCCTGGCCGATCGCGACGAATGAGTGCTGCCCGGCCATCGATCAGAGACGGGCGTTCCAGATGACTTCGTCGACCGCGGAGGGTGAGGTTGTCGGCACCGGGCCGGCCGCCACCACGTGGGGTGTCGCCTGAATTCGAGGGGCCACGCCATCGTTACGGTTCGAGGAGTGGAAGATCATCGGGTGGCAGAGCACCACGTCGCCTGCTTGTCCGGTGGCTTCCTCGACGTGCGACCACGTCTTCGGGTGCTGGGTGATGAGCGCGGCGACTTCGAGGTCGGTGAGGCCGTCCGGGACATGGCGCCACAGCTCTGAGGCGACACGGTGGTGGGAGCCGACGTCTATCAGCGTCCCGCCACCTCCTGGAGGCACGTCGCTGAACAGGAATAAGGGGAACATCCTCAGCTCGGGCGACCAAGGGAGGTGTGTGAAGTCACGGCCGTCGACGTGCCAGTCGTCGCCGTAGTCGATCTCGGCGAAGCCGGGAAAGGTGATTTGCCACCAGCCCATGTAGTCAACCGGCTCCCACCGTGACGGCCCGATTAGGTCGTCGAGGGCACCAGCTACCCGATCGCTGACAGCGTCGGTGAACGGCGCTGTGACCATGACATCGGCCAGGGTGATCCGGGGACACGGCCACGTCGTGGGGTCATCGAACCCGACCTGCGTCCGACTCTCCAGCTCGGATCTGACCGACGCGACTACCTCTGGAGCGAATGCTCCTTCCAGACGGACATACCCCGTGTCGATGAACTCTGCCACCTGCCTGGACGTGAGGACGGACGGCACTGCTACCCCTTCGGTGGCTCTAGGACGAGTGCGAGGTTGTGCGGGCCACGGAAGGCCAGCTCGAGCTGCTCGACCGTCCCGCCGATGCCCCTGTGGTGCTCGGTCACGGCTGCCAGCAGCTCGTCACGGCCGAGGCGCTGCTCGGTGTCCCAGAAGTTGCAGCACGGCACGAGAAGCGTCGGGCGCATCGCCGCGGCCCCGACCACCTCACGGATCGCCTGGTCCGGGTGGAGACCGACAATGACGTCGTAGTAGGGCGCCATTGAGGCCAAGAACTCCTCCTGTCGCGAGGCGACGCCGGTCAGCACCCACCCACGCGGGTCGATCACCTCGGTCTCGATGTTATGGGCCTTCGCCAAGCGTCGGGCGAGCATTCCTTGGCCGCCGGCGACGTCGGCCGCGAAGCGGCAGCCGTGGAACCGGTCCGCCACCAGATCGGCCACCACATCGAAGCGCTCGGGTGCGCCGTGGAACCGGTGGCGGCCCGTACTCCCGGCCGGCTCATCGCGCGAGCGCCGACGCTTCCGACCCGAGTTGTTGCGAGCGTTGATCGATCCCATGCGCCGGTGAACGTCAGCCCGTGAACGAGACGCGGTCGACCCCGAGAGACTCAGCGGGATCGCAAGGCTGGCTGGAACCCCGATTACCAGCGTCTCCCATGCCATCACTATATGGCGCATCGGCTACTTGCGACCCTGCCGCCGAAGTCGTTGGGAACTCCGGCCGACCAGATCCACGGCTATTTGGGGCGCCGCATCCTGAGGCAGGTAACGGCTAGGCCGCGCCGATCGATCGGTAGTTCGAGGTCGACGAGCAGCCCTGTCTCCAGCGCAGAGCGTCGCACTTGCTCGACCTGGGTCGACGCGATGAGCATCGCGATCCGGCCGCCGGGCCGTAGCACGGCTGCGGCCTGCCCCACCGAGGATTGGACGCAGTCCAGCGCTCTGTTGTCATAGGGCGGCTCGGTGGCGACGGCGTCGACTCGTCCGGGCTGCACTGGCAAGGAGGCGGCGTCGGCCACCACGTGGTAGTCGGCCAGTTCCGCCAGCCCGAACCGGAGGCGACGGTCCACGTCCGAACTCAGTGTCCGCCACCCCCGGCTACGCGCCTGGAGGATGACGCTGCCGGCGCCGGCGAAGGGGTCGAGGAGGGTGCCGCCGTCGCTTTGGTGCACAAGGTTCACCAAGAGCCGGGCGTCGGACGTCGGCAGGGCCCGGTGCTCCAAGGGTCCCCTCCCCCCTCGATAGCCCTGGATCCGTCGGACTACCCCATCGTCGCACTCGAGCAGGAACGAGCGCTGGTCCGGCGCCTCGGCCCGCAGCTCGTCAGTTCCATGGGATTGGACGGGCACAAGGACAACGTCCGCACCGCGCCACCGCGCCATGGGCCACCTCTCGTCCGGTTCATCCAGCTCCGCCCGGGGCACGGCCAGATCCACTGCCTCGCAATAGCCGAGTCGATCGAGTCGGTGGGACAGCTCGACAAGGGGGGCCTCCTTGTCCACGGCAGCCCAGGCGACACCGGCCACTTCGGAACGCGGCCCGCCGGGCAGCGGCCTCCCACCGAGGTCCTCTAGGACGGCGACCACCTCGGCTACGGCGGCCGAGCGCGCCTTCCGACGCGAGCGAACGATCTTGAGCACAAGGGCCCGTTCCTCCGGCCCGAGCGGAGGTGCAGGTGAGGTCGGTGCGGTCATCGGCCCTCCTATCAGAATATGCGTCGATCGGAGTCGTTGAGCGCTGCCAGGCGCGCCTCTGCTTCGGCTCGGTACCGGCCTCCGGCCAGACCAGCGGCCAGTAGCCCGCCGGCCGCAGCGCGGTCGATGCCGCGGGCGCCATGCTCGGCCGCCAGCCGGAGCAGGCGCTCGGGAGGGCTGCCGAGCACGTAGCGCGCCGCACCACCCTCGGTTCGCCCTGGGTGAGCCGCCGCCACCCGGAGATGTCGTCGAGCCCTGTCCCCATCGCCAAGGGCGAGCGCCAGCCAGGCCTGCTCATTCGCCCCGGCGGCCCCATCCCCTGCGACCCCCAAGGCGTCTGGGTCGACGTCAAGGTATTCGAGACTACCGCTCAGTCTGAGCACCCTCATCGCGGCCGCGGCGAGCCGCGGATCGGCCACAGTGTCGGTGGCGCTGATGCCGACGGCGGCCTGCCAGGCACCGAGGTCACCGGTAAGCGCGGCTGCGCCGACGGCGGTGGGGCAGTCTCGCAGGTCTACCTCCGGCGTGGGGGCCCGAGGGGACGGAACGAGGGGTCGGGATGCGAGGACAGGAGCGGCCACCATCGGGCGCACGGCCGGTTCGTCTAAGGACTGCTCGTAAAGGCGCCGACTAAGGCCGGCATCGCGCCACTGGTGCACGTTCCGGGGCGGGTGGCGTGCATGCAATCCACTGGCCGTGAACACGGGGACTAGCACGCCTCCGTCGGCCATCCAGCGGGTGGCCAACTCGGTATCGTTGAAGCCCCACCGGACGAAACGACCGTCCGCTCCACCGAGTTCCACGTAGCGGGTACGCGAGCACGCCAGCAGGCATCCGTACGCCATCCGGGCCAGCCACCACGCCGAGCGACCAGGGGGACGGATCCGCTGGAACCGCCGAAGGTCGGCCAGTTGGTGGGTGGCAGCGAACAGGTTCATCGGGAGCCCGGGTGTGTCGAACTCGAAGCGGTTGTCGTCGTCGATCCAGAAGGCTCTTTGCAGCTCCGGCGGGACCACCGGGCGTGTGACCGCTAGCCGGCCGTCACCGGCATCGACATTCTCCCGGAACCCGAAACCCAGGGCTTCGGGCCATCGCGCCAGGGCTCTCCGCACCTCGCGTAGGGTCCACGGGGTAATGACCATGTCGGAGTCGACGAAGACCAAGATGTCGCCCTGTGCCACAGCCGCCCCGGCGTTGCTGGCCCGGGCTTGACCGCCGTGCGGTACCGTGAGGACTTGGCCCTCGCCGAGCGGCAAGTCGGCGAGGTGGTCGGCGGCAGCGGACTCGGAGCCGTCATCGACGACGATGATCTCCACCGCGCACTCGTCTGCCACCACGGCCGCAGCCCTGGCTACTGCTGAGAGGCACGCTGGGAGGGTCGCGTTGCTATTCCATGTGGTGACCACGACCGACATCGATTCCGCAGCGGCACCGACTGGGTCGTGACGATCGAGGTAGTGGAGGTCGATGCCGTTGACGTCGCACCACGGGATGGGTCCGGGGAGCCCCGCTGTGCACCTGACAGCGGCGCGGACAGTGGGCTTGTCAAAGGTGGGCGCGCTCACGACGCCGGCGGGACCGAGTCGCGAACGCCAGGCACGATGGCGTTGTCTTGGTAGCAGCCGTTGTGACTGCCGAAGTCTTCCTTGAGGCGGCGAAGTTGCGACTTATCGAGCCTCCCCAGTGACAGGGCGACCCACTGGCGCCGAGTTGTCTGCTGGTGAGGGACAAGCGTGCCAGCGCTGCCCAGGCAGTTGGTGCACGCCGCGAGCGGGGCCACCCGATCGAGCAGGGCGCGCATCCGTACCTCGAGCCCCTTTGCGGGCGAGATGGGGCACCGATCGTCCTCCGCGCCGCCGTGCGCCAGTTGCGCGCCGGGCGGGCAGAGGTAGAAGTAGCCGTCCTCGACGGTGTGGCAGCTCCAGCCATGGGCGAGTTGGCACGTGGAGAAGACCTCCTTGGCCTCGTCAGGCTTTAGAGGAGACTCGGGCAGCACGAGGCGGAACCGCTCGTAGGTCTTAACGACGAGCTCGGTGTCGGTCGCCCGGCATCGGTCGACGAGCTCAGCCATCTCGGCCTCGCGCACCTGGGTGCCCGGGTACCGCGAGACGTGGATGTCGTCGGCGTGTTGCAGCCAGTCCCACCCGGCGCGGGCGAACACAGTGCCGTTGGTGGCGACGCGAACGCGGCCCCCGATCCCGGAACCTCGGATCGCCTTGAGCAGGCCGGCGAGGTCCGGGTGCAGGAGCGGCTCCCCGCCCACGACCTTCACGTGGTCCACGCGCAGGGCGCTGGCCAATCCGGCCAGGTCGCGGTGGACCGCGTCGGGGTCGGCGAACCCCCGGGCCGATACCGGGCTGGCATGGCTACACCCGATGCACGTGAGGTTGCAGTGGTGGACGGCGTTGATCTCGAGGGCGTTCAGCGCGATCACGTTGAACGACCTCCGGGTGCGGTTTCCTCGGCGGCGAACCACAACCGCTCGGCGAGGTACGGGTGGGGGACGATCTGAGCACTGCGAGCGCGCACTGCCCGGCGAACCTCGTTGGATACCTGCGAGCGGTAGCCGTCCATGAGCGCGAGCTTGTCGACGAGGGTCAGCGCCGAGACGTGGTCGACGGCAACCGGGGAGTCCATTACTTGAGCGGCGAACACCTCTGCCAGGGCCGTTCCGACCTCGACTAGGTACGGGAGGTCCTCGTAGAACCCGATTGCAGCGCCGGTGTTGGCGGCCGCTCGAATCGCCCCTTCCCGTGCCACCTCGTGGTCGATGTGTCCCCCGATCCCAAGCGGCGCGAGGCAGAGCGGGTCGGACAGCTCAGCGAGCACCGCTGCGAGCTGGTCGGCGATGCAGGCCACCATGGCATTCTCGTCGCCCGCCGCGTCGCGCATGTCGGCCCCGGTTGACCGCACGCTGGTGTCGGGGTGGCCGAGGGGGTGCCGACGCAGTCCCAATTGGGCACAGAAAAGGACGTCCTCAGTCGTGCGCGCCCTTGTGACCTCGTCGGCGTTGGCCCGCCAGGGTGGCCCGGTGATGAAGGCCGACCGGGTACAGACCGTCACGAGGTGCCCGACTTGCGTCGTGGCCGCGACGCCGGCGATTGAGAAGCACACGTCGTCGGGGTGGGGGCTGACCATCACGATCGAGCGGGCGGTCAGGTCCGGGACCACGGCAGGCCCTCCGGGTAGCGCTCGGCCATGCGTCGGTTGCCGTTCCGGAAGTAGTCCTCGGTGCCAGACACCGCCGAGCCGATGCGGTAGTTCACCGTGTAGCGACCGGTACCCGCCGACGGCTCCTCGGCCACTAGGTGGGTCGCCATGGCGCTGTCGCCTCGAGGGCCGGACACAAGGTGGGGTGCGTAGGTTCTGAGCACCTCGGTGCGCAGGGCGTAGCAGTTGGTGTCCACGTGCCAGCGATGGGTCCGGAAGAACGCGTCCTCGTCGGGCGAGAGCAGGCCCCGCCCCACATCGGCAACGATCCCCCGCTCCCATGGCCCGAGGCTGTCGCAGTTGTCGCGGCATAGGAACCCTCCGGCCGGGGAGATGATGTTCCGGAGCGAGTATGCCCACGTCGCGTCTCCTCCCTCGAGAGCGGCTACGAGATCGGCGACGTGTGTGGGCTCGTATGTGTTGTCGGCGTCGAGCAGGCAAACCATGTCGACGGTGTCCCCGAGCAGGTAGCTGGCGGCCGCGTAGAGCCTGTGGCCGAACGTCTCCTGGTCGCCGGCTCGGCGGCTTAGGGCCAGCAGCTCGACCGGCGTGGTCGCAGTAGGCGCGCCATCCAGGACGCGCCGGGCGTCCGTCGCCGGCCCTGGCCCGTCGGCCACGACGAGGTGGACCATCGGCGGCCTGGCCTGCCGCTGCACGCTGGCCACGGCCTCGGCTAAAAGCGACTCACCTAGCGTGGCAGTGACAACAGCGACTCGCATCCGGCCTCCTCCCAGTGCTGCTCGGACCCGATCCAGAGGCCGAACGAGTGCCACCGCCGGACCGCGCTGCCCTCCTCGAATCGCGAGCGAATCTCCGTCCATGCTCGGCCCATGGCCGCTGACCAGTCGATGTCGTCGAAAACGATGATCCCGGTGGGTGCGAGGAGGGGGCGCAGCGCATCGAAGTATGCGACGGTGCGCTGGCCGACGTGATCGGAGTCGACGAAGCCCAGGTCGATCGGCCCGAGTCCGGGGATAGTGGAATGGACCGCGTCCTCGTGCCGACCGACGTGCAGTGTCACGGAGTCGTCGAGGCCCAGGCTGGCGATCGTCTGCTCGGCGACACGGGCACGGGCGACGCCGCCCTCGAAGCTATGGACGTGCCCTCCCGAGCCGCCGATACCTGTCGCCAGGTACGAAGCAGAGATCCCCACGCAGGTGCCAAGCTCCACCACGAGCCGAGGCTCCACGAGGCGTGCCAGCTCGTGGAGGAACCATCCCTGGCGGGGATCGACGCTTGAGATCGTCGCGAGCCACGCGACCTCGTAGGTCTTGGGGTAGCCGTCGGGCACGACCGTCGCCATCTCATCCTCCGATCGCGGGTCGGGACCGAACTCGAGGTCCTCGATGCGGTCCGTCGATCGGGAGTAGTCGAGTCGGAGCCTTTCGATTTGAGCGGCGGCGTCGGCGGCAGCCATCAGCGAACTCCGGCGGAGTGGTGGCGGCAGAACCGCGGACTTCGGTCTAGCGCGCCTCCGGCGAGGAGGCCCACCTGATAACTCAGGTGCCGGAGCAGTGGACGGGTCGATCGGGCCCTGTACGCCGTGCCTGCGGCACGTCCGAGCTGGCGTCCGCGAAAGCGGTACGAGGGGAGGCGCGGCCGGGGCGGCGGCCGGTCCTGCCACACGCGTACCACCCATGCCCCGCCTCGGCCCCAACGGTAGCCCTGGCGGAGGCTCGCCAGAACGGCCCGTCGGTGTCGGACCTGACTCAACGCGTCCGGTGCAAAGGCGATACCTACCCCGAGCGATTGCACTCGCCACGAGAAGTCGATGTCCTCGGCTCCGACCATCTGGCAGCAGAAGCCGTCGGCCGCCCGCAGGAGGTCGGCCCGCACCGCCAGGTTGCCGGAGGGAGCGTACGGAAGGAACCAGAAGCCGACGGGGAGCGATCCGGGGGTCAGCTGCTCGCGTGCGGAAGCGAGTCGCTCGCCGTTCAGCGTCTTCTCGTCGAGCGCGCCGCCCACGATGCCGACGCCCTTGTCGGCGAACGGGCCGAGAATGGCGTGGAGCCAGCGGTCGGTGACGAGGTCGTCGGCGTCGACGAACACGACCACGTCGCCCGCGGCCGCGGCCGCCCCCCTTGTGCGGGCATGCGCCGGCGAGCGGAGTTCATGGGCGCACAGGACTACTCCACTCGGCATCCCGTCGAGTTCAACAGCGATCCGGTCAGCGCAGCAGCGGACAGCGTTGTCGACCACGATCAGCTCGGCGTCGGCCGCCGCCACCTGCCCCGCCACGGCGCGGACCTGGTCGCGTGCAGCGTCATCCCAGCGGCCGACCGGGATAACGACCGAGGGACGCACCGTTTGTCTCGGCTCGATTGCCAGACGGCTGTCTTCAGGGGCTGACTTCGGTTGCGGGCAGGCCTGCCACTCGATACTCGGGCACATCGAGACCCGCACGCTGGCGAACTCCCTCGTTCTCGTCTTTCGCCCCATCTGCGCTCCCTCCCCAGTAATCATGCCATCGACGTCCGTCGGGTTGGCGACGCACCCACGGCGCCTCGACGAGCGGTCCATGAGCAGGCCGGTACCGACCTCGGCGCCGCCGCGCGGAGCCCAGGAGGGTGACATAGGTGTCGACGGCGGCGGCTACCGGATAGAGACGCCGGATCTCCCGGCGTCCGGCGGCCACCTCATCTTGACCGGGCGGAGTGCAAAGGGCGGCGGCGGTCGCGTACGGATCGTCGAAGGCCACGAGGGCCAAGCCATGTCCGGGCGGGAGCAGCCCCTCGACCGCGCCCGCAGGGGTAGCCACCGCCGGTGTCCCGCACGCAATCGCCTGCACCGGAGTAAACCCAAACGTCTCAGGAAAGGCGCCGACCGCCAGGCACACCGCCCCGAGCGAATAGTACGATGGCATCTCTGACGGTGCGACCCACGGGTGGAAAGTGATGTGCCCGGACAGCCCCATCTCGCCTGCCTTCTGTTCGACCCCGTCGATGAAGGCCTGCTCCGCCTGGCGTACGGCCGCAACCGAGAGGGGTGGCCGGGGAACGAGGAGGTGGAGGTCGGGGTTAACCTCTAGCGCAGATCGCAGAGCAGCGAGCGCCGCTACGAGGCCCTTTGATGGCTCGGGTCGGTGGGGAAACAGTACGTACTGTCGTTCATTTCGCAGCCCAAGCCGTTCCCGCGCGCTTGTCGCGTCCACCGGTCGGTAGTGGTCCGTGTCGACCCCGTAGGGGACGAGGTGGACTGGGGGAGCGGGTCCAGTCCACGCCTGCTCTCCGACCACGGCCGCCACACAGTCCTGGAGGTATCGGGAGGGGACGATGATCTCGTCCCACGCCAAGCCGAAGACGGCCTCGACCTCCGTCGCGTAGGTGAAGTTGTTCAGGGTGAGCACCACCGGGACGTCGACCTCGACCGGTAGGCCCCGGTCGATCGAAAGGATCACGTCGGAGCGCTGCGCCGCGTCGGCAACCTCGCGAGCGTTCCAGTGGCGTTCGTAGGGGGTGAGGTGATCGTCGGTCGGCTCGATCAACGTCGGGGTGATGCGCGCCGCCGGCCCGAAGTCGGCGAGGGGGTGGCCCTCAGGATCGGGACAGATAACCTCGATCGAGGTGTGCTCTCGTCGAGCCAGCCCGTGCAGGAGATCGCCGACAAACTGCTGGGCACCGCCCGAGTTGTGATCGTGCAGCGGCGGAAAGTAGCTGTGTACTAGGATCCGCACGTCTATCGCCCTCCGACCGCTCAGACTGGAGCGCTATCGTAGCGACGGTGGGTGGGGATGGATCTCTCGATGTCCGTGGACCGGTCCGGGTGCTCGTGTGGGGTGAGAACGAGCACGATCAGCGCAACCCGATCGTGCAGCAGGTCTACCCCCGGACGATGCACGAGGAGATTGCAGCCTCGCTGCGGCGCCACTTCGGTGACGCCGCCGTGGTCGAGACGGCGACGTTCGACCAGCCGGAGCACGGGTGCTCGATCGAGCGGCTGACGCGGACGGACGTCCTCCTCTGGTGGGGTCACCTGCTCCACGAGGAGCTCGAGGACACGGTCGCGCAACGCGTCTGCGACGCAGTCCTGGGTGGCATGGGGCTCATCGCCCTTCACAGCGGGCACCTATCGAAGCCATTCCGCTCGCTGATGGGCACCACCTGCACGTTGCGGGTGAGGGAGTCAGGCGACCGGGAGCTGGTGTGGACGGTGGCACCAGGCCACCCCATCGCCGCCGGCGTCGAGCACCCACTGGTGATCCCGCTCGACGAGATGTATGGCGAGTTCTTCGATGTGCCACCGCCCGACGACCTGGTGTTCATCAGCTCGTTCTCGGGAGGTGAGGTCGTCCGCAGCGGGATGACTTGGACCCGGGGGCAGGGTCGCATCTTCTACTTCAGCCCTGGGCACGAGACCTTTCCCGTCTACCACCACCCGGGGGTGCACCGAGTGCTGGCAAACGCCGTCTCCTGGGTGCGTAGCGCCGAGCGCCGGCTCCAAGATGAGTGCGTTGAGAGCCCCGTCGGTTGGTTCGAGGAAGCCTGAGCCCAGTGCTCGTCGTTGGCGCACCGGTCGGACCCGCGCACGATGATGGCGATGGCGTCGTCATGTTCCCCCTCAGCAGCTTTCCGCCGGAGAGCGGCGTCCAGGCACTTCGCCTCCCGTGGCGTCGCCATCGATTTGTGCGCGTCGGAGACCTCGGCGCTGTGCCGGAGGGCGCGCTGCCGCTGGTCGCCCAGCTCGTCGCCGACCGGCTCGTCGCTGGCGGCGAGGTGGTGGTCGTGGGCCGCGGCGAGCGCGAGCTCTGCCTCACGACCCTCCTCGTCGCCGCCGGGCTTGAACACGTTCGCCAGGATGACGCAACCCGGTTACGGCGACGCGAGGCACCGCCCGGTGTGGTGTCGGAGGCGTACTCACGCCTACGGGCGGTGCGCCCCTCCTCGCCGCCCAGCCCGACCGGCGAAGTCGAGGTTGAACTGGCGACCGGTGCGATTACGGCGTCGGCAGGCTCGGACGCGGATGCCCCGCAGGCCCGGGTCGTCGTGCGCGCCCACGGCCGGGTGGTGCGGACCTTGGTGGCGCCCACGCCGGTGACTCCCTCCACCGTCCGGCGCCGCGCCGGCGTGGGGGGGGATTCGCTGTGGGATCCGTCGTCGACGGTAACCGGCGTGACCCCGCGGCCCGACGTCGTGGCCTTCGTGACCCCGTCGGGGGCAGGGTGGCCGCCTCCGCCCGCCTCGGTCGGACCCGACGGGTGGATCGTGTTCGCCCCCCATGCCCTCTCGGCCAGGTGCCGCCGGCGCATACAAGCGGCCATCGCTCTCGACAGTGCAGCGGAGATCGACGCACTCGTCGGGACGGTGGCCCCTCGATCGCTACCCTCAACGGCCACCGCTCGTTGGCTGCTGTACGACCGTCTGGCCGCGCCGACCGTGGACGACGACGAGGCGACTTGCATGCGCCGGGTCGCGGCCTCGCAGGTGGCCGCAATCCGCGCCGAGCGGGTCACCATCCGGGCCTCGTCTGTTGCCGCATCGGACGCCGCTCGCGTCGTCGGCCAAGTGATCGCCGATGGTGGCGCGGTCCGGGTGTCGCCTGGCCTCGTGGTGGTGGGCCCGAGCCATGGCCGGAGGGCCCTCTGGCGTGAACTACACGGGGCGGCGACGCGCCTGGGCCACATGGAGCGGATCCTCGGACGGCCCCTGGGTCGTGCCGTGGGCCCGGCGACAGCCCAGATGGCTGATGATGCGGGGCTGGTGCGCGCTCCGCTGCACCTCCAGCTGGCGATGGCTCTCGCCCAGCGGCGGGCACGGGTCGGATGATGGGTACCTCGCGCACGGGGCCCGTGGGTGTCGCCGTCGTCGGGTGCGGGTCGGTGAGCCGCCACTACCTCCGCACCCTCCGCTGGTTCGAGGTGCTGGAGGTCGTCGCCTGCGCCGACATCGATCCCGCCCGGGCGAAGAGTCGGGTCGCCGAGTTCGGGCTTGGTCGGCCGGCGACGGTGGAGGACGTCCTGGCCGACGACGCCGTCGAGGTCGTCGTCAACCTGACCCCGCCCACGGCCCATGCCCACATTACGCGGATGTGCCTCTCGGCTGGCCGGTCCGTGTACAGCGAGAAGCCTCTGGCCCCGACCTGGACCGAGGGACGCGAACTTGTCGCCCTTGCCGAGCAGCGCGGCCTGCTCCTCGCCTGCGCGCCGGACACGATGCTGGGCCGGGGTGTTCAGACGGTTCGCCACCTGATGGAGTCCGGCGCCATAGGGCAGCCCATTTACGCACAGGCCACCTTCGCCGTCGCCGGACACGAGGTTTGGCACCCGGACCCGCAGTACTACTACCTCCCCGGTGCCGGCCCGCTGTGGGACATGGGTCCGTACTACCTCTCCCTCCTGATCTCGCTGCTGGGCCCCATCACGTCGGTCCAGGCCCACGAGACCCGAAGCCCTCGAGTGCGTCAGGTCGCGACCGGACCGCAGCGTGGAGCACGAGTGCGAGTGGAGACGCCAACAACGAGCATGGCGCTCCTCCGGTTCACCTCGTCTGCGGCTGCGACGCTCGTCTGTTCCTTCGACGGGTGGGCGACGGCGGCTCCGAGGCTGGAGGTCCAGGGCTCGGACGCAGCGGTGCTTGCCGCTGACCCCAACACCTTCGGCGGACCGGTCCACATGGCCACCGGGACCTCCGCCGGATGGTCGGAGGTCGACCTCGTGGAGGGGTATGACCTCGAGCGGGGCATCGGCGTGGCCGACCTCGCCGCCGCGGTCCGTCACGGCGGGCAGCCCCGGGCCAGCGCCGAGCTCGCCCTGCACGTGGTCGAGGTGATGGCGGCCGTCGCCTCGTCGTCGGCCACCGGCGGGAGGACGGTGCCGGTCAATGGACGACCGGTTGTGCCGCCACTCGTCCCCGACCTCTCCACCTATGGCTGGACCCCGCCCGACCCGACGATCGACGCTCGCTACGCTGTCGTCGTGTGATTGTGCCGAAGCGCTCGTCGGTGGCGTACGAATCGCACCGCGCCTAGGAGGGTCATTACGGGGAACGCGACGATGCCCGTCACGGGGAGGTGTGGCCGGCGGCCAGCTCGCTCCTCGACCTCTGCCCGCACCCAACCGGGCAGCCAGAGCACCTGGCGGGCGAGGTAGACCAAAGCCGTCGGCCGACCCTCCTCGAGCACGAGCTTGGCGAGGTGGGCACCGCTCGCTACGGCGTAATGGTTCATCTTGCGGCGCAGGTCGCGCCGCGTCGTTGGGTGGGAGTGCCAGAGGACGGCGTTCGGGGTGTAGCGGATCACCCAGCCCGCGTCGAGGGCCCTGCGGAAGAGGTCAGAGTCCTCGACGCCCCCAGCGGGTGTCCCCTCGCCGAGGGCGGGGTCGCACCCACCGACCTCGAGGTAGGAGGAGCGGCGCCAGGCCATCACCGCACCAGGTCCGACCCGCCAGATATCGAATGGCGAGTGGGTCGTGCCCGTGCTGCCGACGAACCGCCTCCCTTCCCATCCGCGGAACAGCGGATAGCGGGCGTCGAAGAGCTGGCCCACCGTCGATGACGGGTCCCTACCTAGCACTCCCCCGACAACGGCGATCGCCTCAGCGTCGGCGTCAAGTTCGGCGACGAGGACATCGAGGCAGGACCGGTCGGCCTCGCCGTCGTCATCGAGGAATACGACGATGTCGCGTTGGGCCGTCGCCGCACCCCGATTGCGAGCGACAGCTACCCCCCGTCGCGGCTCGTGCACGAAGGTGGCGCCCCACTCCCGGGCGAGGTCGGATGACGTCGGGGGAACTCCGTTGTCGACGACGATGAGCTCGTCGCCGAAGGTCATGGCGGCGCGCGCAGCGGCGAGCGCTCGCGCCAGCTGGAGGGGTCGATGCTTGGTGGGGATTATCACCGACACCGGTCGGGTTCGAGCCGGGGGCGCGATCCATGAGCTCTCGGAACCGACGGCGTCCCTCGCCCGGGCCCGGCGGCGGAGGCGCAGGAGACCCCGGGCCACGTCCGGTGCCTGTCCGTGTCGAGGGTCGAGCACCTCGACATCGCCGCCCGCGCAGAGCAGCGCCCACCTGCGCGCACCCTCATAGGAGGTCCGGACGTCGGCGGTCTCGTCAAGGTCGACGTCGATGACGTCGACCACTAAGCGGCGCCTCCCTTTCGGTAGGGGGCGGATGTCGTCCACGCCTCTTTCCACCCGCTCTCGCTTCCCGGATTAGGCGCCTCGTTAGCCTTGCATAGACTACGCCCGCACATAAGTGGGAGAAGGGGTAATGGTCGACAGGTCGGTGACTGGCGTCGGGCGTCAGGGGACCGTCGCGCCAGCGGAAGAGCTCGTCGAGGGGGACCGAGATGGCGGCGGGTCGTCGGACCCCGTCGATGGCATGTCGGTGGTGGTGCCGACCCATGCCGGGCGGCTCCCGTACCTGCGGCGCCTGCTCGACAGCCTTGAGGCAGCGGCGGTCCACTCGCAGGAGCCGGTCGAGGTCATCGTCGTGGACGACGCCCAGGCAGCAGACGACACGGAGGAGGAGTGCCTCGCCCGGGGCGTGCGCTACCTGCGCGGGCCGCGTCGGGGCGGCGCCAAGCGCAACGTCGGGGCGTCCGTCGCCTCGCACGACCTCCTGCTGTTCGTCGACTCCGACTGCGTGGCCCACCAGGACCTGCTATGCGCCCACCAGAAGGTGCTGCGGGCCGCGCCCGCGGAGGTGGCCGCGGCGGTCGGGTTCACCCGGCACGTCGGGCCGGGTGGGTGGGCCTGGCGTCTGGCCAGTCGATCCGGGCGCTACAACTCGTGCTTCGACTGGCCGCTCCAGTACGCCGAGGTCCTGTGGGGGGCGACGGCCAACCTCGCCGTGCGCCGAGACGCCCTGGTCGCCAGCGGTGGCTTCGACGAGACGACCTGGACCGTCGTGGGTGGCGAAGACGTGGAGTTCTGCGCCCGCCTGGTCGATCGGGGCGGCAGCATCGTCACGGCGGTCGACGCCGTCGTGCTCCACGGGCGCGATCACATGACGGGGCTGGCCTCGCTGGCGCGGAGCATGCTCCGCTACGGCGCAGCCGACGCCTACCTGTGCGCCCGCCTGCCCCACCGGGCCCGGTGGACGGCGACGCCGGCGGCTGTAGCGGTCGTCGTCGCGATCCTCATCGCCGCCACGCCCGCCCGGCAGAGGAAGCGGATCGGCCGTCTCGTCGGTGCTGGTGCAGTGGCCGCGGTGTTTGGACGGGACCTCGTCGCCCAGGTCGAGCGATCGCGTCGGGTGACCGCCCTCCGGGCCCGGGCCGGCGTCACTCCGAGCTTTGAGGAAGACTTGGTCGCCGCGGTGAGCGGTCCGGTGCCCGAGCCGGTTCGGATGGAGCCGGGGGCGGCCTCGCCCACGCCATCGGTTCGCCCGGTACCGGTCGGTGACGCCCTTTGCGTTGTGTTCGACTGGCTCTTCGACGTCGGTGCCGCGGTCGCAGCTCTGCGCCAGGGCCGACCGGACCTGCTGGCCCGGCGGTTCGGCTATATGGACGGAAAGGCATTCGTGGCCCACCCGGAGCCGGGAGGCGACGCATGACGGTCACCAACGATCCGCAGCAGACCTCCGACCTCAGGGTCGCAAACCGCGCCCTCAACAACGCTGAGTACGACCACGGGCAGCTCACTCTACGGAGTCGTCCCCTGGCACTCTTCGTTGAGATCACGGAGAATTGCAGCCTTTGGTGCGACATGTGCCGCCCGAAGCAGCGCTACGACCGGACGCTCGACATGTCCTACGAGCTGTTCGATGCCGTCGCCGCCGAGCTGTTCGGCGCCGCCAGCCTGGTCGACCTCCGCGGCTGGGGAGAGAGCACCATGCGGCCCGACCTGGATCGGTTCATCCAAGTGGCGGCGTCGTATGGACCCCAGCTGCGGATCGTCACCAACGCCCAGATCTCCCGGCCCGGCCTCTGGGATCAGCTGATGGCGCACCATGCGATCGTGGTCGCCTCCTGTGATGCCGCCACTCCCGAACTCTTCGCCGAGCTGCGCACGGGAGGGCAGCTGAGCCGGTTCGAAGCCAGTATCCGGACGCTCGTCGAGCGGCGGGATGCGCACGGAGCGCCGCGGGGAAACGTCGTCTTCACCTGCGTCGCCAGCAACCGCAACCTTCACGAGCTGGCGGCGGTGGTCGACCTGGCCGCGCGCTTCGATGTCTCCAAGGTCATCTTCTTCCCCCTCCAGGACAACCATGCCGCCGGCACCTCACCGCTCCCGCTGCCCACGACCCGCGCCCGGGCGGTGGACACGGCCCGGGCGGCCTACGCCGATGCCGTGCGCCGTGGTCGGGAGGAGGGGATCGTGGTGCAGCTCGGGGCGGCACCGAGCGAGGGCCTCGCCCTGCCCGACATGGTGAAGCAGGCCCCCTGCATGCACCCCTGGAGCTACGCCTATATCAACCATGCCGGCGGTGTGGGCTTCTGCGACCACCTGATTGGCGAGCCGAGCCACATATTCGCATCGCTCCGGGACCTCGCGTTCGAGGAGATCTGGAACGGTCCGGATTTCGTCGAGCTGCGGCGTCAGCACCTAGCCGGCGATCTCAGCGAGCGATTCGCGGACTGCCGCTGGTGCTACAAGCAGCGATACGTCGACTTCGAAGAGCTGTTTCATCCCAAGTACGAGGCACGACGGGTGGCGAGCGACGTCCGGGTCGAGCTGCTCGGTCGCTGAGCGCCGAGGGGGTGGCGGTGGACTACGTGGTCGCCACAGTGCCGCGGACGGGTAGTACCATGCTGTGCTCGCTTCTGGCCAGGAACGGCGCCGGCCGCCCGGCCGAACATCTGAACCCGGACCCGGCCGCCGGGGGCTTTGGTGCCGCCGACGGGTCAGGTCTGTCCGCCGAGGCCTACGTCGAGAGCGTCCGTCGCCGCGAGCGGGTCGGCGGCATCTTTGGGACGAAGGTGATGGTGCACTGGCTCGACGCAATCCGCGGCTCCCGCGGCGGGACGGTGGCGGACGACGCCGAGGTGCTGGTGCGGCTGTTCCCCGACGCCATCTACCTGCGCCTGCGCCGACTGGACGCGGTGGGCATGGCCGTGTCCCACACCATGGCGCTGGCCACGGGCGAGTGGCGCGGCGCGCGCCGGTCACATCCCCCCGATCGCGAGATCACCATGGACGAGGTTGACGCAAACCGGCGGTGGCTGCTGGCTTGCGAGGAACGGTGGACGGAGCTCCTGGCGGAAATTGGGGCGGTCCCGTATGAGATCACCTACGAGGCGCTCAGCGTCCGGCCCGACGACGTGGTGGCCGGCATCCTGGACCACATCGGACACGACGGACCCATCATCACCACAGTGCCGGAGACGACTGTCCAGCGCGGTCGGGCGGCAAGCGATCTCCGGGCTCGATACGAGAGCTGGCTCGACGCCGAGTCGTCGGACGCAGGAGGAGAGGGCCGATGAGGAGCTACCAGGAGGAAGACCGCCACCTCGTGGATTACCGGCTGGCCACCGTGCCCGGCCTACCCGACTGGGGGGAGTCGTTCCGGGGCCCGCACCCCACCGGTTCCGGGTTCGTGGCCTTCCTAGGCGCAGCGCAGACCTTCGGACGCCTCTGCGCTGAGCCCTTTCCGGCCCTTGTCGGTCGGGCACTGAGCGTTGAGACGGCGAACCTGGGCCACGGGGGAGCGGGGCCCGAGTTCTACCTGCAATCCGACCTGCTTGATGGCGTCCGCGGGGCCAGCGTCGTGGTGGTGCAGATAATGTCGGCGCGGAGCCAGTCCTCCCCGCACTTCCGGTCCGACGAGGGGTTGATGGCGGGAGTGCGGGTGGCCGACGGTCGACCCATGGTCGCCGAGGAGCTGTTCGAGGAGCTGCTGGAGGACGAACCGTCGGCTGTGCCCGAGGTCGTGCGAGGGTTCCAGGAAGCATCCGTCGCCAGTACTATCGAGCTTCTCAAGGCTCTCGCCCCGACGCCCACCGTCCTGCTGTGGTTCTCGGTCCAAGTTCCCCCGTGTCAGGTGTCCCAGGGCGTCGACGCTCGTGAGGTGCTTGGCACCTTCCCCCAACTGGTGACGGCCGACATGGTTGAGGCCATGCGGCCGCACGCCACCGCATATGTAGAGTGCGCGTGCACGATCGGGCTGCCTCGGACGATCGTTGACGAGGCGGGTCGTCCGTCCTCCATCGTTCTGGACTATCGCCTTTCTCGACCGGAGCAGTACACGGTGACGACGGACAACTACTACCCGTCCCCCGAGATGCACCTCAGCGCGGCTGTGGCTCTGATCCCGGTCCTTGGTCCCCTACTGCAACTGGCTTCCACGGCCTAGTGGGGTGGCGCGTAATGGTCCGCCGGTAACTCAGGCGACCTTGCGCCGGTTCTCGAGTTCGATGATGCGGGGGTCGTGGCGGTCGCGGTTGCGGCGTCGGATGTAGGCCTGGGTGGCTTTGGAGAACTCGGTCCAGTCGGTGTAGTCGCTGCCCTTGACGACGAACTCGACGTATGCCCAGAAGTGGCACTCGATGCGGTTGAGCCAGCTGGCGTTGGTTGGGGTGGGCAACAGCCCGACGTTGTTCTCGACCGCCCATTGGCGGATGGCCGGGGTCCAGTGCGCGGACAGGTTGTCCATGACGATGTACACGGTGGTCTCGGGCGGGTAGCGGCGGCGGATGTCGCGCAGGAACTCCAAGGTGACCTGTCCGGTGACCCGCCGCTTCTCCAGGCGACCCCAGAACCTGTCGTTGCCGACGTCGTAGGCGCCCATCAGCTTCCGGGTCCCGTGGTTGCGGTGATAGGTGGCCCGCTGACGGCCGGGGCGGCCCTTGGTGAACCACCCCGACCCGGCGTGGGGCTTGAGTGAGATCGGCCCGCACTCGTCGAAGCTCACGACCACCCCGTCGAGCGTGCCGGCCTCCGCCGCCTTGTAGGCGGCCATCACCCAACCCTTCTTGGCCTCGAAGAGCGGGTCGGTCGACCACTTCCAGGTTCGGGTGCGCTGCGCGGTGATCCCCATCGACTCCAGGATCCGACGGAGATGCTCTTTGGAGATCGTCACGATTCCCGCCCGGAACAGGTGACGGCGCAGCGTGGTCAACGACCAGCGGGTCCCGGGCTCACCGAGATCACGGGGACGGGCGAGAGCGACGGAACGGATCTCTTCTCGAGTCGCGTCATCGATCCTCCTCGGGCGCCCGCCCCCCATAGGAGGGCGTAACGACGCCACCCCGTCATCGTTGAAGTCCCGGATCACCCGCCGCACCTGGTTCTCGTCGGTCTGGAGAACCCGGGCGATCTCGGCTGCTGGTGACCCGCTGTCAGACGCCAACAGGATCTGCGCCCGCTGACGCAAAGCGAACACCTTCGAACGTCGCGACACCTGCCGCAGCTTCACCCCCTCCTCCGGTGTCAGAGCGCGCACGAACACCGACGCAGGACGACCCATACCAACTCCCCTCAGACCACGACGCGAACCACCACCATCGTGACCTCGCGACCCCCACCAGTGGTGGACGCGTAACCAGCGGCTACTTCAGCGCCACCCCACTAGGGCGAACCGGATGCCGAAGGCGCCCCGAAGGACGAGGGGCCAGTGTCGGGCGCCGCCGCCTTCTTCTTCTTGGGCGGCGGAACGCCGACCTTCACCGAGGCCTCGGCGAAGTCGGGCCAGCGCCGGCGGCTCACGATGGACAGGCGGCGCATGAGGTCGATGGCGCCGGGATCCTCGTCGCCGGGGCGGGCGATGATCGAGCCGTCACCGATCATGCGGCTGATGATCTCGCGGCCGAGGTCGGTGCGGACGATGGTGAGGGTCCAGTCGTTGTTCTCGCCGATGCCCCCGGTGGAGATGTCGGCGTGCTCGGCCGAGAAGTCGGGGCAGCACTTGCAGCCCTCACGGGTCCAGGCGTGGCACTCCTTCAACGGGATCTCGTGGTAGTCCCCGTTGCGCATCCAGATCTGGAAGACGCCCTTGATGTTCATCTTCACCATCTCCTCCTTCTTCAGGCCGTACTTGGCCTCGAAGAGCTCGGGGAAGATGGCGTCGTCGAAGGTCTTGGAGCAGAGCAGGCCGATGTTGAAGATGACGGGCTTGCTGATCTTGCCCACCTTGCGGTGCCACATGACCGGCGGCACCGAGGACTGGCAGCTCATGCCCACGAGGGCGAGCTTGGAGAAGCCCCGCTCGAGGGCGTCGTCGAGGGCGAGGGTGTTGGCCGAGTACGTGTAGCGACTACCCGCCGACGCCAACACCTCGTCCTTGTTGCTGGCCACACCCGGTATGGCCTTCCAGGACGTGCCGTCGCCTTCGACGAACGAGGTGAGGGCGGCATCGATGTACCCGTGGTCGAGGGCCCAGATGAGCAGGGCCGACACGAGGCCACCGTCCTGACCCATCTTGTGGACGTAGTCGTCGCTGGCCCGGGTGAGCAGCACGTCCTGGTAGATGCCGGACATCTCGTCGGGCTCCCGGGTGCGGGCGAAGAGGTGCTCGTCGGCCTCGGCCTCCCAGGTGCGAAAGCGCGGGCAGGCCCGGGTGCAGGTGGTGCAGCCCTTCTGGCCGTGGACGCAGTCGCCAGGCCCCAACTCGTCCTCGAGGTGGAAGGGCTTGTAGCCGCCCGCCTGGTGGTCGTAGCCGATGACGTCGTGGGGGCAGGAGATGACGCAGCCGGCGCAGCCCGTGCACAGGCCGGTCTCGATGACCTCGTTGTAGAGCTCGAGCCACTGGTTGGTCCACCGCGGCTTCTTGGCCGGAGTGGTGGTCGCGATGTCGGTCACGGTGCCGTGGTGGAGTCGGTGACCCCGGGCGCCGTGGTGGTCGCTCCCGGCGCCAGCGTGGTGGCGGTCGTCGTGGTCGTGGGGAACTCGGGGGTGGTGCCCGCCGATCCCCCTCCCGCCTGGATCACGCAGTCGGTGTAGAGGTCGAGGAACTCATCCGGCAGTTGGGCGTCGGGGTCGTCGGCCAAGCGCTCGTCGACCCGCTGGAAGCGGTCGAAGGGGATCTCCCGCTCGAAGCTGTCGTAGGCGCACTGGCACACGTCCTGCAGGTCGTCACCGCCCTCGTCGGTGCAGGTCTCGATGAAGTTCTTCTCGACCTCTGCGTTGTAGTCGGACGGCTCGTCCTTGCCGCAGCCCGAGATCACCAGGGCCAGCGACACCACGCCGAGTACGACGGCACGACGCATCTTGAAGCTCTCCTGCGGGGTTCGGCGGCTACGAGTCGGCGTCACCGTACCCCGCCGACTGACCCCGCCCCCACCGATCGACGCTGAGCGGTGGGGGCGGAGCAGCCGTTGGGCGATGACCTCCCATCGGCGGCATTGGCGCCGGCCTGAGGGGGCATTTGGACCATCTTCGACACGGCACTAGACCGAGATGGTGGACCCGGGCCTCCTGCGTGACGCGCTCACCATCGGTCTCGGCCTCCTCACCGGCATCATGTCGGGACTCTTCGGGGTGGGCGGCGCGGTCATCTCCACCCCCGGCATCCGCGCCCTCGGCGCCACCCCGCTCCTCGCCGTGGGCACGACCCTGCCATCGATCATCCCCGGCGCGGCATCTGGCACGGCCCGCTACGCACGCGAAGGCATGGTCGACTGGCCGGTCGTGGCCATCACCGCGCCGGCGGGCATCGTCGCCGCCGTGCTCGGCGCCCTCGCCGCCGACCACGTGCCCGGTGAGGGTCACCTCCTCATGCTCATGACGGCGGCGCTCCTCGGGTACAGCGCCTGGCGCATGTTCCCCCGCGACGCGGCCGACGTGGCAATCGCCGCCCCCGCCGCCGTTGACTCCACCGCCGCCCTCGCCGCCGACCCCGACCACCTCGAGCCGGGCGAGCCCCTCGCCGAGACCGATGCCGAGGCGATCGGGGCCGACGGCGCTCACGGTCCGAAGGTCCACCGGCCGCTCGCCTTCGCCGCTGTGGGCGTCGTCGCGGGCGCGCTCTCGGGCCTGCTCGGCATCGGCGGAGGCATCGTGATGGTCCCCGGCTTCACCCAGATCGGCGACCTGCCCGTGAAGCGGGCCATCGCCACCTCGCTGGCTTGCGTCGGGCTCTTCGCCATCCCTGGCACCATCACCCACGCGCTGCTGGGCAACATCGACTGGCGCTTCGCCCTGCTGCTCGCCGTCGGCGTCATTCCCGGCGCCCGCATCGGCGCCGCCCTGGCCATCGGCTCGGAGGACCGACGCCTGCGCCGGGTGGTGGCCGCGTTCCTCGGCCTCATGGCCCTGGCCTACGGCATCGGCGAGACGTTGGCCCTGCGGGGCTGAGGGCGTCTGCCCCCGGGAGGCGGGTCCCGGGTCGGCGTCACACGGTCGCTCCGCCCTCGCTGAGGGCGCGTGCCCGGGCGAAGACCGCGTCGAGCATGGGCTCCGTGAGCTTCCCGGTGAAGGTGTTCTGCTGGCTCACGTGGTAAGAGCAGATGATGGTGATGCCCGACGGGGTCACCGCCTCGACCCCGTGGCCGAAGCGCGGCCGAGGGCGCACCCCGAGCGCACCGGCAAGCACCTGGTAGCCGAACGCGCCGAGGGCCACGAGCACCCTCAGCTCGGTGAGCAACGCCAGTTCACGCTCGAGGAACGGACGGCATGCGTCGCGCTCTTCGATGGTGGGCTTGTTGGCCGGCGGCGCGCAGCGCACGGGGGCCGTGATCCAGGCGCCGGTGAGGCGCAAGCCGTCGTCTCGAGACACCGAGTCCGGCCGACTGGCGTATCCGGCGCGGTACAGGGCCCGGTAGAGCCACTCTCCCGAGCGGTCCCCGGTGAACATGCGGCCCGTGCGATTGGCTCCGTGGGCAGCCGGCGCGAGGCCGACCACCGCCACCGAGGCGGACGGATCCCCCCAGCCGGGTACGGGCCGGCCCCAGTAGGTCTCGTCGCGATGGGCCGCCTTCTTCTCGGCCGCCACCTGCTCACGCCACGCGACGAGGCGAGGACAGGCGCGGCACGCCACGATTTCCGCGGTCAGCGCCTCGAGGGAGTCCACGAGGCGCAGGCTACGCATGCCACCGAACGTCCCAGGGCTGGGGTCGTGCCTGCCGCGACGCCGCCGGAGCGCCCCAGGGGCCGGGTACCGTGCTCGGGTCATGGCTACGAAGAACGCCCCCCCGGGGCCCGAGCCCACCCTCGTGCTGCTGGTGCGCCACGGGCAGACGCCTACCACCGGGACCAACCTGCCCGGCCGGGCGCGCGGCCTCCACCTCTCCGACAAGGGCCAGGAGCAGGCGGCCGCCGTGGCCGAGCGCGTCCGGCCGTTGACCCAGAGGATCGGGGCGGTCTATGCGTCCCCCCTCGAGCGCACGCAGGAGACCGCCGCCCCGATCGCCAAGGCGGTGAAGAAGCGGGTGCGGACGAATCCCGGCCTGCTCGAGTGCGATTTCGGGGCCTGGACCGGCGCAACGCTCAAGGACCTGGCCGAGCTCCCCGAGTGGAAGACCGTCCAGCGGTACCCGAGCGGCTTCCGATTCCCCCGCGGCGAATCCTTCGCCGAGATGCAGGCCCGCATCACCGGCGCCATCGACACCCTGGTGGCCCGCCATCCCGGTGCCACCGTCGTGGCCGTGTCGCATGCCGACCCCATCAAGGCAGCCGTGGCCCAGGCGCTCGGCACCCACTTGGACCTCTTCCAGCGCATCGTGATCTCGCCGTGCTCCATCACCGCCGTCTTGTACAGCACCACCGGGCCCGTCGTGCTCGCGGTGAACTCGACCGGCGGCGACCTCGCCGCACTGGCGCCTTCATGAGCGGGGCGGGGAGCGCGAGGCGGGCGAGGGCCCGAGCGGCCCGGCGACGCCTGGATCCCGAGGGCCGAACATGAGCTCGTCGTTCCGTTTCGACGAACCCGACGTCTTCACCGCCGGCGCCGTCGGGGCGCCCGGGGCCCGCACCTTCTTCTTCCAAGCCGTCGAGGCCGGTCAGGTCGTGAGCTTGAAGTGCGAGAAGCAGCAGGTGGCGGCCCTCGCTCAGTACCTCGCCGAACTGATGGCCGACCTCCCCCCCGTCACGCCGGCCTTGTCACCCGCCCACCTGGGCCTCACCGAGCCGGTGGTGGCCGAGTGGATCGCCGGTTCGATGGGCGTGGCCTACGACGAGGCCGACGACCGCTTCGTCATCGTCATCGACGAGCTCGTGGACGAGGAGGAGGTCACCGAGCCGCCTGGCCTCGCCCGCTTCCGGCTCACGCCCGCACAGGTCGCGGCCCTCATCCCGTGGGCCGAGGAGCTCGTCGGCCAGGGACGGCCCCTGTGCCCCCTCTGTGGTCGCCCGATGGACCCGGACGGCCACGCCTGCCCCCGATCCAACGGCCACCACCGGCCCAGCTGACCGGGTGGGCGTGCCCGAAGACACCGACGACGTCCTGCGCTTCCTCCGCGAGGCCGAGATGGCCATCGAAGGGCGCATGCCGTGGAGCTCGAACGCGACGTTCCTCGTTGAGCTGCGACTCGGCGAACGGGTCGACCGCGCCGTCTACAAGCCCCTGCGGGGTGAGCGCCCGCTCTGGGACTTCCCGCCCGGCCTCGCCAAACGCGAGGTGGCGGCGTGGGAGTTGGCCCAGGCGTTGGGATGGGACGTCGTCCCACCCACGGTCCTACGCGAGGGGCCCCTCGGCGAGGGTTCGGTGCAGCAATTCGTGGATGCGGACTTCGAGCACCACTACTTCACGCTGCTCGAGGACGAGTCGCTGCATCCACAGCTGCGACGCATGGCGGCGTTCGACATCGTGGCCAACAACACGGACCGAAAGGGCGGCCACTGCCTGCTCGCCGCCGACGGCCACATCTCCGGCATCGATCACGGCCTCGCCTTCCACGAGGACTTCAAGCTGCGGACGGTCATCTGGGACTTCGGCGGCGAGCCGGTGCCTGACGACCTGCTCGCCGACCTCGAAAGGCTCGTGACGAGCGGCCTGCCCGACACGATGGGTGCTCTGTTGACGCCGGTCGAGTGCCGAGCAGTGCTGTTCCGGGCCCGCACGCTGGTGGAGGCGGGGACGTTCCCGGTCGACACCTCGGGCCGCCAGTACCCCTGGCCACTCGTGTAGGCCTCAGCCGGCCTCGACCACCACCGTCGGCCGCGCGAGGACCTTGCTGGTGACCACCCGGTTGCGACCCGATCTCTTCGCCTCGTAGAGAGCGGCATCGGCACACCCCACCAGCCTGTCGAGGTCGAGAGCGTTCTCCGGGTAGCAGGCGACACCGACGCTGACCGTGATGGGGACGGTCTCGACCCCGTCGTGGAGGCGCAGTCGAACACGCTCACCGAAGGCCGAACCACCCACGCCGGCCACACCGGGCAACAGGACGACGAATTCCTCGCCGCCATAGCGCGCGGCGACGTCCTCCCGCCGGGTGATCTGCTCGAGGCCGGCGCCCACCTCCCGAAGGACGTCGTCGCCACGCTGGTGACCGTGGGTGTCGTTCACCGCCTTGAAGTGGTCCACATCGAGGAGCACGAGGCTCAGCGGCGCGCCCGTGCGCTGGGCTCTCGAGAATTCACGGTCGAGCGCCGCGTCGAACTCCTGGCGGTTGTAGAGGCCGGTCAGGCCGTCGTGACGGGCGAGGCGGTCGACCTCACCGAGCAGCATCCGGGTGCGCAGCGACATCGCCGCGTGCGACGCCGATTGGACCAGCGTGGCGAGGGTGGAGGTGGGCAACCCGCTCCACCGGCCCCCCGCCCACTCGGCCACGAGGAGGCCCACCGGTTCGCCGTTGGCGAGGAGGGGCACCGCCACGACGTTGCGGGCCAGGGGCAGCATGGTGGCGACCAGGGCATCGGCTTCGGGGTCCAGCGCGCGCACCAGCATCGGCGCCCCCGTTCGGCGGCACTCTCCGAGCACGCCCGAGACGTCGTCCGGCAGCGGCGGCGCCTCGAACCACGTACAGGCGGCATCGTCGGCCACGGCTCCGATCGTGCGCTCACCGCCGGACGCCAGCACGAGGGCACGCGGGAAGCGCAGGCGCTGGTTGACGTGGACCGCCAGCACGGCGCAGATCTCGTCGGGCCACTCCTCACGTTCGAGATCCGAGCTCAGGTCGAGCAGGGACTGGATCTGGCGCCGGCTGTGGTTCAGGCCTCGCTCGTTGAGCGAGGAGAACGCCGCCGCGCCGATGGCCAGAACGAGCAGGGTGGTCGCCCGGAACGCAGCCGCGCCGTCGACGCCGTTGTCCACACCATGGAGGTAGTACGCCACCACAGCCGACGAAGCTCCCACCATCAACAGCGCGTGCCAGATGGCCACCTTCAACCCCGTGCGGTAGGAGGCCACCAGGGTCACGGCGACGATGTGGAAGTAGATGAGGAAGGTCAGGAGGCTGTCCTGGCCTCCGGTCTGGGCCACGACGTAGGCGAGGAAGACCCCATCGACCACCAGGAGCGCCGAGACCGCCAGGAGGCCCCGCCATCCCAGCTTGCGCCTGGTGAGCTCCACCGCAGTGGTCAGCCCCGCGTAGAGCACCGCCGCGAGGAACACCGTCCGGGATGGATCGGGGACGAGCTCGCCCATCACGCCGACCGCGATGATCACGCTGGCGGCGATGGCGAGGCGCGCGATGAGCAGGACGGCGAGGCGGTCCGACAGTGGGACCAGGTCGGGGTCGTGCTCGTCGTACGACGTCACTTGAACCTCAGGCGCTCGCCCTGGTCGAGCGGCGCGTCGGCAAGCTTGCGCTCGTGGCGGTCGGCCCGGTCCTGGAGGGCCAGGAAGGCGGCGATGAGCACCCCGAGGACCACCGGCCACGCGAAGTGGCGGAGGTCGTGCTCGATGGCATCGGTCAGGGTGTCCGAAGGGGGTCCCACCAGCAGCGCCGCGACCACGACCACCGAGGCGATCGTGAGGGTCGCGACGGCAGCCAGGAGCACCCTGCTCGTCATGCGGCCGACAACGTGACCGCTCCATCGGGTCATCGTTGACCTCATCGGCCCGCCGAGGCGGAAGTGAAGCGCCGTGAGCGCCGGCGGCCTAGTGCTGACCGAGCACCTGCGACAGGTACGGGTTGGCGAACGTGCCCTTGGGGTCGAGGCGCTCGCGAACGGCCAGGAAGTCGTCCCATTCGGGGTAGCGCTCCGCCAGGGAGTGCGCGGTCTGGTGGTGGACCTTGCCCCAGTGGGGCCGGCCGCCGTAGTCGTCCATGATCGCCTCCACGCCCGAGAAGTAGGGCTCCTGGGGCGTGCCTCGGTAGACGTGCACCGCGAGATAGCCGGTCTCGCGGCCGTAGGCCGGGCTGAGGGCGATGTCGTCGGCGGCCACCGCCCTCACCTCGACCGGGAAGAGCAGGGGGAGCCGCTCGGCCTGCACCAGCGCACGCACCCGGCCCAGTGCCTCGGGCACAGCATCGAGGGGCACCGCGTACTCCATCTCGACGAAGTGCACGAGGCGCGGGCTGGCGAACACCTGGTGACTCGGCTCGATGTACTCGACCCGACCGGCCGAGGGGAGGGCCTTCCCGAGGCGGCGCACGGCCGAGGGGCGCCGGCGAACCACCCGGTTCGCCGCCCCGAAGGCCACGTTGTCGTAGAGGATGCCGTTGCGCCAGCGCTCCCAGCGCGACCGGGGGCGAGCGGCCTCGGTGGTGCGGCGGTTGCGTTTCGTCAGGGCCCACCGGGTGTTCGGCACCCAGAAGAACTCGAAGTGGTCGTGGCGGTCCAGCCACCCGTCCCAGTCGTCGAGCACGTCATCGACGGGCATCGGCTCCTCGACGGCGTGGAGGTTGAACGCCGGCACGCACTGGAGGATCAGCTCGGACACGAGGCCGAGGGCACCAAGGCCGACCCGCGCCACCCGGAGGAGCTCGGGGTCGTCGTCGGCGGCGCACGTGACGACGGAGCCGTCACCGGCGATGAGGCGCATCCCCACGATCCCCGTGGCGAGGTTCCCGAAGCGCCGGCCGGTTCCGTGGGTGGCGGTGGCCGTGGCCCCGGCGATCGACTGGTACGCGATGTCCCCCAGGTTCGGGAGGGCGGCCCCCCGCTCGGCGAGGAGGCGGTTCAACTCGGCGAGGCGGATGCCCGCCTGCACGGTGGCCCGGCACGAGGCCGGGTCGAAGTGGAGGAGGCGGCCGTAGTCGCGCAGGTCGACGAGGTACCCGTCGGTGCAGGCGATGTCGGTGAACGAGTGGCCGGCGCCCACGGCCTTGACCCGCCGCCCGGAGGCAGCGGCCCGCTCGACGACGGCGACCAGCTCGGCCTCCGTCCGCGGGCGCTCGACGGCGTGGGGCACGCAGCGCTGGTTGCCCGCCCAGTTCGTCCACACCCGTCGGCCCACCCCCGCACGCTAGGTCACCCCGAACCGGCTCCTGATTCGACCGCTCTGACGGTCGAATCGGGAGCCAGAACAGGTGGTGCCGGGACGCGCAACGGGGCACCGGCGCCGTAGCGCCGGTGCCCCGTCGGGCACTGCTCAGGACTGCGGTGGCGTCAGCCTCGGGCCTGAAGGGCCGCGATGAGCTTGGGCAGCACCTTGTGCACGTCGCCCACGATGCCGAGGTCGGCGATCGAGAAGATCGGGGCCTCGGCATCCTTGTTGATGGCGATGATGTTCTTCGAGCCCTTCATGCCCACCATGTGCTGGGTGGCGCCGGAGATGCCGGCGGCGAGGTAGACCGTGGGCTTCACGACCTTGCCGGTCTGGCCCACCTGGTACGAGTAGGGCACCCAGCCGGCGTCGACGATGGCTCGCGACGCGCCCGGGGCGGCCTTGAGGAGCTTGGCCAGCTGCTCGATCATCTCGTACTTGTCGGACTCGCCCAGGCCACGACCGCCGGAGACGACGACGGCCGCCTCGTCCAGGGACGGGCCCTCGCGCTCCTCGACGTGACGCTCGGTGACGGTGGCGCCGCCCGAGTTGCCCAGGTCGGGCACCGACACGGCGACGACCTCGGCAGCCCCGCCACCGGTCTCCGAGGCTTCGAACGACTTCGGCCGGAACATGGCCAGGTGCGGGCCGGCGGCGCTGAACTTGGTCGAGACGTTGGTCGAGCCCCCGAACACGGGCTCGACCACGACGATCGAGTCGCCGTCGACGGTGATGTCGACGTTGTTGGTGATGACGGTCTTGTCGAGCTTGGCCGACAGGCGGCCGGCGATGTCGCGACCGTCGTAGGTGGTGCCGAACATGATGAGGTCCGGGGCGGCGCCGCCCTCGATGGCGGCCGCGATGGCCGCGGCCACGGGGACGCCGGGCAGCGCACCGCCGAGGTCACCGGTGGCGTGCACCTTGGTGACGCCGTGGGCGCCGAGCTCCGCGGCGACCGCGCTGGCGTCGCCGCCGAGGACGGCCTCGACGTTGTCCGCGATCTCGCGGGCCTTGGCCAGCATCTCGAGGGTGATGGGCAGGACCTTGCCCTCGCGTTCTTCAGCGAGGACCCAAACGGTGGAGAGAGCCATGATCAGTCCTCCTACAGAACTTTGAGCTGGTCGAGGAACTCGACGATCTTGAGGTGCGCTTCGCCCTCGTCTTCGATGATCTCGCCGGCCTGGCGGGCTTCCGCGGCCGACACGTCGACGATCTCCTGCTGGCCTCCGGCCCAGCCGACCTGGCCGGCGTCGAGGCCGAGGTCGGCGACGGTGAGCTCGTCGACCGGCTTGCTCTTGGCGGCCATGATCCCCTTGAACGAGGGGTACCGGGGCTCGACCACGCCGGCGGTCACGGAGACCACCGCCGGCATCGGGCACTCGACGTCGTCGTAGCCCTGCTCGGTCTGACGCTGGACGGAGACCTTGCCGTCGCCCACGGCGATCTGCTTGGCGAAGGTGACCGAGGGCAGGTCGAGCAGGCCGGCGAGCTGCTCGGGCACGGTGCCCGTGTAGCCGTCGGACGACTCGGTGGCGGTGAGCACCAGGTCAGGCTCGGCGCGCTTGATGGCGGCGGCCAGCACCTTGGCGGTGCCCAGCGAGTCCGAGCCGGCCAAGGCCGGGTCGGACACGAGGATGGCCTTCGCCGCGCCCATGGCGAGCGCGGTGCGGATGCCGCCGACCTCGTTGTTGGGGGCCATGGAGACGAGGGTCACCTCGCCACCGCCGGCGGTGTCGACCAGCTGCAGGGCCATCTCCACCCCATACGAGTCGGACTCGTCGAGGATGAGCTTGCCGTCCCGCTTCAGGGTCTTGGTCTCGGGATCCAACTGCCCGGGCTCGGCCGGGTCAGGGATCTGCTTCACGCAGACAACGACGTTCATGGCGTCGATTGTCGGCCCTGGTCACCCGAGGCGACAAATCCGCCGGGCCCCGGGCCCGAGCGGCCCGCCGAAGCGGGAGATGCGGCGAGCGGTACTGTCGCTGCCCTCGTGAAGATCCTGCTGCTGGTCAACTCGTCGGCGTCGTCGGTCACCGCCCGGGCCCGCGTGGTGATCCGCAAGGCCCTCAGCGCGGACCACGAGGTGACCCTGGCCGAGACCACCCGCCGCGGCCACGCCACCCGCCTGGCCATGGGAGCGGCAGCCACGGGCACCGACGTGGTCGTCGTGCTCGGCGGCGACGGCACCCTCAACGAAGCGGCCAACGGCCTGGCCGGCACCGGCACCGCCCTCGCTCCCCTGCCGGGCGGCTCGACGAACGTGTTCGCCCGCCAGCTCGGGCTGCCCGACGACCCCATCGAGGCCACGGGCGACCTGCTCGCCGCGCTCGACGCCGACACCATCCGCCCCATCGGGCTCGGCGTGGTCAACGGGCGCTACTTCCTCTTCCACGTCGGCATCGGCTTCGACGCCGAGCTGGTGGCGCAGGTCGAGCGGCGGGCGGCGCTCAAGCGCTATGCCGGCCATGCCCTGTTCGCCTACGCCGGCCTCGACACCTGGGCCCGCCACTACGACCGCAGCCGGCCCCACTTCGCCCTCCACCACGCCGACGGCTCGGTCGTCGACGACGCCTACATGACCGTCGTGCTCAACACGAACCCCTACACCTACGTGGGCAACCGGCCGTTCAACCTGGCGCCCGACGCCACCCTCGACCGTCCTCTCACGTCGGTGACCGTGCGCTCGATGCGCACGCTGCGCTTCCTGAGCCTCATGTCGTCGGCGCTCGGATCGGGCGCCCGACTGCGCTCGTCGAAGTGGGTGGACTACCGGCCGGACATCTCGGCGCTGACCGTCAAGGGCTTCGGCCCGTTCCCCTACCAGGTGGACGGCGACTACCTGGGCGAGATCGACGAGCTGGTCTTCCGCCACGAGCCCGACGCCCTCCGCCTCGTCCTGCCGCGCTGACCTCGACTCAGCCGGCGAGCACGGCCCGGGCCACGTCGGGGGCGTTGGTGACCACGCCGTCGACGCCCCACGCCGCCAGTTCGATGATGCGTCCGGGGTCGTCGATGGTCCAGGTGTTGAGGGCGAGCCCGGCCGCGTGGGCGCGCTCGACCAAGGCCTCGTCCACCATCGGCACCCAGGGATGGATGGCGCGGTGGCCGTGGGCGGCGGCGACGTCGACGGCCTCGCCGCCCTGCGGGTCGAGGACGAGGAAGGCCGTCGGGATCTCCGGGGCCTGCTCGTGCACGGCGTCGACGGTGGCCAGGTCGAAACAGGAGACGAGGTAGCGCTCGACGTCCCCACGCCGGCGGATCTCTGCGATCACGTCGGCCACCACCGCCATCGAGGGGTCGTACGCCTCCTCGAGCGGGATGTTCTTGATCTCGATGTTCACGCCCATGCCCGCACAGGCGTCCAAGGCCTCCGCCAACGAGGGTGCTGCGGGATCGATGTCCGACCGCTCGAGCAGGTGCACCGGACGGCCGTCGGCCAGGGCCTCGTCGTGGAGGATGACCAAGGCGCCGTCGGCCGTGCGGCGCACGTCGAGCTCGACCCAGTCGGCGCCGAGGTCGCGAGCGGCTTCGAAGGCGACAACGGTGTTCTCGGGGAAGGCGGCGGAAGCACCGCGGTGGGCGATGACGAGGGTCATGGGGGACGGGTGCTCCTGGCGCTGGTGAACAGGGTTCACCCCTTGCCGCACAAGGGGTTTCGACCGTTCGACGGCTCTGTGAACTCTCGGAGAAAAAGTGCTTGCTACTGTTGTTACCGGGCGGTAAGGTGACGCCCGTCCCCGCCGCACCAACGCCGCAGATCCGCGTGGTGACGGCATGTGAACGAAATCACGAACGTGTGATCGACTCCTTGGAGGAGCGGTGGCTCTTACCCTGCCGGTAACCATGGAAAATGAGGACTGGCGCGTTGACGCCGCCTGCCGGGACACCGATCCCGACCTCTTCTTCCCCGTGGGCACCACTGGTCCGGCCATCGAGCAGATCGCGTCGGCGAAGGCCGTCTGCGGCGAGTGCGATGCCCAGTCCGAGTGCCTCGAGTTCGCCCTGGCCACCAACCAGGATTCCGGCGTGTGGGGCGGCACCTCCGAGGAGGAGCGCCGCAAGCTGCGCAAGGCCTGGTTGGCCCGCCGTCGCAAGGCCTCCTGAGCCACTTTCAGATCGTCGGCGCCGACTCCCCCCTCGGCGCCGCACCCTGCCGACGACCCCTCGCCTCGGGGGGTCGTCCCGCGTACGGCCACCGGTTGCGCTCGCGTGGAACGCCGACCGGTTGGCCCACCACGTCGACAGGTCACGCCGACTTCAACCGCCCGCCACGACGTTCGTCCCGGCGGCCGCGGCCGGCCAGGTCGGGCCGACAGGCACGTGCAGCTGCACCACGGTGCCCGACCCGGGGCCGTCGCTCTTGTGCATGGTGATGGTGCCGTCCAGCTCGGTCTCGACGAGGGTGCGCACGATGGAAAGGCCCAGCCCGGTCGAGCTCTCCATGGAGAACCCCGGCGGAAGGCCTGCGCCGTCGTCGGTGACGGTCACCACCAGCTCCCGCGCTCGATAGCCCAGGTCCAGCACCACCTCGCCGGACACCGGCACCTCGGTCGGAGGATACGCGTGTTCGACCACGTTCTGCAGCAGCTCGGTGATGACCATGGCCAGTGGCGTGGCCACCGTGGCGGGCAGCTCGCCGGCGTCGCCCTCGAGGCGGAAGTGCACGCGGTTGTCCGAGGGCAACAGCCCCTCTTCGACCATGCGCAACAACGGCCGGAGGATGTCGACGAAGGGAACCGCCTCGCCCGCCTCGCGGGACAAGATGTCGTGCACCAGCGCGATGGACTGGATGCGCTGCACCGACTCGTCGACCGCGGCGCGCGCCTCGGCGCTGGAGAGCCGCCTGCTCTGGAGGCGCAACAGCGACGAGATCGTCTGGAGGTTGTTCTTCACCCGGTGGTGGATCTCGCGGATGGTGGCTTCCTTGGAGAGCAGGAGGCGGTCCCGGCGACGCAGCTCGGAGATGTCTCGCAGCAACACGAGCGCCCCCGAGACCTCGCCCCGCTCGATGAGGGGGATGCACCTGACCACGACCGTGATGCCGGTGCCTCGCTCCACCTCCTCGGTCACGGGGATGGCGAAGGACCACGCGGTGCGGGCGATGTCGTCGCCGAGGCCCAGCTCGGCGAGGTGACGACCCTCGAGGCTGGCATGGATGCCGATGCGGTGCAGCGCCGACACACCGTTCGGAGACGTGAACTCGATCCGTCCGGCGCGGTCGAGGACGATGGTGCCGTCTCCCACCCGGGGGTTCTCCTCAGAGCGGCTGTGCTCGTCGGCGAACGGGAAGTCGCCCGCCGAGATCATGCGGGCGAACCGGTTGAACAGCTCGACGTAGGTGCGCTCGAGCTCGCCGGGTGCCCGCCCGATCGACGGCGTGGACTCCCGGGTGAGCACGGCCAGGATGCGGCCGCCATGGCGAACCGGAATGCACTGCACCCGCACCCGCTCGCGCAACGCCGACACCTCGAGCTCGCCCTCGATGAGCTCGTCGAGTCGGTACGAGCGCACCACCTGCGGGCGGTCCCGTTCGGTGACGGTGACGCCCACCCAGTCGCTGCGGTAGAGCGTCTGGCTGGTGGTGGGACGGATCTGGCCCAGGATGACGAAACGGTCCTCGGCGCGGTCGACGCCATCACCGGATTCGGGGGCGAACAACAGGAGGTCGGCGAAGCAGAGATCGGCGAGCAGGCCCCAGCTGGCCACCAGGCGCTGGAGGTGGGCGACGTCGTCCTCACCCAGGAGGGTCTGGCGACGCGCCAGCTCGGCAAGGCTCGGCATCCCGGAATGCTACGGCCCCCCTCCCGGCCCGAGGCGGTGCCCCCAGGGTGCGGCCATGGCCGAGTCGCTCTTCGAGCCCGTGGGGCGGGGTGCCTGGCTCCCCATCCACGTCGACGACCATGGCCTCGGCTTCGCGGAGAGCGCGCTGTACGACGAGCGGGGCCGCATCGGCCGCGCCGTGCAGTCCCTGCTCATCGACCCCCGCTGAGCGCGGGGCACCGGGTACTACTCGACACCGAGTGAGACCTCGCCGCCCGGACCGAGGAGCCAGCCCGAATTGTGCCTGACCTCACATCACAGATCGAACAAGTGTTCGAGCATCGTCTGGGCCCGACGGACACCCTCGTCGGCGCGCCGTGCCCGACGCCAGGGGTCCCGTTGGCGAGTGGGTCAGGGCCCGCCGAGGGCGGCGTCGGCGACCGTTGTCGCACCACCCGCGACCACGAGATCCGAACCGCCGGCGTAGCTCGGGCTGTCGGGCCAGTACTCCTGCAAGCGTCCGCCCACCGGGTCCACGTAGGTGGCGCGGTACGTGCCTGCGGGCAGGTCGGCGATGGAGAAGCTGCCGTCGGGAGCCGTGACCGCGCCGCCGGCGATGGCGCCGCTGGGACCGATGGCGACCACCCATGCGTCGGCGACGGGATCGCCGCTCGTGTCGTCGGTGACGGTGCCTGCGAGGGCACCCGCCACCAGGTCGAGGCTGGCGCTCGCCGAGCCCGGCGCGGCGACGGCCAAGGACTCGGCCAGTCCCGTGTTCGGTTGCCCGTCGAACCACTCCATGCGGTGACGGCCGCTCAGGTCGACGAAGGCGAGCCGGTACTCGCCTCCGATCAGGTCGAACACGTACCCCCCCGAGCCGTCGGTGATCGTGGCCCGGACGAGTCGATAGTCGGCGGCACGGAGTGCGGCCACCAAGACGTTGCCGAGCGCATCAGCGGAACCGCTCTCACTGACGATGCCCGACAGGGCGGCACCGCCGGGGGTGACGACCTGAGGGGTCAGCGACGCGTCGGCTGCGGCCGAGCCTCCTCCGGTGACGACCACTGCGGTGGCGGCGGGGACGCTCGGCGAGTTCGGGTAGAACTCCGCGGCGTGGGCACCGGTCGGGTCGACGTAGCCCACCCAATGGTTCCCGACCGGGAGGCCGTCGAAGGCAAAGGCGCCCGCGCCGTCCGTGAGCACGCCCCCCTCGGGCGATGTGGTGGGGCCTCCGATGCTGAGAACCACCGCGCCGTCGAGCGGGTCACCCGTCCCCTCCTCGGTCACGCTTCCGGTGATCTGGCCACGCGTCGACGCCATGGCGCGATCGGCGATGGCCGAGGCGCCGTTCACCACCGCGACCGGCGTGGGCACACCGCTGAAGCCGGCGAGATGCCCTCCCGAGGGGTCGACGAGGTAGAGGTGGTAGGAGCCGGTCGGCAGCAGCGCGGCGTAGGCGCCGTCGCCGTCGGTCACGGCGCCCCCGACGACCGAGAAGTCCGACGCCCGAAGCAAGGCCACCTAGACCGACGACAGAGGGGCACCGGTGCCCTGCTCGGTGACCCGACCGGCGAGCGCACCGGTACCCGCCGGATAGCCGACGGAGACGTCGACGGCGTTCGACGCCACCGGCGGACTCTGGTCGGCGTCGACGGTGGCGACGTTCTCGTAGGTGCCGACGTCCGCGATGGTGGGCGTGTACTCGCAGTCCACGGTCACCGACTGCCCAGGCCCGAGGTCTGCGAGTGTCGACGAGCATGCGGGCGCGTTCGGGTCGTCGAGGTATGCACCGGTGAGGGTGAACGCACCGTTGTTCGCGACGGTGATCTGGTAGTCGATGCTGCCACCGACGACTGCGTTCGGCGCGCCGGCGGTCTTCGTCACGCCGAGGCCGCAGGCAGTCCGGAAGATCTCGTAGTTGTGGTCGCTGTTGCCGCCCGTCACGTCACGGTCGGATTCGAAGGCGATGCTGCTGCCGTCGCCGGCGATCACGGGCGCGCGGTTGCCGCCGCCACCGATCGGGGTGTCCGTGAGCTGGGTGATGCCGCCGGTCTCGTCCCAAGCGAAGATCTCGTTGGTCAGGTCGCTGTTGGCGCCGGTGAGGTCACGACTGGACTTGAAGGCCATGCGGCTGCCGTCGGCCGCCAGGGACACGCCATCGCTGGACCCGCCGGTCGTCGCCGTGACCTGCGTCGTGGTGGGTCCGGCGCTGCGCCACAGGAAGACCTCCTGGTTGGCGTCGGCGTTGCCCCCTCCCAGGTTGGCGGTGGACCGGAAGGCGATCTGGGTGCCGTCCGATGAGATCGACGGGCCGTCGCTACTGCCGCTCGCCGTCGCCGTGACCGGCGTCGTGGTCGGCCCGGTGCTGGTCCACAGGAAGACCTCGTTGTTGGCCTCGCTGTTGGCCCCGCCGATGTCACGGTTCGAGCGGAACGCGACCTTGGTGCCGTCCGCGGAGATGGTCGGGCTGCCGTTGATGCCCCCGGACGTGGTGGTCACCTGGGTCGTGACGGCGCCCGCGATGGCCCACACGTAGATCTCCTGGTTGGTGTCGGCGTTCCCGCCGGTGAGGTCCGCGTCGGAGGAGAACGCCACACGGGTGCCGTCGGCGGAGATCTTGGGGGCCGCGTTGGTGCGCGTGGACCCGGAGGTCGTGATCTGGGTCAGGGTCGGCCCGGTGGCGTCCCAGAGGAAGATCTCGTTGTTGGCGTCACCGTTCGACCCGGTGAGGTTCTTGTTCGACTGGAAGGCGACACGTCGCCCGTCGGCTGAGATCGACGGCACGTTCACGCCGCCCGAACCGCTGGTGGTGGTGACCTGCGTGAACGTCGCGGCCGCGACGTCGTACACGAAGATCTCGTTGTTGCCGTCGGGATTGGTGCCCACGTAGTCCCGGTTCGACACGAAGGCCATCCGGCTCCCGTCCCCGTCGTAGGAGACGTTGACGTTCTGGCCGCCGGCACTGACGGTCACCTGGTCGACCACGGCGCACACCGACCCCTGCGACGCACCCACCGTGGGGCTCCCGGCGAGCAGCGCGCTGAACACCCCCACCGGGAGCAGTGCCGCCAACCGACGTCGGTTCCCGCTGCGCACCATCGTGGCCACCCCCACCCCCGTCGGTGCGCTCGCACCGGGACCGATGAGGGTAGTGGTCGCCCGCGTACCCCTCGCGCCTCCTGACCGATCACTTGTCGTCCGAGCACGCCTCGGACGCCCGTCCTACCATCGCGCCCATGGCGATGGGACAAGCAGCGGGCGACCTGAACCCCGACTACGTGGCGACCGCGGAGTTCAACCTCGCACGACGCGGCTACGAACCGGCCGAGGTGCGAGCCCTGCTGCGAGAGGTGGCCGACAACCTGGCTCGGCTGCACGCCCGCGAGGAGGAGTTCGGGCGCCGCCTCGCCGAGGCGGAAGCGGCGAAGCCCCCGGCGCCGAGCATCGACGACATCGACGAGGCCGACCTGACCGCCATCCTCGGTGAGAAGACGACACAAGTGCTGCAGTCGGCCCGCGACGCGGCGGCCGACATCCACCGCAGAGCGGTCGAGAAGGCTCGCGACCTCATCGATCAGACCACCGCGGACGTGCAACGGATGCGGGCCGAGGCCGAAGGCACGCTGCGGTCGGCGAAGGAGCGGGCCGAGGAGGTCGAGCGCAAGGCCGACCAGCGGGCCAAGCAGGTCACCCAAGCTGCGGCTTCCGAGGCCGGTCGGGCTCGGGCCGACAGCGAGCAGACCCTGCGCACCGCACGGATGCAGGCCGAGGAGATCACGGCCGAGGCGGAGAAGGCGGCCGGCGTCGTCACCGCGGCGGCCGACGAGCACGCGTCACGTAGCCGGGCCAAGTCCGAGACCCTGATCACGACCGCGAGGGCAGAGGCCGAGGCGATCGAGGCTGAGACCCAGGCGAGGGTGGCGCGGGTGCTGCGCGAGACCGAGGAGGCCATCGCCGCCAACCGAGCCGACGCCGACTCCGAGATCTCCCGCCTGCTGGCGGCCGCCGAGGCCGATGCCGAGCGCATGCGCCTCGATGCCGAGCAACGGGCCCAGCACACCGAAGAAGAAGGTCGCGTCGCCGGACGACGCCTGGTGGCCGAAGCCATGGCGGCGCGCGAGCAGGTGCTGCGCGACCTCGCCCGACACCGCCGCAACGCGCAGGTGCACCTCGGGCAGCTCCGCGTGGGTCGCGAGCGACTGCTGGAGGCGTACGCCGTGGTGCGCGCCACCGCCGACCAGGCGGTCGCCGAGCTCGACGATGTGGTCGACGAGGCCCGCCTGGCCGCCGAGGCGGCGGTCGACGAGCGGACATCGGACGAGACCAAGCTCTCGCTCGAGCAACTCGAAGCCGAGTTCGGCCTCGACCGCCTGCGCTCGGTGCCGGTGCTCCAGGCCACCGACGACGCCGACCGGGAGGGGACGGACGCGTCGACCACGCTGGAGGGCAACGACACGGACGCGGTCGCCACTGCTCGGCACGACACCGGTGAGGACGCCGAGGTCGAGCCCGAGGCGGCGCTCGGTGGCGGGGCGCCCGAGGCGGGGGAGGATCTGGAGCTCCCCTTGGCCGCCGCGACCGACGCCGCGACCGACGCCGCGACCGACGCCGCGATGGACGCCGAGGAGGACGCACCATCGGCGCCGACTCGCACCGGGGGCACCAGGAGAGCCAACCCCCGAACGGCGTCGGCGACCGCGCCGGCCAAGGCTCGGGCCCGCGACGCCGCCGGGTCGACGGGCACAGCCGGCGCCGGCTCGCCCGCCGCCACCTCGGCCTGACCCGGGCGCGGCGGAACGCAGGCGATCAGTCCGGGAGGAGCGCGGGCAGGTCCCGGGTGGCCACCACGTCGACCCCGGTGCCGCACACGTCGGCCAGCACCACGTCACCGAGCGCCACTGGTGCGTGGAGACGGACCGCAGACAGCGCGTGACACACCTCGAACATGAGCGCCTTGGGGACGGCCTCGACCGTTCGCACCGGCAGCCGGGGCCAGACGCCGCCGTCGACGGCCACGGTGGTGGTGACGAGACGGCGGGGATCGGTGTGTTCCTGCAGGGCGAAGGTACGACCCTTGCGGCAACTGAAGCCTCGGACCTCGACGACGTCACCGGCCGGGTCCTCGTCCACCTCGAGCCGGCACCCCAGGGGGCACCCGACGCAGAGGTAGCCGTACGTGGTCACCTCCACAGGCTCCCCCGGGTCACCCGAGCGCAACGCGGAGCCAGAGGTCTCGAACGTACGGTCGGCGGTCACCGGGCCAACACCTCCACCTGGAGGGAATCGCCGTGGAAGTCGGCGAGGACCGCCGGCCGCAGCTTGAGGCTCACCATCTCGGCCGGCACCACGTAGCGGAGCTTGCGCTCGTGCACGATCCGCCCGTCGGTCGTGCTGAGACGCAGCGTGGACTTCTCCAGGGGCCGGCGCACGCGCAGGTACACCGTCTGCTCGTGGTGGGTCGAGACGGTGTGGGGCACGCAGTAGGCCACGTTGGTGGCGGGTTGCAGGCGAACGTTGTCGGCCGCCGGGCGGTGACCCGTGGCGTAGCGGCCGGCAGACGCGCCGGCGAGGGCCGCCTCGGTGCTCGCGTAGTCGACGAGGTCGTGGATGTGCACCACGTTGCCGCAGGCGAAGACCCCGTCCCGGGAGGTCTCCATGGTGCTGGTCACCACGGGCCCCTGGGTGACCGGGTCGAGACGCAGTCGCAACTGGCGCGACAACTCGTTCTCGGGGATGAGCCCGACCGAGATGAGCAGGGTGTCGCAGGGCACGTCCCAACTGCGGTCGAGCACCGGTTCGAGGTGATCGTCGACCGGGGCGACGGTGACGCGCTCCACCCGGTCGCGGCCGTGGATGCCCACCACCGTCGTGGACAGGTGGAGCGGGATGTCGAAGTCGTGGAGGCAGGTGACGATGTTGCGGGCCAACCCGTTCGCATGGGCGAGCAATTCGAAGACACCGACGACCTCGACGCCCTCGAGGGCAAGGCGGCGGGCCATGATCAGGCCGATGTCCCCCGACCCGAGGATGGCCACGCGCCGGCCGGGCAGCACCCCCCGGAGATTGACCAACCGTTGAGCCAAGCCGGCGGTGAAGACGCCGGCAGGGCGGTCCCCCGGGATGCGGATGGCGCTGCGGGTGCGCTCTCGCGCCCCCATGGCCAACACCGTCGATGCCGCCTCGACGAAGGCGACGCCGTGCTCGGCGGACAGCAGCTTCACCCGCCCGCCGGCGAGATCCATGAGGTAGGCGTCACAGAGGACGTCGACCCCGTGGTCCAGCGCATCGTGCAGCACCCGGTGCGCGTACTCCGGCCCCGTGAGCTCCTCACCGAAGTGGTGCAGACCGAACCCGGCGTGGATGCACTGCAGGAGGATCCCGCCCGCCTCCGGCTCCCGGTCCACCACGAGCACCCGCTCGGCGCCGGCCTGCCGAGCGGCCAGGGCGGCACCGAGCCCGGCCGGACCGCCACCCGCGACCACCACGTCGTAGCGATCCTGCAACAGATGCGGACGCCGGTCGATCATGGCCGTGCTGTCCGGGTGGTCACGGGCGCAGCGCTTCTCGTTCGAGGACGAGCCAGGAGCCGCCCCCTCGTTTGGTGACCGCGGTGAAGGCCAGGCCCGTCTCGTCGGCCAGCACGGCCATGCAGCGGTCGGTGCAGAATCCACCCTGGCAGCGGCCCATGCCGACCCGGGTGCGGAACTTGAGGCCATCGAGCGTGCGGGCACCGCGGTGGACGGCCTCGCGGATCTCACCCTCGGTCACGAGCTCGCAGCGGCAGAGGATACGGCGGTGGGCGGGCTCGTCCGCGGCCAGGGTCTGCTGCTCGAGATCGGAGAGGTGAGCGAAGCGCACGGGCGGCGCCACCCGCTCGGCCGCGCGGACAGGCTCGACGTCGAGGCCGGCGTCGCCGAGCAATTCGGCCACGTAGCGGGCGATGGCCGGCGCCGCGGTCAGGCCGGGGGACTGGATGCCGGCCACGTTGAAGAACCCGGGGGCCTCGGTGGGCCCGATGAGGAAGTCCTCGTCGTCGAGCACCGCCCGCAGGCCGGCGAACTGGGCGATGACATCGCGCTCGCTGATACCCGGCACGAGGCGGCGGGCGGCGGCGAGGATGCGATCGGCACCGGCCGCCGACGTGGTCAGGTCCTCTGGATCGTCGACCAGGTCGGCGGTGGGGCCGATCATGATCGTCCCGTCGTAGGTCGGAATGACGAGCGTGCCCTTGCTCGTGGGCGACGGGCACGGGTAGATGACCCGGTGGACGAGGCCGGCGAGCCGTTTGTCCAGCAGGTACTCCTCGCCCTTGCGGGGACGGATGTGCACGCCCTCGACCCCGGCCATCCGGGCGACGACACCGGCACCGACACCGGCAGCGTTGACCACGACGCGGGCGGCGATGGTGCCCTTCGCCGTCGTGACCACCCATCCGGCGTCGTCACCCGGCAGCGGGCGCAGGCCGATCACCGGGCAGTCGGTCTGCACCTCCACGCCGCCGGCCACGGCGCTCTCGGCCAGGCCGAAGCAGGCCTCGTAGGGGTTGATCACGCCCGTGGTCGGTGCGTGCACCGCCCCCACCAGCTCGGGATTGAGGGCGGGCTCCGCGACCAGGACCTGTTCACGGGTCCAGCGCTCGACCCCCGGGACGTCCTTTTCCTCTGCGTGGCGCAGCAGGCGCTCGAGGGCGGGCTCGTCCTCTTCGCCCAGGGCGACGGTGAGCTCGCCCACCCTCGCGAACCCGAAGCCCAGTTCGGCGCAGAGGCCGTCCCAGAGCTGGTTGCCCGCCCACTCCAGACGACCCTTGAGCGTGTCGGGGCTGGCGTGGTGGCCACCGTGGATGATGCCGCTGTTCGCCTTGCTGGTGCCGAACCCGACCTCGGTGGCCTGCTCGACGAGGGTGACGCGCAGCGGCGTGCGGCTGAGCTCGTGGGCGATCGCGCACCCCACCACGCCGGCGCCGATGATCACGACGTCGTGAAGGGTGCGAGACGCCCCGGAATCCACGACCGGAGGGTAGTGGCCGACGTGGAGGGTGCGGTCCAGCCGGCTACGAGGCGGGTGTGCCTGCGGTGCGGGCGCGACGTTGGGCGGCCCGCATGACGGCGGCGAGCTCCGACGCGGAATCGAGCGACGAGTGGACGAGTCGCTCGAGCGCGGCCTTCGAGGCGACGACGCTCGGAGCGGGCTCGTACTCACCCTCGGCCGCGACCTCGCGGTCCAGATGGCGATCGGGGGTGTGTCGATCGAGCCAGGCGCCGGCATCGGACACCGCGCGGGCCGCCTTGGCCCAGTTGGCGCGGAACATCCCGATGTCGAAGGCCCCGTCACGCAGGCGGTTGGTCTCCCGGACCCCCTCGGGCGGGGCATTGAGATCGCTCACGACACCGACCTTGCTCAGGCCCCACAGGACGTAGAACGTCGGGTCCCACTCCCACCAGTAGAAGCCGTTGCGGCACGACCGGGGGGCGTAGTGGTGGTTGTTGTGCCAGCCCTCCCCGAGGGTGAGGACGGCGATCAGAGCCGAGTTCCGGCTGGTGTCCTCGGTCGCATAGCGGCGGCGGCCCATCACGTGGGCGAGAGAGTTCACGAAGAACACCGAGTGCCACAGCAGCACGGTCGAGACGAAGAAGCCGAGCACGAGGCCGGACCAGCCGCCGATCAGGCCGCACGCCACCGCGAGGCCGAGGGGCCCGAGCCAGTCGAAGCGGTTGAGGAAGCGCAGCTCCGGGTACTCGGCGAAGTCCCGGATGCGGTCGGTCTTCGTATCGCTGTACTTGTCGCAGAGGATCCAACCGACGTGGCTCCACCAGAAGCCCTTCTGTGGCGAGTGGATGTCGCGCTCGGTGTCGGACCAGCGGTGGTGGTCGCGGTGGTGGGCGGCCCACCAGAGCGGCCCCTTCTGCAGGGCCATGGTGCCCCCGAGGGCCATGAGGAACTGGGGCACCCGGCGCATCGTGTACGTGCGGTGGGCGAAGTAGCGGTGGTAGCCGGCAGTGATGAAGAACATCCGGGCCCAGAAGGTGACGAGCAGCAGGACCACCGCGGTCGCCGAGATCCCGGTCCACAGCAGCAGGAGCGGGGTGGCGTGCACCAGCAGGAACGGCGTCGACGACTTCCAGTTGACCCGCTCGTCGTCGCGCCTCCGCATCGTTTCGAGGGCGGTTGCGTCGTCGTTCAGGAGAGCCACGGACCTAGCCTACCTACCGGTAGGTAGGGAGCCTCCCCAGGGTGCGCGTCCGCCGCGTGGCCCCCGCGTACGGTGCGGGGACGGCGAGTGCCGCGCAAGTGACCGGAGGATGCACCATGTCCGACTCGAACACCACCCCCGCAGGCTGGTACCGCGACCCCTTCGGCCAGGGGGACGGGCGCTACTGGAACGGCATCCAGTGGACCGACGCCATCTCCCGGGGCGGCGTGACCCTGAACCTTCCTCCCGACCCCACCCAGGCCACCATCCCTCCGGTGCCCGGAACCGAGCTCCGGGCCCCGACGCCCGCGACGGCGGCACCCCCGCCGGCGGCGCCCAACCGCTCCGCAGCGCCGGTGATCATCGGACTCGTGCTCGTCGTCGCCTTGGCCGTGGGGATCTTCTTCCTGCTCACCAGCGACAGCGACGACACGCCCACGACGCCCACCACCGCGGGCACGCCGGCAACCAACGCTCCCGTCACGCAGCCGCCGGTCACCGAGGCGCCCGTGACGGTCCCGCCGGTGACCGAGCCGGCGCCGACCACCGCTGCGCCCTGACGTCGGCGCCCTCGGCGTTCACCTGAACGCCGGCGGACCGAGCGGTCAGGGAGCGAAGCGGTTGGGCTCGCCCTCCACGTTCACGTCGGGGACGACGGACACGCTCGAGAAGCACATCTCGTCGACCGTCCCCTCGTTCCAGGTGACGTAGCGCGGCTCCTCCATGGCCGCGTTGGCACGATCCCAGGTGCACTCGAAGCGGATGACGTCGCCCTCTTCGATGCGGATGGTCTCGGTGGGCACGTAGTACAGCTGCCAGTCGAAGCTCCAGTTCGGGATGTCGAGCAGGATGCGTTCGTCCGGCGTGCCCGGGTTGAGGGTCATGCGGTAGGCCGCGCCGAACTCGTGCATGTGGCCCAGTACCGACTGCAGCGTGCCGAAGTCCCGAGCCCGCATGTCGCAGGAGCTTCCGAACCGGGTGCCGTCGAGGTCGTCGTAGTCGTCGACCGTGCCGCCACAGGCCCCGATGAGCGCATCGGGGATGAACCTCGCTTGGATGCCGTAATTGTCGGCGATCTGGTCGAGGACGGTCTCCCGATCACACAGTGGTCCGGACTCCTCAGGGGTGCAGGGACCCTCGGCCGGGGTGAGGTAGGTGCTCCCCGTGATGCCCGTCATGGGCTCGTCGCGGGCGGCGAGCTCCTCGGGGCTGAGGGTGTCGAGCACGAGGGTCGAGCGGTCGGGCGGGTTCTCGTGGTCGAAGTGGTAGTGGATCTGGTTGACGATGAAGTCGCCCGGCTCGAGGTGCAGGCCGACGCCTTCGGGGTAGACCCGTGGTTGTTGGCCCGGCGCCCAGCCACCGATCGACACGACACCGGGTGTGCGCATGTTGGAGCGCCCGAAGCAGGTCCACCCGGCACGGCCGTCGGCACCGTCGAGCTCGAGCGCCTCCTCCATGCCCTCCGCGGGTACCCGGTACACGATCGAGTGGTGGACGATGTCCTCCTCGTCGGGCTCGAAGGCCATGCCGGCGATCCACTCGCCGTCGCCCTCGGGGTCCTCGACCTCGTGGATCTGACAGCGGTAGTCGTCCTTGACGTCGAGGTCGCCCACGTACGCGCCCTTCGAGGGAACCACCTGATCGCGCTCGAGAGGCTCGAAGGGCTCGTCCTCCGCGACGAGCTCGGTGTCGGGATCGACGTCGAGGCCGCCGCCGGCGTCGGCCCACTCCTGGATCGCGGCGATCTCGTCGTCGGTGAGGGAGAAGTCGTGCTCGAACTCGGGGCTGAGATCCGAGGCCGGCCACGGCGGCATGTAGCGCGTCTCGGTGACGAGGGCCAGGTCCTCGGCGATCTCGGCGGCATCACCCGCGGAGGCCAGCTCGACCGTGTTGAAGCCGGGCCCGTCCTCCTCGTGACAGGTGACGCACCGCGACTCGAGGATGGGCTGCACCGTCTCGGCGAACTCGCCCGCGGGGATCTCGGGGGCGGCGACGCCCTCGTCGCCGCCCGCGGGCGGTTCTTCGCCGACGTCGGTGCGCTCGGCCACGACCTCGAGCTCGAAGCCCACCTCGTCACCGGTGTGGGCGAGCGCGGGAACGTGGATCGGCCCGATGTCGTAGGTGGACATGACCACGGTGCCCGACACCGATGCCTCGAGGCGGTCGTCGCTCACCGTCGCCGTCCCGGTGAAGGTGATCGGAGCGGTCGTCTCCTTGATGGTCAGATCGCCGGTGATGGTGAGATCGGCAGTCGTCTCAGCCTCCCCGTCGATCGCATCGGGGAGGCCTTCGATGCTCGTCGCCTGGAAGGTGGCATAGGGATAGTGGGTCGACTCGAGGAAGTCGTGGCGGATGCGCTTGTCCCGCAGGTTGGAGTCCGACTCGAACTGCTCGACATTGACGACGATCGTGCCCATGCGGCTCGCGCTCGGGTCGTCGACGTTCACGGCGAGGTCGCCCGCGACGGCCGGCGTGGTCCCCCGTACGAGGTTGTCCTCGCCGGCCAGGTTCTCCTCGATCTCGTAGGTGAGGGTCGAGCCGTTCCCACTGGTGATGCGGTAGAGGCGCTCGGTGTCCTCGTCGAGATCCGGCAGCGCCGGAGCGAAGGCGCCGACGGTCTGGGCGTCACCCTCCTGGAAGAGCCAGGTCCACTGGTCGCGCGAGACCCACACGGCGGCGCCCACCAGCACGAGCAGCAAGAGCGCCGCCGGCGACCTGACGAACCTGCCCACTCGTTGACGCAACGAACCCCCCAACTCCGGTACCGGCGCCCGTCGAGGCCACCGTCGTACCCCCATCTTACGAGCCACGTCCGCGCCGAAGACCAGCGGCTGGACGACGGTCAGAGGTCGGGACCCTCCGAGCGGAGCAGCTCGAGCACCAGGGCCATGGCCTCGGCACGGTCGAAGCCGGCCCGCACGAACGAGGTCAGCAGCTCGAACTGCCGCAGCGCGAACTCGTCGGCATCGAGGCCGTCGACATCCGGTTCCCCGCACCCCTGGGAGGGGTGCCAGTACCTCGGCACGACGTCGGCGATGGCCTCGGGCAGGTCGACGATCTCCCACGCGTCGGGCACCTCGTCGAGGGCGGCGTCCCACACCGCGTCCGAGATGGCCGGGTGAGCGAACAGCACGCCGCCCCCCTCGCTGAGGAGGTGGACGCTGCCGCCGAGGCGGTCGATGACCGTGAAGCGCATGTCGATGGCGACGGGGGCGTCACCGTTCTCGTCGTCCAGCTCGGCGCCCTCCAGCGCCTCGTGCTCGGATCCGTCGAGCGACCCCGCATCCGCCGGCCCCTCGTCGGGGCGCTCCGGACGCTCGTTCGGGGTCATGTCTCTCCGTACGCGTCGATTGTGACCGCCGGGGCCTGGGGGCCGTCCCGGCGACCACGACCGATACGTCGGTCCCGATCGACCAGTGGCCGCATCGCGCTTCCCCTTTCGCCGCTACCTGGATGATCGCGCCCCGGGGCGCTGAGGGGCAGGGACCAAGGTCGGTGATCTTCGTGGGGCTCACTCGTCTAGGCCGAGGAGACGGGCGGCGTTGTCGTGCAGGACGGCCCGCCGCAGGGCGTCGTCGCCGTCGGTGGCGATGAGCACCCGAGCCAGGGTGAGGGCCTGGTGGTAGAAGGGCCAGTCGGTGCCGTAGACGACGCGATCCGGCGGCACGCGGTCGAGCACCGTGCGTACGGCGTCGACGCCCAAGCTGGCGAGCTCGAAGTAGGTGTTGGGGTAGCGGTCGGCGTAGGCGACGGCCTGCTCCATCTGGAGGGCCCCCGAGTGGCCCAGCACGAAGGTGGTCTCGGGGTGCTCGGCGATGACCTGCTCGTAGCGGGGCACCTGGCAGCGCGCGTCGGCCCCTTTGCCGGCGATGCCCACCGGCCCGCAGTGGAAGAGCACGGGCAGGCCGTGGGCGCCGCAACGCCCGCACAGGTGCACGGTGCGCGGGTGGTCCGGCGGGATCCCCTGCACCGCGGGGTGCACCTTGACCCCCTTCGCGCCGGCGGCCCGGTGGCGCTCGAGGTGGGCGTCCACGTCACGGCGCATCGGGTGCACGGAGGCGAAGGGGACCAGCTCGGGGTGGGGACGGCAGGCGTCGAGCACCACGTCGGTGTTCTGCGGGCCGACGGGCCAGTCGATGGGCAGCACCACGGACCGGGCGATGCCGAGGTCGCCCATGTCGCGCAACAGGTTGGGGACGGTGTGGGTACGGCGCATGCCCGTGCCGGTCAGGCTCATGGCCGAGAGGTCGATGCGCATGGCGAACAGCGAGGCGGCGTCGAAGTTGACGTTCGCGTACCCCTCGAGGTCCACGGGCAGCGTGACCGGGAAGTAGTAGGACGTCGCCGGCGTCTCGACGGCCACGTCCACGGCCAGCTTGCGCAGGTAGCCCATGGCCAGGTGGGTGTGCATGTCGATCACCGGGCCGACCGCCTCGGCGACGTCGGCGGCGATGGCGAGGCGGCTGCCGCCCCGCACCTCGAACCACGGGAGGCGGGCGAGGTCGAGGGTGGACTCGAAGCGGGTGGGGAAAGCGGTCACGGATGCCCCGGCGATGCGTCGAGCGTCGAGGCGGTCATGAGTCGAGCAGGACGAGCGCGAGGTCCCAGACGATGTTGCCTCGGGCGTGGAAGATCCTGGGGACGGGCACCCCGACGGCCCGCGGGTTCACCGTCGTTCGCCCCTCGACCCCGAGACGGTCGCCGTCGAGCACCCCGCTCGTGCCGATGCCGTCGGTGCTGTGGGTCTCGCCCCGCATGGTGACGTCGACCACGAAGCCGAACTCGTCGTGGTCGTGGCCCTTGGTGCGGGCCACGTCGCGGATGGTGCCGTGGATGGGGATCTGGTCACCCCCGCTCAGCAGCGACCGGCTCACCTTGGTGAGGGGTCCGGCGTCGAGATCGGCGAGCGCCAGGGCGAACTCGCCCCGCACCGGGATGCGCATGTCGGGACGCCCGTCATCGCCGAGGGTGAGGTCGAACTCACCCGACAGGCCCCGCACCGTGATGCCGAGACCGGGGATGCCAGGACGGAAGGTCACGCGTGCCGATGCCCGCTCGGTGTCGATCCGCCAGCGCGCCATGAGTGGGACCGTACCGGGCCGGTCGCCGGCGGCGCTCGGACCGTAGGCTGGCCCGGTGGCGGGGAGGTGTCCCCGCCACCACGGGACGACGAGGGGGACGCCATGAGCCAGACGACGACCACACCCACGTTCTGTCGGATCTGCGAGGCGGGCTGCGGCCTGCTCGCCACCACCGAGGGCGACCGGGTGGTGCGCCTGGACCCCGACAAGGACCACGTCGCCTCGCAGGGCTTCGCCTGCGTGAAGGGCCTCAAGTTCGCCAACCTCCACCACTCCCCGGACCGCCTCGACCACCCGATGAAGCGGGTGGGCGACCGCTGGGAGCAGATCTCGTGGGACCAGGCCCTTGCCGAGATCGGGGCCAAGGTGAAGGCGCTGCGAGCCGAGCACGGCGCCGACTCGATCGCCGGCTACCTGGGCAACCCGGCCGCGTTCGGGTCGTTCCACGCCGTCGCCTTCAACGCCTTCTTGGAGGGCATCGGGACGACCCAGTCCTACAGCAGCGCCTCCCAGGACCTCACCAACAAGTACCTCGTGGCCAAGCGCCTCTATGGCCACGAGCTGCTCCAGCCCATCCCCGACCTCGACCGCACCGATCTCGTGGTGCTGATCGGGACCAACCCCGCGATCTCCCAGATGTCGGTGGTGCAGGTGCCCCGGGCCATGGCCCGCCTGAAGGCCATCGTCGACCGGGGCGGACGGGTGGTGTCGGTGAACCCTCGCCGCACGGAGACGGCCCGCGCCGTGGGCGACCACCTCTTCATCCGGCCCGGGACCGACGTGTTCTTCCTCGCGTCCTTCCTGCACGTCGTCCTCTCGGAGGGAGCCGTGGACCGGGCGCTCGTCGACGCCCACACCACTGGCTTCGACGCCCTCGATGGGGTCGTGGCGGACTGGTCGCCCGAGCGCACCGAGGCCGTCACCGGCATCCCCGCCGCCGACCTGCGCGCCCTCGTGGCCGACTACCTCACCGCTGACGGCGCCTCCCTCTACTGCTCGACCGGCCTGAACATGGGACCGCACGGCACCCTCGCCTACTGGCTGCTCAACGTGATCAACGCGGTGACCGGCAACCTCGACCACGCCGGCGGGGCGCTGGTGCGCACGCCGCCGTTCGACTTCCAGAAGCGCTCGAAGGCCACCGGGCTGGGCGTCAGCGATGCCCGGTCACGCATCGGCGACTTCGAGGCCATCCTCGGCACCTTCCCGGCGTCCCTGCTCGCCGACGAGATCAACACGCCCGGGCCGGGCCAGGTGAAGGCGCTCTTCGTCTCGGCGGGCAACCCGGTGCTGTCGGTGGGCAACGGCGAGCGCCTCGCCGCCGCCCTCGACGAGCTCGAGCTGCTGGTGTGCATCGACCTGTTCCGCAACGAGACCGCGGAGCATGCCCACTACGTGCTGCCCTCCTGCTCGTGGCTGGAGCGGCCCGACGTGCCCTTCGTGCACGCCTTCGCCGGCCTCCAGGTCGACCCGTGGCTCCAGTACACCGACGCGGTGGTGCAACCGGCGGCCGAGCGCCGGGAGGAGGCGTGGATCTTCGCCCGCCTGGCCGACGCCTGCGGCGTGGGACTCGGCCAGGGCGCCGCCGGGCTCCTCACGCGGGCCCTCGGACGCCTGCGCGGGGTCCCGCTGCTCGGTGGTCTCTTCGAGGTGTCCGACGCCCGCCTCCTCTCGCTCGTGCTCGAGGTCGCCCGCCACCCGGTGCGCACCCTGCGCCGCCACCCCCACGGCGTCCGCCTGCCCGACGTGGCCGGCGGCGAGTTCCTCGGCAAGCGGGTCTTCACCGAGGACGGCAAGGTGCACCTGGCGCCGCCGGACTTCGTGGCCGCGGCCGCCGGGCTCGAAGCCGACTTCGAGGCCGAGCGCACCGACGCGGGGCTGCGCCTCATCACCCGGCGCGAGCGCCACAGCCACAACACCTGGACCCACAACGCCGAGCCCTTCGTCGGCGGCGACCGCACCACCAACCGCCTGCACGTCACCGCGGAGGATGCCAAGGCCGCCGGCCTCACCGACGGCGGACGGGCCCGGGTCCGCTCCAAGACCGGCGAGGTCGAGGTGGAGGTGGCGGTGACCGACGACCTCATGCCCGGCGTGGTGTCGCTCCCCCACGGCTGGGGCCACTCCGGCGCCGGCGGCCTCACCGTTGCCCGGGCCCACGCCGGCGTGAACGCCAACGTGCTGACCGCCGACGGCCCCGACGGCATCGAGCCGCTCTCGGGCATGGCCCGCATGACCGCCCTCTCGGTCGAGGTCGAGCCGGCGTAGCGGCGGCGCCCAACTCCCCCGTTCTGGCGCCCAACTCCCCCGTTCTGGCGCCCGATCTACTGGCCAGGGCCAGTAGATCAGGCGCCAGTTCGGGACGTCTGCCGATGATCAGTCCGTCGCGAGGTGGACGGTGTCGGCCAGCGCCGCGGCGATGTCGGCCTCCGCGAACAGCAGCGGTCGGACCTCTTTGGCCGCGTAGGCGTCGGCGCCGGTGCGGTGCTCGGGCCGACGGGGGTCGCCGGTCTGGCCGTAGGCGAGCAGGCCGACGGCGTCGGGGCCGTCGTCGGTGAGCTCGACCGCCATCACGAAGCTCACGCCGTAGTCGCACTGGTAGCCGCCGGGGGCGAGCCCGGTGCGCTCGCGGCCGGGGAGGGCCAGCGCCTTCGGCGGCACGGGCTCGAGCGACATCGGCGCCAGCGCGCCCCACGGGCTGAGCACGTTCATCATCCCCTCACCCTCGCCACCGCCGTGGACAGCGACGCGCTCGTCGCCGCGCATGACCCACTGCACCTCGCCCAGCGGGGCGTCGAGGGCGACGCCGGCGGCGGCCAGGACGCGCGCCGCGTGGCCGGCGGCGTGCACGACGGGATCGGCGGCGAGGTCGGCCGCCGGCATGGCGAGCCCGCGCGGCGTGGCGACCGGGTCGTCGGGGTCGAACGCCTCGGCGAACAGCGGGCCGGCGTCGTGGCGCTCGGCCGGGGGGAACGTGCTGACGAGCTCGCGCCACAGAGCCGCACCCCGGGAGCCCAGGTCGTAGCGGCGGTCCCACGCCGCCAGCACGTCGGCCACGGCCACCAGGTCGGCCTCGTGGCCCTCGACGGTCACGGTGCCCGCGGCCCGGCAGCGGCCGACCACGGCGTCGACCAGCAGCTGGGCGCTCAGGCTCTCGTTGGCGAAGAGCGTGGCGATGAGGTCGTTGCGCGTGACGCCGCCGCGATCGGCCAAGGCCGCGGCCAGCGCCGTGTTCTGACGGGTGCGCAGGGTGCGGGGCGTGCGCTCGAGGCCGTGCAGCGGCGGAAAGCCCTCCAGCGGCTCGGCCGGCGAGGTGAGCCAGTGCGAGTCGTTGGCGTTGACGAGGACGTCGCGGCGCTCGACCTGCGGCAACTCGGCGTGGGCCTCGAGCCCGGGCGACCGGGCGCCCTCCCCGTCCAGCCACTCGTCGTCGGGGTCGCTGCCGTCGAGCAGCGCCACCCGGTTCTCGAAGAGCAGCGCGGCGACGAGGTCCTCGCGGATGCGGGCGGTGAAGCGCGCCTGGGCCCCGGCGCTCAGCTTCGGCGTGGCCGAGGCGTCGATGTACCAGGCCCGACCCGTGCGGTCGGCGGCGAGGGTGTTGACCCAGGGCATGCCCTGCACGTCGGCGAACGTGGCCTGGAACTGGTCGAGGTCGGTGGCCTGGTCCATGCGGGCGAACTGCTCGACCACCGCGGTGTTGTCGAGGTTGCCGTCGCGGTAGGCGAAGCCCAGCTCGAGGCCCCAGCCCAGCAGCGGGAGGTTGAGCATGGGCCCGTGGTGCGAGCGCCAGAGCGTCCGCTCCACCTCGGCGAGCGACCCGTCCTCGGCCTGCACCTCGACCCGGTGGGTCGCCGACGTCATGGCCCGTTCGTCGTCGCCGAAGCGGTAGCGGGTGGGGTCGCCGGCCACGAGGTCGAGGCGGTAGACGGTGAAGCGGTTGCCGCAGGAGAAGGTGTGCGACCAGGCGACGCCCTCGGTGAAGCCCATCTGCACACCGGGCGTGCCGAGCAGCGACACCCCGTACACGTCGAGCTCACCCGGGATGGTGAGGTGGCACTCCCAGAAGCGGGCCTCGCCGTACCAGGGGAAGTGGGGGTTGGCGAGGACCATGCCGTGGCCCGAGGCGGTGACGTCGCCGCCCACCGCCCAGCCGTTGCTGGCACCGTCGCCGGCGCCGCCACCGCCGCCGAGCGCGTCCACGGGGGACGGGGCGACCGGACCTTCGGGCCCCGGTGCCTCAGCGCGACCGATGAGGCCGACGAGGTTGCGGCCGCTGGCCATCAGGGAGATGTCCACCAGGTGGGCGTAGAATTCGAGCTCGGTGACGGGTCGGATCCAGGCGGCGCCGGCGCACCAGTCGGGCAGGGAGCCGGCGGCGTGGGCCTCGTCGACGGCCCGGTTGTAGCCCGCCACGTAGCCGGCGATGAGCGCCCGCAGGTCGGGCGACTGGGTGTCCCGGAAGGCGACGGCCCGGCCCATCACGTCGAGGGCGAGGTAGCCGAAGTCACTGGCGAGGTGGGCGCCCTGCGCGCCGGCGCCGAACCAGCGGGCCCGCTCGCTGCGCACCTTCAGGAGCTGGTCGGCGATGGCGGGCAGCTGGTCGCGCGCGCAGGCCCACCCCTGCCCGAAGCCGATGCCGCCCCAGTCCCCCGCCCGGATGTGGGGCACGCCATCGCCCGTGTACCGCACCTCGGCCTCGAAGGGACCTTCCCCTGCTGCGTCGCTCATCGCTCCACGGTACGGCCTGCCACGACGGGGCGGGCCCGGCTGGTTACCCTCGCCCCGTGCGCCGCCGCCTCGCCCTCCTCGCTCTCGTCGCCGCCCTGCTCGGGCTCGCCGTCGCCTGTGGCAGCGACGCCGGCGATGCCGCCACCACCACCACCACGGAGGGGGCGCCGGTGACCGGTCAGCTCACCCGCGTCGACTGGGTGCTCGACCCCGCCGAGAGCTCGATCGACCTGCCCGACGGCGCCAGCGCCACCCTCAGCGTCGACGGTGGGACCGTCTCTGGGGTCGGCCCGTGCAACAGCTACCGAGGCTCGATCCAGGTGGACGGCACGTCCGTGATCATCGGGAGCCTGGCCGAGACCCTCATCGCCTGCGAGCCCGAGATCCAGGACGCGCAGGACGCCTTCACCGCCGCGCTACGGGCCATCGACACGGCCGAGGTGGACGGCGAGACCCTCGTGCTCACCGGCGCCGACGACACCCGTCTCACCTTCACGGCCTCCGACCCCGCCCGCGCCGTGCTCGGCAACTGGAACATCGTCGAGGTGGCCAAGCCCGATGCCATCGTCAGCGTGCGGGAGGGCACCGCGCCCACCCTCACCTTCGCCGCCGACGGCTCGATGGCGGTCGACACCAGCTGCAACACCGGCGGCGGGCCCTACACGGTCGACGGCAGCGACATCACCATCGGCCCCGTGGCGGTCACCGAGCGGGCCTGCCTCGACCCCGAGGGGGTGATGCGCCAGGAGACCCGCATCCTGGCCGCCCTCGAGAACGCCACCACCGTCGAGTCGACACCGGACCGCCTCACCCTGCTCGACAGCCAGGGCTTCATCGTGCTCGGCGCCGTCCCCGCCGACTGATCCGCGGGCGTCACCGGTCTCGGGACCCCACCGTCGCGACCAAACGCTAGGTGGATGCGAGCACCGCCGGATTCCGGAGGCCGTGACCTCCACCTCGGGCCGCGCCGGCGCTCAGTGCTGGTCGGCGCGGCGGGCCAGGGTCTTCTTGAAGATGACGAGGGGCAGCAGCAGCTGCGCCACCAGGGCGACGCCCCACACGACCAGCGGCCCGAGGAACCAGGCACTGGTCCCGGACACCGACAGCCCGTCGGTGAAGGTGGCGGTGACGATGAAGCTGACGATGGTGGCCACCAGCGCGGCGCTGCCCAGCAGCGCCGGCGACCGCTTGAAGGCCATCTGGCGGAACAGCGGCTGGAACAGCACGTCCACCACCGCGAACACGATCACGGCGACGACGAACCCGAGGGCGTCGATGCGCACCCCGTCGACCAGCGCGGCGGCGACGAGCAGGCCGATGGCGTCGGAGATGATGGCGACCACAGCGGAGGCGACGAGTCGGAGCACGCCCCGACCGTAGCCAGCCACCACGGACCTGTCACCGATCGGTACAGTCCGAACTCGTGCGCCGCTCGCTCGTCACCACGACCGCCCTCGCCACCGTGTTCCTCGCCGTGGCACTGCTCACCGCCGCCTGCGGGAGCGACTCCGACAGCACCGACAGTCGCTCGGAGACCCAGGGCCTGCCCGACCTCCAGACCGAGCTCGAGGCCCAGGAGTGGGTGCTCGACGCCGAGGACAGCTCGATCGACGTGCCCGACGGCGCCTCCGCCACCCTGAGTGTCGACGCCGAGACCACCAACGGGGTCGGGCCGTGCAACTCGTACGCCGGGCCGTTCGTGCTCGACGGCGACTCGGTCGAGATCGGCCCGCTGGCCGGCACCCTCATCGCCTGCGAGCAGTCCCTGATGGACGCCCAGGACGCGTTCACCAGCGCCCTCGAGGCCTCCGACTCGGTCGTGATCGCCGACGACCTCCTCGTCCTCACCGGCCCTGGCGACGTGCGCCTCGCCTTCACCGCCCTCGACCGCTACCAGGCCCTCGTCGGCGACTGGGACGTGGTGAACCTGGCCACGCCCGACGCGGTGACCGGCCCCATCGACGGCACCGAGCCCACCGTCTCCTTCGCCGACGACGGCACCGTCTCGGCCACCACCGGCTGCAACGACGGCAGCGGCGAGTGGCAGCTCGAGGGCGACGCCCTCAGCATCGGCCCCCTCGCCGCCACCTTCCGCACCTGCGACTCGCCCGAAGGCGTCATGGACCAGGAGGCGGCGCTCTTCCAGGCCCTGGAGGACACCGCCCAGATGTCCATCGCCGGCGACACCCTCACCCTCCTCCGCGAGGACGGCACCATCACCCTCGTCCTCACTGAAGCGAGCTGATCCGGGCGAACTGATCCGGCCTCAGGCGCCGCCGGCGTCGGCGGGGAAGAGCTCGAAGTTGAGCCAGACGTCGAAGGGCAAGGCGTCGAGGCGGCGCTCGAGGTCGAGGCGCATGGCGTGCTCGTCGGCGATGGTGAGCGCCGGCGGGGCCACGCCGTCGACCTCGACGTAGAGCTTGGGGCCGACCTTGGTCATGCGCAGGTCGGGGACGGTCACGCCGTAGGCAGCCTCGACGGCGGCCACCGCCTCTCGCACCGGGACCTGGATCTCGTCGGGCGGCGACGCCTCCACCAGCTCGACGAAGGTCGTGCGCACCATGCCCAGCGGTGCCGGCACCAGCACGACGGCGGCGACGAGCACGAGCGCGGGGTCGAGGTACGGCACCCAGTCGCTGCGGGCGCCGCCCTCCAGGGCGAGCATGGCCCCGAAGCCGATGACCATCCCGCCGGCGAGCACCGCCGACACCCGCCACGCCGTCGCCTCGGCACCGACGAGGTCCGAGTCGGGGGCGATGCGCAGGAGCAGGCGCCACACCACGAGTGAGGCGGCAAGGGTCACCACCCCGTAGGCGAGGGCCCAGCCGGCCGCCACCTCCTCGCCGCCGGCGAGGATCGAGTTCACCGCGTCGACCGCGGCGAAGGCCACCGTCCCCAGCAGGACGAAGCCCTGGACGCCCACCACCAGCGGGGTGAGCGCCTCACGGCCGTAGGGGTAGATGTGGTTCGGGCCCCGGCCGACGACGCGCGACACCGCCAGCAGCAGCCATGACACGGCCACCCCGATGAAGGCATAGGCCCCGTCGAGCAGGATCAGCTGCGACCCCGTGGCCAGCCCCCAGAGCACCCCGGCGACGCCGAGGGCCGCGGCGGCGACGAGGGAGACCCGCAGGGCGCGGCGCTCCACGCCGGCGTCAGGGGCGACCATGATCTCGTGATCTCCCGTTCATGGATCAGCCCCTGGCGCAACCCGAGCGGTCGACGGGTGGCTCGTTAGGGTACCGAGCGGTGACACCAGACGAAGGCGTCGAGACCACCCCCGAGACCGGCGCCGATCACGACGCCCCGCGCCTCACCCTCGTCACCCTCACCGCGATGGTCATCGGCTCGATGGTCGGCGCCGGCGTGTTCTCGCTGCCCCGCCGCTTCGCCGCCGAGACCGGCGTCTACGGCGCGCTCATCGCCTGGGTGATCGCCGGCGCCGGCATGTTGATGCTGGCCTACGTCTTCCAGACCCTGGCCGTGCGCAAGCCCGACCTCGACGCCGGCGTCTACGCCTACGCCAAGGCCGGCTTCGGCGAGTACCTCGGCTTCTTCTCTGCCTTCGGCTACTGGGCCAGCGCCTGCGTCGGCAACGTCACCTACTGGGTGCTGATCATGTCGACGCTGGGCGGCATCTTCACCTGGCTGGGAGAGGGCGACACCCTCGCCGCGGTCGGCATCTCCAGCGTGGCCATCTGGGTGTTCGCCGCCCTCGTCCTGCGAGGTGTGCGCGAGGCCACCGCCATCAACAAGGTCGTCACCGTGGCCAAGATCATCCCGATCCTGGTCTTCATCGTCCTCGCCATCGTCTACCTCGACGTGGACGTTCTGGCCGACAACCTGAAGGGCGACGGCGCCGGCTCGCTGTTCTCCCAGGTGCGGGGCACGATGCTCGCCACCGTGTTCGTCTTCCTCGGGGTCGAGGGCGCCAGCGTCTACTCCCGCTACGCCAAGAAGCGCGAGGACGTCGGCCGGGCCACCGTGCTCGGCTTCCTGATGGTCCTCGCCATCTTCGCCAGCGTCACCATCGTCTCCTACGGGATCCTCCCCCGCGAGCAGATCGCCGAACTGCGCCAGCCGTCGATGGCCGGCGTGCTCGAAGCCGCCGTGGGCCGGTGGGGCGAGGTGTTCATCAGCGTCGGGCTGATCGTCTCCGTGCTCGGGGCCTACCTGGCGTGGACCCTCATGTCGGCCGAGGTGCTCTTCGTGGCCGCCCGGGACAAGGACATGCCCGCCTTCCTCAGCCGTACGAACGCCGCCGACTCGCCGGCGGCGGCGCTGCTGCTCACCACCGCCCTCATCCAACTCGTGTTGTTCGTGGTGCTGCTGTCGGAGAACGCGTTCGACTTCATGTTGAACATGACCAGCGCGCTCAGCCTCATCCCCTACCTGCTCGCCGCGGGCTACGCCCTCAAGCTGGCCCGCAGCGACCGGGCCGACGGCACCGGCGTGGGTCGGAGCGACCTGGTCGTCGCCGCGGCGGCCACCTTCTACACGGTGTTCCTGCTCTACGCGGCGGGAGCGAAGTACCTGCTGGTGGCCTTCATCGTCTACGCCCCCGGCACCATCTTGTTCGTCATGGCCCGCCGCGAGCAGGGCCGCCAGCTGTTCAGCCGCCCCGAGCTCGTGATCCTCGCGGTGTCGATCCTCGGAGCGGTGGCCGGCGTCGTGGCCCTCGCCACCGGCGCCATCTCCATCTGACCGGCCCGTCCCCGCCCCGCCTCGTCCCACCCCCCTGCCACCCGCCGCCCCCGACCCCAGGAGCGATCCCCATGCCCGACGCAACCGTGTCCGACCAGCCCCTCCCCTACGGCGTCCACTCCGAGGTGGGCAAGCTCCACAAGGTGCTCGTGTGCGCCCCCGGCCTGGCGCACCGGCGTCTCACCCCGACCAACTGCGACGACCTGCTCTTCGACGACGTGATGTGGGTGCAGAACGCCCAGCGCGACCACTTCGACTTCATGGCCAAGATGCGCGAGCGCGACGTCGAGGTCGTGGAACTGCACAACCTGCTCACCGAAATGCTCGAGATCCCCGACGCGAAGGCCTGGCTGCTCGACCGCAAGATCATCGCCAACGAGGTGGGCGTGGGCCTCGTCGACGAGACCCGGTCGTTCCTCGACGGCCTCGACAGCCGGGACCTCGCCGAGTTCCTCATCGGCGGGCTCGCCACCGACGACCTGCCCGACGACTTCCGCACCGGCTACATCGCGCTCGCCCGCGAGTCGGCCGGGGTGCGGGACTACCTGATGCCACCGCTGCCCAACACCCTCTACACGCGTGACACCACCTGCTGGCTCTACGGCGGCGTCACCATGAACCCGCTCTACTGGCCCGCCCGCCACGACGAGACCCTGCTGATGAAGGCGATCTACCAGTTCCACCCGGACTTCGCCGACGCCGGCATCAAGATCTGGTGGGGCGACCCCGAGCTGGACTGGGGCCTCGCCACCTTCGAGGGCGGCGATGTGATGCCGGTCGGCAACGGCGTCGTGCTCGTGGGCATGAGCGAGCGCACCTCCCGCCAGGCCATCACCCAGGTGGCCCACGCCCTGTTCGAAGCCGGCGCCGCCGAGCGGGTGATCGTGGCCGGGATGCCCAAGCTACGGGCGGCGATGCACCTCGACACGGTGTTCACCTTCGCCGACCGCGACATCGTCACCGCCCACGCCCCCATCGTCGACGGCATCGAGACCTTCTCCCTCCGCCCCGACGACGCCGGCGAGGGTGTAGAGGTCCACGCCGAGCGCAAGCCCTTCGTCGACGTGGTGGCCGAGTCGCTCGGCCTCGACCAGCTGCGGGTCATCGCGACCGGCGGCGACGTCTACGCCACCGAGCGCCAGCAGTGGGACAGCGGCAACAACCTCGTGGCCCTCGAGCCCGGCGTCGTGGTCGCCTACGACCGCAACACCCACACCAACGCGCTCCTACGCCAGGCCGGCGTCGAGGTCATCACCATCGTCGGCGCCGAGCTCGGCCGTGGGCGCGGCGGCGGCCACTGCATGACCTGCCCGCTGATCCGCGACGCCGTCGAGTTCTGAGCCGGCGATCTCGATGAGCGGCTCCGTAGACCTCGGGGTCCTTCTCTTCGTCACCCTCTTCGCGCTGTACAGCCCGCTGGCGGCGCTCTCGTCCTACCTTCCGATCGTCGGTCGCCTGCCGCTGCCCGAGCGCACCCGCCTGGCCGTGGGCCTGTTCACCTACGTCCTCATCTTCGCCATGGCGTCGATCTGGGTGGGCGAGCCCCTGCTCGAGGTGCTCGGCATCAGCACGGCGGCGCTCTCGGTCACCGGCGGCATCGCCCTGCTCTACGCCAGCATCCCCATGATGCGGGGCCTCACCGACCCGGCGCTGGCCGGCGCCACCGAGGAGGCGCCGACCGGCGAGGAGGGAGATCCCTCGCTCGGGGCCGACGCCGGTCCCGCGCCGGCGGGTGAGGGCTGGCGACGGGTGCTGTTCACCCCGGTCACGTTCCCGCTGACGGTGGGCGGCACCACCTTCGGCATCCTCGTGGCCTTCACCGCCCAGACCGACGGCGCCGCCGACCAGTTGGCGATCACCGTGGCGGGCCTGGCCTACGCAGCGATGACCGGGATCACCCTGTGGGCCGCCGGCCACCTCGACCGCCGCCTGACCGACCGGTCGCGCGGCACCCTCGAGCGCATCGCCGGCATCCTGCTCACCGCCATCGGGGTGACCCTCCTGGCCAGCGGCGGCACCCAGCTCGTCACCGACGCCCTGAACGGTTCGAGCGCCTTCTGACCGGGCGGTAAGGCCTGTCAAACTGGACCCGAAGATGTCAGGACTGCCATCACCTGAGTAGCGTGGCGCGATGGCCGAGTTGGGCAAGCGCGCCGCCCAACGGGCCGAGACCCGGGAGCGCCTCCAGCGCAGCGCCCTCGAGCTGTTCCGCCGGGACGGCTTCGCCGCCACGAGCGTGGCCGAGATCGCGGCCGGCGCCGGCGTCACCGAGCGCACCTTCTTCCGCCACTTCCCGACCAAGGAAGCCGTCCTCTTCCAGGACTACGAGAGCCGCCTCGAGTGGTTCAGCGCCGCGCTCGCCGTCCGCCCGCTCGACGAGCCCATCCTCGCCTCGGTGGCCGTCGCCGTCGGCTCGTTCCCCGACGACCGCGAGATCCTCCACCAGGTGGCCGCCCTCCGCCACGGGGTGCTGAGCCCCGAGGCCATCGAGGCCCACCTCCGCCTCGTGCAGGGCGCCTTCGCCCACGAGCTCGAAGGCGCAATCCGCCAGAAGATGGAGCACATCCGAGCCAAGGAGGGGGCGGACACCACCGACGAGCGCATCGAGCTGGTCTCGGTGGTGATCGGCAACGTCATCGCCGGCGCGCTGCTGGGCGTGCTCGACGTGTGGACCCGTCGCGGCGGCGGCGACCGCGACGACATGGCGCTGCTCACCGGCGAGGCCTTCGCCCTCCTCGGCGACGTCCCCCTCGCCTGAGCCGTCCCGTTCTGGCGCCTGATCTACTCGCCATGGCGAGTAGATCAGGCGCCAGTTCGGACAAACCGGTCGGAACGGTCACCGGTCAGGCCGATCGGACCTCGGCGAGCCGGCGGGCGGCGAAGTCGTCGACGCCGGTGGGGTCCCAGCACACCGCCGCCTCCCAGGCGGCCTGGGCCTGGGCGGCGATGTCGAAGGCGACCGGGTCGAGACCAGCGGCGTTGCCGGGCAGCACGAGATCGAGGTCGGCGACATCGACGTGGGACTCGTCCCAGTCGATCACGGCGACACGATCCGCGGTCACCCGGATGTTGCCGGGGTTGAGGTCCCCGTGGACGACGCAGGTCGGCCGTCGGTCGAGACGGGCCCAGGCGGCCCGGCAGCGAGCCACGGCCTCCGGCGGCATGGCACCGAGATCGATCCGCGTTGCGGTGTCGGCGTGCAGGAGCTCGGTCGACCCCCGCCAGCCCGGCCGCTGCGGCCAGCCGCGCGTCGACCGGTGGAGCTGACGGACGAAGTCGGCGACCCGGCGCCAGTCGGCCTCGCTCCCGGGTGGCGCGCCGTCCACGTGGGTCGTCACCACCAGGCCGTCGGCGAACCGCGCACCGTCCTTCGTCGGGATCGGCACCGGCACGGCCAGGCCTTCACGGTCGAGATGCACGAGGAGCTCGGTCTCCCACGCCAGGTCGGCGGCGCGGCGTGTGCCGAGGCGGCCGACGGCGAGCTGCCCGTCGACGCGCACGCGCCACACGTCGTTGGCCACCCCGCCGGCGAGCGGTTCGAGGCGGACGGCGTCGTCGCCCCACCGTGCGAGTGCGTCCCAGCCCACGGCGCCATCTTCGCGGCCCGACCGACGGGTCCGGGATTCCCCCTGGATTGCAGCCACCCGGCGGGTTCCCGTCGCTGGTGTCCGTTGTGGCCGGATCATGTCAGTGTTGACATCAGTGCGCGAGTGATGGAGGGTGGCGCCCATGAGCGACTACGACGCCATCGTGATCGGGGCGGGGCACAACGGCCTCACCGCAGCCACCATCATGGCCAGGGGTGGCCTGCGCGTGCTGTGCCTCGAGAAGAACCAGCACGTCGGCGGTATGGCGTCGACCACCGAGCTCATCAAGGGCTACAAGTTCGAGATCGCCGGCTCGGTGCTGTTCCCGATGGCCGACGAGATCTGGGACGACCTCGGCCTCGAGGCCTGCCCCACCATCGAGTCGGAGGTGATGTCGGTCAACGTGGGCCGGCCCGACCAGGCCCCGATGATCTTCTACAGCGACCCCGAGCAGCTCATGAACCACGTGGCCGAGACCAACGGCATGGACGCCGTGCTGGGCATGGCCGAGATCATGGGTTGGTGCGACGCGCCGGCTCGCGCGATCGGCCGCTTCGAGGTGCGCAAGCCGCCGAAGAGCCTCGACGAGATGTTCGCCTGCGCCAACAACGAGGCCGAGCGCGAGGCCATCGAGACCGCCATGTTCGGCAGCGTCATGGACGTGGTCGACCGCTTCCTGCCCGACAAGCAGCGCCACGGGATGCTGCGGGGGATGCTGGCCTTCCTCGCGGTCAACTCCACCTACCGGGGCCCGTACACGCCCGGCAGCGCACTGTGCCTCGCCTTCGCCATGGCCACCACCGGCACCCGCATGATGCGCAAGCTCGAGGGCGGCATCGGGGCGCTGTCCCAGCACCTGCTCGGCCAGTTCGAGGCCGCCGGCGGCGAGCTGCGCCTGCACGCGAAGGTCGAGGAGATCCTCGTGGACAACGGCCGTGTGACCGGCGTGCGCCTCACGGACGGGGACACCGTCTCGGCGCCCAACGTCGTGTCCAACCTCGACCTCACCACGACGCTGCTGCGCCTCATGGACCGAGACTCGATGCCGCCAGAGCTCGTGCGCCGGGTCGAGCGCATCGACCACCGTGCCGCCTACGTGCAGCTGCACTTCGCCCTCGACGGCCTGCCTGAGTTCGCCGGCCCCTACGAGATGTTGAACGAGGGGACGCTGCGGGCGTCGATGGGCATGTTCGGCACGCCCGAGGAGCTGCAGAAGGACTACGAGGGCTGCTGTCGGGGCGACCTGCCCGAGTGGCCGTCGATGGGCCTGCAGATCCCCAGCCTCCTCGACCCCAGCCTGGCGCCCCCGGGCAAGCACGCCGGCAGCTCGTACGCCTTCTACTTCCCCGTCGTGGGCAGCCGCGAGGAGCAGTCCCGCCTGAAGGACGTCATGGCCGAGCGGGTGATCGCCAAGGTGGCGGGCATGGCGCCGAACTTCCCGGACATCATCGACCGCCAGCTCACCTACGCCTCGTACGCCTTCGAGATGATGTACGGCGCCATCGACGGCGACTTCTGCCACGGCCTCATCCACCCCGAGCTGATGGGGCCCTTCCGCCCCGGGCCCCGGGGCTGGCCCGACAACCCGATCCCCGTCGAGGGCCTGTACCTCTGCGGCGCCGGCTGTCACGGCGGCCCCGGGGTCACCTTCACCCCGGGCTACAACTGCGGCTACGAGGTGGTCGAGGCCGCCGACCGCACCGCCAGCGCCGCCTCCGTCTGACCGCCCTCCCACCCCCGGCGATACTGCCCGGCGCGGCCGGCCACCGTTGGTGGCCGGCCGCCGGGCGCCGGAGATCGGTCAGCCCGAGTGGTCGCCGTCGGCCTGCTCGGCTTCCTTCACGCCCTCGAACCAGTCCTCGCGCTGGGCCTCACGGGCCATCCGCGGCTTCGAGCGGTAGCTGGCGACGCTGCGGTCGACGCTGTCGAAGGCCGCCGCCACACCGACCGGGCTGGCCGCGAAGTTCGACGTGTGGGTGGCCCGCACGCCCATGTGGCGGGTGGTGTCGTAGGAGTCCTGGTTGGCGCCGAGGAAGACGAAGGTCCAGCCCTCGTCCTGCTTGGCCTTGATGCGGCCGAAGATGCGCCGGTGGTCCCACTCGCGGCTGGCGTTCTCGAGGCCGTCGGTGAAGATGACGACCACGACGTCCTCGGCGGGGAGGCCCCACTCGGCCCGGGTGGCGACCTCGTGCTCGGCGGCGGCGATCATCCGGCCGATGGCGTCGTAGAGCGGGGTCATGCCTCGGGGCTGGAACTGGTCGGGACGCAGCGGCCCGAGCTCGGCGAGGGGGGCGGCGGCCACCACGACCTCGTGGGGGTCCTGGTCGTCGAACTGCACCACGGTGAGACGCAGGGCGGCGCCGTCCTTGGCCTTCTGGCCCGAGAGGAACTCGTTGAAGCCGTCGACCACGGCGTCGTGCAGCGCGCTCATCGAGCCCGAGCGGTCGAGCAGGAACCAGGTGTGGACCGGGTCGGTGGTCTCGACGTCGGTGGGGGTGGCGGCGGGGGTGACGGGGGTGGGCGTGGCCATGGGCAGCTCCAGTTCTGGTCGGAGTGACTAATAGTCGGAGTGACCTTAACCACCGGGTGGGAAAGTGCCAACCTGACTCGAACTGGATGTACGTTGGCGCTGTGACCGCCGGCGCCGCTCCCGAGGGGTACCGGCCCGGGGACTATCCGCCCTTCGCCGTCACCGTCGACATCGTGGTGCTCACCCTCGTCGATCAGCGCCTCCACGTGCTCCTGGTGCAGCGCCACGGCGACCCCTTCGCCGGCGCCTGGGCGCTGCCGGGCGGCTTCGTGAAGGAGGACGAGTCCCTCGAAGAGGCGGCCGACCGCGAGCTGCAGGAGGAGACCGGCGTCGAGGCCGCCGAGCACCTCGAGCAGCTCGGCGCCTACGGCGAGCCCGACCGCGACCCCCGCATGCGGGTGGTGACCGTCGCCTACCTGGCCGTGCTGCGCCACATCGCCGGACTGCGTGCCGGGGGCGACGCCGCCGACACCGCCCTGGTGCCCGTCGCCGACGTGTTGTCCACCCGGCGCCGGCCCCTGGCCTTCGACCACCGCCGCATCCTCGAAGACGCCGTCGCCCGCCTGAGCGAGCAGCTCGAGCACACCTCGCTGGCGACCGCCTTCGTCGGGCCCGAGTTCACGCTGTCCGAGCTGCGCACCGTGTACGAGGCCAGCTGGGACACGACGCTGGACCCCGGCAACTTCCGCCGCCACATGCTGCGGGCCGACATCCTCTCCCCCACCGGCGCGACCCGGCCGCCCGGCCCCGAGGGCGGCAAGCCCGGCGAGGTCTACCGGGTGGAGGTGCCCGCCAGCGCCCCGCTCCCCCGCCCCCTGCGGCGGCCCGAACGAGCCCGACCGGTGGCCGCGGCTGCCGCGGCGCCCCCCGTGGCCGCGGCCCCGCTCCGGGCGGCGAAGGCTGCCCCCGACGACGAGGACGAGGGGTCCCGTCGTCGGCGGCGGCGGCGGCCGTCCGGATCGAAGGGCGACGACCCCACCGATCGCTGACCGGATCCGCCGTCCGTCCCGCGGTGATCGCCGCTTCTCGACGCAATGACTCGTGTTCTGAGGGAGCCATTGCGTCGAGTTCGCGGGATCGGGGCGAGTCGCCGGGATCCGGGGCGGCCCCCACCCGGCAGCGGCTGCGGTCGACGCCTGGTAGAAGGACGGCCATGCCGGGGCCCACCGACGACGTCTGGGAGGTGCTGGCGACGGCACGCTCCATCCGCCGCTTCACCGATGAGCCGGTGACCGACGAGGTGCTCGACCGCTGCCTCGAGGCCGCCACGTGGGCGCCCAACGGCGCCAACGTCCAGGCGTGGCGCTTCGTGGTGCTGCGCTCACCCGAGGTGCGGGCGGCGGTGGCCGAGGCCGCCCGGCTCGCCCTCGAGGTGATCGAGCCGGTCTACGGCATGTCCCGGCCCGATCCCGACAACGACAGCCGCCGGGCCCGCACCGACCGCGCCACCTACGAGCTGCACGACCACGCCGGCGAGCGGACGTCGGTTCTGTTCACCACCTTCGGCTACGACTCGGCGTCCGAGCTGCTGCTCGGAGGCTCGATCTACCCGGCCATGCAGAACTTCCTCCTCGCCGCGCGAGCCCAGGGACTCGGCGCCTGCCTCACGAGCTGGGCCTCCTACGGCGGCGAGGCGCTGCTGCGCGAGGCCGTCGGCATCCCCGAGGGTTGGCTGCTGGCCGGCCACGTCGTGGTCGGCTGGCCCCGTGGGGCCCACGGCCCGGTCCGCCGCCGCCCCCTCGCCGACGTGGTGTTCCACGACCACTGGGACGACGCCGAGGTCCTCCGCACCGGCTGGCGCTGACCGCCGGCGGCGACGGCGCCACAGACGGGCCCGATCCACCCGCCGCGCCGCTGGCGGGACGAGGGAGGGCCGACGGGCGTGGGTACGGTTCCCGGACGATGGCCGACGCGTCCCTGCACGAGCTCGCCGGTCCCGCGGTGGCCGCGACGTTCGTCGCCGCCGACCCGCCGCGGGACGGCTGGCTCGCGCTCTGGCCCCTCGCCTCGGGCGCCGAGGGTCGAGACGCCGCCCGGCGGCTGACCCCCGGCGCCGAGCTGGAGCTGGCCGTCCCCGCCGGCGCCCAGATCCGCCGCCGGAAGGTGCCGGTGCACCGCGTCCCGCTCGCCGAGGCGCTCGACACCCTCGTGGAGCTGCCGGCGGGCGCCGACGTGGGGCCCTCGGTGCGGGCGTGGGCCGCGGCCGCCCGCATCGCCGTCGAGCTCGTCGCCCGCGGTCGTCTCCAGCCCGGCGTCACGCCGAGCGGGGCGGACACCTGGCGGGTCGGTCCCCTCGACCCGGACGACCACCGCCGCCAGGGCGAGCTGGCCCGGGCCCTCCCTCCCGAAGCGCACGCCATCGCCCTCGACGGCCACCGGCCCACCCGCATCGGCTCGGCCGAGGCCGCAGTCGCCGCCTTCGCCGACGCCGTGGCCGACCTCCTGCCCCGCACCACCGCGGCGGCGACGGCGGTGGGGCACGCCGCGTTCGCGTCCCGTTCGGCCGAGCCCGGTCGACCGGCGCTCGCCGGCCCCGCGGCCGACTGGCTCGCCGGCCTGCGCCCCTCGGCCGACGCCGTCGTCGTCGCCCTCCGTTTGGAGCCACCCCTCGACGACGAGGACCCCTTCCGTGCCGCGCTCCAGCTGCAGAGCGCCACCGACCCCTCCCTCGTGCTCGACGCCGCCGACCTGTGGTCGGCGCCCGACGTCGTGCTCGAGCGCTTCCCCGACGGCGAGACCGACCTGCTGCTGGCCCTGCGTCGCGGTGCCCGCACCTGGCCCCCGCTCCAGCGCCTGCTCGACGAGGCCCTGCCCACGGCTCTGGAGGTGAGCGACGAGGAGGCCGACGACCTGCTCGGTCCCGTCGTCGACGACCTGGCCGGCGCCGGCATCCAGGTGCTCTGGCCGAAGGAGCTGGTCGACAACCTGACCCTCACGGCGGTGGCGTCGTCGACCCCCACCCCGGCGGGCGTGGTCGACACCGGCTTCTCCCTGGAGGACCTGCTCGAGCTCCGATGGACCGCCGCCATCGACGGCGAGGCCCTCACCCCCGCCGAGCTCGCCGCCCTGGCCGAGGCGAAGCGGCCCGTCGTGCGCCTCCGGGGCCGCTGGGTGCGGGCCGACCCCGAGCGCCTCGCCCGCCTGCGCCAGCGCCGCCGTCTCAGCGCCGGCGAGGTGCTGGCCGCCAGCCTCGGCGGCGAGCTGGTGGTGGACGGCGAGACCCTCGAGGTCGAGCTCGTCGGGCCCTTGGCAGGGCTGACCGAGCGCCTCGCCGCCTTCGATCCGGCCCGCGTCCTGCCCGCGCCCCCGGGGCTGCACGCCGAGCTCCGCCCCTACCAGCAGCGGGGTGTGGCGTGGCTGGCGGAGATGGCCGACCTCGGCCTCGGCGGCGTGCTGGCCGACGACATGGGTCTCGGCAAGACCGTCCAGCTCCTCGCCCTGCACCTCCACCGCCACCCACCCGTGACCATCGACGGGCCGGCGCGTGCCCCTGGTGCTGCCGCCGGACCTTCCGGCCGCGACGTCCTGCCCGCAGACGTCGAGTCCGCAGACGTCGAGTCCGCTTCCCCGGGTGCGGCCCCGACCCGGTCCGACGAGGACCACTCCCCCGAGGACGGGGACGACCGGGACGACGAGGCCGGCGCCGCCGCCGGCCGGCCCACCCTGGTCGTGTGCCCGGCCTCGGTGCTGGCCAACTGGGAGCGCGAGGCGGCCCGCTTCGCCCCCGGGGTCCCCGTCCGCCGCTACCACGGCGCCGGCCGCAGCCTCGACGACCTCGCCCCGAACGAGCTCGTGGTGGCCACCTACGGGATGGTCCGCCGGGACGCCGAGCGACTCGCCGGCGTGCACTGGGGCCTGATCGCCGCCGACGAGGCCCAGGCGGTCAAGAACCCCCTCGCCCGCACGGCCAAGGCCCTGCGCCGCCTCCCCGCCGACGCCCGCTTCGCCCTGACCGGCACGCCCGTGGAGAACCGCCTCACCGAGCTGTGGGCGCTGCTCGACTGGACCACCCCCGGCCTGCTCGGCCCCCTCGAGCCGTTCCGCCGGAAGGTGGCGCTGCCCATCGAGCGCTACCGGGACCCCGAGGTCACCGAGGCCCTCACCCGGGTGACCCGCCCGTTCCTGCTGCGCCGCCGCAAGAGCGACCCCACCATCGTCCCCGAGCTGCCACCGAAGACCGAGGTCGACCGGGTCGTCCCCCTGAGCATCGAGCAGGCGTCGCTCTACAAGGCCGTCACCGAGGAGGCGCTGGCCACCATCGCCGAGAGCGAGGGCATCGAACGGCGCGGCCTGGTCCTCAAGCTGCTGACCGCCCTGAAGCAGATCTGCAACCACCCCGCCCAGTACCTGCACCAGCCGGGCCCGCTCCCCGACCGCTCGGGCAAGCTCGACGCCACCGTCGAGCTGCTCGACATCATCGCCGACGAGGGCGCCGCCGCCCTCGTGTTCACCCAGTACGTCGAGATGGGCCGCCTGCTCGAGCAGCACCTCGGCGCCCGCGGCCTGCGCACCTTCTTCCTGCACGGCTCGCTCGGCGTGCGCCGTCGCCAGGAGCTGGTCGACCGCTTCCAGGCCGGCGAGGCCGACGCCTTCGTCATCTCCCTCAAGGCCGGCGGCACCGGGCTCAACCTCACCCAGGCCAGCCACGTGGTCCACTTCGACCGCTGGTGGAACCCCGCGGTCGAGGACCAGGCCAGCGACCGGGCGTGGCGCATCGGCCAGGAGCGACCCGTCACCGTCCACCGCCTCATCTGCGAGGGCACGGTGGAGGACCGCATCGCCGCCCTCCTGGAGGACAAGCGGGCCCTCGCCGACGCCGTGGTGGGCAGCGGCGAGGGCTGGATCTCCGAGCTCGACGACCGGGCCCTCGCCGACCTCGTCCGCCTCGCCGAGCCCGCGTCCGGCGCCCCGAACGGCGGAAATCTTGGTGAGAAACCCCCTGACCGGGGGTTTCTCACCAAGAAATCCCGGAAGGGGGAGGCGTGATGGTGCCGCGGCGGACCTTCGGGAACACCTGGTGGGGCGCGGCCTGGGTCGACGCCCTGGAGCACCGCGCCCAGCTCGACCCGAACCGCCTCCCCCGGGGCCGCACCTACGCCCGCCAGGACCGCGTCGACCGCCTCGAGGTCGAGCCCGGGGCGGTGCGCGCCTTCGTGCACGGCAGCCGGTCGGTCCCCTACCGGGTGCGCCTCGGCGTGCGTCCCTTCACCGACGACGAGTGGGACCTCGCCCTCGACGCCATCGCCGCCCGGGCCGGCCACGCCGCCGCCCTGCTCGACGGCGAGCTCGACCCGGGGATCGTCGAGGACACCCGGGCCGCCGGCGTCGACCTCCTGCCGCTGGCCGGCGAGTTGCGCCCCGAGTGCTCGTGCCCCGACTGGGCCAACCCCTGCAAGCACGCGGCGGCGGTCTGCTACCTCACCGCCGACCTGCTCGACGACGACCCCTTCACCCTGTTCCTCGCGCGGGGGCGCACCCGGGACGAGGTGCTGGCCGAGGTGCGCCGGCGGCGCTCGGGCTCGACCAGCCCCGCGGGGACGGCGGGCGCCGACGGTGCGGGCGGCGCCGAGGTCGCGACCGACCCCGGCGTGGGAGCACGCGAGGCCTGGACGTGGGTCCCGGCGGACCCGCCCCGACCGCCGGCGCCCCGGTCCGCGCCGGGCCGACCGGCGCCGTGGGCCACCGACCCGCCGGCGGGCGCACCGTTCACCGCCGACGGCCTGCGCGAGCTGGCCGCCGACGCCGCCGAGCGGGCCTGGGCCATGACCCGGGGCGACGGGCGCGCCGACGTCGCCCTCGACCCCGACGCCGACCTGGCCCGGCGGGCCAGCGGCGCGCTCGGCACCGACCGCTGGCCCGCGCTCCTCGCGGCCACGGGCGAGAGCGACCGCACCCTGCGCCACCTGGCCACCGCATGGCGCTTCGGGGGCGAGGCGGCGCTGGCCGCCATCGGCGACCCCCCGTGGCGAGCCGACCCGCTGGTCATGGGCGCCGCCCGCGACGCGGTGGGCGCCGCCCTCAAGCGCTACGGCGCGGTGGCGGTGCGCGAGAACCGCCTCACCATCCCCGCCATCGACGTGCAGCTGCGCCTGGGCCGCGACGGGCGCTGGTGGCGCTTCGAGAAGCGGGCCGGGCGCTGGGAGCTCGCCGCCCCGCCCGCCATCGACCCCGACGACCTCATCCTCTCCGCGCTCTGACCCCCGGGGTTCCTGTCACAGGCCCTGGTTACCGTTCGACATCGGGCGACGAGGAGAGGCACACGTGACCCCGCACCCCACCCCCCGGCTGGCGACCCGCCCGGCTGCGAACGAGCGACGACCGGCCTACGGCTTCGACATCGAGACCGACACCACCCGCGGCGGCCTCGACCCCGCCACCAGCCGCATCATCGCCATCGGCATCGCCGGCGACGGTTGGGACCGCACCTTCACCGGACGTGAAGCCGACCTGCTGGCCGAGGCGAACGCCTTCCTCGCCCAGCTCCCCCCCGGCCACCTCGTCACCTGGAACGGCGCCGGCTTCGACTTCCCCTTCCTGTGGGACAGAGCCATCGCCGCCGGCGTGGCCCTCGACCTCTACCTCTCGCCCGACCCCCGCATCCCGGTCCCCCACGGCCCGCCCACCGGCCACCAGCTCGCGTACCGGGTGCGCTGGGGCGCCCACGACCACATCGACGCCTACCTCGAGCTGCGGGCCACGGCCCACCGGGTCGCCGGCTCGGCGCGCCTGAAGTCGTTCGCCGCCCTCCACGGCATCGACTGCCTCGAGCACGACTACGCCCTCCTGCCGTCGCTGTCCACCGCCGCCCTCGAGCGCTACGTGGCCAGCGACGCCCGCGCCACCCTGCACCTCGCCGAGCGCTACGGCCTCACCGGCTCCCTGATCGCCGGCCCCGCTTCCCGCCCCTGACCCTCGGGCCCCTCGTTCCGGCACCAGGATCGTGACACCCACGTCACGCGCCCGCGACCAGAACGCTGGGCCCCTCGTTCTGGTACGTGGCTGGTCACACTCGTGTGACCAGACGATGACCAGAACGGGGACGCGGCGGCGGGTCAGGCGTCGTGGTGGGCGAGCAGGCGGCGGGCGGCCTGCGCCGGCAGGTCCACCAGCTCGGGGGGCGACAGCACCCGGGCGTCGGGGCCGGCCCGCAGCAGCAGGCGCTCGAGCCAGGTGGTGCCCACCACCGAGAAGATGAGCTCGACGCTGCCGTCGTCGTGCTCGGCCACGACCTCGCCGGGATAGACCTCGGCCGCCCACGCCGCCGACCGGGGCAGCCGCACCCGCACGTCGACCGACGCCGCCGGCGCCACGAAGGCGGACGGGTCGTCCAGCGCCACCGACCGGGCGAAGGTGGCGCCCGTCGGCCGCACCGCACGGATGCGGCTCACCCGGTACTTGCGCACCTCGTCGCTGCCGTGGTCCCAGGCGTCGAGGTACCACTCTCCGTCGACCAGGGAGACCCGCAGCGGGTCCACCGTGTGCTCACCCACCTCGTCGCGCCACAGCGAGTAGTAGGTGAGCTCGACGGTCTCGTGGCGCTCGGCGGCCGCCCGCACCTCGTCGCGGAAGGGCGGGACGTCCACGACCACCTCGACGTCGTCGCGGTCGACGCCCAGCGCCTCGGCCAGCGCGTCGAGGGCCTCGTCCAGCGGCGCCGCCTGGAACAGGCCGCTGGCCAGCAGCGACTCGCCGGCGGTCAGCACCGCGAAGCCCTCGGCGCGGGACAGCCGCAGGGGCCGGCGGACGTACTCGGGCAGCAGGCCCACGCCGACCTCGTCGCCGTCGACGGTGATGTCGAGCACGTCGTAGGGATCGGGCCCGCACATCGCCAGGAGGATCACCTCCTGGCGCATGCGCTCGACGGGCAGGTCGAAGCGCTCGGCGAGGTCGGCCACGGTCGCCGACCCCTCCTGGTGCAGGAAGGCGAGCACGGCCAGCATCCGGGGCAGGCGCTCGGCGACCGACGGCCGGCTCATCGCCCGCCCTCGGCGATGGCGGCCAGCCACGAGCGCACGTCCTCGCGCAGCTCGTCGGGAGCCAGCACCCGGGCGTGGTCGAGCATGCCCAGGAGCCAGGAGCGAAACGCCGGGCGGTTGGACACCGCCAGCTCGACGACCACCGAGCCGTCGTCCCGGCGCTCGACCACGTGGGCCCGCGGGTGCTCGGCCTGCACCTTGGCGGCCAGCACCGCGTCCACCTCCACGTGGGCGGTCACCACCTCGTCCCCGCCGACGAGCTTGGGGTCGGCGGGGAAGGACGCGGCGGCGTCGAAGTCGTCGGGCTCGAGGTGCTCGGACGGGCCGACGTCGACCACCGGGCCCGTGATGCGGTCCACCTTGAAGAACCGCCAGCCATCGGCGTCGGCGTACCAGCCGAACAGGTACCAGTAGCCCTCCCGCAGCAACAGGCCCCAGGCGTCGACCACCCGCTCCCGGTCGCCGTGGCTCAAGCGGACCCGCCGGCGGTCACCGCAGGCGGCGAAGAGCACCGGCAGGTGCTCCTGGGAGGCAACCACCGCGACCTGGTCCTGCCCGCCGACCAGGCCGCCCAACTTCCACGCCGCCGAGGTGGACCAGTTGCGGCCGTCGAAGCCGACCGCGGTGGCGGCGAGGTTCAGGGCGAGCTGGGCCTCCTCGGAGAGGTCGAGCTTCGGCAGGTAGTAGTCCTCACGGCGGATGGTGTAGGCGTCGTCGCGCTCCTCGACCGGGATGCCCGCCTCGCGCAGGGAGGCGAGGTCGCGGAAGAAGGCCCGCTCGCCGCTGTCGCCCTCCGGGTAGGCCGTGGTCGACTGCTGGCCCAGCGCGGCCCGCAGCTCGACCTGGGTCTGCGGCTGGTCGCGCTCCAACAGCAGGAAGAGCAGGTCCGACAGTCGCTCCAGTCGGTCACCGGCCACGGCGCGGGATGGTAGGTCAGGCCGAGATGCTGCCGGTGACGCCGACGACCCAGGCTGGGCAGGCGGGCAGAAGAGCCGACCAAGCGATTGAGGTATCGTAGATCCTCTCCACTACATGAGCGAGCAACGGCGTGTTCAAATGAGCAAGGTTCAACAAGCGCTACGCAGCGACACGTTTCTCCGTCTCGCAATTGCCACAGCTGGCGTAATAATCGGCTCATTCTTTACCAGCCTGCTCAACGGTGACATTCGGTTTGTGTGGTCGTTGGTCGCTCTTCTCGCGCTCACCACTTTGGGCCTGATTCTAAGTATTCAGGATAGCACAAGGCACACTGAGGACATCGCAGAACGCGTCGCCCTCGCCTGCGGGGACCTCAGTGCGACGAAGGATGACCTAGTTAGCAGTTTCGGAGTTAGAGTTCAGGTGCAACTCGTCGATGACATCATCGAACATGATGACGTCGATCACGATATTGTATCCGTGATAATGAGCGAGGCCAAAGATGAAATTTTGGTTGCTGACATTGGGTCCCCGCACTTTTCCCCCGACGTCGGAATTCCTGATGACCTCCGACGTCAGCACCTGGATCGTCTCGTCGCGAAGGCATCCGAATCTTCATCGATGACGTATCAGCGCATCTACCAGCTGAAGAAAGGGATCCGAGGTCACGATCTGTTCGAATTTGATCCGCTAATGCGCAAGCATTGCGGCGAAATGGTCCAGCTGGCGAGTTCGAGCGAGCGAGTATACCTTGGCACCCTGCCGCGAATGTACCCGTACTCCTGGATCATCGTTGATAACAGCATTCTGATACTTGAACTCTACCGCTACATGCAAGGCGACGACGAACCACGATACAGCGGGGCGATCGTCATCCACGATCCCGACCACAAGTTCACTCATCATTACCGGCGAATGTGGAACCATCTGCATGGACAAGCGACTCCATTGACCGCATCCGATCTTGAGAGAACTGCCAAGGCAGAGGCTACGGACCAATGAAGAGTCTCCAGGAAGTCGTCAGACAGTACATGAGGTGTCCTCGCCATTGGCATTGGGAACCCGCAGAGGTTTGCCTCGGTCAGCTTGAGGCCGATCACCTAGCACAGATCCTCCGATGCCAGCGGTGCGGATGGACGTACCCGATAACGCCATGGGGACCCCACTTCTTATCGGAAGACGTGCATGAGGACCCCTTCGGCCTCGGTCCAACAGAGCGCCTCGAACAGTATCGCCGAATCCATTTCCCTACCGGACGCGACCTTGCAGGCGATCCGGTCGCGACGGCGTTTGGCGCATCGGTCTTCGACACACCATTCTACGATGCAATCCGCGGTGAGATCGCACAGCTAGGGGTCAAAGAGCTTGACTTTGCAGTGGATATTGGATGTGCAACCGGACGATCTACCGTCGACCTTGTGTCCTGTCTCTCCGGCGAGGGAATTGTGCTCGGTGTTGACTCGAACATTGCCTTGCTCAAGTGGGCCGCGACTCTTGTCAGGAGTAGCGCAGATCTGACCAATTCGGTTGATCGGGCTATCTCATCAGATTTGCTGGCCAGGTTCGGATCCGACCTGGGCAAGGTCATGTTTGCAGGTATGGATGCCCTCAATCTTGCGGTGGCATCCGATGCCGTCGATATAGTCCTGGCACTTAACGTGATCGACCGCTTTGATAAACCGGAATTGGCCCTGGCCGAAATAGCCCGTGTGACCAAGCCAGGAGGACACTTCGTTGTAGCCTGTCCTTTCGACTGGCCACGCGACCGGGAGCTAGAGTTCCGCCCATTACAACTCTCGGATATCGTCGTCCCTGAGCAGTTTGAGCTGGTATCCAACCAAGGTGCTGTGCCCTGGAGTGTCCCGGACGCACGTTCGAACAGGCTCGTCCATCTGTACGCCTGCGAGGTGGCCGTCTATCGACGCCGCTGAGGCTTGGATCTGTCGATCCTTCTTTGCAGACGCCGTGTGTCAGGCTCTGGTCATCGCAACAGCGCCACCACGGCGGGGGTCCCCGGCGGCGCTGCCCTCGCCACCGGGGTCGCCCGGGGTCACTGCGTGGGCACCGCCGAAATAGAGGTTCTGCTCGGCCCACTCGTTCACGGGCCAGCGCTCGCGCAGGGCTGCAACGGCGGCCCGCGACCAGCCTGGCTCGACCTGAAGGAGATCACCGTCCCAGTGGAGGCGGGGCGCAGGGACGGCAGCCTCGATCGGCACCTCATGGTCGACCACCGCGCTGACCACCTGGACGATCGTCGTGCGGATGCGCTTCGACCCGCCGCTGCCTACTACAAGTCGGGGGGCGCCTGAGGGGTCGAGCACGACGGTGGGCGACATCATCGACGCCACTCGCGCCCCCGCCGGGGCGGCGTGGAATCCTCTTGGGTGCAGGTCGTCCTCTCCGAGCATGTTGTTGAGCAGGATCCCGGTGCCCGGCACGAGGTGGCCCGAGGCCTCGCCGTTGGACGTCGTCATCGAGGCCACGTTGCCGTGGCAATCGGCCACACTGACGTGGGTCGTGCCTCGGGTCGCACGCGGACGGAGGTCGGCCGCCTCCGCCGCCCTGCGGCGGTCGGTCTCGACCATGGCCCCGACGAGGGCCACGGCGTGCTCGGGAGTACCACGCTCAGGCAACGTGCCGCCGTCCTGCAGCAGCTGCAGCGTGAGGGCTACAAGCGTGCCGCCGAACGACGGTGCCGGATTAGTCAGCACCCGATGGCCCCGGTAGTCGATGCTCAGCGGCTCGCGCTCGATTACCCGGTAGGCGGCGAGGTCCTCCTCGGTGACGAATCCGCCGCCGCCGGCCTGATCGGCGGCGAAGGCCGCTGCCAGCTCACCGTGGTGGAAGGTGTGTCCTGGCTCGCGCCCAAGGCGATCGAGGAATTCTGCTAAGTCGATGTTGGCGAAGCGCTCACCGGCACGAACGGGATGACCGTGCGGGGCGAACAACTCGCGGGTGTCCGCAGTTCGATTGAGGATCGGCCAGAGCAACTCCACGATGGAAGCAGACATCGGTGAGATGACAACACCGGTCCGGGCCAACGTCACCGCAGGCGCCACCACATCGCCGAGGGACAGAACGCCGAGGCGCTCGTGCACGTGTAGATAGCCGGCCAGGCACCCGGGCACGGCGACCGAACCTCGACCCACGTTGAACACCTGATCAGAGGCAGGGAAGGCAATGCTCACGGGCTCAAAGTGAGGATGGAACGATCGGCCCGCCAGGCCCCTTCCTGGTGTGTCCACGAAGAAGTCGAAAAGAGTCGACTCGCCCTGGGCGGTGCGGGCGAGGAGGAAGCCGCCACCCCCCAAGCTCGTGAGGGCGGGCTCGGCCACTGCGGCGGCGAAGCCCGCGGCGACCACGGCGTCGAAGGCGTTGCCACCCTGTGCCAGCACCGTGGCGGCGGCGTCGGCGACCGCCGGGTGACCTCCGGCGACCAGTCCCCGGCTCACGCAACGCACCCTTGCCCGGCAACCCGCGCGCCGGCTCCGCTGCCCCGCCCGCACTCGCCGCTCCTTGCACGCCGGGGTGCTCGCCTCGCCGTTGGTGCCACGGAGGCCGGGGCCCCGCCCTGGACGCCCGTGCTCACGACCAGAGCCGCTCGCCCAGCTCGAGGAGGCCGCCGAGGTCGTGGACGTCGGACTCCAGGTAGGAGACCGCGACCACCAGACCGGGACGCTCGCCCAGGCGGGCAGCCTCCTCGGCCTCCCGGGTGGCGACCACCCGGTAGTTGACGAAGCTCTCGCCCACCTCGCTCAGCACCCGGGCCACCTGGTCGGCGTCGGTGCACCCGCCGATGCCCTCGGCGACGACCTGCTCCGCCAGCGCCTCGCTGTCGCGGCACACCTGCTCGGCCATGGCGCCGGCGTCGGGGTCGACGAAGAACGAGGGCAGCACCTTGTTCAGCACGAGTGCGCCGAGGTTGAGCTCGCGGTCGGCCAGCGCCTCGATGAAGAACTCCGCCTCGCGGGCCGGCGCGCTGTCGAGGGTGCTCACCACCACGAAGGTGGTGCAGCGGTCGGCCAGCGTCCGCTCGATGGACCGGGCCCGCTCGACGAAGCCGTCGTACATGGTCTGGAAGAGCAGGAAGAAGTCGGCGATGTCCTGGAGGAACTGCGAGCCGAGGATGCGGTCGGCCATCGAGTAGAAGGGCTTCGAGGCCGTGCTGAGGATGCGAGACCGGGCCGGCGCGGTGAGCCAGCGCAGCAGGCGGCTGCTGAAGAAGTCGGCCATGCGCTCCGGCGCCTCGAGGAAGTCGATGGCGTTGCGGGTGGGTGGCGTGTCCACGATGATCAGGTCGTAGCGGCCCGAGAGGTGGATCTCGTAGAGCCGCTCCATCGCGATGTAGTCGTGGCTCTGGACGAACTTGCCGGTGATGTTCTGGTAGAGGGGGTTGGACAGGATGGCCGTGCGGGTCTGCTCGTCCGGGGCGTAGCGGTTCACGAGGTCGTCCCACGAGGCCTTCATGTCGAGCATGGCCACCCAGAGCTCGCCGCGGGGCTCGACGCCGACCTCGGCGAAGGCGCTGGCCGGCACCTGGGTCTCGACGTTGCCGAACTGCTCGAGGCCGAGGGCGGTGGCCAGGCGGCGGGCCGGGTCGACGGTGAGGACGAGGACCTTGCCCCCGAGGTGGACTGCGGCCATGGCGCCGGCCGCCGCCGCGGTGGTGGTCTTGCCGACACCCCCCGAACCGCAGGTGACGACGATCTCTCGGGTCGCCAGGAGCTGCTCGAAGCTCGCCGGCGGCGGTGCAAGGGAGGTCTTCTTGGCCACGGCCTAACCCCCCAGGCCGAGTTCGGCGGCGAGGGCCTCGGCCACCTGGTGGGTGGCGCGCGAGCCGTGGCTGCGGGAGAACAACTCGGGCAGGTACAGCACGGGGATGTCCGCGGCCAGGTCATGGCGCAGACGGTCGAGGTGCTCGGCCCGGGTGCGTCGCAGCGTCACCGCCAAGCGGGCAGCATCGAACAAGGGACCTGTGGCGCGGCCCACCAGGGCATCGAGACGCTCGCGGGCGGCCGGTTCGGCCAGTGCCTCGAAGACGGTCTCCTCGCCCCGGCCGAACAGCTCGGGGAGCACCCGGTTGACCGCCACTGCGGCGAGGTCGACCCGGGTCTCGGTGCGGATGCGCTCGGCCAGCTCGAGGGTCTCGCTCACGGGCATCTCCTCGGGCGCCGACACGATGACGGCACCGGTGGTGGCGGGATCATCGAGGATCTCGCTCAGCCAGCCCGTCTGCTCGCGCACGAGACCGACCTTGACCAGCTCACCGATGGCCTGCGGGGCCGAGATCTGGGCCACCACGTGACCGCTGGCGGCGGCATCGGCGATCACGAGGTCGTAGTGACCTTCCTTGACCTCCCACGCCACCTTGCCCACCGTGAGGATCTCCTTCACGCCGGGGGCGGCGTTCGCCACGAAGTCGAGCGTCCGCGCCAGCGGCCCGATCTTGGCGAGGAACGGCACCTTGATCTGGAGACGCAGGTACTCCTTCAGCGACTCCTCGGTGTCCATGGACATCGCGAACAGGTTGGGCTGGACCTCGCTGGGGTCGAAGGTCGTGGGATCGGACCCGAAGAAGTCGGCGATGTTGCCCTTGGCGTCGAACTCGCACACGAGCGTGCGCTTGCCTTGCTGCGCGGCGACGACGCCCAGAGCGGACGCGACCGTGGTCTTGCCCACTCCACCCTTGCCGGTGACGAACAGCAGCCGCCGGTCGAGCAGCGGCACCGCGGAGGCGGGCACGGGCTGGTGCTCAGCCGGCCCCGAAGCCGATGCGCCGCTCGTCCTCGGGACTGCCCAGCTCGACGTAGGCGACCTTGCTCGAGGGGATGGCCACCTCACGGCCGCGCTTGTCGGTCATCCAGAGCACGCCGTCGTCGTCGGACAGGGCGTCCTCGATGGTCTTCTTCAGAGCGTGGCGGTCGACGTCGTCGCCCAGGTCGAGGTCGAGCTCCTTGGGGCTGTAGGTCACACCGATGCGAACGTCCATGGTCTTCCTCTGACTGGCGCTGGGGGTCGGGGCCGCGGCAGAGCCTCGGCGGGGCGGTGGGCGGCCGGTCCGGGACCAGCGGCCGCATCGGACCGATGGTACGCGGCGACCGCCCGATCACACGATCCGGAGCTCGGGGTGGCGGCGCTTCGTGGGGGCCAGGTCGACGGCGATGGTGCGGGCCATCTCGGCGAACACCCGTCCGGTCTCGCTCTCGGGGTCGACTGCGGCGATGGGCTCGCCGTCGTCGCTGCCCTCGCGCAGCGCCGGTACCAGGGGGACCTGACCGATCAGGGGCACGTCGAGGCGCTCGGCCAGGCTGGCCCCGCCTCCCGCGCCGAACAGCTCGTAGCGCTTCCCGTCGTCGCCGGTGAACCACGACATGTTCTCGATGATGCCCTTCACCTCGAGGCCGACCTTCTGGGCCATGAACGCGGCCCGTTGGGCCACCCGCTCGGCCGCCGGCTGCGGCGTGGTGACGACGTAGACCTCGCTCTGGGGCAGGAAGCTGGCGAGGGAGATGGAGATGTCGCCGGTGCCGGGGGGCAGGTCGACCACGAGGAAGTCGGGCTCGCCCCAGTACACGTCGGTGAGGAACTGCTCGAGGGCCTTGTGGAGCATCGGCCCCCGCCAGATCACGGGCTGGCTCTCGTCGGCGAAGAAGCCCATCGAGATGCAGGCCACGCCGTTGGCGCGGGGTGGGACCAGCATCTCGTCGATGAGGGTGGGCGGCCGGTGGATGCCGAGCATGCGGGGGATGGAGAAGCCCCAGACGTCGGCGTCGACGATGGCCGTCCGGTGGCCCTGGGCGGCCAAGGCCACCGCGAGGTTCGTGCTGACCGAAGACTTGCCCACACCGCCCTTGCCGGAGGCGATGAGCAGGGCCCGGGTGTGCGAGCCGGGCTGGTTGAAGGGGATGGCTCGGCCCTCGGCGTGGCCATGGGCCTCGGTGGTGCCGGCGGTGGCGTGGGGGTCGCCGAGGAGGCGCTGGCGCAGCGCCACGCGCTCGTCGTCGGTGAGGACGGTGAACTCGATGTCGATGCCGGTGACGCCGTCCACCGCGCCGGCGGCGTCGGTGATGCGCTGGGCCAGCTCGGGGGCGGTGGGGTTCTCGGGGGTGGTGAGGGCCACGACCGCATGGACCCGGCCGCCGTCGACGGCGACGCCGCGCACCAGGCCGAGGTCGGCCAGGGTGCGCTCGAGCTCGGGTTCGAGCACGCCACCGATGGCCGCTTCGACCGACGTGCGCTGTTCACTCATGGGCCCTGCTCCTCCTCGACGACGCCCTGGCGGGCGCCTCCGCGTGGTCGGCCCGGGCACTCGCCCGTGGCCTCGGGTATTTCACCTACGCGCATAGGTAGAATACCGACGTGGACGGCTCGGCCCTCACCGCCACCGAGTTCGCCTCGGCGGTCACGGCGATCACCTCGGCCTTCGGCGACCCCACGCGGCGCGACATCTACCTGTTCGCCCGCGAGCACCCCGAGGGCGTCACCGCCGCCGAGGTCGCCCAGCGCTTCGAACTGCACGCCAACGTCGCCCGGCACCACCTCGACAAGCTCGCCTCGGGCGGGTACCTCGAGGTGGCGGTCGAGCGCAGCGAGTCCGGCGGCGCCGGCCGGCCCTCGAAGCACTACCGGGTCACCAGCGACGCCATGCCCATCGAGATGCCGGTGCGCCACGACGACGTGCTCGTCACCCTGCTGGGCCGCGCCCTCGAGCTGCTGGGGCCGGCGGTGGCCGAGCGCATGGCCGAGGAGGTCGGCATCGAATACGGCCGCACCATGGCGAAGTCCATGGGCACCGGCGGCGACCACTCCCGCTCGTTCCGCACCGCGCTGCACTCCGTGGCCGACGCCCTCACCGCCCACGGCTTCGCCACCCGGGCCGAGTCCCGCGGCGGGCAGCTGCGCCTCGTCTCCGAGCACTGCCCCTTCGGCGACGCCGCGGTCGAGCACCCGGTGATCTGCGCGGTCGACCGGGGGATGGTCAAGGGCATGCTCAGCGCCCTCTACGGCGACACCACGCCCGCCACGGAGGCATCGCTGCCCATGGGCGACCAGCACTGCGTCACCGCCGTCCCCGAGTGACCGCCGGCGCCCGGCCCACCCGCGGCCGGCCCGCTGGTGCTCGCAGAACCGATCAGGCAGGGCCGAACGGCGCCGGGCGGGCGATGATGGGGACGTGAGCCGGCGCTCGTACCTCGACCACGCGTCGACCTCGCCCCCGCGGCCCGAGGTGGTCGCCGCCATGGTCGCGTGCCTGCAGGGCCCGACCGGCGACCCTGGGCGCATCCACGCCGAGGGCCTCGCCGCACGGGTGACGGTGGAGACGGCGAGGGAGCAGGTGGCGGCGTGCTTCGGCGCCCGCGCGCGTGAGGTCGTCTTCACCAGCGGCGGCACCGAGGCCATCGCCACCGCGGTGTGGGGCGCGGCCGAGCGTGGAACGAACCAAGTCGTGCCTGCCGTCGAGCACTCGGCGGTGCGTCAGGCCGCCGCCCGGGCCGGCGACGTCACCGTCGTGGGGGTGGACGGCGGCGGACGGGTCGACGCCGACGAGGTGCTGGCCGCGATCGGCCCCGAGACCGCCCTCGTGCACGTCCAGTGGGCCAACCACGAAGTGGGCACGGTGCAGCCGGTGGCGGAGGTGGTGGCCGGGTGCCGCGAGCAGGGTGTGCTCGTCCACGTCGATGCCGCCCAGGCCAATGGCCACCTGCCCGTCGCCTTCACCGACCTCGGGGCCGACCTGCTCTCCCTGAGCGCCCACAAGTTCGGAGGCCCGGCCGGCGCCGGCGCCCTGCTCGTCCGACGCGGGCTGCGCCTACGCCCGCTGCTCCTCGGCGGCGACCAGGAGCGGGCCCGCCGGGCCGGCATCGAGAACGTGCCGGCCGTGGCCGGCTTCGGAGCCGCCGCCGAGGCCCTGGCGGACGGGCGGCTGGAGGTCGAGGCTGCCAAGGCGCGCCGCCTGACCGACCGGATCCTCGCCACGGTCGCTGCCCTCGACGGGGTGCGGGTCTACGGCGACCTCGACCACCGCGCGCCGCACCTCGTCTGCCTGGGCATCGACGGCATCGAGCCGCAGGCGGTCCTGCTCGGCCTCGACCGGGCCGGCGTGGCCGCCCACTCGGGCAGCGCCTGCTCCTCCGAGTCGCTCGAGCCGTCCCCGGTACTCGAGGCGATGGGCGTCGACGCCCACCGCTCGTTGCGCCTCTCCGTGGGTTGGAGCACCACCGACGCCGACGTCGACACACTCCTCACCGCGCTTCCCCGGGTCCTCGACGACCTCCGTGCCCTCGCCGGCGGCTGACCGCCGGCGGCGCCGGCTCGAGTGGGCTAGCGGGGGACGGGGGCCTTGCGTCGGCGGGCGCCGGCGGCGACCTCGTCGGGGACGTCGACCCAGAGGCGCAGGAGGCTGGCCCCGAGGGTCTTGCCGAGGTTGTCCGCCCGCAGGGACCGGGGCGCGCCGCCCCCCAGAGCGTCGTAGAGCACGAACTTCAAGGCCCACACGTTGGGCACCTCGAAGCGCTCGACCGGACCGGCCACCAGCGAGCCGAAGTGGTCCTTCACCCGGGCCGCGGTGACCTCGGCGCGGATGGCCTCATAGGCGGCCTCGTCGTCGGCGAAGAGGGAGACGTCGCTGATGTCGCCCTTGTCGCCCGAACGGGCCCCGCACAGGTCTCGGAGCTGGATCCTGACCACCGGTTCACCCTATTCGCCCGACGTGGGGTCACCGGTCGGTGACAGGGTGGGAGGCGTCGGCTGGCTAGATTCGGGCGATGCCCGCCGGGCCGCTCTGCCGACGCCGACCCCGCCGCACCGCCTCGCGCCTGTGACCGTCTACCTCGTCCGCCACGCCGACGCCCTCAGCCGCACCACGTGGGCCCACGACGACCTGCTGCGCCCACTGACCGAGAAGGGCTACGGCCAAGCCCAGGGCCTCGTCGACCTGTGGGGCGACCGGGGCATCACCCGCCTGCTCACCAGTCCCGCCGTCCGCTGCCACCAGACCCTCGACCCCCTCGCCTCGCACCTCGGCCTCGTGATCGAGGATGCCGAAGCGCTGCTCGAAGGTGCCTTTGTCGACAGGGCCCGCGACCTGCTCGAGTCGGTCAAGGGCATCGACGTGGTGCTCTGCAGCCACGGGGACATCATCCCGGACTTGGTGAACCGCCTCATCGCCGAGGGCATGGAGGCCCACGGCCGCGACGCCAAGAAGGGCTCGACCTGGGTCCTGGACCACGACGGAAAGCGCTTCGTCAGGGGGCGCTACCAGCCCGCCCCCTGACGACCGCGCCGTTCGTCGCTGCTAGTCCGTCAGCGGGCGCCCTTGGGCGTCGGTGGAGAAGCCCTGGTTGCCCACGAGGATCAGGATGCCCTCGATGGTGCCCCAGATGGCGCCGATGCCGCAGGTGAGGAGGGTGACCACGATCTGGATGATCCCCTTGTTGGTGTTGCCCAGGTAGAAGTTGTGGACGCCGAATCCGCCCAGGAAGATGCCGAGCAGGCCGGCGACCATCTTCGACTTCAGGGGCGTGCCGTCGGGGCCGACGGCGGGAACGCCACCCGCAGCCATGGGCTGCTGGTAGGCGGGCGGCGGCTGGTAGGCCGCGGACGGCGGCGGGGGGGCAGCGGCAGCCGGAGGCGGCGGGACGCTGCTCGGATCCGGACCGGGGGGCGGCGGTGGTGCGTCGGACATGGGGTTCTCCTTCACCGAGGTGCCCGGAGGGGCGTGGCTGGTTCAGTCGCGACCCTAACCGCGGCGATCCACCGGCGGTTGGACGACGGGGAACCGGGCCGCCTGCGGTCGCGATGCCGGTGCGCTCAGGCGCGGGTGGCGCCCTGGCTCTCCCACAGCTTGTTGAGCTTGGCCTGGTAGTACCAGACGTCGAAGAAGCCGAGGAAGGCGAGCAGCAAACCCAGCCACCCGGAGGTGTCGTCCTCGCCCATCGCCCGCTTCTGCGCGTGGCCGATGCGCCCACCGGTGCGCACGATGGTGACCACGGTGGTGATCACGCCGAACAGGGCGATGGCGCTCAGGGCCGGCGAGATGTTGATCTCGTCGTCGAAGTCGTCGAGCTCCTTGTTGACCTTGTACCACCAGTACACGAGGTAGATGCCGAAGGTGATGAGCGAGAGCGCCCAGGCACCTGCAGGACTGCGGAGCTTGCCCAGGGGCTTCCCGGACGGAGAGGTGTTGGCCATCTGCGCACGCTACTGCAGCCCCGCGGTTACGGGCCGGGAAGGCGGGGCCCTCGTCGGGGCTCAGAGCACGTCGACGTCCACCCGCACGCCGGCGTCGACCGACGACCGCTCGACGAGGAACGGCTCGACCGCCAGCAGCTGCGTCGGCTTGCCGTCCCGGGAACGACCGGTACCGGTGATGGTGGGTGGTCCCGAGAGACCCAGGACGCCGGCGCCGCTCGCCACCGAGGCGGCCACGTCCCTGTCCGTCGACCGCCAGGCGAGGCGGCCGATGACCTCCGGCGGCTCAGGGTCGCCGGCGCCGCGCGGCCTGAGGTCGACGGTGTCGCCGCCGTAGGCGTTGACACCGAAGTACTCCTCGTGCCACTCCTCGACGGCGACGCCCGCCGCCTCGGCCCGCCGCCGCACGAAGGACAGGGCGGCGCGGGCCTTGGCCTCGGCGTCGGGCCACGAGTAGCCGAAGCGCACCTCGCCCGCCCACCCGGCCGGCGTGCACACCAGCCCCTTGTAGGACTCGGGCGCCGGGCGGCCCGTGGCGCCCGAGACGCGCACCCGGTCGTCGCCCAGGTCGTCGAGGCGCACGGTGGTGAAGTCGGCCACGACGTCGGGGTTGAGGTAGCGGCTCGGGTCGTGCACCTCGTAGAGCAGCTGCTCGCGGACGGTGTCGAAGGTGACCATGCCGCCGGTGCCCTCGGGCTTGGTGAGGACCATGGCGCCGTCCTCGTCCACCTCGCCCAGCGGAAAGCCGACGTGCAGCGGGTCCGGGTTCTCCCACCAGGCGCCGGAGTAGTTGCCGCCGGTGACCTGGCCGCTGCACTCGAGGAGGTGGCCGACGGTGACGCCGGCGGCGAGTCGGTCCCAGTCGTCCCAGCCCCAGCCGAACTCGTGGATGAGCGGCGCCAGGAAGAGGGAGGCGTCGGCCACCCGGCCGGTGATGACGATGTCGGCACCGGCGCCGAGCGCCTCGACGATGGGGCGCGCCCCCAGGTAGGCGTTGGCGAAGATGGCGTCGTCGGGCAGGCCCAGCTCGGCGGCTCGGGGGCGGACGTCGTCGCCCACCACGGTGGCGATGGTGAGGCCACCGACGTCGGCCTGCTTGGCGAAGCCGGCCACGGCGCGACCGGCGGCGACCGGGTTGATGCCGCCGGCGTTGGTGATGAGCTTCGTGCGCCCGTCGAGCAGGTACGGCACCGCCGCGGCGACGTAGAGCGGGAGGTCGCGGGTGTAGCCGAGGGCCTCGTCGCGGAGGCGGTCCTTGGCCAGAATGGCGAGGGTGAGCTCGGCCAGCGCCTCGCACACCAGGTAGTCGACACCGGCCTCGAGCAGTGCGGCGACCGGCTCGTGGCCGTCGCCGTAGAACCCCTGCCCGCCCCCGATGCGCACTGGCTTTGCGCCGCCTCCGGCGTCGCCCTTTCGGGATCCGATCGAGCTCAACGCCGCTGCTCCGCTTCGCTCCGCGACGTCACCCCTGCGGCGCCGCCCCTTCGGGATCCGATCGAGCTCACTGCCGCTGCTCCGCTCCGCTCCGCAACGTCAACCCTGCGGCGCCGCCCGTTGGGGATCCGGTCACGCCGCCATCATGGCGCGGCGGTCGTGGGGGTCGCGCCACCGGCGCCGCCACCGGTGTCCCCGGTGGCGATCTGGGCCTCGAGCTCCTGGCGCAGGTTGGTGACCAGTCCGGCGAAGGCCGAGAGCTGGGTGGGGTCGACGGCGTCGAGCTCAGCGAGCGCGCCTTCGGAGTCACCCTGGTTGCGCAGCGCCACGGCCTTGAAGACGTGGGGCGGGGCGAAGCCGGGGCGCAGGGCGATGGCCTGATCGAGCAGGTCCATGCCCCCGTCGATGCCGGCGCGCACCAGCAGCCAGCCCTTGTAGGTGAGCGCGTCCACGTTCCCGGGGTCGTCCTGGAGCACCTCGTCGTAGAGCTCGGCGGCCCGGGCCAGGCCGTCGGGGTCGCCGCTGGCCTCGAGCTGCTGGGCCTGTGACACCTTCTCCCGGTTGGACGTCACCCCGTCGTCCACCGCGCTGGCGCCGGGGGCCCGGGTGCCGTAGTTGTTGGCGATGACGAGGCCGGCGACCACGGCGAAGACGACCACGAGGCCGCTGATGGCGAAGGTGCGGATGCGGCCGGCGCCCTTGCCCTTGGCGCCCACGCGGTCCGCGTCGGCGGCGAGGGCCGCGGTGTCGTGCTCCTCGAGGGCGCGCACGACCGCGGCGGCACGCACCGTGTAGTCGTCCTGGAGGGCGCGGTAGTCGTCGTCGTCGATGTCGCCGGCGGCGTGCTCGCGGTCGAGGTCGTCGAGCGAGGACAACAGGAAGTCGCGCTCCTCCACGAGGGCGTCGCGGTCGGCGGCGCCGAGGCCGGACGGGACCCGCTTGGGTGACGGCGGCGTGGGCGTCCCCGCCGACGAGCCCGCCGACCGGGTGGACGGGGTGGAGCGGGTGGAACGGGTGGAACGAGCCGGGCCGGTCACGATGGGTGCTCCTCCAGCTGCCGGCGGGCCTGCTCGACCAGCTCGCGGTCGTCGTCGGTGACGCTGACCGGCGAGCGGCGGCGCCACCGGCGAAAGGCGAAGCCGAGCGCGGCCCCGCCGGCGATGAGCAGCACCACGGGCAGGACCCAGACCAGCCCGGTGACCCCGGAGGCCGACGGGGTGAGCACGACGTCCTCGCCGAACTGGTCCACCAGGTACTCGCGGATCTCCTCGTCGGTGTCGCCGGACTCGATGCGCCGGTTGATCTCGGCGCGGATCTCCTTGGACACCGGGGCGTCGGAGTCGGCCACCGACTGGCTGCGACAGGTCGGGCACTTGAGGCCGTCGGCCAGGGCGTGGGCGCGGTCCTCGTTGGTGCGGGGGGTGTCGTCGGGGCGGGTGCCGATCACGAGGGCGACCAGCACGATCACCCCCATCAGCACCCAGAGCCAGGGAGCGGGACCGGCCTTGGTGGCCGGGGGCGCGGCGGCGGGGGGTCCGGCCGGCGCCCCGTCGTCGGCCGAGAGGTCGGCGGGCGTGGCGTCGTCCTCGGGCGGGGACGCCGGGGCGGTGGTGTCGGTCACGGCGGGGTGGTCCCCGGGGAGCCGGCGCCGGTGGTGGCAGACGAGCCGGAGCCCGACGAGCTGGAGCCCGACGCCCCCGAGCGGTCGGTGCCGTCGGCCGGCGCGCCCGACAGCTGCTCGATGAGCTGGTCGAGACCGACGCTGGTGACGCCGCCGGTGACCTTGGCCACCACGTAGCCAGTGGGCGAGATGATGAACGACTCCGGCACCGCGGCCACCGCGTAGTCGAGGATCACGCCGGTTCCCGAGCCGTCGATGACCGGCCACGTGCTGTCGTTGTCCTCGAAGTACTGCTGGACCTCGCCGGGATCGTCGTCGAACACGACGCTGACCACCGAGGCGTCGCCGATCTGCTGGTGGCGGCGGCTGAACGAGAGCAGCTCGGGGTGCTCGACCCGGCAGGGGACGCACCAGGTGGCGAAGAAGTTGACCACCACCCACTGGCCCCGGAGGGAGTCGAGGTCGAAGGGCTCGCCCGTGGTGAGCGACGTGCCCTGCACCGGCGGGGCCACCTCGCCGACGAGGGGGCTGTCGGCGCGGCGGTCCTGGCTGGGCTCGCGGGTGGCGAGCACACCCACGAACACCGCGAGCACCACAGCCACGCCCAGGGCGATGAAGAAGATGGGGCCCTGCCGGCGGCGGGTGCCCGCGTCGGACGACTCGGGACCGGATCCGTCGCCATCGACCGAGGCCGACGCGTCGCCGCGGTCGGCGGGCTCGGCCGACCGCTGGGTGCCGTCGCTGGCGGGCCCGTCCAAGAGGACGCGCCCGTGGCGCCGGGGCGCGTCGGGGGCCTGCGGGTCGCTCACGAGCCCACCGTCACAGGTTCCGGCGCCGTGGTGTCGTCGCCCCCGTCGTCGTCGCCCGACTGGACCGGGCCGTCACCGCCGGCGGCCACCTCGATGGGCGCGGAGACCGGGTCCGTGGGCTGACGGCGCTTGCCGGGCCAGGCCGCCAGGATCGTGCCGAAGGCCATCACGCCGCCGCCGATCCAGAGCCAGACGATCATCGGCTGCACGATGACCCGCAGCAGCACGGCGTCGGGCGCGGGCTCGCCGGCGGCGGCGCCATCGGCCGCCGCGTCGCCAGAGGCGGCGTCCGTCCCGCTGTCGCCAGAACCGTCGCCGGCGGCGTCGGCGACCGCGTCGCTGGTGTCGGTGCCCGTGCCCGTCACCGAGCCCTCCTCGCCGGGCAGGGCGAGCAGCGCGAGGTAGACGTCGTCGGCGAAGCCGACCCGCACCGAGGGGGTGCCGATGGCCTGACCGCCGAACTGGAAGCGGTTGAGGGCGGGGGTGAACACTCCGTCGCCGTCGACCCGGACCCGTGCCCGCACGACCACCTTCTGGGGGTGCTCGACGGTCTCCACCCCGAGGTAGGTGATCTCATGGCCGGCCACCACGGCGGAGTCGCCCGGCGAGAGGCGGAACTCGCCTTGGTGAGCGAAGCTCTGGCTGGCGGCGAAGGCGACCGCGATGATGACCACGCCGAGATGCACGACCATCCCGCCGTTGGCCCGACCGACGAGGCCCCGCCAGCCCTGGCGTCGGGTGGCCAGCACGATCTGACGCAGTGCCGAACCGGCGGCGAGGCCACCGAGGAAGAACGCCACCAGCGGGGCCAGGCCCCGGGCACCGATGACGACGGCGAACACGAGCGACGCGGTGGCCACCCACGCCGGCCAGTAGAGGCGGTGACGCAGCAGCTCACCGCTGGCCTTGCGCCACGGCAGGACCGGCGCGATGGCCATCAGGAACAGGAGGGTGATCCCGATGGGCATGGTCATGCGGTTGAAGTAGGGCACCCCCACCGAGATGCGGTCGCCGTTCACGGCCTCGACGATCAAGGGGAAGACGGTGCCGAGCAACACCACGAAGGCGAAGGCCGCGAACAACAGGTTGTTGGCCATGAAGGCGCCCTCGCGCGACAGCGGCGAGTCGATGCGGCCGGGGGAGCGCAGCGTGTCGCCCCGCCACGCGATGAGGCCCACGGTGACGGCCACGGTCAGCGCGAAGAAGCCGAGGATGGCCGGGCCGATGCCCGACTCGGTGAAGGCGTGCACCGAGTCGAGGACGCCGGAGCGGGTGAGGAAGGTGCCGAGGATGGTGAGGGAGAAGGTGGCGCAGAGCAGCGACAGGTTCCAGACCCGTAACATCCCGCGGCGTTCCTGCACCATCACCGAGTGCAGGTAGGCGGTGCCGGTGAGCCAGGGCAGGAACGAGGCGTTCTCGACCGGGTCCCAGGCCCAGTAGCCGCCCCAACCCAGCACCTCGTAGGACCACCAGGCCCCGAGGACGATGCCGACGGTGAGGAATCCCCAGGCGAAGAGCGTCCAGCGGCGGGTCTCCACCAGCCAGCCCTCCCCGAGGCGGCCGGTGACCAGTGCGGCGATGGCGAACGCGAACGGGACGGTGAACCCGACGTAGCCCAGGTAGAGCATCGGCGGGTGGAAGGCCATGAGGATGTGGTTCTGGAGCAGCGGGTTGGGGCCCGGCCCGTCGAAGCCCGGGGTGGGGTCGAAGGGCAGGAAGGGCTTGGCCACCGTGACCATGAGCCCGAAGAAGAAGATGCAGACCACGAACATGGTGAGGTTGGCCCAGCCCACCAGCGGGTCGGTCTGGCGATGGCGGAACTTGCGCATCATCGCCATGAGGTAACCGGTGAGGATGAGCGCCCACAGCAGGATCGAGCCCTCGAGAGCGGCCCACAGGGTGGCGAAGTTGTAGATCGCCGGCGTCTTCGAGCTGCCGTTCTCGGCCACGTAGGCCACGGTGAAGTCGCGGGTGATGAGGGCGCGCTCCATGACCGCGAAGGCGACGATGGCGCCGAGGAAGGCCAAGAACGCGTAGCTGCGGCCGAGCACGAGGAGCTTGGGCCGCTTCTTCACCAGGCCCACGGCGAGGGTGCCGGCGCCGAGGACGGACGCGCCGAGGCCGAAGAGCAGCGCGGCGGAGCCGAGGGCGACGTTCATGAGCGGGTCACGGGGTGCCGCTGTCGGTGCTGTCGCCCCCCGACGACGAGCTCGAACCCCCTGCGGAACCGGTGCCCCCGTCCACCGTGCCGTCGTCGGCCGGCGCGTCGACCGGCTCGAGGCGGTCGGGGTTGTCCTCGGCGTACGAGGACGAGTGCTTCACCATGATGCGGTCGCTGGCGAAGTGGTCGCCGGCCCAGTTGCCCTCGAGCACGACGGGGATGTTCGGCTGGAAGAGCTCGGGCGGGTCGCCCTGGTGCACCACGTCGACCTCGGCCCCGTCGAAGAACACCACGAATTCGACGCGGTCGTCGGCCTCGCGGACCGAGCCTTCCTCGACCGTGCCCTGGAGCCGGAAGCGCCGGTCACCGAGCTCGTCCTTGTGCACGATGGCCTCGTCGGCGTTGTAGAAGAACATCGACGCCGAGCCGAGGCTCTGCACCGCGATGAAGATCAGAGCGCCGGCGACGAGGACCAGGGCCACGATCACGGGCAGTCGGCGCTTGCCCCGGGCGCGCCCCGCGCGGGGCGTGAGGTCGACCGGGGGGAGGTCCTCGTCGGACTCGTCGGCGGTGACCGACGGCGGCGGGGGTGGCGGGGTCAGAGCCATCGACGGTCCTCCGGGGGCACCTGGCGGCTGAGACGGCGGCCCTTGGCGATCACCCAGGCCGCGTAGGCGGCGGTGCTGCCGAGCACGAGCACGTAGGCCGCAGCGATGTAGCCGGCGTCGGTCATCGCTCGTCTCCGGTGCTCACGAGCGGGGTGGCCGAAGGAGCCGGCGCCGTCGAGGCGACCGTGGGCGCGGTGGCGCCGTTGGTGGCGACCGTGGCCTCGGCCCTGCGCTCGGCGAGGGCGACGTCGAGGCCCTGGTCCTCGACCTGGCTCTCGAGGTACGCGACCCGGAAGCGGTGCACCAGGAGCCACAGGTACACGAGGAGGAACACGACCATGCCGAGCATCAGGCTGAAGAGCATGAGGCCGTCGATCTGGGGATCCAGCCGGGTGATGGTCGGGCCTTGGTGCAGCGTGCGCCACCAGACGGTGGAGTAGTGGACGATGGGGACGTCGACGAAGGCGATCAGGCCGGCGATGGCGGCCCGCTTGGCCCGCACGTCGGGATCAGAGGGGATGCGGCGCACGGCGAGGTAGCCGAGGAAGAGCACGAGCAGCAGCGCCGTGGTGGTGAGGCGGGCGTCCCACACCCAGTAGACACCCCAGGTGGGCCGGCCCCAGAGCATGCCGGTGACGAGGGTGAGCGACGTGTAGATAACGCCGATCTCGGCGGACGCCCCCGCGGTGAGGTCCCAGAACTGCGACTTCTTCCAGAGGTACATGGCGCTGCCGAAGGCGGTGACCGCGAAGGCGAGGAAGGCCACGATCGACACCGGGACGTGCACGTACATGATGCGCACCGAGTCTTTTTGCACCACGTCGGGGGCGCTCCACACCAGGCCGAAGGCCAACAGGGCGGCGATGCCGACGAGGCACAGGATGCCGAGCACGCGCGTGAAGGCCGACCCCGTGCCCGCGGGACCGGCGTCGGTGGCCGCCGGCGTCGGATCAGTGGTCATGACTCCTCCAGCAGGGGCCCGAAGGCGAGCACCCCGAACACGGTGTACACGGCGGCGAAGACGGCGAGCAGGGTGCACCACGACCAGCCTTCGCCCGTGGTGCCGGAGAACGCAGCCTCGAAAGCCCGCGTCGCCCCGATGAGGACGGGCGCTGCCACCGGGAGGAGCAGGAGCGGGAGCAGGGTCTCCCTCACCCGCAAGCCGGCGGCGAGCACGCCGTAGAGGCTACCCGTGGCCGCCAGCCCTGCGGTCGCGGCCACACAGGTCGCCGCAAGCAGGCCGAGGCCCGAGAGGTCGGCGTTGTAGAGGACGACGACGCCGACGAGCAGCAGCACCTCGAGGGCCAACAGCTCAGCGGCGATGGCGGCGGACTTACCGAGGAAGATGCCGGCGGGATCGAGGCCCGAGAGGCGCAGGGCGTCGCGGTTGCCGTCGGCGGCCTCGACCGAGAAGGCCCGGGACAGCGCCAGCAGGGCGGCGAACAGCACGGTGATCCAGTAGAGGCCGGCGGTGGCCCGCTCGAGGATGCCCCGGTCAGGGTCGAGGGCGAAGGCGAAGAGGATCAGGACGAGCACGGCGAAGGGCGCCACCTGGTTGGTGGCCACCCGCGAGCGCCACTCGAGGCGCAGGTCCTTGCCGGCCACGAGGGCGGCGTCACGGAGCACCGACGGCCTCCGTCTGGTCGGCGGGCGGCGCGGCCACCGCGGGCGCGGCCTGGTCGACGGTCACGCCGCCGCCGGCGATGTGCACGACCCGGGGGGCGAGGCCCTGGACCCGGTCGAGCTCGTGCGAGGCCATGATCACCGTGGCGCCGGCCGCGGTCGCCTCGCGGATGAGGCCATCGAGCAGGTCGCGTCCATCTTGGTCGAGGCCGGCATGGGGCTCGTCGAGCAGCCACAGCTCCGACCGGCGGGCCACCAGCACGGCGAGGGCCGTGCGCCGGCGCTGCCCGGCCGAGAGTCGCCCGACGGCCACGTCGGCGAGGCGACCGTCGAGCCCGAGGCGGGCCATTGCCCGCCGGGCGTCGTCGGCGTCGGCGCGCACGGCCTTGGCCCAGAAGGTGACGTTGTCGGCCACGGTGAGCTCGTCGTAGAGGTGGGTCTCGTGGCCGAGCAGGCCGACGTGGCGGCGCACGGCCTTGCGATCGCGGGTCAGGTCGTGGCCGAGGACGACCGCAGTGCCCGAGGTGACGGGGGCCAGGCCGGCGCACAGCCGGAGGAGGGTGGTCTTGCCCGCCCCGTTGGGCCCCTGCAACACGACGGTTTCGCCCCGCCCGACGTCGAGGTCGACGCCGGCAAGGGCGGGGAAGCGCCCGAGCAGCGACACCGCGGCACGGAGGTGGACGACGGGATCCATGGGGCCGAGCGAGAGGCTACGGAGGCCGTGCGCACACCAGCAAGCGCAGGGGGTGGGGTTGCTGTGCGCACCGACGCGAGCAGAGATGGGACTTTTGCCCCTGCCCGGCCGGATCGCACCCTCGTACCGTCGCGCCATGGCTCGTGGGAACACGGAACGGGGAACGCAGGTGGGCGCGCCGCGAGTCTCCGGCGGGCCGACCACCTCGCGCACGGCGCCGGCGGCGCCCGGACCGACGGCGGTCGTCCGCCGCCGTGAGGGGCCGTGACCGGCACCCACCTCCACGTGCTGCTCGTCGGGGCGGACGCCGACGCCGTCGGCGAGGCGACGATCGCGCTGGCGCGCGCCGGCCACACCGTCAGCCACGTCACCGCCGAGAGCGGGGTCCCCTTCGAGTGGCCGACGGGCGACCCGCGCACCTTCGACCCCGACAGCGTCGACGTCGTGGTGTCCATCCCTGGCCACGCCCTCGCCGGGGTCCCCTGGTGCGAGGAGCGGGTCCTCAGCCTGACCGAGAGCGGCGTCCCCCTCGTGCTGGCGGGCACGCCTCTGGCCAGCCCGTACACGGCGTGGGCCACCAACTACGTCACCCCCGGCGCCGACCTCGTGCTGGTCTGCGAGCACGCCGTCCGCCAGCGCGCCGCCGAGGCGTCCACCTTGATCGACCACGACCACGGCGACCACATCACGAGCACCGTGTTCGATCCCATCGACTTCGAGCAGAGCGGTGGCGAGCGCTTGAGCCGGGCGCGGTGCCTGGCCCTGCTCGGCACTGCCAAGGTGGGGCGCATCGGCTTCACCGCCAGCGCCCTTCCCGTGGTGGTGCCCGTCGACTACCGCCTGTGGCGTGACCGGGTGGTGTTCCGCGCCGCCGAGGGCAGCCGCCTCCACACCGCCACCACCGACGCGGTCGTCGCCTTCGAGGTCGACGCCCTCGGCGCCGACGATCCCTGGGGCTGGAGCGTCTCGGTGACGGGCGTGGCCCGCGACGTCTCCGAACTGGTCGACGCCGCCGACGCCGCACGCGCCGAGCTCGGCTTCGAGCCCGGCGGCTGGTGGGCCCACGGCGCCCGCGACCGCTACCTCGCCGTCCCCACCGACGTCGTGGCCGGCTGCCGCCTCGCTGCACGCAACCCTGCCGACCTGCCGGTCTGACCCCTACTGGGAGCTGGCCGGTGATGGCAGCTGGCCGACTGCTGGCGAGCTACGCCAACGGCACGTGCCACTCGGCGCGCGTGCCGCTCGGTGCCGCAGGCAGGACGAGGAAGCTGCCGCCGTGGCGCTCGGCGCGGTCGCGGAGGTTGCGCAGGCCGTGACCGGTGGGCTCGAGGCCCTCGGGGAGGCCGACGCCGTCGTCGATCACCTCGAGGGTGAGCACCTCGTCGAGCACGTGGAGGTGGATGTCGACCCGCGAGGCGTGGGCGTGGCGGGCGACGTTGCTCAGCGCCTCCCGCACCGCGGACAGCAGGTCGATGGCCACTGTGCCCTGCACGGTGGCGTCGATGGGGCCGTCGAAGGTGACCCGGGGCTCGAAGCCGAGGGGGCCGGCGGCCTCGCGGCACAGCGACACGACCTCGGCGCGGGTGCCGTTGACGGTGCGCCCGCGCGAGGACTCCAGTCCGAAGATGGCGGTCCGGATGTGCTTGACGGTGAGGTCGAGGTCCTCGACCGCGGCCTCGATGCGCTCGGCCACCTCGGGCACCTCGGCCCTGCGGATGGCGCCCTGCAACGACAGGCCGGTGGCGAAGAGGCGCTGGATGACCGTGTCGTGCAGGTCGCGGGCGATGCGCTCGCGGTCCTCGAAGATGGCGGCCTCCTGCACCCGGGTGTGCAGGCGGGCGTTCTCGATGGCCACGCCGGCGGCCACGGCCAGGCCCACCACGAGCAGCTCGTCCTCGGCCGTGAAAGGCTCCCCCGAAGACTTGTCGGTCAGGTAGAGGTTGCCGAAGACCTCGTCGCGCACCCGCAGCGGCACCCCGAGGAACGACGTCATGGGCGGGTGGTTCGACGGGAAGCCGTGGCTGTCGGGGTGCTGGTTGAGGTCGGCGAGGCGGAGGGGCTCCTTGTCCACCATGAGCAACCCGAGGATGCCGTGGCCCTTGGGCAGGTGGCCGATGGCCCGGACCTGCTGGTCGTCGAGGCCGACGGTGATGAACTCGGCCAGCTCGGTGCCGTTCTCGTCGAGCACCCCGAGGGCCGCGTAGCGGGCGTCGGCCAGCTGGGCGGCCGCCGCCACGATGCGGCGCAGCATCGCCGGAAGGTCGAGGTCGGTGCCCACCGCGGCGACCGCGTCGAGCAGCTGCTGCATGCTCGACGGCGCCGTGGGCCTGGACACGACCAGAGGTTACGACGGGCACATCGCCGGGCACGAAAGCGGGGAACGCTCGGAATCTGAACGCAGCGGGCAGACTGTGCACCATGACCGTTCGTGTCTTCTTGCTCGACGACCACGAGGTGGTGCGGCGGGGCCTCCGGGATCTCCTGGAGGCCGAGGATGACTTCGAGGTCGTCGGCGAGGCAGGCACCGCTGAGGAGGCGTACGGCCGCATCCCTGCCACCCGACCGGACGTCGCCGTGCTCGACGTGCGCCTGCCCGACGGCGACGGCATCGAGGTGTGCCGCGAGATCCGCTCGAAGCACCCTGAGATCCAGTGCCTCATGCTCACGTCGTTCGCCGACGACGAGGCGCTCTTCAGCGCCATCATGGCCGGTGCGGCCGGCTACCTGCTCAAGCAGGTGAAGGGCACCGACCTCGTCGGCGGCATCCGCCGGGTCGGAGCAGGGGAGTCCCTGCTCGACCCGTCACTCACCCAGAAGGTGCTCGAGCGCCTGCGCACCCCCGAGGACGACGAGCTCGCCGGCCTCACCACCCAGGAGCGCCGCATCCTCGACCTCATCGCCGAGGGCCTCACGAACCGCCAGATCGGCGAACGGATGTTCCTGGCCGAGAAGACGGTGAAGAACTACGTCAGCAACCTGCTCTCGAAGCTGGGCATGAGCCGCCGCACCGAGGCCGCCGTCTTCGCCGCCCGTCTGTCCGAGCGCCGCGATCGAGAGCACCGAGGCTGACGTGACCTTCGCTTTCGCGCGCGGCCGGGTTCCGGGCCGATGATGGGACGGTGAGCGAGCCGGTCGGCGCTCCCGCGGCCACCGCCTCACCCCCGCCGCCCGCGGCGGTGGCCGAGACCCACATCTCCACCGTGCTCTTCGACGGTGACCTGGCCATCAAGCGCTACAAGCCGGTGCATACGGGCTTCCTCGACCACACGACGGTCGAGGGCCGCCGGCGGGACTGCGAGCGGGAGGTGGCCCTCAACCGCCGGCTGGCGCCCGATGTGTACCTCGGGGTGGCCGAGGTCCGCGGGCCCGACGGCGAGGTGTGCGACCACCTGGTGCTCATGCGGCGCCTCGACCCGTCCCGCCGCCTGGCCACCCTGGCCCGAGCCGGCGGGGGCCGCGACGAGGTGGTGGCGGTGGCCCAGGTGATGGCCGCGTTCCACGCCGCCGCCGACCGATCCCCCGTCATCGACGCAGTGGCCACCCCCGAGGCCCTCCACGCTCGCTGGGAAGCCGACCTCGCTGAGCTGGCGGGCACCACCCTCGGTGCCGACCATGGCGCGATGCTCGCCGAGGTCGCCGACCTGGCCGAGCGAAGCCTTCGGGCCCGCCGGCCGATGCTCCACGCCCGCATCGCCGGCGGCCACATCATCGACGGCCAGGGCGACCTGCTGGCCGACGACATCTTCTGCCCGGAGGACGGGCCCCGCATCCTCGACTGCCTCGCCTTCGCCGACGAGCTCCGCTGGGGCGACGCCGCCGCCGACCTCGCCTTCCTGGCCATGGACCTCGAGCACCTCGGCCGGCCGGACCTGGCAGCCACCCTCTGGTCGTCCTACGGCGACGCCGCCGGCGACCATCCGCCACCGGCCCTCATCCACGTCAGCGTGGCGCAGCGAGCGATGGTGCGCGCCAAGGTCCACGCCCTACGCGGGGGCCAGCTCGGCGACGACCTGGCCGGCGCCGACGAAGCGGCGGCAGTCGACGACTTCCTCGCCCTCGCCCTCGACCACCTGCGCCGGGCCGAGCCTCGGGTGGCGCTCGTCGGCGGCAGCCCGGGCTCCGGCAAGTCCACCCTCGCCCGGGGGATCGCCGAGCTCAACGGTTGGGCCGTCGTGCGAACGGACGAGGTGCGACGGGAGCTGTTCGGACGGAGCCCCGAGGAGCACGAGATCGCCGCCGTCGAACACGGCGCGTACACCCCCGACCTCACCCGCCGGGTCTACGACGAGGTCGTGGCGCGCGGCCTCGCCGCCGTCGGCGCCGGCGGCTCGGTGGTGCTCGACGCCTCATGGAGGACCGGCGGGTCACGCCTGGACGCCATCGCGGCAGCCGAGTCGGTCGGCGCCCGCGTCACCGCGCTGCGCTGCGTGGCGCCCGCCGAGATGTGCCGGGAGCGGGTGGTCCGCCGCCTCGCCCGGGGCACCGATGCCTCCGAGGCGACCCCCGAGGTGGCCGACTGGATGACGGCCCAATTCGAGGCCTGGCCCGAAGCGCTCGAAATCGACACGTCCGGCCCCGAGGACGCCAGCCTCGACGCGGCGATTTCGACCCTCGGACCGCCACCCTCCGACGTGAGGTGACGGCCCGAGGGCCGAGAACGGTGGGACCGGTGACGCCTACGCTGCCTTCCGGACCTGGTCGTAGGCCTTCCGGGCGGCGCTGCGCAGGTCGTTGGTGGCCTTCGTCAGACCCTCCTTCAGATCGCCGGCGGCGTCCGTGGCGACCTTCTGCACCTGCTCACCGCGGCCCTGGTTGCGGTCGATGGCCTTCTCCGCCTCGTTCTTCAGGGCCAGGTACGAGTTCTCGAGGCGCTGCAGGAGGTCCTTCATCTCGTCCCGCACGTCCAGGCGACCCAGGTCGGCCTGGACCACCAGCTCATCGATCCAGCCGCGCCACTTGGCCAGCTGGGCCTCCACCTGCGCTCGCAGGTCGTCCCCGTCGGCATCCACCGCCTCGCGCTCGAGATCCTCGAGCTCCGCGGCAAGCCCCTCGTTGTCTGTGGTCTCGGTCATGGGGTCACGGTCGCGCCGGGCGACGACGAGGGGAAGGGCCGAAGGTCATCGGCAGCGGACTCAGGCCCGGCGCACGTCGATGACGGCGATGGTGGGCTCGAGGGAGCGAACGGCGTCGGCCACGCTCACCGCGACGGCGTCGGCCTCCGGGCCGCTGAGGCCGTCGGGCAGGGCGATCTGGATCTTGAGCTCATGAGCGGAGCGCCGGGTGAGCGCGTCGACCCCCTCGACCTCGTAGCCACGCTTGGCGAGGAACCGTCGGGCCTCAGCCCGCGCGGCATCGGACAGACGGGCGACGTCGGAGGCGGCGGCCTGCTCGCATGCCGCCACCAGGTCACGCTCGTCGACCGCCACCGTCGACCAGCCCTCGAAGGGGTTCGGACCGGGTGGCCCGGCCACCACGAGGGGCACATGGCGGCGCAAGGCGCAGACAACGCCGTCCTCGCGGGCGGTGGGCTGCGGCGGCGGACCGCTGCGCACGGTGAGGGCCACGTCGATGCCACCCTCGATGGGGCAGCCCCCAGGCTCGAGGCCGGCGCACGGGAAGGCGGGGCCGTCGTCGGCACGGCAACGGACGACCTCGTGGCCCGCGTTGACGAGTTGGCGGGTCGCGGGCAGGGCCGCTTCGGCATGGGTCTCGGTCACGAGGATGCGCACGGATCTCCCCCTCGGTCGGCGAACCCTCCGAGAATGACCGAGCACGGGGGACCGGCCTAGGGCCGAACGTCCCATCCGCGCCCTCGCGTCGCCCGTGCCCGCAGGTAGCCTCGCCTGCCTATGGGCCGAGCGTGCAGGGTGGTGACCCCGTGAGGCTGGCCAAGGTCCTCTCGCGCATCGGGCGTGTGCTGATCACCGCGGGCGTGCTCATCTTGGCCTTCGTGGCCTTCCAGCTCTGGGGCACGGGGCTCCAGACCCGACAGGCCCAGAACGACGCCGAGACCGAGTTCGCCGAGCAGTCCCAGCAGTTCGCGGAGAGCGGCACCCTGGCCGGCGGCGACGAGGAGCCCGGCGCCACCACGACCACCGCGGCGGTCGGCGCCACCACCACGACCACGGCGCCCACCACCGGCACCACCGACACCACCGACGCCACGGACACTGGCGGAAGCGGGGACGCCGGGGGCGAGCAGATCATCCCCGCGCCGCCCGGCCAAGGCGGCCTGGTGGGCCGCATCCAGATCCCCTCGATCGGCGCCGACTGGTACTTCTACGAGGGCGTCGACCTCAGCATCTTGAAAGACGGCCCGGGTCACTACATGGGCACCCCGCTTCCCGGGCAGCCGGGCAACGCCGCGATCGCCGGCCACCGCACCACCTACGGCGCCCCGTTCAACCGCGTCGACGAACTGAAGTCGGGCGACGAGATCACCATCACCTACGTCACCGGCGCCGAGTTCACCTACAGCTACCGCACCACCGAGATCGTGACGCCCGACCGCACCGACGTGCTCCAGGCCAAGGACTTCGACGGCGACGGCGAGACGGACAACATGCTCACCCTCACGGCCTGCCACCCCAAGTACAGCGCACGCGAACGCATCATCATCCGTGCCCGCCTGGAAGAGGCACCGATCCCCATCCCGCAGGGCCAGCGACCGACCCGCCAGGAGGAGGTGTCGCTCGATGACGCGGAGCAGACCGAGCCCGTGTCCAAGGCGCCCGCCGTCCTCTGGGGTCTCGCCGCCGCGGCCATCTGGCTCGCCGCCTACTTCGTGGGTCGGGCGTGGCGGAAGTGGCCGGCATACCTCATCGGCTTCCCCTTCTTCGCGGTCACCCTCTACGTGTTCTTCGAGAACTTCTACAAACTGCTCCCGGCGGGGTTCTGAGCGTGCGCCGCCCCGCCCCCTTCCTCGCCCTGAGCGGCCTCGCGCTCATCGTCGCGACCGCCACCGGCGCCTGCGCCGACGCGGACCCACCCGGCTGGCTCGAGGAGCTCGGCGCCCCCACCACGACGACGACCGCGACGCCCACGTCCACCACGACCGCGGCGGCGGGCACCGCCGGCACCACCACCACGGTGGCGGCCGCCACCCCCGTGACCGACCTGGTGGCCGGCGACTGCGTCAACGGCTCGGCCTTCTCCGCGCAGGCGACGGGCCAGGCCACCGAGGCGCAGGTCACCGACTGCGCCGCCTCCCACGACGGCGAGGTGGTCGGCGTCATCACCTACACCGAGGGCCCCGAGGCGGCCTACCCCGGCGAGGACCAGGTCGCCGCCTACGCCGAGCAGCAGTGCGCCATCGCCTTCGAGGCCTACGTCGGCGTGGCCTACGGCACCTCTACCCTCTCGATGGTCTCCCTCTGGCCCACCGAGGACTCCTGGCCCAGCGGCGACCGCGAAGCCGTCTGCGTCGCCTTCGACCCCGCCGCCCCCCTCACCGCCACCGTCGCCGGCTCCTGACCCGCGGCGGCGCCCGCTCAAGCACGACGGAGGACTTCAGGCCCGACGCCGGCAGGCCAAAACCCGCGAAGACGGGGGCCAGCCGCGGCGCGGATCGCACCCTCCGTGCCCACCCGCCCGCGGCGCCCCGAACTGCAACGCCGAAGTGACCACGCAGCGTGGCGCCGCTCCGAGGCTCCATGAGACGGGGCGCCGTCAGCCTCGCTCGACCGGCGCCGCCCGAGACCCGACCACCGAGCGCCCAGCAGTGGGCTGACGCCAAGCGCCCCGGCTCGATGGATAAGGAGCGGTGACAGGACCCCGCAGCCGCAGGGCGACGGGTCAGGCGCTAAGCCTCCTCGATCACCAGGACGACGTCGCCCTCGTGGATCTGGTCGTCGGGCGCCACCCGGATCTCGGTGACCGTCCCGGCACAGGGCGCCAGCACCGGGATCTCCATCTTCATCGACTCCAGGATGACGAGCTCGTCGCCCTCGGCGACGACCGCCCCGACCTCCGTCCGCACCTGCCACACGTTCGCGGTGATCTCGGCCTCGACCTCGGTCATGGAGCGACTCCCGTTCGTGGGTGCGGTCCCATTAGTGTGCTCGGACCGTCCGTCACCCGCTGTCTACCAGCTGGTCACCTGCCTCCGGGGGAACCATCCGACATGGCCTCGAGCCGACCCGTCCGCGCCCTCTTGCTCGCCGTCGTCGCCCTCGTGGCGGTCGCGCTCCCTGCGTGCAGCAGCGACGGCGGCGGCGGCGATGCCGCTCCCGAGACCGTCGACCTCGACGGCGCCACCACCGCCGACTTCGACGTCGTGGGGAACGTCCAGGCCGTCACCGTCACCGGGGCCGAGCCGGGCGCCGAGCTGCAGCTGGTGAACCCCGACGGCGAGGTCCAGACCGCACTGTTCAGCCCCGACGGCCTGTCCGACGCCAAGGGCACCGTGGACGACGAAGGCAACCTCGTGTTCGCCCGCGTCGACCCTGGGGAGGGCTACCGGGTCGTCGAGGCGACCGACGACGAGGTTGCGGCCAGCGAGCCCGTGACCGTCGGCGACGTGTACGACCACCCAGACCAGTCGCTCTACGAGGACCAGACCCTCGTGCCCGGCCTGAACTACATCGAGACCCGGGACGGCACCACCCTCGTGGCCATGGTCCGGATGCCGGGCGACCCCGAGGACGGCCCCTACCCGACGGTCATCAACTACTCGGGCTACGACTCGGCCAACCCCGCCGGCTCGGGCAGCAGCATCGCCCAGTTCGCCGACATCTACGGCTACGCCACCGTCTCGGTGAACGTGCGGGGCACCGGGTGTTCCGGTGGCACCTTCAGCTTCTTCGAGCCCAGCCAGGTGGCCGACGGCTACGACGTGGTCGAGGCCGTCGCCGCCCAGGACTGGGTGGCCCACCACAAGCCCGGCATGATCGGCATCAGCTACGCCGGCAACAGCCAGGTGTACGTGGCCAGCACCCAGCCGCCGCACCTCGCCGCCATCACCCCGATGTCCACCCTCGACAGCATCTGGCCCGCGGTGCTCTACCCGGGCGGCATGTACAACGACGGCTTCGCCCGCCAGTGGATCCTCAACGTGCAGGACGGCGCCAAGCCCTACGGCCAGGGCTGGGAGCAGGGCGTGGTCGACGAAGGTGGCCCCATCGGCGAGCAGTGCGCCGCCAACCAGGGCCTGCGCAGCCAGAACCCCGACATCGAGCGCCTGGCGCGGGCCTACCCGCACTACGACCCCGTGATCAGCCCCCCGCTCACCGCCACCACCTTCGCCGACCGCATCAACGTCCCCGTGTTCCTCACCGGTTCCTGGCAGGACGAGCAGACCGGCGGCCACTTCCCCGCGCTCATCGAGCACCTCACCGGCGTCCCCGACCTGCACGTCTCGATGCAGAACGGCACCCACGGTGACGCGTTGATACCCGAGAACACCCAGCGGTGGTTCGAGTTCCTGGACTTCTACGTGGCCAAGGAGATCCCCGAGATCCCGCCGCTGATCCGGGTGGGGGCGCCGGCCGCCTTCGCACCGCAATTCGGTGAGGGCGACTACCCGATCCCCGCGGATCGCTTCACCGACTACGAGTCCTACGACGAGGCGCTGGCCGCCTACCAGGCCGAGGACGACATCCGCATCCTGTACGAGAACGGAGCGGGCACCGACCGGCCACGGGTCCCGGGCTCGACCTTCGAGGAGACCTACACCGCGTGGCCTCCCTCCGAGGTCGAACCCACCCGACTGTTCCTCCAGCCCGACGGCACGCTGGCGGAAGACGAGCCCGCGATCGAAGACGGCGAGCCGACGAGTGCGGCGTCGTTCGAGTACCACCCCGAGTACGGCGACGATCGCACCGCCGACGGCTTCAGCTTCAGTGCCGACCAGGAGTTCGACTGGCAGCCGCTGCTCGAGGGCGATGCGGTCAGCTACCTCAGCGCCCCCTTCGAGGACGCCACCCTGATGGCAGGACCCGCCAGCGCCGATCTCTACGTCAAGTCCACCGCGCTCGACACCGACCTCGAGGTGACCCTCACCGAGGTGCGCCCGAACGGCGACGAGCTGTACCTCCAGAACGGGTGGCTACGGGCCAGCCACCGCAAGCTGGACGAGGAGGTGTCGACCGAGCTGCGGCCCCAGTCCACCCACCTCGACACCGACGACGAGCGCCTCCCGGAGGACGAGTTCACCCTCGTCCGGGTGGAGATCTTCCCCTTCGCCCACGCCATCCACGAGGGCTCACGGTTGCGTTTCACGGTCGACTCGCCCGGTGGCGACCGGCCCGAGTGGGAGTTCGACTCGCTGAGTGCACAGGACGCCACCAACACGGTGGCTCAGTCGGCCGACTTCCCCTCGTCGATCGTGCTGCCCGTCCTCGGCGGCGACCATGACATCCCCGACGAGGTTCCCGCCTGCAACGCCTACCGGGGCGAGCCCTGCCGCGACTACGTCGAGATCGAGAACACCCCCGCCGGCTGACCACCCGCGGGTGCCATCCTGGGGGCATGGACCTCAAGGGCAGACGAGTGCTGGTGACCGGGGCCTCCCGCGGGATCGGTGAGGCCACCGCCCGCGCCTTCGCGGCCGCGGGCGCCACGGTGGCCCTGGTTGCCCGTGACGCCGAGGCGCTCGACTCCCTCGCGACCGATCTCGGTGGCACGTTCCACCCGTGTGACCTCGCCGACCCTGCGGCCACTGCGGCCCTGGTCCCCACGGTCGAGGCATCGGCCGGGCCGGTCGACGTCCTCGTCAACAACGCCGGACTCGCCCCCGGAGGGTTCTTCCCCGACGCGGACGCGGGCGAGCTCGAGGCCGTCTACCGGGTCAACCTGTTGAGCCCTGTCCAGCTGTGCCGTGCCGTGCTCCCCGGGATGCTCGACCGGGGCCGCGGGCACATCGTGAACGTCTCGTCCCTCGCCGGCGTGGCCGCCTATCCGGGCATGGCGGCCTACGCCTCCACGAAGGCGGGGCTCACCCAGTTCACCGAGATCCTGGCCCTCGACCTCAAGGGCCTCCCGGTGGGCACGACCGTGGTGCAGCTCGGCCCCATCCCCACTGACATGCTCGACCACGTGAACGACTACGCGCCGACCCGCGACTCGTTCGACCGGGGCTACAAGCTCCGTCTGATCGTCGACATCCCCAAGGAGCGGGTGGCCGACGCCATCGTCGACGCGGTGCGCAAGGGGCGGTCGCACATCCGCCTGCCCAAACGGGCGGCCGCGTTCCCCTTGCTGGCCGAGGCCCCGCGGCGCGTCAGCGATGTGTTGCTGACGGGGGTGAAGCACCAGCGCTGAGTGGGCTCGGGCCTCAGCCGACCTTGACGTAGCGGAGTCGAACGGCGTCGCCGGGAGACGCCACGACCGGCCGGGAGGACCCGAGCAGGAAGCAGAGGTGCCCGCCGTCTTCGGGCACTCGGATGACGCCACCGGCGGAGATCGGCGCACCCAGCAGGGGGAGCGGCGGCAAGCCCACCGGCACGGGCTGCGGGCACCACACGTCGACATCGGGCGCGCCGGGTAGGCCAGCGACATAGGGAATGGGGGGGTGAGCCGTACCAGGCGAACTGGAACAGCAACATCCAATCACCATCGGGGTCGGCATCGCCGAACCTCCGGCAGGGAACGGTGGCCTGCACCTGGTAGACCCCCGCGGTCACGCGAAGCCAGTTGGCTCCGAGGTCCAGCGGCGCATCGCCGTCGACGCCGAACGACGCACCGGAGTGCGCCTCGACCGCATCAGCCGGCGCGAACAGTGGCAGCGGCGCGGCCAGCGGTCCGCCGAGCGAGTCACCCACGTCGGCGAACCAGGCCACCTCGACCGAGTCACCGAGACCGGGAACCGACGCGGTCGCCGCGCTCGACGGCGGTGACCCCGCCGCAGGCGCGATGGGGGCCACCCGAGGAGGCCGGGCCGGCGGTGGGAGGGTCGTGATCTCGCCGGCGAGACCGTGCGCGGCCAGGCGCTGCTCGAAGTGAGCTACCGCCCACTCGTAGAACGCCACGTCCATGCCGAGCCGAGTCGCCACCGCGGCGCGCACCTCGGGATCGAGCTCGTCACGCTCGGGCGAGACATTGCGGTCCGGCAGCGTCGGCGTCGATGCGAGACCCAACTCGGCCTGGGCCAGTCGCAGCGAGTCACCCAGGCGCTCGTAGAGACCGACGTGGGCGAACGTCGCCAGGTTCGCCTCGGCCTCACCCACGAGGTCGTCGACGGGTGGGTACGCCAGTCCGCTCCACTGGTAGCCGGCGATCTGAACGGTCTGGGCCTGGCCCATGAGCTGTCGGATCCTCGGGTGGAGCAGGAACCCCTCGACCGAGAGGCGCCGCGATTCGATGAAGCGACGCCACGGCGCGTTGCCGACGTCCTCGCTGCGCAGCACGTAGTGGTACCACGACACCAACCGGTCGACAGGTTCACGGAGCACGGTGGCCGGACGGAGGAACGGTGCCCGTCGGCACAGGCCGAAGTCGACGTGGCCGGCCACGAGCGAGTACTTGCGGAGCGAGTCCGGGTCGACGTTCTGCTGGAAATCCTCGGAGGTGATCTCCTCGGGGATGAGCGGCACGAGGCGTTCCCCGCCGAGCGCATCGGCGAGCGCGGCGCCGTAAGAGGTACCAGCCGCCTTGGGGATGTGCAGGAAGAGGACGGTCACAGGGGTCAGCCGATCAGACCGGAAGGACGCCGTGCTTGCGCCACGGTCGCTGGACCTGCTTCGTGCGGCTGACCTGAAGGCCGCGCCAGATGGTGTGGCGGGTCTCGGCCGGGTCGATGACGTCGTCCACCGCGGCGTGGCCGGCGGCGATGTACGGGTCGATGTTCTTGCGCAGCTCCTCGGCCATCGCGATGCGGGCCTCGTCCCGCTCCTTGCCCTCGGGGATGGCCTCGAGCTGCTTGCGCATGATGATGTTCACCATGCCGTCCGGGCCCATCACCGCGATCTCCGCCGTGGGCCAGATGGCCACGTAGTCGGCCTCGTAAGCGGTGCCGTTCATCACGAAGTAGCCGGCGCCGTAGCTCTTGCGCAGCACGATGCTCACCTTCGGCACCGTCGCCTCGCTGATGGCGAACAGCATCTTGGCGCCGTGGCGGATGATGCCCTGCTTCTCGACCGCGCTACCCACCACGAACCCGGGCACGTCGTGCAGGAACACCAAGGGGATGCCGAAGGCGTCGCAGAGCCATACGAAGCGGGCGGCCTTGTCGGCGGCGTTCACGTCGAGGGCGCCGCCGAGGACCATGGGCTGACTGGCGACGATGCCCACCGGCTGGCCGCCCATGCGGGCGAGGCCGGTGATGATGTTGCGGGCCCACGCCCCCTTCATCGGGAAGAACTCGCCGTCGTCGACGACTGCGTGGATGACCTTGTGCATGTCGTAGGCCCGGCGGGGTGCGGTGGGGACGATGTCGTAGAGGTCCTCGACCCGGCGGTCGACCGGGTCCGTGCACTCCTTGACCGGCGGCGCCTCCTGGTTGTGGCTCGGGAAGAACGACAGGTAGGTGCGGATGGCGTCGAGGCAGTCGTCGTCGGAGTCGACCTCGAGGTCGGCCACGCCGCTCACCTTGGTGTGCACCGTCGAGCCGCCCATGTCCTCTTCGGTGACGTCCTCGCCTGTGGCCGCCTTCACCAGGTGGCGACCGGCGAGGGCCATGGAGGAGATGCCCTTGACCATGGGGATGAAGTCGGCGAGCGCGGGGATGTAGGCAGTGCCGGCGGCGCAGTGGCCGAGCATGCCGCCCACCTGGGGCACCACGCCCGAAAGGGTGACCTGCTCGCGGAACAGCTGCCCGACGCCGGCGAAGGTCGAGCCCGAGCTCGACATGATGCGGGCGCCGGCCGAGTCGAGCAACCAGACGACGGGGATGCGCTGGCGCAGGGCCAGCTCGCGCATGCGGGACGTCTTCTGCTCGTTGACCGCGCCCATCGAACCGGCCATCACCGTGAAGTCGTAGGCGCAGATGGCCACCCGCCGGCCGTCCACCTCGCCGATGCCGGTGACACAGCCGTCGGCCGCCAGGTACCCCTTGTCGGCGAGGCCGGGATCCATGGAGTCGGCGAGCTGGCCGTACTCGACGAAGGTGCCGGCGTCCACGAAGCGCTCGAGGCGCTCGCGCACCGGCAGCTTGCCGAGCGAGCGCTGGCGCTCGACCCGCTCGGGGCCGCCCATGGCCAGCGCCCGCTCACGGCGCTCGGCGAGGTCCTGGGTCAGCGGCGCCCAGTCGTGCAGGTTGGGGGTGGGCTCCGGGGTCTCGTCGCTCATCAGCGTCCCTCCCTGTTCGCCGGTCGGGTCCGCTCGGCGTCGGTTCCGGTGGACACGGTCCGCGTCATCAGCGGCCCCTCCACTGGGGCTGGCGCTTCTCGACGAAGGCGGCGATGCCCTCGGCGGCGTCCTCGGTCGCCGAAGTGATGGTGAGCATCGGATGCAGGAGGCGCAGGGCGTCCTCGGCCGACTGGTCCCACACCGCGTAGAACGAGTCCCGCCCGAGCTTCATGGTGGCGGGCGACTTCGCCGCCAGGGTGGCGGCGAGCTCGTCCACCGCAGGGTCGAGGTCGTCGACGGGGACGATGCGGGTGACGAAGCCCAGCTTGTCGGCCTCGCCCGCCTGGATGCGCCGGCCCGTCATCATCAGCTCGAGCACCTTCTTCGGCGGCATGGAGCGGACGAGGGGCACGGTGATCATGTAGGGCCAGAGGCCGACGTCGATCTCGGGGGTGCCGAACTGGGCGTCCTCGGCGGCGACCACGAGGTCGCACGAGAGGGCGAGGCCGAAGCCGCCGGCCAGGCAGTAGCCCCGCACCCGGGCGATGGTGGGCTTGCCGAAGCCCCAGAGGTCCTGGAAGAGACGAGCGAGCTCGCCCCGGGACTCGTGCAGGTCGAGGTAGCCGGCGCCGCCGGCCATCCCGGTGAGGTCGGCGCCGGCGCAGAAGGCCTTGTCGCCGGCCCCGCTGAGCACGACCACGCGCACGTCGGGGTCGTCTTTCCATGCCGCCAGGTGCTCACGCATGCCGGTGAGCACCGTCCACGACATGGCGTTGCGCCGATCGGGCCGGTTGATGGTGAGGCGCCCGACGCCGTCAGCCACCTCGGCCAGGAGCTCGTCGCCATGTTCGTCGTCAGCCACGAACGTCGACGTTACGCCAACCATCAACCCGCTCGTCCCGACGCCGGCGTGTCACGGCCGCCCATGTGCCCGCGGGGCCCGCGGTTCCGTTCTGCCTGCAGCCCTGTTGCCCCGAACACCTGCGTGCTGGCAGAACCGGCATTCCTGGCTCGGGAGCGCTGCCTTGCGTGCCACGTGACCCGCGGCCAGAACACGAGGCGGCGTTCAATCGGGGGCGTCGGGGGTGTCGGAGCCCTGCCGGGGTTCAGCGGCCATGACCAGCGCCAGGCCGGTCCACGACTGCGGGATCGCGCCCAGGCCCGTGCCGTCGTCTGGGTCCCAGTACTCGGCAAGGCCCGAGGCCACCGCGCCGGCGACGGTCGAGTCGACGAGGTAGCGCATCGCCCCGCCGCTCCAGGAGCGGGCCCGACGCGAGAGCAGGTAGGCGAGCTGCGGCCAGGTCGGACCCCGCCAGTACGCACGCGGGTCGTACGTCGGTTCGCCAGCGTGCACACCCCGTACCCCGAAGTTGCCGCCGAAGGCGAGCGGGTCGAGGATCTGCTCGAACGCGCTGATCATGTGGTCCCACCGTCCCGTGCCGAGGGAACCGAGCAAAGCGTCCGCGGTCCGGACCCGACCGGATCCGGCAGCCGCAGCTCCCCCGTCGACCCACGTCGCCAGCGACCGGTCCCAGGAGGCGGTGATCGCACGCGTGACCTCGCGCACCGGATCCGAGAGGGTTCGCAAGGAAGTCGCGTCCCGCAGGTCGAACAGGCACATCGCGTTCCAGGTCACGAGCGCGTTGAACCCGATCGGGGCGACCGAGAACGCCGCGTTGCCCACCGGTGCGCCTCCCGGGGTGCGCTCGACCGTGGCCAGCAGGTCGCCCTTCACCTGCTTCCAGCGGGTGACGTCGAAGCCACCGGGGCAGAAGTCGTCCCACCGGGGGCTGTTGTCCGCGCCGGTCTCCCACGGGTGGACGACGGTGATCAGCCCGGTCTCGTCGTCGCGCCGGCGCAACCGCAGCAGGAATTCGAGGCCCGCCTGGGCCCGGTCCACCAGCTCGGCGGGCACGGCGATGCCACGCCGGACGAGCTCGGCCACGGCGTGGCCGTACATCGGGGGCTGGGTGATCGACGAGGTGCCACGGCGGCCCCAGAAGTCGGCGTGGAAGTCGGGACGGCCGTGGTGGGTGACGTGGGGGACGAAGCCGTCGTCGTCCTGGTGGGCGAAGAGCGACTCGAGCTCGCGGACCGCCCGGTCGGCGTCGCCCAGCTCGGCCCAGATGATCGAGTGGAAGCACGAGTCCCACAGCCACTGCCACGGGTACACGGTGGCGTTCGGGACGGTGAACCCGTGGCCGTCCACCTCGCGCCAGTGGGCCGCCATGACCGCTCGCACCCGATCCCGCAGGTCGCTCGGTACGGTGGCGGGGCGCTCTCTTCCCGCTCCACGGGGCCACTCGGGCGGGGCGGCAGCGTCGTCCATCGCCCTTGGCTAGCACCCGGCCACCGGCGAGCACCCGTCCCACCACGCCTGCTTCAGACCCACCGGATCCCCACCCGTGCCCACCTGTGCCATCGTCTCGTTCCGCCTCGGCCAGGCCGACGGTGTCTCGGTCATCGCCGAGAGCTGGGGCCGCTCCCTGGAGGCGCTCGGCTTCGAGGTCGTGACCGTGGCCGGCGGCGGCCCGGTGGACCGCTTGGTTCCGAGCCTGGCCTGGGGCGCCGACGAGCCGCCGGAGATCGACACCGTGGATGAGGCCCTCCTCGACGCCGACCTCGTGCTGGTCGAGAACCTGCTCACCCTCCCCCTCAACCTGCCCGCCGCCCGGGTGGTGGCCCTCGTGCTGCGGGGGCGGCCGGCCATCCTCCACCACCACGACCCGCCCTGGCAGCGTGAGCGCTTCGCCCACATCACCGAGCTGCCGCCGGACGACCCGGCCTGGCGCCACATCTGCATCAACCAGCTCACCCGCCGCCAGCTGGCCGAGCGGGGCATCCCGTCGTCCACCATCTACAACGGCTTCGACGTCGACGGCCCCCCGGGCGACCGTTGGGGCACCCGCGACGAGCTGGGCGTCGATCCGGAAGAGCTCCTCCTCGTCCACCCCGTGCGGGCCATCGCCCGCAAGGACATCCCCGCCGCCATCGCTCTGGCCGAGCAGCTCGACGCCACCTACTGGCTCCTCGGGGGCCCCGAGGAGGGCTACGGGCCAGAGCTCGGCCGCATCCTCGCGGCGGCGCGCTGTCGGGTCATCCACCGCCCGATGGCCCACGGGCCCAACATCTACGCCCCCGCCGACGCCGTCGTGTTCCCGTCGCTCTGGGAGGGGTTCGGCAACCCGCCCATCGAGGCCGCCATCTACCGCCGACCCGCAGCCGTGGCCCACTACCCGGTGGCCCAGGAGCTGCGCCGGCTGGGCTTCCGGTGGTTCCCCACCGACGACCCCGATCCCCTGCGCCGGTGGTTGGCCGACCCCGACCCCGCGGTGTTGGACCACAACGAGGCGCTGGCCCGCCGCGAGTTCTCCTGGGAGCGCCAGACCGAGCAGGTGGCCACGCTCCTGGACGAGGCCGGTTGGCTCCCGTGAGAAGCTGGGCGGCGTGAGCCCGAGGAACCTCGAGACCCACGACGAGGTGCTGGCCCGCCGCGCGCAGATCAAGCGCCTCGTCGATCTGGGCCAGCGTGTCGGCTACGGCCTGTTCGGCGTGGCCATCGTCGGCTTCTTCCTCGGGTTCCTCGTCGACTTCACCGACCCGCTGGTGAGCGTGATCGTGGTGTCGATGGTGGTGGGCTCGGTGATCCTCGCCCCCGCCATCGTCTTCGGTTACGGGGTGAAGGCCGCCGAGCGAGAAGATGTCGAGCAGGGACGACCGACCCACAGGGGGAACCAGACATGAGCCACTCCGCAGCGATTCTCACCGGCCTCGACGCGCCGCTCGAAGTGCGTGACGACCTCGAGCTCGCCGACCCGAAGGCCGGCGAGGTCCGCATCAAGTTGGGGGCGTCGGGCGTCTGCCACTCCGACCTCTCGGTGCAGAACGGCACCATCCCCCTGCCCACGCCCATCGTGTTGGGCCACGAGGGCGCCGGCACCGTCGAGGCCATCGGCGACGGCGTCGATGGCCTGGCCCCCGGGGACCACGTGGTCCTGTCCTTCGTGCCCCAGTGCGGCACCTGTTACGCCTGCCAGCGGGGTGAGGGCTTCCTCTGCGAGCAGAGCGCGGCCGCGGCCACCGGTGGCCTGCTCGACGGCACCACCCGGCTCACCTCGCAGGGCGCACCCACGTTCCAGATGGGGATGCTGGGCACCTTCGGGGAGCACGCCGTGGTGCCCGCCATCAGCTGCGTGAAGATCCCCGACGACATCCCCCTGAAGATCGCCGCCCTCATCGGCTGCGGCGTGCTCACCGGGGTCGGCGCCGCCCTCAACACCGCCTCCATCCGCGAGGGCGACACCGTGGCCGTGATCGGCGCCGGCGGGGTCGGGCTCAACGTGATCCAGGGCGCCAAGATCGCCGGCGCCGGCGAGATCATCGCCATCGACATGTTCGAGTCGAAGCTCGAGATGGCCAAGGAGTTCGGGGCCACCAAGGTCATCAAGGCCGACGAGGGCGACCCGGTCGGCGAGGTGATGGCCAGCAACGGACGCGGCGCCGACGTGGCCTTCGAGGTCATCGGCCTCGGCGCCACCATGGAGCAGGCCGTGAACATGGTCCGCATGGGCGGTCAGGCGATCTTCGTGGGCGTGCCCCGCATGGACGTGTTCTTGAACCTCCACGCCGCCTTCACCTGGCTCTACGGCGCCAAGACGGTCAAGGGCTGCTGGTACGGCTCGTCGAACGTCCGCACCGACGTGCCCAAGCTGCTCGACCTCTACCAGAGCGGCCAGCTGATGCTCGATGAGCTCATCAGTCGCGAGATCGACCTTCACGGCGTCAACGACGCGTTCTCGGCCATGGGCTCGGGTGAGGTCGCCCGGTCCGTCATCGTGTACGACTGACTCACGAGGGCGGGATCGGTGGGGCATCCGGTCGCCGGGTGAACGGGTTACCGCGCGGTAACAACGCGCCGCTAGCTTTGGTCGCCATGTCCTCGACCACGCGACTGCCGGCTGCCGAGCGCCGCCGCCAGCTCCTCGACGTGGCCTTGGGCGTGTTCGCCCGCGAGGGCTACCACGAGGCCTCGATGAACGACGTGGCCGAGGCGGCGGGCGTGACCAAGCCCGTGCTCTACCAGCACTTCGAGTCCAAGCGCGAGCTCTACCTCGAGCTCCTCCGCGATGTGGGCGGACGCCTCGAACGGGCCATCGCCGAGGCCACCGCCGACGCCGACGGACCGCGTCAGAAGGTGGAGAACGGCCTACGCGCCTACTTCATCTTCGTGGCCGACCAGCGCGAGGCCTTCCAGCTGCTCTTCACCGGCGGCTCCCGGGCCGACGAGGAGTTCCTCGTCGTGGCCCAGCACGTCGAATCCTCGATCGCACGCTTCGTGGCCGACCTCATCGAGGTGGAGGGGCTCGACCCTGGAAAGTGGCAATGGCTCGAGTGGGCCCGAAGGGGGCGCCGATCGTGGACCGGTTCATCCCTGGCGGACACCTCGTAGGCCCGCCCAAACGAGCTCGGCCACCTGGTCGGCGAGACGGTCGGGGTCCACGCCCCCGGGATTGTCCATCCAGTAACGGCTCGTGGCCTCGGCCACGCCGACGACACCATGGGCCAGGAGCGTGCGTCGCGCCTGAGGTCGAATATTTCACCTAGAGTGACCTTCACGGCGGTAGGGGTCCTGGCGATCGGGCGACTTGACTGATCAGGCGGAGACAACCCTCATCGGCGGAAGGAGGGAATCATGACCAAGGAGCGCGACGAGTTGCCCACGGGGTTCTTCCGTGCCCTCGTCGACCACCTGAGCGACCTGGTCATCGTCATCGACGCACGGGGTGGCATCCGCTTCGCGTCAGACGCAGGGATCACCGGCGCCCCCCGCGGCACCCTCGCCGCGTCCGACCCCGCGGACCAGGCCGCGTCGTTCTTCGACCTCATCCATCCCGACGACCGCCGCCGGGTCGACGAGGCCATCACCGAGGCGCTCGGCCAACCGGGTCCCGCGGTGCCGATCGAACTGCGCGCGGCGGGGGGGACGGGGTGGCGGACGCTCGAGCTCGTGGCCGGCAACCTCCTTGACGACCCTGAGGTCCACGGCGTGCTCGTGGCCGTGCGTGATCTCAGCCGCCGCCGCCACCTCGTCAGCGAGGAGAGCGCGGGGGCCGAGCGGTTGCGCGCGCTGCTCGATGCAGCCGGCGACCTCACCCTGCTCACAGACGCCCAGCAGGTGATCCGGTACTCCTCCATCGTCAGCACCCGCATCCTGGGGGTCGAAGCGGATCGGCTCGTGGGCCAGCCCCTCGGGTCCGTGATCCAGATCGAGTCCCAGCCCGTGCTGGCCGACGCCTGGGACCGTCTGCTGCGAGCGCCCGAGGACCGGGTGGCGTGTGACCTCAAGGTCACCCGGGCCGACGGCACCTCGGGCATCCTGGCCGCGAGCCTCACCAACTTCCTCGGCGACCCCGCGGTGGCAGGCGTGGCCGTGGCCGCCCGAGACGTCACCGAGGCGCGCCGGGCGGAGTCCCTGCTCGAGGAGTTCGGCCAGCAGTTCGAGCACTCCCCCCACGGCTTGGCTCGCGTCGACGACGAGGGCCGCTTCCACGAAGTGAACCAGACCCTGCGCTCCCTGACCGGCCGCGACGATGCGGCCCTGGCAGCGAGCACCCTCGCGGGCATCGTGCACCCCGCCGACGTCGAGGTCGTGCGCGACTTCCTGCTCGCCCCCAACGAGACCGCGCCCGTCGACGTGCGCGTGGTGCGCCCCGATGGCCAGGAGATCTGGACCCGGTTGACCGCGACGATGGTGCGGTTGGCCCCGAACGGGCAGCACATGCTCTCCGTCCAGATCGACGACATCAACGACCACCGCCGCCTTGCGGAGACCCTGCGCGAGCGAAACACCGCCCTCGCCTACCGGGCAACCCATGACGGCCTCACCGGCCTGCCCAACCGGCAGCTCTTCGTCGACCGGCTGGGGCACGCGCTCGACCGCTCCCTCCGTCACCGATCCACCGTCGCCGTCCTCTTCTGTGACCTCGACCACTTCAAGGTCATCAATGACTCCTTCGGCCATGCGGTGGGCGACCAACTGCTGATGGCCGTCGCCGACGAGATGGGACGAGCGGTGCGCCCGGGCGACACCATCAGCCGCTTCGGCGGCGACGAGTTCGTGGTGCTGGCCGAGGACCTCGAGGGACCGGCGGCCGCCGAGGTGCTCGCCACCCGGCTGCTCTCGACGATGACGCAGCCCCTCGTGGTCGAGGGACAGCAGGTGGACATGACCATGTCCATCGGGGTGGCGGTGGCCTCAGGAGTCGACGAACCCTCCGCGCTCATCGACGCGGCCGATACCGCCATGTACCGGGCCAAGCGGGCAGGCCGGTCCTGCTATCGCGTGGCATCCACCGAGGACCGGGACGGCGCCTGAACGACCACGCTCCGTGAGCACGCGCTCGACGCGAGCGTTCCACTGGGTGCCGTTCGTGGTGACGTGGATGGGAGTCTGGACGTCGGTCCGGTCGTCGTTGCGGTCGAGGATGCTCTCGTCACCCGAGCGCTGCGCACCCCATCGGCCGAGGTGGCAGCCGTCACCCCGTCGGCCCTCCCGAAACCGGCGGCGCAGCTCATCCGCCCTGGGGCCCTGCCAGATCTCGCGCCGCGTCTGGTAGACCCGTGCTCGGCCTCCTCGAGACCGCAGCGGCGGTTGACTGCTACGCTCCGTCGCCGTGCACACCGAAAGCGGCGCACCGGCGGGCGGTGCGGGCGACGCTGTGGCGAGGGGTGCGACCGGTGGCTGCTGGGCGCCCGACTCCACCATGTACTTCGGCACGGATGGGACGGTCCGGGCCTGCTGCCTCAACATGAAGCACGCGCTGGGCCACATCGAACACGACACGATCCGGGAGATCTGGGACGGGGCTCGGACGCAGGCGCTGCGGACGGCGATGACCCACGAGGACTGGTCGCTCGGGTGCCAGCAGTGCGGGGAGGCCATCGCCGCCGGCAACCGCGAGTTCACCGTGGCCGCGCAGTTCGATCGCTACGCCGACCTGGCCGTCCCGGAGTACCCCCGGCGGATGGACTTCGTCCTGTCGAACACCTGCAACCTGCAGTGCGAGATGTGCCAGGGTGAGCTCTCCTCTTCGATCCGGGCCAAGCGCGAGCACCTGCCCCCCATGCCGAAGTACTACGGAGACGCGTTCTTCGAGGAACTCAGAGAGTTCCTGCCCCACCTCGAACAGGCGATGTTCCTCGGCGGCGAGCCGTTTCTGGCTCGGGAGCCGCGGCGAGTGTGGGACCTCATGCTCGAGCTCGGACTCCAGATCCCAGGTGCGGTCGTCACCAACGGCACCCAGTGGAACGAACGTGTGGAGCACTACCTCCGAGAGCTCCCCATGGACGTCGCTGTCTCGATCGATGGCGCTTCGGCGCCCACCGTCGAATCCCTGCGCCTCGGCGTCGACCACCCGCAGCTCCTCCACAACCTCGATCAGATCCAGCGGGTGGTCGAGGGCCGCGGTGGGGTCGTGACGCTGCATTACTGCTTCATGGTGCAGAACTGGCAGGAACTCGGCGCCTTCCTCCTCGACGCCGACCGCCGCGACCTTCCGGTCGTGGTGATCACCGTCACGCTGCCTTCCCGGTTCAGCATCTTTCGGCTCCCCGTCGACGAGATCCGAGGTGTGGTCGAGGCCCTCGAGCGCGAAGACGCTGCCATCGGATCGCGCCTGGGCCGCAACCGCCATGTGTGGGATCACGAGCTCGACCGCCTCCGTCGCCACCTCGATGAGCTCGAACAGGGCCACAAGCCCGTGTGGGTGCGGAGTGTGTCACGGCCGCCTGACCGCCTGACCGAGGACGAGCAGAACCGCGTCGCCCAGGACGCCAGCGCCGAGTTGGAGGAGTGGGCGGGACAACCACCCCTGGTCGTGCACTCGCACGAGGGCACCATCACCGACGTCGAGGTGCCGCAGTGGGCCCGCCAACTGGCCCCTGACCGGCTCGTGGGCACCGCCGTCGACACGATCGCCACCTGGATCACCGGCGCGCTGGGCGCGATCACCGCCTACGAGACCGAGGAGATCGCCGATGGCATCCTCCGCACGCAGGCGAGCTTCGGCGAGGACGGACCCAACGTCCACTCGCTCTCGATCGCCAGCCAGGACGGCAACGACGAGGTGAAGGTCACCGTGCGCTACTACTGCGAGCAGACGCGCTCGCCGGCCGCGTCCGCCTGACGATCGGCGGAGCGTCCGCTACTGGATGCGCACGCCGGAGATCGCTCGTGCGATGACGAGCTCCTGGATCTGCTCGGCACCTTCGAAGATGTCGTAGATCTTGGCGTCGCGGTGCCAGCGCTCGACCGGGTACTCCCGGACGTAGCCGTAGCCGCCCAGGATCTGGATGGCCCGCTCGGTGACCCAGACCGCGGTGCGGCCCGCCTTGAGCTTCGACATCGAGCCCTCGGCGGCGGTGAACTCCTTGCCGTTGCGGCCCATCCATGCGGCCCGCCACACGAGGAGGCGGGAGGCGTCGATCTCGGTCTTCATGTTGGCGAGCATGAACGCGATCGACTGGTTCTCGATGATGGGCTTGCCGAACTGCTTGCGCTCCTTGGCGTACTCGAGCGCGTACTCGTAGGCGGCACGGGCCACGCCGACGGCCTGGGCGCCCACCGACGGGCGGGTGGCCTCGAAGGTGGCCATGGCGGCCTGGACCTTGCTGCTCTTGCCCTCACGGGCCCGGGCGAGGCGCTCGTCGAGCTTGTCCTTGCCGCCGAGCAGGCACGAGCCGGGCACGCGGCAGTCGTCGAGGATGACCTCGGCGGTGTGGCTGGCGCGGATGCCGTGCTTCTTGAACTTGGTGCCCTGGCTGAGCCCCGGCGTCCCCGGGGGCACGATGAACGACGCCTGGCCGCGGCCCTTGAGGTCCCGGTCGACCGAGGCGACGACGACGTGGATGTCCGCGATGCCGCCGTTGGTGATCCAGGTCTTCTGTCCGTTGAGGACCCACTCGTCCTTGGCCTCGTCGTACACCGCGGTGGTGCGCAGCGAGCTGACGTCCGAGCCGGCGTCGGGCTCGCTGACGCAGAAAGCGGACATCATCAACTTCTCGGGCGTGCCGAAGCACTGCGGCACCCACTCACCGATCTGCTCGGGGGTGCCGTTGGCCATGATCCCGGCCACACCCAACACGGTGCCCACGATGGACAGGCCGATGCCGGCATCGCCCCAGAAGAGCTCCTCCAAGGCGATCGGGATGGTCAGGCCGCTCTCGTCGGCGAAGCCGTTGGCGAAGAAGTCGAAGCTGTACAGGCCGATGTTGGCGGCCTCTTCGATGACGGGCCAGGGGGTCTCCTCGCGCTCGTCCCACTCGGCGGCGACCGGGCGCACCACCCCCTCGGCGAAGTCGTGGATCCACTGCTGGATCTGCTGCTGATCCTCGTTCAGCTCCAGCGAGAACTGGGACATGGCACACCTCTGCGGGTCGGTACGACGAGACGGAGCGAAAGTTACCCATGGGTAACAAGCCAACCGTAAACCGAGCGTTGCTGCGACGACAAACCCCGGAGGGCACCGACTGGCCCGACGGTGGAGCTCGCAGCCCGACGGCCCTCGGTCTTTCACTTTGCGTGACTTCGGATCTCACTGCGAGTGGTCAAGTCTCTCGCCTATCCTCCGATCATGACTGCACGGGCATCCGACCTTCATCGAACCGACGGGGGACCGAAACGTGCAGCGCATATCCCGCAGGATGGTTGTCATCCTGCTCCTGGCATCCGTCGGGGCAACCACCCTCGTCGTCCCCAGCCTGGCGTCGATCGCCCTCGGCACTGAGTCCGGGCCCACCTTCGCCAGTTCGCCCGACGACGGACTGACCGGCACCCCCATCGAGGCGTCCGGCACCGGATGCACCCTCCCCGAGACGACGACTGCCGGCGATGGCGTCATCATCGACCTCCATGCCGACCACGGGCCCGTCGTGGCCAGCGCCACCATCCCCGTGCGCCGCGACGGGCAATGGAACGGCACGCTGATGGTGCCCGCGGGCACGCCGCCCGCCGACTACGTCCTTGCCGCCCGCTGCGTCTACCCGGGCTTCGACGAGTTCGACCCCGTGGTCTACACGGCCCGCTCGTTCACCGTCACCGGCGAGGGCGAGGCGGCCCCCACCGCCCACGGCTCGGCCCTCACCGCGGAGGCCGGGAGCATCGAACCCCTGCCCAGCTACGACGGCCAGTCCACGTGCAGCCCCACGGCCAAGACCGGGACGGTCAAGTTCCGCAGCATGGTCATGGCCGCGTTCGGCGGGGCCGACTACGGCATCACCCGGGCGTGCAACATCGGCGGCACCTCCGAGCACAAGGAAGGCCGAGCCTGGGACTGGGGCATGAACGCCAACAGCAGCGCCGACCGGGCCGAGGTCGGCCAACTCATGACCTGGCTGTTCGCCACCGACGCTGCCGGAAACCGCTACGCCATGGCTCGTCGCCTCGGGATCATGTACATCATCTGGAACCGCAAGATGTTCCGGCTCTACGACACGAGCCGCGGCTGGGCCTCGTACTCGGGTCCCAGCCCGCACACCGACCACGTGCACTTCAGCTTCACCCGGGCCGGCGGCGGCGGCACCACCAGCTTCTGGCAGGGTGACTACCCACGGCCGGGCAGCGGTGGCGGGACGACCACCACGACGACCACGCCGCCGCCGACCACGACCCCTCCGACCACCACCCCGCGCCCCCCCACGGGAACGGTGCGCTCCGAGAAGGTCGTCGTGGGCGGGACCTACGACGCCCCCGTGAGCGGGGACTTCAACGGCGACGGCGACGCCGACGTGCTCTGGTACGGCGCCGGGTCCCGACCCGACTACCTCTGGTTCGGCGACGGCGGCGCGTTCCAGGCACGGGCGGTGACCGTCCGCGGCGAGTACCAGCCCCTCGTCGGCGACTTCAACGGTGACCACCGCGACGACATCTTGTGGTACGGCACCGGCGCCAATCCCGACTACCTCTGGCTGGGCCAGACCAACGGCTCGTTTGCCGGACGCGACATCGCGATCGGACGCTCCTACGAGCGCCCCATCGTGGGCAACTTCAACGGCGACCGCTACGACGACGTCTTGTGGTACCAGCCGGGCACCGGCTTCGACTACCTGTGGCACGGCAGCGCCTACGGGTTCGCCGGCAGCAACATCGTGGCCAGCGGTGAGTACCGGGCCTTCACCGGCGACTTCGACGGCGACCGCCGCGACGACATCTTCTGGTACGGGCCCGGAGCCGACCTCGACTACCTCTGGTTCGGCGACGTCGGCGGCGGCTTCACCGGCAAGGGGGTCAACCAGACCGGCAACACGACCCCCGTGGTCGGGGACTACGACGACGACGGCCGAGACGATGTCATCTGGTATGGCGCGGGATCCCGCGCAGACGGCGTCTGGTACGGACGCGGCAGCCGGACCTTCCACGCCGGCAACGTCACCGTCACCGGCAACTACGACGCCCCGTTGCCCGGCGACTACGACGGCAACGGCCACGACGACGTCATCTGGTACGGCCGCGGCGCCAAGCCCGACTACCTCTGGCGGTACTGAGGTTCGCTCCGGCCAAGAGGTGGGCGGCGAGCTGGACCTCCTCCGGCTGAGCGAAAGTCAAAGGCGGCCTTTCAAGGCGGCGCCGGTCTTCTCAGGACTCATCTGTGGGAGCGCGGCACGCTCTGAGTCTGGTCGGCGACCCGCCTCGAACGCGATCCAGCGCTCTGGGAAGCCGCTAGCCGGCGCCAGCGGCTTCACGCTTCCGAGAATCGTGGACCCAGAGCGGGCGGTCGGATTCCGGGGGCTATTTCCTCCAACGCTGCCATCGGCGGGACGATCGGCCACACCGAGTGAGATCTGCGGCATCAGCCGGACCAGCAGCCGCTCCGTTCGCCGGCGTGAGCGGACGCGGGACGTCGACCGCACCACGGCCCGCCCCGTTCTTCGCGCCGTTGCCCTTCCTCGAGGCGGGCGGACCGCCTCTTCGGCGCCCCGCTGCAACCTCCGAGGACCGCCGCCAGTACACCTAGCGGCGGACGACGGTGCCGTCGGGGGTGTCCTCGACGGTGAAGCCCGCCTCTTCGATCTCGGCGCGGAGGCGGTCGGCCTCGGGCCAGTCCTTGGCCGCCCTCGCCTCGTCGCGGGCCGTCGCCAGCGCCAGGATTTCGGCGGGGATGGCGTCGTCCTGGGTGACGGGCTCGAGGCCCACGGCGGTGCAGATCTCCGCGATGTTGGCCCACGCCACCGCGGCGTCGTAGTCCCGTCCCTCGTCGAGGGCGGTGTTGGCCGAGCGGATCTGGTCGAACAGCAGACGGAACGCACCAGGCGTGTTGAGGTCGTCGTCCATGAGGTCGCGGAACTCGTCGAGCACCTCGTCGTCGGCGGGACGGGGGGTGAGCTCGGCGGTGCGCCGGGCCACGTTGTCGAGCCGCTTGAGGGACGCGGCGGCGTCGGCGGCGGCCTCACGGGTGACCTCCACGGGTGAGCGGTAGTGGGCGCGCAGGACGAGCAGGCGATAGGCCCGCGGGTCCTCGGCCTCGACCATGTCGAGCAGCGTCGTGAAGTTGCCGAGGGACTTCGACATCTTCTCGCCGCCCACCTCGACGAAGCCGTTGTGCACCCACAGCGTCGCCGAGGTGCGTCCGGCGGCGACCGCTTGCGCCCGCTCGTTCTCGTGGTGAGGGAAGGCGAGGTCCTGGCCACCGCCGTGGATGTCGAACGCGTCGCCCAGCAGGTCGAGCGACATCACCACGCACTCGGTGTGCCAGCCCGGGCGACCCGGGCCCCACGGCGAGGGCCAGGTGGGCTCGCCCGGCTTGGCCTTCTTCCAGAGCACGAAGTCGAGGGGCGAGTGCTTGTCCTCGCCCACCTCGACGCGGGCGCCCGAGCGCAGCGAGTCGAGGCTCTGGCGGGCCAACAGGCCGTAGTCGTCGACGTCCTCGACCTCGAAGTAGACGCCGTCGGCGGTCTCGTACGCGCTGCCGCGCTCGATCAACTTCCCGATGAACTCGACCATGCGCTCGACGTAGGCGGTGGCGTGGGGATCCTCGGTGGGGCGCTTGACGCCGATGGCGTCCATGGCCTCGTACCAGGTCTTCTCGCAGTCGATGGCCAGCTGCGCGGGGTCGACGTCGAGCTCGGCGGCCCGGTTGATGATGTTGTCGTCGATGTCGGTGATGTTGGAGACATAGGTGACCTCGAAGCCCGACCACTCGAGGTACCGGCGCAGCACGTCGAACACCAGGGAGAAGCGCCCGTGGCCCAGGTGGGGCGGCCCGTAGACCGTCGGGCCGCACACGTACATCGACACCTTGCCCTCCTCCTTCGGCTCGAAGGGGACGACTGCGCCGGAACCGGTGTCGAAGAGATGGAGCACGACCACTACCGTACGCTCCACCATGCCTGCGGAAGCACCGAGAAAACCGACGCTCGAAGGCCTCGAGGAGAAGTGGGCCGCCCGCTGGCGCGCCGACGGCACCTACGGCTTCGACCGCACCAAGACCCGCGACGAGGTCTACTCGATCGACACGCCGCCCCCGACGGTGAGCGGCTCCCTGCACGTGGGGCACGTGTTCTCGTACACCCACACCGACCTCATCGCCCGCTACCAGCGCATGAAGGGCATGGAGGTCTTCTACCCCATGGGCTGGGACGACAACGGCCTGCCCACCGAGCGCCGGGTGCAGAACTACTACGGGGTCCGTGGCGACGCCCATCTCCCCTACGACCCCGACTTCACCCCGCCGGCCGAGCCCGCCAAGCAGCAGGTCGTCATCTCCCGCCAGAACTTCCTCGAGCTGTGCGACCAGCTCGTCCTCGAGGACGAGAAGGCCTTCGAGCACCTCTGGAGCCACCTCGGGCTGTCGGTCGACTGGACCAACACCTACGCCACCATCGATGAGCAGTGCCGACGGGTCAGCCAACGGGCCTTCCTGCGCAACCTCGAGCGGGGCGAGGCCTACACGGCCGAGGCGCCCTGCCTCTGGGACGTCAGCTTCCACACCGCGGTCGCCCAGGCCGAGCTCGAGGACCGCGAGCGGCCCGGCGCCTACCACCGCATCGCGTTCCACCGGCCCGACGGCCACCCGGTGCACATCGAGACCACCCGCCCCGAGCTGCTCCCGGCCTGCGTCGCTCTCGTCGCCCACCCCGACGACGCCCGCTACCAGCCGCTGTTCGGCACCACCGTCACCACGCCGCTGTTCGGCGTCGAGGTCCCCGTCCACCCGCACGAGCTCGCCGAGCCCGACAAGGGCTCCGGCATCGCCATGATCTGCACCTTCGGCGACCTCACCGACGTCATCTGGTGGCGCGAGCTCGACCTGCCGGTCCGGGCCGTCGTCGACCGCAACGGCCGCCTCTATGCCGACCCACCCGCCGGCCTCGACTCGGAGTCGGGCCGCGCCGCGTACAACGAGCTGGCGGGCAAGACCATCAACCAGGCCCAGGCCCGCGTCGTCGAGTTGCTGGCCGAGTCGGGCGAGCTCGAGGGCGAGCCCCGCCCCATCACCCACGCCGTGAAGTTCTTCGAGAAGGGCGACCGGCCCCTCGAGATCGTCACCACCCGCCAGTGGTACATCCGCAACGGCGGCCGCGAGCCCGAGCTGCGTGACGCCCTCATCGCCCGCGGCGACGAGCTGGCCTGGCACCCCGGGTACATGAAGGCCCGCTACGACAGCTGGGTCGAAGGCCTCAACGGCGACTGGCTCATCAGCCGCCAGCGCTTCCTCGGCCCACCCATCCCGGTCTGGTACGAGATCGATGCCGACGGCGAGGTCCGCTACGACCGCATCATCACGCCGGCCGACGACGCCCTGCCGGTCGACCCGCAGGCACAGGCCGCGCCCGGCTTCGACGAGTCCCAGCGGGACCAGCCGGGGGGCTTCGCCGCCGACCCCGACGTCATGGACACCTGGGCCACGTCGTCGCTGACCCCCCAGATCGTCTGCGGCTGGGAGGAGGACGACGACCTCTTCCAGCGCACCTTCCCCATGGACCTGCGCCCCCAGGGCCACGACATCATCCGCACCTGGCTGTTCTCCACCATGGTGCGCTCGCACTTCGAGTTCGGGACCGCCCCGTGGCGCCATGCGGCGCTGTCCGGGTGGATCCTCGACCCCGACCGCAAGAAGATGTCCAAGTCCAAAGGCAACGTGGTCACCCCCATGGCCAACCTCGAGCGCTTCGGCAGCGACGCTGTCCGCTACTGGGCCGCCAACGGCCGCCCCGGCACCGACACCGCCTTCGACGAAGGCCAGATGAAGGTCGGCCGGCGCCTCGCCATCAAGATCCTCAACGCCTCCAAGTTCGCCCTCGGCCTCGGCACCCCCCGCGAGGGCGAGCCGCCGGACCCGGTCCCCGCCGTCCCCGACGCCGACCCGGCGGCGGTCACCGAGGCCCTCGACCTCGCCATGCTGGCCCGCCTCGCCGTCCTCGTCGACGAGGCCACCGCCGCCTTCGAGGGCTACGACTACGCCCGCGCCCTCGAGCGCACCGAGGCGTTCTTCTGGGCCTTCTGCGACGACTACCTCGAGCTGGTCAAGGGCCGGGCCTACGGCGCCCAGGGCCCCGAGGCCGCCGCGTCCGCACGCGGCGCCCTCAACGTGGCGCTGTCCACCCTGCTGCGCCTCTTCGCCCCCTTCCTGCCCTTCGCCACCGAAGAGGTCTGGTCGTGGTGGCACGACGGGGGTTCGATCCACCGGGCGCCATGGCCGACGACCGACGACTTCCCACCGGCGGCGCTGGCCGCCGACCACGGCGTCTACGAGGTCGCCGGCACCGTCCTGGGCGAGATCCGCAAGGCCAAGACCGAGGCCGGCGTCAGCCTGCGCGCCGACGTCGAGTCCGCCGTCGTCCACGACACCGCCGAGCGCCTCGCCCTGCTCGCCCCCACCATCGAGGACGTGAAGGAGTCCGGCTGCGTCACCACGCTCACCACCGAGACCGCGGCCAACGCCGACGACTTCACCGTCGACGTCGTCCTCGCCCCGCCGCCTGCGGACACCTGATCATCGCATGGTCAGCACATGATGAGCAGCGTCGCCGGCCCCACGAGGAGGCCTTCCCCTGGCCGGCGGCGGGCAGTACGGTTGGCAGTACTTCCCGTGCAACCATCGATCGACCTGGAGCCGACCATGGCCGTCACGGAGAAGCAGCGAAACAAGATGCACACCGAGTTCGTGAAATTCCTCGGTGAGGAGACGACCGAAGCGATGCTGTCGCACCTCCCGGCTCGTGGAGCCGACCAACCCGTGAGCCGCGACCAGGTCGACGTCTTGTTGGCTCGCATGGAGGCCCGGGTCGTCGATCGCCTCACCAACCGGATGCTCACGGTGGCAGGGATCGGCCTGGCTGCCATCACGGCGCTGCTCGCAGCCTTCACCTGAAGGGCGAAGCGCTCAGGTTCGACGCCAGAGTGCGGCCGAGCCCCAAGCGAGGAACGCCAGCGCGGCGAGGTCGATCGACCCCAGCACCACCCAGTGCCCGAGGTCGGGTTGGTCACCCTCGAACGCCCGCATCCCCAGGGTGAACCACATGAGGAAGGTGAAGGGGGCGACGAGGCAGAGCCCGGCGAGCACCACGACGATCGACGCCGCCCGCCACGGCCAGCGCCGGCCGGCCGCCATCAGGCGTCCAGCGCCACCAGGTCGGCCGGGTCGGCGCTGGGGCCGAGCCAGAGGGCGCCGGCCTTGCCGTCGTCGGGCAGGGGGACGGCGGCGGTCAGGGTCTCACCGGGGCCGAGGTGCACCTTGGTGAAGCCCCGCAGGGTGCGCAGGGCCCGGGGCTCGGTGCCGAGGGACTCGGACCGGTACAGCTGCACGACCTCGACGCCGGGACGGTCCCCGGTGTTGGTGAGGGCGACGCGCACCTCGCCGCCCACGACCTCGGGCTCGCCCCACTCGACGGTGGTGTAGCCGAGGCCGTGACCGAAGGGGAAGGCCGGGCGGGTGCCGTCGGCCTCGAACTTCCGGTAGCCGTGGAGAGGGCCGTAGACGATCTTGCGGGTGAACCGCTTGAACGGCGGGAGGTCGCCCGCCGCCACCGGCCAGGAGCAGGGCAGACGCCCGCCGGGGACCTCGTCGCCGAAGAGAACGTCGGCGATCGCGGCCCCGCCCTCCATGCCGGCGTACCACCCCATGACCATCGCCCCCACCTGGGTGCGCCAGGCCTCGATGACGAACACCGAGCCGCCGAAGAGCACCACCGCGGTGCGGGCGTTGGCCCGGGCCACGCGCTGCACGAGTGCCTCGTCGACGGCGCGCAGGGTGAGGCGCTTGCGGTCACCACCGTCCTTGCCGACCCACTCGCCCTCGTCCCGGAAGGTGTTGCCGACCGCGACGATCACGGCGTCGCAGCGGGCCGCCAGCGCCGCCGCTGCCTCGGGGTCGGCACCGTCGTCGTGCTCGATGGTCACGCCGTGGCCCTCGGCGGCGGCGCGCAGGCCGTCGAGCAGGGTCACCACCTCGGGCGGGCGCACCCGGCTCGATCCGAGATCGCCCGTGTTGGAGATGGTGGCCAGCTTGCCGATGACCGCGATCGACGTGGTGCGCTCGGTGTCGAAGGGCAGCAGCCCGTCGTTCTGGAGCAGCACCGTCCCGGCGACGGCGGCCTCACGGGCGAGGGCCCGATGCTCGGGCGAGGCGACCGCCTCGGGGACGTACCGCTCGGGCTCGCCGCGCTCGGCCTGGCGCGCCTGTTGGTGGAGCAGGCGTGCGGCGGCGTCGAGGAGGCGGGCCTTGTCGAGGCGACCGGACCGCAGTGCCCGACCCAGCTTCTTGAAGCGCCAACCGAAGGGCATCTCCACGTCGAGGCCAGCCTCGAAGCAGGCGAGGCCGCTCCCCCGCACGCCGGCGGTGAAGTCCGAGATGACGAAGCCCTCGAAGCCCCAGTCCTGCTTCAGGATCTCGGTGAGCAGGTGGTGGTTGCCCCCACACCACTCGCCGTTGACCTTGTTGTAGGCCGACATGACCGACGCCGCGCCCTCGTCGACGCACTGCTTGAAGTGGGGCAGGTAGAGGTCGCGGAGGTCGGCCTCGTCGATCTTGACGTCGACCCAGAACCGGGAGTTCTCCATCGAGTTGCAGGCGTAGTGCTTGATGCACGCCATCACGTGACGCTGGCTGCCACGGACGAGGGCGGCGCCCATCGCACCGAGCAGGTGCGAGTCCTCGCCGTAGGTCTCCTGGGCCCGCCCCCACGCCGGGTGGCGGAGCAGGTTGATGCAGACGCCGCCGAAGAAGTTGGCGCCCCGCACCCGGGCCTCGACGCCGATGGCGTCGCCGATGCGCTCTTCGAGGTCTGGATCGAACGCCGCGCCGCGAGCCATCGGGACGGGGAAGGCGGTCGAGTGGCCGATGACCACGCCGCGGGGGCCGTCGGTGAAGCGCACCCCCTCGATGCCGCGACGGTCGAGGCGGCCGGCCTCGATCGGGGTGGCGTTGTAGCGCTTGGCCATGGCCAGGTTGCCCTTCAGGGCAGGCCCGTCGCCGTCGGTCAGGTGGAGCAGCTCGAGGTCGCTCAGCTCAGCGACACGGGAGCGCACCTCGGCATTCGGCTCGAACACGTCAGCGTGTCTCCCACAGGATGCGGCTGACCTCGTTCTCGAGGCGCTCCTGGCGGCCCGAGACCGGCTGCGGCGAGAGGTCGGCGGCCTCGGCGGCGTCGGCCAGCGAGGCCAGGGTCGTCCCGGCGGCGAAGACCTCGCTGCCCCGCTCACCGGCCCATCCGGCGTAGCGCTCCGCGCGGGCCCGGTCCAGGACGCCGTCGTCGACCAGCGCCTGGGCCACCAGCAGCGCCCGGGCCAGGGTGTCGATGCCGCCGACGTGGGCGTGGACGAGGTCGTCGCGGTCGAGGCTCTGCCGGCGCAGCTTGGCGTCGAAGTTGAACCCGCCGGTGGTGAGGCCACCCGAGCGCAGGATCTCGTAGAGGACGAGTGCGATCTCCTCGACCGAGTCGGGGAACTGGTCGGTGTCCCACCCGTTCTGCGGGTCGCCCCGGTTGGCGTCGATGCTGCCGAGCAGGCCGTGCTCGACCGCGTAGGTGACCTCGTGGTGGAACGAGTGGCCCGCCAAGGTGGCGTGGTTGGCCTCGATGTTGAGCTTGAACTCGTCGACCAGCCCGTAGCGGTCGAGGAAGCCGTGGATGGCTGCGGCGTCGTGGTCGTACTGGTGCTTCGTGGGCTCGTGGGGCTTGGGCTCGATGAGCAGGGTGCCGGTGAAGCCGATGGCCGCCTTGTGCTCGGCCACGAGGGTCAGGAAGCGGGCCAGCTGATCGCCCTCGCGCTTCAGGCTGGTGTTGAGGAGGGTGTCGTAGCCCTCGCGGCCGCCCCACAGGACGTAGTTCTGGCCGTCGAGGCGATGGGTGACCTCGAGCGCGGCCCGCACCTGGGCGGCGGCGTGGACGAACACGTCCGGGTCGGGGTTGGTGGCGGCGCCGGCCGCGTAGCGGGGGTGGCCGAAGAGGTTGGCCGTGCCCCAGAGGAGACGGACCCCGGTGACGTCCATCTTGTCGGCGGCCTTGTCGGCCATCGCGTCGAGGTTGGCCCGGCTCTCCCGCAACGTTGCGCCCTCGGGGGCGAGGTCGAAGTCGTGGAAACAGAAGTAGGGGGTGCCCAGGATCGAGAAGAGCTCGAAGGCGGCGTCGAGCTTGGCCTCGGCGGCGCCCATCGGGTCACCGGCGGCGGCCTCGAGCCACGGGCGGTCCCAGGTGCCCCGGCCGAACACGTCGTCGCCGGGCGAGCAGAAGCTGTGCCAATAGCAGACCGCGATCCGGAGGTGGTCCTCCATGCGCTTGCCGCCCACGACAAGGTCGGGGTCATAGACCTCGTAGGCGAGGCCTTCCCCGGGCTCGTCGCCGGCGGGCCGCACGGCCCCGGTGCTGAAGAACGGTGCGCTCACGTGGATCCTCCGTCGTCGGGTTCGGCGGCGCCGGCGTCCCGGCCGTGACCGGCATCACCGGCTTCACCGGCATCACCGGCATCGCTGTCACCGGCGTCTTCGTCGTCCTCGTCCTCGTCCTCGTCGTCATCCGCGCCGCCGTCGGGGGTGGCGTCGGCGTCGGCCCCACCTTCGTTGCGGATCCAGAGGGTGCGCTGCTGGAAGGGGATCTCGATGCCGGCGGCGTCGAGCGCCTCCTTCAGCCGGATGCGCAGCTCGCGCATGACCTTCCACTGCATGCCCGGCTTCGTCTTGAGCACGAGCCGGATGTCGACGCTGTCGGCGGCCAGCAGCTCGACGCCCCACAGCTCGGGCTCTTCGAGGAGCAGGTCGATCCACTCCTCGTCGTGGTAGAGCGCGTCGGCGGTGGCCTTGATCACGTCCTGGGCCTGGCGCAGGTCGGTGCCGTAGGCCACGGAGACGTCGAGGAGGGCCCGCGCCCACTGCTGGGACTGGTTGCCCACCCGCTGTATCACCCCGTTGGGGACGTGCCAGACGGTGCCGTCGACCGAGCGCAGGCGGGTGGCGCGCAGGGTGACCTTCTCCACGGTGCCCGTGGCCTCACCCACGTCGATCACGTCGCCGACGCCGAACTGGTCCTCGACCACCATGAAGAAGCCGGCGAGGAAGTCCTTCACCATGCTCTGGGCGCCGAAGCCCAACGCCACGCCGGCGATGCCGGCACCGGCCAACAGCGGGCCCAGGCTGATGTTGAACTCGCCCAGGATGGTGAGGAAGGCGATGGTGTAGATGGTCGCCGTGGCCAGGCCCCCGAGCACGCTCGACATCGTCTGGGCGCGGGCGCTGGCCCGGGCCGCCGCCTCGGGGGTGAGGGCGCCGACGCTCAGAGGCTGCTGGTCGATGCCCCGGACGACACGGGCGATCACCCGCTTCGAGATGCGGACCCCGACCCACGCCAGGAGCCCGATCAGCAGGATCTTCAGGGGCCGGTGCACGATCCAGCCGAGCGCCTCCGCCAGCGCCTCGTTCTCGGTCGCCTCGTAGACCCGCTCGCACACCCAGCTCGGCGATTCGCCACACGGCACAGCCACCCTGGCACGTTAGCCAGCGACCTCGACGACGACGCCCGTGCCCGGCGTCGGCCGGATCCTCGATCGTGCGGCGGCGGTCGGCCTCGTCACCTCCGATCGCGTCGCCACGACGGCCCCCGCGCTTGCTCCCCAGCCCTGCGGCGACGACACGCCCGCGCCGGTCAGGAAGAACCCGCGACGACGGGGCGAGCAGGCCCCGGTTTGCCGGCCGGCGCCCCCGACCTCGTCGCCACGACAGCCCGACGCGCTCGCTCCCAACCCGTCGACGACGACCCGGACTGCGCCGGTCAGGAGCAACCCGCGACGACGGGGCGAGGCTGGCTCCGGTTCGTCGGCCGGCGCCCCCGACCTCGTCGCCACGACAGCCCGACGCGCTCGCTCCCAACCCGTCGACGACGACCCGGACTGCGCCGGTCAGGAGCAACCCGCGACGAGGGGGCCGGCGGGGACCGCTCGCCGGCCGACACCGCCCGGGTGCCCCGTCACGTCGGGCCGCCACGCTCGGCGCCCCCGCCCAGGCGTCACGACGGTCACTGGCCGGCGTGGCGGGCGCCCGCCGCGTGTCAGGCCGCGTGCTGGGGTGGGCCGACCGCGGGATCCCCGCCGGCCTCGAGCCAGGGTTGCTGGCCGGGTGGGCGCATCGGGCGCTTGCCGGTGCCGGGCTCGAGCTGCCAGCCGTCGTGGGTCTTCAGCCGGTGGCAGTGGGGGCAGAGCCAGTCCAGGTTGACCAGCTCGGTGACCTTGATCTTGTGCCAGTCGATGCGGTGGTCTACCTGGAGGTGCTGGGTGGCGTTGCAGCCCTCGCGGGTGCAGCCGATGTTGAGCAGGTCGAGCACCACCTGTTGGCGGGCGGTGGTGCGCCGGCCGAGGTGGGTGACGTTGAACACGTCCCGCCCGTTGGTGATGACGAAGTCGATGGCAGCGTCGGGCAGAAGGGCCTTCACGTCGGCGACGGACACCGGCCCGAAGCCGTGGAGGTCGCACAGCTCGCCGGGCAGCGTGTGCCCCCGTTTCAGGGCCGTGCCGTCGATGCGCACGATCAGTTTCACGTCGGGCCGGATGGGCTCACGTTTCGGGCGGAGCGACGGCGCGGTCGATGGTGAAGTCGGCCGCGGAGCAGACGATGGCGCCACTCCGGAGGGCGGGGGTGGCCCGGGATCCGGGGCACGCGGCGGGCCGCCGGGAACGGCCGCAGAGCCATCCCCGTCGTCGGCGCCGTCGAAGTCGTCCAGGCCGTCGAGGAGCGTCAGCGGTGCGGCTCCGGAATCGCCCCGGCCCGTTCGGACGCGGGGCCCAGTGGCGTCCTGCCTGGCGACAGCGCCGGCGTGCTCGCCGTCGCCTGGCCCAGGCGGGGAAGGGGCGGTGCCCGCGTCAGTGCGAGCAGGCGTCGAGCCTGCGCCGCCGGGCTCGTCGGGGTCCCGGCCGGTCGCCCGTTGCGGCGCTCGGCCGGCGGCGACACCCTCGCCCGTCGAGGGCCCTTGTGACGACCTCGGCGCTCCATCGGTGCTGCCGCTCGGGCCCGTCGAGCCCCCGCTCGCCGGGTGCGACGTGCGGCCGGCGGCGCCTGCGGAGGGCGACCTCGGCCTGGCGTCGGCACTGCCGCTCGGGTCCGTCGAGGCCCTGCTCGCCGGCTGTGGTGCGCGATCGGCGGCGCTTCGGTCGGCAGATGGCTCGGTCGCCGTGCCGTCGTCAGCGAGGTCGAGGTCGACGATGCCGGCGAAGGCCATCAGGGCGTCGTAGGCGAGGGCGTCGCCTCGTTCACGGCGGCCCTGGCGGCGAGCGAGGGCGAAGGCTCGCTCGAGGAAGGGCTTGAGCTGCGCGTTCAGCAGTGCGACCTGGTGGGCGGGCCCGTTGAAGCGCCCCCAGCCCTCCCCCATGGCGTTCGTCCCGCTGGTGAACGAGCGGTTCCGATGCGCCGCCCGGGCCCGGGCCTCGTCGTCACCGAGCGCCGCCGCCTTGCGGGCCTTGGCCTTGCGGTTCAGCTCGCCGAGCGACCCCCGCCGGGCGGTGTCCAGCAGCTCACGCTCGGCGGAGGGGTCGGCGGACGCGCCGTCGGCCACGGCCTTGGCCTGGTCCGGCGAGAGCTCGCCGTTGCGCACCGCGTCGGAGGCATCGGGCAGCTCCTGGAGTCGGCGCGAGCACTCGAGGTCCCGGGCGGCGTCACCGGCGGACTGACCCGTCTGGCGAGCCAGCCAATCCGCCGCCGAGCGATCACCCGTGTCGCCCCAGAGCGACTCGTTGTCGACTCGCCGGGCCAGCAGCAGCCGCAGGCCGGCGGCGGCCTTCTCGATGGCGGCGAGCAGGCTGATCGCCTCGGCCGCCTGGGCGACCGTGAGGGTGTCCGGATCGAAGGTGCGCGCCAGGGCGGCGAGGTGGCCCTTGACCGATCGCAGGATCCGGAACATGTGTTCGATGGTAGGCGTCCAGGGCGGTCCGATCAAGTCTTTTCAATGGTTTTTCTATGATCTCAATACAGGCATCCGGGACTCGGAGGTTTGACGTGCCGTCAGCGCCCACAGGAGGCGTTCTCCGCACCTCGGGAGGAGGGCCGCAGACCTCTGATGGGCGGACTTACCGCCACCGCACGAGCCGTGCGGCCCCGTCGGTCGCTCTCGGGTCACTCGCACTTGCTGTTTCTCAGGGCATTAGAGTTCGCACATGCCAAGTTACAAGCCGGGACAGGTCGCAGAACTGCTGGGGGTGAGCGCCGACACGGTGCGGCGGTGGAGCGACGACGGGCGCCTGCCCACCACCCGCACCGAGAGGGGCCAACGGGTCATCGACGGCGCCGACCTCGCCGCCTTCCTCGAATCGTCGGCCGGCGCCGTCGAGATCCCGGCGACCGGGGCCAGCTCGGCCCGCAACCGCTTCACCGGGATCGTCACCAAGGTGACCAGCAACGACATCGTGGCCAAGGTCGAGATCGCGGTCGGTCCCCACCGAATCGTGTCCGTGCTCACGTCCGAGGCCGCCGAGGAGCTGAAGCTCGCCCCCGGCGTGCTGGCCGTCGCCTCGGTGAAGTCGACCGACGTGGTCATCTCCCTGCCGGCGGTGGCGTGATGACCAGCCCCCGAACGCACGCACGCCGACTCGGCGCCCTCGGCCTCGCCGCCGCGCTGGCCTTCACCCTCGTGGCCTGCGGGTCCGACGGCAGTGGCGATGTCGCCGAGACCGGTGACGCGGCGACCAGCACCACCACCGACGGCACCCTCGCCGAGCAGACCGTCACCGTCTTCGCGGCGTCGTCGCTCACCGACGCCTTCACCGAGATCGGCGCCGACTTCGAAGCCGCCAACCCGGGGACCACGGTCGAGTTCAACTTCGGGTCGTCGTCCGACCTCGTCACGTCCATCATCGGCGGCGACGCCCTCGGCACCGCCGACGTGTTCGCCTCGGCCGACGAGAACAACATGGACAAGCTCGTCGACGCCGAGGACAACGCCGCCGAGCCTGAGGTCTTCGCCCGCAACCAGGCCGAGATCGCCGTCCCGGCGGGCAACCCGGCTGACGTGACCGGCCTCGAGGACTTCGCCGACGAGGCCCTCTTCCTCGGCGTGTGCACCCCCGATGCCCCTTGTGGCGCCTACGCCCAGGAGATCTTCGACAACGCCGGCGTGACGCCCTCGATCGACACCGAGGAGGCCAAGGTCACCGACGTCGTGGCCAAGGTGGCGACCGGCGAGCTCGACGCCGGCATCGTCTACGTCACCGACGTCGTCGCCAACGACGACGAGGTCGACGGCGTCGAGATCCCGGCGGACGTGAACGTCGACGCGGTCTACCCGATCGCCACCGTGGCCGAGGCGCCCTCGCCCGACGGCGCCGACGCCTTCGTGGCCTACGTCCTGTCCGACGCTGGCCAGCAGGTGCTCGCCGACTTCGGCTTCCTTCCCCCTTCGTGACGGACGCCGCCCACCGAGATGAGGCCATGCCCCAGGCCACGGCCGTGAACGGCGACGGGCCCGGTGCCACGACGACGACCGCCGTCGGCGCACGGACATGATCCATCGGAACGGACGCCGCAGCGGCGCCCGCGGCGAGCGAGACGTCGGCCACCACGAGCACGGCGCCGGGTGGGGCGCGCCGCTGCGACCGGCCGGGCCATGGGCATGAGCGACGACAGCCGCCGGCGCCGGCCGCCGGTCGCGCTGCTCGTCCCCGCTGGCCTCGCCGGCCTGCTCGTGGTGCTGCCGCTGGTCGGGCTGCTCCAGCGGGCGCCGTGGGGCGACCTCTGGTCCCTTCTCGGCACCTCGACCGTGCGGGAGGCCCTGCGGCTGTCGATGGTCACCTCGCTCGCCGCCACCGCCATCTCACTCGTGCTCGGCGTGCCCCTGGCGTGGGTGCTGGCCCGGGTGGCGTTCCCGGCCAAGCGGGTGGCCCGCGCCCTGGTGACCCTGCCCATGGTGCTGCCCCCGGTGGTCGGTGGCGCCGCACTGCTCCTGGCGCTCGGCCGGCGGGGCCTCGTGGGCCAGTGGCTCGACCAGTGGTTCGGCGTCGTCCTCCCCTTCTCGACGACGGGCGTGATCATCGCCGAGACCTTCGTGGCCATGCCCTTCCTGGTGGTGACGGTCGAGGCCGCCTTCCGGGGCGCCGACCGCCGCTACGAGGACGCCGCCGCCACCCTCGGCGCCCGACCCTGGACGGTCTTCCGCCGGGTCACGTTGCCCCAGGCCCGGTCGGCCCTCGTCGCCGGCGCGGTGCTGTGCTGGGCCCGGGCGCTCGGCGAGTTCGGCGCCACCATCACCTTCGCCGGCAACCTCGAAGGCCGCACCCAGACCATGCCCCTCGCCGTGTTCGTCGCCCGCGAGAGCGACCGCGGCGCCGCCATCGCCATGAGCCTGGTCATGGTGGCCATCTCGCTGGCCGTGCTCATCGGCCTGCGCGACCGCTGGCTCGCCACCGGCGACGTGCGCACGGCGGACCGATGATGCCGCCGAGGGCCACAGGTGCCGACTGCGTCGGTTCTGGCGCCCGATCTACTGCCCGGAACCAGCACATCGGGCGCCAGAACGAGCCACCTGCGGGACGGAGCGACGGGAGGAAGGACCGGTGAGCCTCGACGCCGCCGTGCGGGTGGACCGCGGCGCCTTCAGCCTCGACGTGGCCCTCGCCGCCGCCGACGGCGAACTCGTGGTCGTCCTCGGCCCCAACGGCGCCGGCAAGAGCACGCTGCTCGGCGCCCTCGCCGGCCTGGTCCCAACCGCCGGGCGCATCACCATCGGCGACAGCGTGGTCCTCGACGACGGGGCCGGCGTCGACCTGCCCCCGGAGGACCGGCCCGTCGGCGTGGTCTTCCAGGACGGGCGCCTGTTCCCGCACCTCACCCTGCTCGACAACGTGGCCTTCGGCCTGCGCAGTCGGGGCGCCCGCAAGGCCGCCGCCCGCGCCGCCGCCCACGACTGGCTCGAGCGCATCGGCCTCGCCGACCGTGCCGGGGAACCGCCCGCGGCGCTCTCGGGCGGGCAGGCGCAGCTCGTGGCCCTGGCCCGCGCCCTCGCCACCGAACCCCGGCTGCTGCTCCTGGACGAGCCGCTGTCGGCGCTCGACGCCCAGGTCCGCCCCGCCGTGCGGGCCGACCTGCGCCGCCACCTCGCGTCCTTCAAGGGCAGCCGCCTGCTCGTGACCCACGACCCCGTGGAGGCGCTGGTCCTGGCCGACCGCCTGGTCGTGGTCGAGGACGGGCGAGTCGTGCAGGAGGGCACGCCCGACGAGGTCCGCCGGCGCCCCCGCTCCGCCTACGCCGCCAGCGTGGTCGGCCTCAACCTCTGGCGGGGCACCGGGACGGGCGGCCGCTTCGTGCTCGACTCGGGCGGCGAGCTCGTCACCGCCGGCCCGGTCCCCGACGGTCCCGTCCTCGCGGTCGTGGCCCCGAGCGCGGTCGCGCTCCACCGCAGTCGGCCCGAGGGGTCGCCGCGCAACGTGGTCGAAGGCGTGGTGGCGGGCATCGAGCACCGGGGCGGTGCCGTCCGCGTGCAGCTGGACGGCACCCTTCCCCTTCTGGCGGAGGTCACCGCCGCCGCCGTCGCGGACCTCCACCTGGCCGTCGGCGAGGCCGCCTGGGCGTCGGTGAAGGCGTCCGAGATCACCACCTCGCCGGCCTGAAGGCGGGACGGGCCTGCCCCACTCCCCCACCGGCCGGGTGTTCGGCGCGACCCGCCCGTCGTCCACGCAATAGGGTGCGGATTCCGTAGGCCGTCGCCCCGAGCGGGGCGCGTGACACAGAAGGGTGGGTCGGGACCCATGGGCAGGTTGGACGGGAAGGTCGCGCTGATCACCGGCGCCGGTCAGGGCCTCGGGCGGGTCGCCGCCGAGCTCTTCGCCTCCGAGGGCGCCAGCGTCGTGGTGGCCGAGTTCTCCGAGGCCAACGGCCGCGAGGCGGTCGCCGCCATCGAAGCTGCCGGCGGCACCGCCGCCTTCGTGCAGGTGGACGTGTCCAAGGCGGACCAGGTCGAGCGCATGATCCAGTTCGCGGTCGACACCTACGGCGGGCTGCACGTCCTCTACAACAACGCCGGCATCATGCCGTCCGACGACGGCGCCACCCTCGACACCCCCGAGTCCACATGGGACGTGGTCATGGAGGTGAACCTCAAGGGCGTCTGGCTGTGCTGCAAGTACGGCATCCCGGCGATGATCGCCTCGGGCGGCGGGTCCATCATCAACGTGTCGTCCCTCGTCGCCATCATGGGCTCGGCCACCGCCCAGATCGCCTACACCGCCAGCAAGGGCGGCGTCCTCGCCATGAGCCGCGAGATGGCCATCGAGCACGCCAAGGACGGCGTGCGCATCAACGCCCTCTGCCCCGGCCCGATCATGACCGACCTCATGGCCGAGCTGCTCTCCGACGACGCCAAGCGGGCCCGCCGCCTCGTGCACGTGCCCATCGGCCGCTTCGGCCAGGCCCAGGAGATCGCCAACGCGGCGCTCTTCCTCGCCTCGGACGAGTCGTCGCTCATGACCGGCCAGCAGCTGGTGATGGACGGCGGCATCAGCGCCGCGTACGTCACCCCGGAGTGACCGAGCCGGCATAGCCAGACCGCCGTCCCGACCCGGCACGGCCTCGAACGAACCGCAGCACGGACCCGCACCACCGACGCCAAGGGGGACCCAGATGGAGCTCACCGAGCTGGAAGCCATGATCGGAGCCGGGGAGATCGACACGGTCCTCACCGTGTTCCCCGACCTGCAGGGCCGCTTCATGGGCAAGCGGGTCACCGGCGAGTACTTCCTCGACCAGGTCGTGTCGAGCGAGGGCGAGGGCGCCATCCACGTCTGCAACTACCTGCTCGCGGTCGACGTCGACATGACCCCGCTGCCCGGGTACCGCTACGCCAACTGGGACCAGGGCTACGGCGACGCCAAGTGCGTGGCCGACCTGTCCACCCTGCGCCTCGTCCCCTGGCTGGAGAAGACCGCTCTCGTCATCTGCGACCTCGAGGACGAGGACACCGACGAGCCCGTCGAGGTGTCGCCCCGCCAGATCCTCAAGCGCCAGATCCAGCGGGCCGCCGACCTCGGCTACTCGGTGAAGTTCGGCGCCGAGCTCGAGTTCTTCCTCTTCATGGACACCTACGAGGAGGCCTTCGAGAAGGGCTACAAGGGCCTCACCCCCCACTCGAAGTTCATCGAGGACTACCACATCCTCCAGACCACCAAGGACGAGTACCTGATCCGCCAGATCCGCAACGGCATGCTCGGCGCGGAGATCCCGGTGGAGTTCTCGAAGGGCGAGGCCGGCTACGGCCAGCACGAGATCAACATCACCTACGACGACGCCCTGCCCATGGCCGACGTCCACACCGTCTACAAGAACGGGGCCAAGGAGATCGCCGCCCTCAACGGCCGGTCGCTCACCTTCATGGCCAAGTGGTCCATCGACGACGTCGGCTCGTCGTGTCACCTGCACTCCAGCCTCTGGAACGCCGAGGGCACCGAGTCCCTCACCTGGAACGCCGACGTCCCTGATCACATGAGCGACGTGTACCGCAACTACGTCGGCGGCCTCCTGGCCACGGGTCGAGAGCTGGCCTGGTGCTACGCGCCCTACGTGAACTCGTACAAGCGCTACATGCCGGACTCGTGGGCGCCCACCGCGCTGGTCTGGGGCCGGGACAACCGCACATGCGGCCTGCGCACCGTCGGCCACGGCAAGGGCTTCCGCGTCGAGTCCCGCGTGCCGGGCGCCGACTGCAACCCGTACCTCGCCTTCGCCGCCACCATCGCCGCCGGCCTCCACGGCATCGAACACGGCATCGACCCCGGGCCGGCCTTCGAGACGAACGCCTACGAGGCCACCGACGTGCCCCGGGTGCCGTCCACCCTGGTGGAGGCCATCGAGCTCTTCGAGGGCAGCGACATGGCCCGCGAGGCCTTCGGCGAGGACGTCCACCACCACCTGCTCAACACCGCCAAGCAGGAGTGGGCGGCGGCCAACCGCACCGTCACCGACTGGGAGCTGCAGCGGGGCTTCGAGCGGATCTGACCGACCCCGCTGCGCTTCGGCGCCGCGAGTCAGGCGGAGGGGGCGCGCCGGTGGCCGCGTCCGCGCCGGCCGGCGTCCGGGCCGGCGGCATCGTCGAGCACGTAGCGACCGGCGGGACGGTGGGCCGCGACGCGCGACCGCCAGCGGTGGGTGCGCCGCTGGCGACTGCCGTCGGGGTCGTCGGCCAACTCGGCGCGCACCCGGGCGGCGGTCTCGGGCCCGAAGGAGCGTTCGACGATCACCATCGAGAGGTCGAAGGCGCTCGCCGACCCGGTGGCCGTGATGACCCGCCCATCGCGCACCAGACGCTCGGGACTCGGCACCGCGCCGGCGACGGACAGCTCGTCGAGCACCAACCAATGGCCGGTCGCATCGCAACCGTCCAGCACGCCGGCGGCGCCGAGCAGCAGTGCCCCGGTGGAGATGCCGGCGGTCCACTGGGTGGTGCGGTGGGCCTCGGCGATCCACCCCAGCAGGGCGTCGTCCTCGACCAGGCGGCGGACGCCGAGCCCGCCGGGAACCACGAGGGTGTCGGGCTGCGGCCAGTCGGCGACGGCCCGCTCGGCCACGAGGACGCCCGGCCGGCCCTGCGTGGCATGCGGCCCGATGCGGTGGGCCACGAAGTGCACGTCCACGTCGGGCACGTGCCGCAGCACCTCGGCGGGGGCGAGCGCCTCGGCGGCGCTGACCCCGTCGTGCACCAGGATGGCCACGTCCACGCCTCCAGTGTGACACCCGCCGGGCGTCAGCGACGGGCGCGGTCAGCGACGGCGCCGCGCCTCAGAGGTCCTGGTCGATGGCGTCGTGGATCACGCGGGCGAGGCGGCGGGCGCCGGCGTCGGTGAGATGCACGGTGTCGGGCACCCGAAGGGGGACGACCTCGCCGTGGCGGTTGGTGGTCGAGGCCAGGTACTCGCCGTTCGGGCCGGCGAGGGCGTCGTTGGCGTCGATGAGGGTGATCTCGGGCCACCGCTCGGCCAAGGCTTCGTACTCGGCCCGCAGGCCCACCGTGATGGCCTGGTTCTCGGGCGTGTATTCGGGGGGCGGCAGCACCCAGTAGACCTTCGCATCCGACCCCGAGTCGTGCAGGACCTGCATGAGGTGGTCGGCCTCCTTGCCCCACGCCTCGAAGAACTCGGGGGTGTTCTTCATGATCGGGTTGCCGTCGGCGCCGACCGCGTAGTCGGTGTCGGTGTAGTTCCCGATGAAGAGGAACACGACGGCGTCCGGGTCGTGCGCCTCGACCTTCTCCTGCAGGCGCTGGGCCCAGTCCACGTAGCCAGGGGTGAGCAGGCCCGAGTTGTTCACCGCGGCGTTGTCGATGGCGACGTCCCGACCGAAGGTCTCGTCGAGCTTCGGGCCGGTCTGACGCAGGATCGAGTCCCCGGCGAGCAGCACGTGGTCCGGCTCGGCCAGCAGGCGCGAGGCCAGCACGCCCAGAAGGGCCAGGACGACCAAGGCGCACAGGACGTTGCGGGTGCGCGGGTTCATCCCACCTTCCTACCTCTTGGGCGACCTCACGCAGACTCGCGGCGGGCGAGGTCCTTGCCGGGGGCCGCCGGCGCCGGCCGGCCGTTGCCGTTGCCCTGGCCATCGCCCGGGTCGCGCCGGGCCGGCGCCGCGGCGGTGGGAGCGACAGGTGCCGCTGCCGGCGGGCCCGCGAGGCGGTTGAGGGCCTCGGCCATCTCAGCGGAGGCAGCCGCCGCGGCCAGGCTCGCGAAGATCGCCGCCCGGTTGTTGTGGTACGTCGCGTCGGAGTCCGGGGACGCGGCCTTCTTGAGCGACGCGAGAGTCAGCTTCTCGTACTCCTCGGAGCTGCCCTCCATGGGCATGCGGCGGCCTCCTCTGGGTCGTTGTACCTATCGGCTCGCGCCCCGTCGGCGTTGAACGGCGAGTGGGACCTGATGGGGCAGGCTGGTGCCATGCCGCTGCCCGCCGCCGAGCTCACCGCCTTCGTCGTCGACCGCTGGGACACCACCGTCGTCCCACTGCTGCACGACTACATCGCGATCCCGAACGTGTCGCCCGCCTTCGACCCGGCCTGGGACGAGCACGGCCACATGCAGACTGCGGTCACCCTCCTCGAGGAGTGGGCCCGGGCGCAGGAGATCGAGGGCCTCACCGTCGAGGTGGCGACCCTGCCCGGCCGTACCCCGCTGATCGTGATGGAGGTGCCGGCCCATGGCGAAGCAGGGGCGCGGGCCGATGCAGGCGAGGCACCCGACACCGTGCTGCTCTACGGCCACCTCGACAAGCAGCCGCCGATGGTCGGCTGGCGTGACGGGCTCGGGCCCTGGTCACCAGTGCTCGCCGGCGACCGCCTCTACGGCCGCGGCGGGGCCGACGACGGCTACTCGATCTTCGCCGCCCTCACCGCCATCGAGGCCGTGCAGCGCTTCGGCGGCGGCCACCGCCGCTGCCTCGTGGTCATCGAGGCGTCCGAGGAGAGCGGCAGCCCCGACCTCGAGGCCCACGTCGACGCCCTGGGCGAGCGCCTCGGCGCGGTCAGCCTCGTGGTCTGCCTCGACTCGGGCTGCGGCACCTACGACCGCCTCTGGACCACGACCTCGCTCCGCGGCCTCGCCGGTTTCACCCTGTCGGTGCGCCTGCTCACCGAGGGCGTGCACTCCGGGGCCAGCGGCATCGTCCCCTCCACCTTCCGGGTGCTGCGCCAGCTGCTCGACCGGCTGGAGGACGTCGACACCGGCGAGGTGCGCCTCCCTGCCTTCCACACCCCCATCCCCGACGAGCGGGTGACGCAGGCCGCCGCCGCCGCCGCCGTCCTCGGCGACGGCATCTGGCAGCGCTTCCCCTTCGCGGGCGGCGCCCGCCCGGTCGGCGGCAGCCCCGCCGAGCTGCTGCTCAACGCCACCTGGCGGCCGGCGGTGGAGGTCATCGGCGCCGACGGCCTGCCCTCCATCGAGGACGCCGGCAACGTGCTCCGCCCGGTCACCGCGGTGAACGTGTCGGTGCGGCTCCCCCCGACGTGCGACGCGAGCGCCGCCCTGGCCGCCGCCACCGAGGCCGTCACCGCCGACCCGCCCTACGGCGCCACCGTCGAGGTGCAGGGCGACTGGGCCGCCACCGGGTGGAACGCGCCGCCCACCGCGGACTGGCTGGCGCCGGCCATCGAGGCCGCCTCCCAGGCCGCCTTCGGTCAGCCCGCGGCGGCCATGGGCGAGGGCGGCACCATCCCCTTCATGGCCATGCTCGGCCAGCGCTTCCCCGACGCCCAGTTCCTCGTCCTCGGCGTCCTCGGCCCCGGCTCGAACGCCCACGGCCCCAACGAGTTCCTCGACGTGCCCATGGCCAAGGGCATCTCCGCCGCGGTGGCGCACGTCCTCGACGCGCACGCCCGGCGCTGACGCCCGCCGGCGCGGCGGCGCCTACGAGAAGGTGTCGCAGGCGGTGACGTCGCCGGTGTCGAAGCCGCGGTTGAACCACTCCTGGCGCTGGTCGGCGGAGCCGTGGGTCCAGGTCTCGGGGTCCACGTCGACGCCCGCGGACTCCTGGATGCGGTCGTCGCCCACGGCGGCGGCGGCGGTGAGGCCCTCCTGGAGGTCGCCGTCCTCGAGGACGCCGCGGTTGTAGACCGAGTGGCCCCAGATGCCGGCGAAGCAGTCGGCCTGCAGCTCGAGCAGCACCGACAGCTCGTTGGCCTGGTCGGGGTCGGCCTGCTGCCGGCGGTTCACGTCCTCGCTGATGCCGAGCAGGTTCTGGACGTGGTGACCGAGCTCGTGGGCGATGACGTACGCCTGGGCGAAGTCGCCGGGAGCGTCGAAGCGGTCGTTGAGCTCGCGGAAGAAGCCCAGGTCGAGGTAGGCGGTCTGGTCGGGCGGACAGTAGAAGGGCCCCACGGCCGAGTTGGCGGGGCCGCAGCCGGTGTCCACGCCGTCGCGGAAGAGCACGAGCTCGGCGTGGCGGAACTGCCGGCCGGACTGCTGGAAGATCTCGTCCCAGGTCGCGTTGACGTCGTCGAGCACGTAGGAGGTGAAGTCGACCAGTTCGGCCTCGGGGTCCGGGGCGCCGGGCACCTGGTCGGCCGCGCCGGACGGCGCCGACGTGGCGTCGCCCAGCCCGCCGAGGATGTCGGTGATGTCGATGCCGGTGTCGGACGAGCCGCCACCCCCACCGCCTCCGCCGAGGAGGCTGCCGCCCCCGAGCAGGCTGACCACCACGACGATGGCGAGGACGATCAGCCCGCCCTTGCCCGACGGCAGGGGCAGGCCGCCGAGACCGCCCCCGCCCCGGCCCTGGGTGGACGCCCGCTCGTCACGCAGGTCGCGGCTGCGCTGCCCTCGTTGCCACCTCATGGTCCCGTGCCCACCCGGCGCGCCCTACTTCGGGTGCGGCTGGGCCTTCGTCCAGTCGTAGACCACCTCGGTCTGCACGACGACGTCCCACACGGCGGCGCTGCGCCGGGAGACGATGGACCAGAGCAGGAGCGGCAGCACGTAGGTGGCCATCCACGCCCGGGCGATCGCCTGGAGGAAGCCGATGCGGGCGCCTCCGACCCGGCGGACCCGCAGGCCCAGCAGCAGCTGGCCGATGGTGCGACCGCCCACGATCCAGCAGATCGACAGGTAGGTGAAGAGCAGGGCGGCGCCGGCCAGCAGGGCGCCGACGGCACCGAGCTCGCCGCTGGCGTCGGTGCCGAGAACGGACTGGACCAGGTTGAGGCTGAGGGAGATGGCCCCGCTGATCACCCACACGACCCCGAAGTCGACGAGGGCGGCGGCGCCCCGCGACACGATGCCCGCAGGCTGGCCGTGTCGAGGGGAGATCTCCTCGGCGGTGATCACGGTCACGACGCCACCTCGGCCGGGGCCGCCGGCGCCAGCTCGGGGTAGCGGGGCGGGCGGTGGAGGATCCGGTCGATGAACCGACCCAGCAGCACATCACCGTTCATGGTGCGCACCCGCACGAGCTTCACCGAGTCGCTGGCGAGGACGCCGGTCGACTGGCGGACGATGTCCTGGAGCCCGATGTCGGCCATGAGCGCCTGGAGGTCGACCCGCTTGATGATGCCGTCGACGTCCACCCGCTCGAGCAGGGCGTCCATGTCGATGCGCTCGAGCAGCGCGTCGATGTCGATGCGGGTCAGCAGGTCGTCGATGTCGACCTGACCGACGATGGCGTTGACGTCGAGCTCACGCACCACGCCGTTGACGATCTGGTGCACGACGCCCTCGGCCATCGCCCGCCCGGCGCCGAGCGGGCCGAGCGTGCGTCCCTCCGGTCGACTGTCCGCCATCGTTCGCTCCTGGGTCGTTGAACGGCCGACACTAGCGATGCCGGGTGGCCGGCGTGACCGCCGGGTGTCAGACCGCGTCGAGCACCTCGAGCGCCAGGTCGTAGGGCTCGGCGTCGTCCCGGTTGCACAGGACGACGACCGACGTCGACGAGTCGGGCGCCACGAGGAAGTCGGCGCTGAACCCGGCCCAGGCCCCCGAGTGCTCGATCAGCCCGTCACCAAGGGTCAATCCGCCGCCGTAGCCGTACCCGTCCTCGTCGGGCACCGGACCGGGGGTGAGCAGCCCGGCCCGCAGCGCCGGCCCGCCTAGGGCGAAGGTGCGCAGGTTCTCCGCCCAGCGCTGCAGGTCGCGCACGCTCGTCCACACCGCGCCGTCCCCCGCCTGTTCCCAGTTGGTCGTGTCGGGCTCGAAGCCACCGTCGCCGCCGGCGGCGTAGCCCTCGGCCCCGTCGGCCACCACGAGGTCGGCGTCGTCGCGCACCACGGTCTGGTCCATCCCCAGCGGGGCGAAGACCTCGTCGGCGAGGAAGTCGGCCAGCGTGCGCCCGTCCACCCGTTCGACCACCTGCCCGAGGAGGAAGTAGTTGGTGTTCGAGTACTCGAAGGCGGTGCCAGGGCCGAAGGCGAGCTCGTCCGCGTCGGCGAGGGCCTCGAGGGCCTGCGCCGTGGTGGTCACGTCGGTGTCGGCGAAGTCCTCGCCCAGCAGTTCGGTGTAGTCGGTGAGGCCGCTGGTGTGGTGCACGAGGTCGTCGAGAGTGATGGCCGCGCCGTAGTCGGGCAGCTCGGGCAGGTACTCGTGCACCTCGTCGTCGAGGGAGAGATCGCCCCGGTCGGCCAGCAGGTAGATGGCCGCGGCGGTGAACTGCTTCGACACCGAGGCGATGTCGAAGGTCGTGGCGGCGTCGATGGCCTCGCCGGTGGCCAGGTCGGCGGTGCCGCTGCCACCCTCGAACACGACCTCGCCGTCGACGACCGCGCTGACGGCGCACCCCGGCTCCCCGTCCTCCCCGGCGGCGGTCACGAGCTCGGCGACCGCAGCCGCTGCCTCCGCCGCCGAGGGATCGTCGGGCACGAACACGGCGGCGGTGGTGCTCGACGCCGGCCCAGCGGCGCCGTCGGAGGATGGGGCCGAACCGCTGGCACAGGCGGCGAGGCCCGTCGCCACCAGCGCGACGGTCAGCACGTGGACCACGGCCCGGGCACACCACCTGCCACCGCCGGCGCTCTGGGACCACCGTGAGGTGCGGGGGCAGAGCGGGGTGGTCCCGGAACGGTCGTTCCGGCGCTCTGGGACCACCGTGGTGTCGCTGGCCACAGCGGCGTGTTCCAGGAGCGGCACGGTCGGCGCCTCAGCGGGCCCGGAAGGAGATGGGGAGGTGGCGCAGGCTGGTGTGCTTGTTGCTGCGCCCCCACTCCACCGGGCCGACGAGGGCGAGGTCGTCGAAGCGGTCGAGGACGGCGCCGAGCACCACGGCGATCTCCTTGCGGGCCAGGGGGGCGCCGAGGCAGTGGTGCAGCCCATGGCCGAACGCGACGTGGGGGTTCGGGTCGCGCCCGATGTCGAAGCGGAACGGGTCGGCGAAGGCGGCCTCGTCCCGGTTGGCCGAGGGGTACCAGTGGGTGGTCTTGTCCCCGGCCCGGATGGTGTGGCCCGCCAGCTCGGTGTCCCGGGTGGCGGTGCGTCGGTTGTAGGCCGTGGCGCTGGTCCAGCGCAGCACCTCCTCGACCGCGGTGGGCAGCAGCCCCGGGTCGGCCCGCAGGCGAGCCTGCTCGTCCGGGTGCTCGATGAGGGCCAGGACCCCGCCGGCGATCGAGTTGCGGGTGGTCTCCGAGCCGGCGGTGAACAGCAGGCTGAAGAAGGCCTGGAGCTCGGCCTCCGACAGGGTGCCCGACCCGTCGTCGGCCACCGCGTGGACGACCTGCGAGAAGAGGTCGTCGGTGGGGTCCGCCCGGCGTTCGGCGATGAGGTCGTCGCCGTAGGCCCGGAGGCCGAGGCCAGCGGTTGCGAGCTCGTCGCTCGACCCGGTGAGGTCCCGGTCGCGGTAGTCCAGGATCGTCGTGGTCCAGGCGAAGAGCTGGTGGCGGTCCTCCTGCGGGACGCCCATCAGGGTGGCGATGGTCTGCAGGGGCAGCTCTGCCGCGACGTCGAGCAGCAGGTCGCACTCGCCGCGGTCGGCGACCTCGTCGAGGATCGCGTCGGTGCGCGCCCGCAGCCAGGCGTCGAGGGCGTCGACCGCCCGCGGGGTGAAGGCCCGGTTGACCAGCGCCCGGATGCGGGTGTGCGTGGGCGGGTCGGACATGTTGAGCATCACGCCGGTGACGAAGCCCGGCGGCAGGTCGTCGAGGGTGGTGCCGCCCCCGGTGCGCCCGGGACCGGTCTCGGAGGAGAAGGTGGCCGGGTCGTGCAGGACGGTGAGCACGTCGGCGTGGCGGGTGACCACCCAGAACCCCTCGCCGCCGGGGGCGTGCTCGGTCGGTGGGTGCCAGAACACCGGCCGCCGGCGGCGCAGCTCGGTGAAGACCTCGTGGGGGAAGCCCGCGGCGAAGAGGTCGAGGTCGGTCAGGTCGACGTCGTTCAGCCCGACGTCGGACAGATCTCCCTCAGCGGCGGCGCCCACGGCCGCCGACGCTACCGGGGGGCCAAGGCCTGGCGGAGGTTGGCGAGGGCGCGGTGCTGCATCGCCTTCACCGCGTTCACGTTGCGGCCGGTGATGGCGGCCACATCCTCGAGGGAGAGGTCGGCCACGAAGCGCAGCACGACCACCTCCCGCTGGTCCTCACCCAGCTCCGCCAGCGCCGCGATCAGCTCGTCGTCGACCGGCTCGGGCGCCGGTGGCGCCACCACGACCGGCGGCGTGCGGTCGACCACCTGGGGGCGTCGGGCCCGGCGGCGGAAGGCGTCCGTCATGCGGTTGCGGGCGATGGTGAAGACCCAGCGCCGCAGGTCCGTTGCGTCGCCGGTGAAGCGGTCGAGGTCCCGGCTGACCTGGAGGAAGACCTCGCCGAGAACGTCCTCGGGATCGGGCACCCGGCGGGCCCGGAGGTAGCCGAGCACCACCGGGGCGAGCTCGCGGTAGGCCACGGTCGCGTCGGGACGGAACCGGGCGGAGCGGTTCGTCCCGCGCTCGCGGTCGGGCGCGGCCTCGGGCCAGCGGACCACACCGGTGGCGTCCCGGTCGTCGAGGGCGGTGACCGTGGCACCGCGTGCGCCCGCGGTCCGCCGTTCGGTGGCCACGGGCGTCACGACGCCGCCGCTGGGTCGGAGGAGAGACCGCGGGCACGTGGCCACGATGCCCCAGAGGCGCCGGAGGCCCCAGCGGGGGCCGCCGGCACCGCCGGTGCACCACCGGGGGTGGCACCACCGACAGAAGTGCCACCAGTGGGAGCGCCACCGGCCGGGGCACCACCGGCCGAGGCACCACCGGACGGGGCCCCGCCGGACGGGGAACCGCTCGGCGGTCGAGGGGGGCCGCTCGGCGCGGTGCCCACCCCGTCGTCGCCCGGCCGGTCAGGGGGCGTCGGGCGGGACGGGACGGCAGCGGGGCCGGCGTTCGACGGTGGCGGCGCCACCGCGGCGCGATCACCACCCGCCGCGGTCGACCGGCCCGGGGCCGTCGCTGCGGTGCCGGCCGGCCGGGCAGCGGACGGGCGTGGCGCCGGTCGGGATCGGGTCGCCGCACGGTCGGGGTGCAGGCGGTCGGCCCCGCCGTTCCTGGCACGCTCTGCGATGGCCCGGCCGGCCGGTGCAGCGCCTCGTCGGGGGGTGCCCTCGGTGCCGGCGGCACGCCGCGGGGCCGGCACCTCGATGCCGAGGCGGCGCAGCGTCGAGGACATCGCGGTCTGCGCCGGCGCCGGCAGCACCCCCGCGGCGGCGAGGCTGGTGGAGCCCAGGAGCACGCTCACCGCCACCAACCCGGCGACGGCGGCCCGGCGGCGCCGGCTGCGTGCACCGGCTTGGCGGTCGATGGCGCCCAGATGGGACGCGGCGACCTTCGGGGCCACCGGCGCGGCGCCGAGGGCGCGCAGGCGCGCGACCAGGACGTCGCTGCCATCGGGTTCAACCGCCAGGGGAACGACATCGGTCGGGAGGTGCATGGCTCCTACAGCGCCGGGGGACGGCCGGAAGGTACGGGCCCCACCTGAGAGGAACCTGAGTGGTCGGCCCCGTATCCCCCCGACCTCTTCGGGCGCTGGCCCGACCCGAGAGCAACCTCCCGGAAGGGGAACCCGATGCAACGACCGACCGGGCGCCGTGCCGCCCGAGCCCGCCGACCGCGGGCGCAGACCGCCCTCGCGCTGGCGCTCGCCGCCACCCTCGCCACCGGCGTCGCCACCACCGACGTCCACGCCCAGGGCGGGCCCGCTGGTGAAGCGGCGCCCCGACCCAGCGTCTCGCCCGGCGGCGAGCGTGTCCTCGTGCCTTCCCTCGACGGCACCGGCAACAACACCCGACGGGCCACCCTGGGCGCCTCCGGCCAGCCGTACCCGCGCGTGGCTCGAGCGGCGTACGCCGACGGCACATCAGCGATGGTCGACGGGCCCTCGCCCCGCTACGTCAGCAATCGGATCTTCAACGACACCGGCCAGAACATCTTCTCCGCCCGCGGCGTGAGCCAGTGGGGCTGGGCGTGGGGCCAGTTCCTCGACCACGCGCTCGGGCTCGCCCGGGCAGGCACGGAGTCGGCCGACCTGGCCTTCGACGCCGACGACCCGCTCGAGTCGTTCACCAACGACTTCGGCGTCATCGGCTTCACCCGGGACGCGGCCGCGGGCCGCACCGGCACCCGCCAGCAGGTGAACACGGTGAGCTCCTACCTCGACGCCTGGAACGTCTACGGGGGCACCGCGGCGCGCCTGGAGTGGCTCCGCGAGGGCCCCGTCGACGGCAACCTCGCCAACAACGGCCCCCACCTGCTGCTCGACCAGGACGGCAACCTCCCGAGGCGCAACGAACGCGGCAACTCGTCCGCGGCGCCGCCGATGGACCTCATGGGCCGCCTGACCGGGACCACCGACCAGGCGGCCGTGGCCGGGGACGTGCGAGCGAACGAGAACGTGGCGCTGACCGCGATCCACACGCTGTTCGCCCGCGAACACAACCGCATCGTCGACCTGCTGCCATCGGGCCTCGGTGCGCAGCGCCGCTTCGACATCGCCCGGCGGGTCGTGATCGCCGAGCAGCAGTACATCACCTACCGCGAATTCCTCCCCGCCCTCGGGATCACGCTGCCCCGCTACCGGGGGTACGACCCCGGGGTCGACGCCAGCATCTCCAACGAGTTCGCCACGGTGGGCTACCGGGCCCACAGCATGATCCACGGCGAGTTCGAGGTGGACGTCGATGCCGACGAGCTCGACGCGGCCGCGCAGTCCTCGCTTCATGCCCAGGGCATCACGGTCACGCCGGCAGGCGCCGAGCTGGAGCTGACCATCCCCCTCACCGTTGCGTTCGGCAACCCCGACCTGCTCGAGGAGATCGGGGTCGACGCCATGCTCACCGCCCTCGGCGCCGAGGCGCAGTACGCCAACGACGAGCAGTTCGACAACCAACTCCGCAGCGTGATGTTCCAGGTGCCCGGCCCCGGCGTCACCGACCCGGCCACCCAGTGCAACGACCAGTCCGACCTGACCCAGTGCTTCACGGGGGTGGTCGACCTGGCCGCCATCGACATCGCCAGGGCCCGGGACCACGGCATCCCGAGCTACAACGACCTGCGGGCGGAGTACGGCCTGCCCCGCATCAGGTCGTTCACCCAGCTCACGGGCGAGGCCACCGATCGGTTCCCGAACGACCCCCAGATCGACGCCGCCGACCCACTCGACGACCCCGACATCCTCGACGTCGTCGACTTGCGCGACGCCGGCGGGGACGTGCTCACCCCCGGTACCGACGAAGGCAACGAACAGGCGGTGCGCGCCGTCCGGCGCACGACCCTCGCCGCCCGCCTGCGGGCCATCTACGGCTCGGTGGACGCGGTGGACGCCTTCGTGGGGATGGTGGCCGAGCGCCACCTCCGCGACAGCGAATTCGGTGCCCTCCAGGCCGCGGTGTGGAACCGCCAGTTCACCGCCCTGCGTGACGGCGACCGCTACTTCTACGGCAACGACACCGGACTGCCGTTCATTCGGGAGCGCTACGGCGTCGACTACCGGGTCTCGCTGAGCCAGCTGATCACGGCCAACACGGACATGGCACCCGGCGAGATCAGCCCGAACGTGTTCCGCGTCGCCGTCTGACCGGCTCCCGATGGGGTAGCAAGGGCCGGTGAGCGACCGCCCGCTGGCCCGCCTCGTGGCGTCCGCCCGTCGCACGAAGCGGCGGGCGGACGACCACTTCCTCCCGCTGGTGGCCGCGGGCGTCGCCTTCTATGCGTTCCTGGCCCTCGTCCCCACGGTGATCGTGGCCATCACCCTCTACGGGATCTTCGCCGATCCGGCCGACATCGAACGCCAGCTCGGCGACCACGCCGGCGCCGTGCCCGAAGAGGTGCGCGCACTGCTGCTGTCCCAGATCCGGGCCATCGCCGCCGGCGGGGGGACGAGCCGCACCGCCGCCGTCCTCGTGGGCACGCTCGTAGCGCTCTGGACGGCGTCCGCGGGGGTGAACAGCCTGGTGCGGGGCATCGACATCGCCCACGGCCGGCGCCCCCGCCGCTTCGTCGAGCAGCGCGGCCTCTCGCTGGCGCTGACCCTCGGCGGCATCGTGCTCGTGGTGCTCATCGGCCTCGTCGCCGTCGTCGCGCCGCCCTGGATCGGGGCCTCGGACCTGGGAGACACCGGCCGTTGGATCGTGGACGCCGTGCGCTGGCCGGCCCTGTTCTTCCTGATGGCGGGCGGCCTCTCAGCGCTGTACCGCGTGGTCGGTAGTGGGCGTGGACGCCTCCATCTCACCCCAGGGCCCGCAGTGGGAGCGCTGTGCTGGCTGGTGAGCTCCGCCGGCTTCTCGATCTACACCGCGAACTTCGCCCGCTACGGGCGCACCTATGGGTCGCTGGCGGGCATCGTGGTGGTGCTGCTGTGGCTGTGGTTGGGCGCCGGCTCGGTGCTGGTGGGCGCCGAGGTCGATGCCGACCACGCCGAGCGCACCGCCTGACCGGGTCGCGGTCAGGAGCCGGCGGCCTCGTGGTCGAGGAGCCAGCGCTTCACGTCGAGGCCGTAGCGGAAGCCGCCCAGGCCGCCGCCGGTGCGCACGACCCGGTGGCAGGGCACGAACAAGGCGGCCGCGTTGCGGGCGCAGGCGCTGGCGGCGGCGCGCACGGCCTCGGGACGTCCGGCCTTGGCCGCCAGCTCGGCGTAGGTCACCGGGGCCCCGGCGGGCACCGTGCGCAACACCTCCCAGGCCTCCACGAGGAACGGCCCCGACTGCTGGCGGACGGCCACCGCGTCGATGGCGCCGAATTCACCCGCGACGTAGGCGGCCACCGCGTCGGTGATGGGGCCGAGGTCGGCCACCACCTCGAGGGCGTCCGGGCGCAGGGCGGGGGCGATCAGGGCGACGAGCTCGGACGGGTCGTCGGTCCAGCCGGAGGCGTGGACGGTGGCACCGTCGGCGACGACGGTGAAGGGGCCGGCGGGCGTGGGGACGGTGGCGGTCTGCATCAGTGGTCCTTTCGGGGTGGGACGGGCGTGGTGAGGCGGGCGGACGGCGGGCCGGAGGCCGGAGAGGGATCGGCGAGGCTGGCCCACAGGTGCTGGAGGGCGTAGGCGCGCCACGGGCGCCAGCGCTCGGCGAGGGCGGCGGCGGCGGCCGGGTCGGCGGCCACGCCGAGCCCGGTGAGGGCGTGGCGGACGCCGAGGTCGCTGGGGAGGAAGGCGTCGGGGTCGGCGAGCGCCCGCATGGCGATGTACGACGCCGTCCACGGGCCTATGCCGGGCAGGGCGAGCAGCCGGGACTCCGTCTCGACCCGGTCCGCGCCCGGGTCGAGCACGAGGTCGTCGGCGAGGGCTTCGGCCAGCCCGCCCAGGGCCCGCTTGCGGGAGGCGGGCACGCCGACCGCGTGGAGGCCGTCGGCGAGGTCGGCGGGCGCCGGGAACACGTGGGTGAGACCGCCGACGGGCTCCCCCAGCGGGGTGCCGGCGGCGGCCACGAGCCGACCGGCGAGGGTGCGGGCGCCGGCGACCGACACCTGCTGGCCGAGCACGGCGCGCACGGCCAGCTCCGCGCCGTCGACCGTGCCGGGAACCCCGCGGCCGGGGGCAGCCGCCACGAGTGGCGCCAGGAGCGGGTCCCGGCCGAGGTGCTCGCCGACCGCGACCGGGTCGGCATCCAGGTCGAGCAGGCGCCGGGTTCGCTCGACCGCGGCGCTGAGGTCGCGCAGGTCGTCGAGGCGCAGCGTCGCCACCACATGGCGGTCCTCGGACTCGACCGGAAGGCGCACGGACACCACCCCGGCACCGCGGGGGAGGCGCAGGGTCCGGTGGTACGTCCCGTCGGGGGTCACCTCCTCGACGCCGGGCACCGCCCGCACGGCCAGGAAGGCGAGCAGGCCGCCGCCGTCGAGCGGCGCCCGGAAGGGAAGGCGCACCGTGAGCGAGCCCGGGCTGACCTCGTCCCGGCCGCGGCGACCGGCCCGCAGCTCGCTCGGTGTCTTCGCGAAGACGGCACGGATGGTGTCGTTGAACTGGCGGATGCTGGCGAAGCCGGCCGCGAAGGCGACCTGCGACAGGGGCAGGTCCGTGGTCTCGACGAGCAGGCGTGCGGCATTCGCCCGTTGGGCACGCGCCAGGGCCAGGGGGCCGGCCCCGACCTCGGCCATGAGCTGACGGTGGAGGTGGCGCTCGCTGTAGTGCAGGCGAAGGGCGAGCCCCTGGACGCCCTCGCGGTCGACCACCCCGTCGGCGATGAGGCGCATGGCCCGGCCCACGAGGTCGGCCCGCAGGTTCCACTCGGGCGAGCCGGGCGACGCATCCGGGCGACAGCGCAGGCAGGCGCGGTAGCCGGCGGCCTGGGCGGCGGCTGCGGTCGGGTGGAAGGTGACGTTCCCCGGCTTGGGGGTCAGCGCCGGGCAGCTGGGACGGCAGTAGATGCGGGTGGTGCGCACGGCGGTGAAGAACCAGCCGTCGAAGCGGGCGTCACGGCTCTGCACGGCCCGGTAGCACCGCTCGAAGTCCTCGATCACCCGCTCATCCTCGCACGACGACCCTCGCCGTACTGGCGGGAATCGGACGTGACGATCCCCCGCCACATCAGGCGCCCTGACCACTCTGAGCGAGATCTATCAACCGCTCTTCGTGGAACCAGCGACCACGAAGGGTGAACTTTCGCTTGCCGCGACCATATCGGCTACCTACAGTGAGGAGTTGAGCGGAAAGGCGGAGATCATGACCACGCTTAGTGACATGAACGGATCGCGGCGGGCAGACGACCCGGCGGACAGCGGGACGACGCACGGGGCGGCCGTCATCGACCTGCGGGGTTGGGAACCCGCCGTGGACCTGCGGCCGGGGTCGGCCCACATGGCGACCGGGGTGCGCGTCTCGGTGATCGTCCCCACCCTCAACGAAGCGGAGAACGTCACCGAGGTGCTGCCCTCGATCCCCGCGTGGGTGGACGAGGTCCTGTTGGTCGACGGCGGCTCCACGGACGGCACGGTCGCCGCCGCCCGGGCCGCCTGTCCAGGCATCCGGGTGGTGACCGAGCTCCGCCCCGGCAAGGGGATCGCGCTCCAGACCGGGTGGCGAGAGGCCACCGGCGACATCATCGTCACCCTCGACGCCGACGGATCGACCGATCCGAACGAGATCCCGGCCTTCGTCGGTCTGCTGCTCGCCGGCGCCGACATGGTCAAGGGCTCCCGCTTCCTCCACGGCGGCGGCACCGATGACATGGGGCCCCTGCGGCGCTCGGGCAACTGGGCCCTCACCCGTCTCGTCCGGGTGCTGTACGGCGGCCACTACAGCGACCTCTGCTACGGGTACAACGCGTTCTGGCGCGACGCCGCCACGTACTTCGACGGCGAAGCGGACGGCTTCGAGATCGAGACCTTCATGAACGTCCGCGCCCTGCGCCACCACCTCAAGGTCGCCGAAGTCCCGTCGTTCGAGCGCTCCCGGATCCACGGCCAGAGCAACCTCCGGACCTTCTCCGACGGCTGGCGCGTGCTGCGGACCATCCTCCGGGAGTACGAGGCGCCCCGCGTCGCACGCGTCCTGGTGGGCACATCCGTCGTCGCCGGGGCCCTCGCCGCCGCCGCCGTGACGCTGGGGTCGTTCTGATGCCGACGAGCGCGGTCGTCATCTGTGCCCACACCGACGAGCGCCGGCCGCAGATCGTGCGCGCCGTCGACAGCGTCCGGGCGCAGTCGCCCGCCCCGGACGAGGTCGTGCTCGTGATCGACTACAACGACGGCCTGGCCGCCTGGGCCCGCGCGGAGTTCCCCGACGTCGTCGTGGTGACCAATGCGAACCACCGGGGCGAGTCCGGGGCACGCAACGCCGGCGTCGCTGCGGTCGGTGCCGACGTCGTCGTGTTCCTCGACGACGACGCCGCCGCCCATCCCGGCTGGCTCGGACACCTCCTGGCGCACTACGACGACCCCGACGTGCTGGGCGTGGGCGGAGCGGCCGATCCGGACTGGCAGGACGGCCGACCGACGTGGCTCCCCCGCGAGTTCGACTGGGTCGTGGGGTGCACCTACCGGGGCCTCCCCGAGGAGCCCTCGAGCGTCCGCAACCTCATGGGCTGCAACATGTCGTTCCGTCGGTCCGTCATCGAGCAGGCCGGCGGCTTCTACGAGGGACTGGGGCGAACGGGGGCCAACGCCCTGGGCTGCTCCGAGACCGAGTTCTGCATCCGGGCCCAGCACCTCCTCGGCGGGAGCCTGGTCTTCGAGCCCAAGGCACGCATCTCACACCAGGTCCCTGCTGGACGCACGACCTGGCGCTACTTCGCCAAGCGCTGTCGAGCCGAGGGTCGCTCCAAGGCCCACGTCGCCCGACGCACGACTCCCTCGGCCGCCCTGGCCAGCGAGCGGGCCTACGTCGCGAGCGTCCTCACCCAGGGCGTGATCCGGCGCATCGGCCGACTCGGTCGTGAGCGAGGGGCGCTCCCCCGCATCGCCACGATCATCGCGGGGGCGACGATCACGGCATCCAGCTACGCCGTCGCTGTCTCCCGAGGGTCTCGAGCGACGTGACGAACCCGTTCGAGCCCGCTCGGGTCGCCCTCGTCGACCTCGCCGACCCGCTGCCCCCGATGCCCGCCGAGGGCGTCGACGGCCGCTGGCACCGCCGGGTCGTGACCCTCGTGCAGGTCGACGGGCAGCCCATCGGCGTCGCCGATCTCGCCGTCGGGACCGGCATCGGGCCCACGGGCGTCGCCGACGCCATCTGGGAGGCACTCGGCCCCGAGGTCCGCGCGCACCTCGGGCGCCCGGACCTCGACCACCTTCCCGTCGGCGGGCTCGGACGCGCCCGCCACGCCCGCGTCCCCGACGTGCCGGCGACGGTCGTGGTGGCGACGCGCGACCGGCCCAACGAGCTGGCCACCTGCCTCCGGTCGCTCCTCGACCTCGACCACGGGGACTTCGACGTCGTCGTGGTGGACAACGCTCCCTCGGACCGACGCGCCCGAGAGGTCGCGGCCCGGTTCGGCGGCGGTCTGGTCCGGGTCACCTACGTGCACGAGCCGCGCCCCGGCCTCGCCCGGGCGCACAACGCGGCGAGGGAGCACGTCACGGGCGCGATCGTGGCCATCACCGACGACGACGTGGTGGTCGACCCCACCTGGCTGCGCCGCCTGTGCGACGGGTTCTCCGCCGCCGAGCACGTCGGCGCCGTCACCGGGATGATCTTCCCGGCCGAGCTCGAGACACCGACCCAGGCGTGGACCGACGTCCACGCGGCGTACAACAAGGGCTACGAGCGCCGCATCGTCGGACTCACCGATGCCTCCGATCCGCTCCTGCCGTGGGCGACGGGGACGGTGGGGTCGGGGGCCAACATGGCCTTCACGGTCGCCGCCCTGGACGACATCGGGTGGTTCGACGACGCCCTGGGGGCAGGCACGCCGGCGCGTGGAGGCGACGACCTGGCCGCCTTCCACGACGTCCTCGTCTCGGGCTACCGCATCGTCTACGAACCCGCCGCGATCATCCTCCATCGACACCACCGCGACCCGGAGGTCGTTCGCCGCCTCACCTACTCCTACGGCATCGCCCTGAGTGCCCACCTCACCCGGTCCGTGCTGGAGCGACCCGGCTCGATCGTGCGCCTGCTCCCGCAGGTCGGCGCCGGCGTCCGCCACGGCGCGCGCACGTCGCGGGCGCCCGACGTCGGTGACGTCCCCGGCCTGACCGGCACCACCTGGCGTCAGCGGGCCGGCATGCTCGTGGGCCCGTGGTCGTACGTCCGCAGCCGCCGCTGGGTGCGTGAGACAGGACGGGCCGCGTGACGCCGGCCCCACCGACCCCGCCGGTCCCGATCCTGCTGTACCACGGGGTCGCGGAGGACGCCGGCGGACCGTCGGCCCCGTGGGTGATCGACCCGGGCACCTTCCGAGCGCACCTCGACGCGCTCGACGGGTCGGGCGCTCGGCCCGTCACCATCGGTGCGCTGGTCGACGCACTCGAAGCGGGTGCACCCGTGGCACCGGGCACCGTCGCCCTGACCTTCGACGACGGGTTCGCCGACTTCGCGTCCGGTGCGCTGCCGGCGCTGGCCGAGCGCGGCTGGGCGGCGACGCTCTACGTGACGACGGGCGCCATCGGCGCCACGACGACCTGGCTGCCCGAACGCCGGCCGATGCTGTCCTGGTCCGCACTGAGGGACGTCGCCACCGCGGGAATCGAGATCGGGGCCCACACCGTGCACCACCCACAACTGGACGTCCTCCCCCTCGACCGGGCCCGAAGCGAGATCGTCGAGAGCCGCGCCGCGCTCGAAGACGGCCTCGGCGCGCCGGTCGAGACGTTCGCCTACCCCCACGGCTACCACGACCAGCGCGTCCGGCGGCTGGTGGTCGACGCCGGCTTCCGATCGGGCTGCGCGGTGAAGCACCGGTTCAGCTCCGCCCTCGACGACCGGTTCGCCCTCAGCCGGGTGATGGTGCGTGAGGGCGATTCCGCCGAACGCGTCGCCCGTTGGTGCCGCGGCGAGGACCTCCCGACGTCCGCCGGGGGAGCGTCCCCGATCCGATCGGTCGCGTGGCGACAGGTGCGGCGGGCGCGGGCGCGTCTGGGACGTGCCGCATGACCCTGGTCCACCCCGGCATCGCCGACCCCGGGAGGGGGCACGCCGCGGCGCACATCACCTCGGTCACCTCGCCGGCCCCCCGAGCGACGTGGTCTCGACTCGCGGCGGCCGACCCCACGAGCATGGTCGACCACACGCCCGCCTGGACCGACGCGATCGTCGCCAGCGGTCCGTACCGGGACGTGAGCCGCCTCTACGACCTGGCCGACGGGCGCCAGTTCGTCCTCCCCCTCGTGCAACGCACCGGCGCCGCCCGCCTCGCCGGGATCTCGGCGTCGTTCCCCGAGGGCTGGGGCTTCGGTGGCGTGGTGGGCCCCGGCCGGGACGCCGGGGTGATCCGGGCGATCCTCGCCGACCTCGCCGGGCGGCGCGACGTGCACACCCGGCTGCGACCGAACCCGCTCGAAGCCGACCTGTGGGCCGAGGGCGCACCGCCGGACGTGGTCTCGACGCCCAAGCGGGCGCACGTCCTCGACCTGGCCCCGGGGGTCGACGCACTCCGCGAGGGGATGCACCCGAGCGCTCGTCGGGCGCTCCGCAAGGCCGAGCGGTCGGACCTGACCCTGACCACCGACGCCAGCAGCCGCCGCATCGAGGACTACTACCTCCTCTACCAGCGCAGCATCGCCCGCTGGGCGGAGACCTCCCATGAGCCGGGATGGCTGGCGAGCTGGCGGGGACGGCGACGCGACCCCATCGAGAAGCTCCACACGCTGGCCGACCTGCTCGGTGACCGGTTCCGCCTGTACCTCGCCTACGTCGACGGCCAACCGGCGGCCGGCCAGATCGTGCTCCTCGGCAACGCCGCCCATGACACCCGAGGGGCGATGGACAAGGAGCTGGCCAACCCCGTGCGGGCCACGTTCCTGATCCAGTGGCAGGCCGTCGTCGATGCGGCCGAGGCGGGGTGCACCGCACTGCACCTCGGCGAGAGCGGATCCTCGATGACCCTCGCCCGGTACAAGGAGCACTACGGTGCCCGGTCGGTGCCGTATCGGGACTACCGCATCGAACGACTGCCCCTCACCCGGGGCGACGCGCTCCTGCGCGGCACGGTCAAACGGGTCATCGGGTTCCAGGAGGGGTGAGCGCCTGATGCGTCGAGTCGCGCCGTGACGGGTCGGGCGCGCCGAACCCGACGGCGGTTCCTCTATGCACTCGCCGGCGCCGCCCTCGTGACGGTGTTGGCCAGCGGGCGGCTCCTCGCGGGACCGGCGACCGAACCGACGACGACGTCACGGCCGCTGGACGGCGCTCGACGGCCGGTGCCCAGCGGTTGGCAGCTGGTGTTCCGCGACGAGTTCTCGGGCACCGCCCTCGACGGCGCCACCTGGAACGACTGCCACTGGTGGGCGGTGGACGGTGGCTGCACCATCATGACGAACAACGAACTGGAGTGGTACCGACCCGACAACGTCAGCGTCGCCAACGGCCGCCTTCGCCTGCAGGCGCGCGAAGAGCGGGTGGCCGTCGCGGACGGCCGGGTGTTGGACTACACGTCCGGGATGGTGACCACCGGGCCCGCCTACGGCGTCGAGGGCCGTCCGGTGCGACGAGCGTTCACCTACGGCTACATCGAGGCGCGCGTCGACCTGCCCTCCGACACCGGGCTGTGGCCGGCCTTCTGGCTGCTCCCCGCCGATGAGGACTCGACGCCCGAGATCGACGTGCTCGAGACCATCAACGACGACACGACCGCAGCGCGCTTCCACCTCCACCACGAACAAGGCGACACCGCCCGCTCACTCGGGCACACCTTCCGAGGTGACGACCTCGGGCAGGGGTGGCACCGCGTCGCCGTCGAGTGGCGACCCAACCGCATCACCTGGATCGTCGACGGCCGGGCCCGCTGGCAGGTCGTGGGCACCGCCGTGCCGGACGAGCCCATGTACCTGGTGCTCAACCTCGCCGTCGGCGGCGACTACCCCGACCCCCCGGACGCCGGCACCACGTTCCCGGCCACGGTGAAGGTGGACTGGGTCCGGGTCTGGCAGGCCCCCTGAACCAGGGCGCTCAGGTCACGGCGACGTCGTCGAACTGGGCGACGTCGGTCGTGGCCACGTTGCTCCCCGCGATGAGGGCGAGGCGCACGGCGTTGAGGGGGAAGGGAGTGGGTGCCGAGGCCAGCGTCTGCCAAGTGCCCGGCTCGGTGGTGCCGGAGGCGTACTCGAAGAAGACCTGGCCACCTGACTCACGGAACCGGATCCACTGCATCGACGTGCTCACGTAGCGCGGCCACGTCGGCGTGAGGTTCACAGCCCCGCTGCCCTGGTTCACCCACGCCGACAGCGACCCGCCGGCCACGAACAGCTCCAGGTAGTGGGTGCCGTCGACCTGGAGGCGCACCGACGTCTCGCCGTAGGTCGAGCCGCCGAGGCCCCCGTTGGCCGCCCGCTTGAGCCGAAGCCGAAGGGAGCGGCCGACCTGGTCGTGCGGTGTGGCCGACAGCGCCCAGCCGGTGGTCCACGCCCCTGCGGGGTGGGCGATCTCGAGCTGCCCGTTGGCGACGCCCACGGACGAGCCCGTCGTCCCGACCTGCCAGCGGGTCGCATCGAGCACGGGCCCGGAGAAGTCGTCGGTCGGACCGTTCGGCGACGTTCCCGCGCCGGGCACGACGCCGAGGAGCCCCTCGATCGCGTCCTCCGCCGGAACGACGCCGGGCAGGGTCAGGTAGGACTGGTCACCGCTCCCGGTGGTGAACGTGTTCCCGCCGGTGCTGGTGACCGTGTTCCGGCCGGACGCACTGACGCCGAAGACGGGGTCGAGCACGCGCACGGCGTGGTACGCCGCCGTCAGGTCGTACGACTCGATGGAACGACGAGCCCCGACGTACGCCTCGTACGCGATCCGGACGGGCGACCCGGTCGGGTGGGTGAGCGAGATCGTGTCGCCCGTGCGCACCGCATCACCCACCTCGTAGCCCGACCACACCACCCGGGTCGGCCATCCCGATGCGACCCGCTGCGCGGCCACGGGGTCACCCGCCAGGTTGGTCTCGCTCGCTCGGGTCGGGTAGCCACCGCCCATGATCACGAGGCGGCGCACCTTCCGGGCGATGAGGTCACGCCCGGACAGGGGGCTGATGGCGTCGCCGGGTGAGTCGAGCAGGTCCCGTAGGTTGCCGAGGAACCCGAACGACGCGATCACCACGCTCGAGTCCGGCTGATCGGCGAGCGCACGTCGGTGGACCGACACCGCACTCGTCGGGGTCGGCGTCGTCGCCGACGCTCGTGCCGCGCACGGCCGGATGAAGTCGATGGCCGCCACCTGTGACCCGTTGTTGGGCAGGGCCGTGCCGATGGGGACGGTGTCTCCGTAGAACTGGCTCACCGCCGCGGCGCACCTCCAGGAGTTCGCGGCGACCGCCGCCTGCCCGGCCCGCTTGTTGACGCTGATGGCGATGACGTCGGCCTCGCCTCGCTGCTGGAGCGCGAACCCGACGGCCAGGGCCCCGACGTCGTCGGCACTGCTCCACAGGTCGGTGTCCAGGATGAGGGGCACCCGCCCGCCCGACGGCGGCGCCTGGGCCGTGCGGAAGGTCACGTCGGCGCTTCGCGTCGTCGAGCCGCCCGCCGTCGTGGCCACGGCGCGCACGTGGTAGGTGGTGTCCGGGGCCAGGCCGGAGAGCACCACCTGGTGCGCCGTCACCAGGAGGGGGTCGACGGGGGTGACCTGCCCGTAGGCCGTCGTCGTGCCGTACTCCGCCCGTGTGTCCGTGGGCTGATCGGTGGTCCACGCGACGGTCGCCCCGGTCGACGTGACGGAGCTGACCTGCACCCCGCTGATCACCGCCGGCTGGGGCGATGGGGTCGCCCCCGAGGGACGCAGGGCCACGAGCGCGGCGATCGCCCAGTCGACCCGCAGGCTCACCGTCGCCGTGCGGCCGCCGGTCGCGCCGGCCGTCGTCTGTGACCCCACCGACAGGGAACCGCTCCGGCTGCCACCCGTGGCGGCCACGTCGCCGATCTCGCTCATGGTGGACGGTGGGGCCCACCCGACGGAGGACCCCCCGCCGCCGCGGTAGCCGAAGTACGCCGCGACCAGCGCGTCGCCGCTGCCGGTCGTCGTGAGCGAGGGCGTCGTCGCCACGGTGCCCTGCCCGTCCGTGCGTCCCGCGGAGACGTCCACCGGCCGGGCGGCGTCGACCCCGCCGAAGGCGGCGACGAAGCCCACGCCCCCGACGGCGTAGCTGGTGGTGAAGGTGTAGCTCCGTTCTCCCGAGGCGTAGACGTGGGTGAACACGGCGAGGGTGCCCGCGGTGCCTCGGTTCGTGCTCGATGCGAGGGTCCACCCCGCGGGCGGGCTGAGGATGACGCTGCTCGACGCACCCGTCCGACCGACCCCGATGGTGGCGACGAGGACGTCGCCGGCCTGGGCCGCGGCCGGCGCCTGCACCGCCAGCCTCGTGGCGGACTCGGACGGCCAGGAGGTCGCCCACGCCGCGCCGCGAGCGGTGATGGCGGCGGTCGCCGCGTCACTTGGGGCGGACAGGAAGAGGAGGTCCCCGAGCACCAGGAGCACCAGTGCGAGGTGCGTTCGGTGCCGCCGCGCCCGCCGTTCGTCGCCAGCCATGCACGAGAGAGTGCCACGGAGCGTGGTATCCGTCGAGTACGAAGGGCGACAATTGTCGTCACTTTCCGTGGCGCCTTGAGCAATTCTTGGTCTACGGTGCAGCAAGAGCACCTTGAGAGGTTGTTCGACCACTCGAAGTGAGGAAGAGAGGTTGCGGAGCGTGGCGGAGCGGGTCGGCGGGTACGCGGGAACCACGACGGGGCACGGCGTGCTCGTCGATGGCGCGGACGCGCCCGCACTGGGGCGCCCGAGCCTGTCCGCCCGCCTCCGCGCCCAGGGTCGTTCACCGCTGGTGCGCGCCGGGATGCACCTCGTCGCCAGCGCGGGCCTCACCTCGGCGCTCGGACTGGCCTACTGGTCGCTCGCGGCGCGCCGGTACTCCCCGGCTGCGGTGGGAGCCACCGCCGGCCTGCTCGCCGCCATGGAGCTGATCGCGGCGATCGCCAACCTCGGCCTGCGCACCTCCCTGATCCGCTTCGTCCCGAGCCTCGGCCAGCGCGCCGGGCGGGTGATCGCGGTGTCCTACCTGGTGAGCGGCGCGCTGGCGCTCTCGGGGGCGGCCGCGTTCGTGGCCCTCCACGGGCGGTTCTTCCCCGAGCTCACCCTGCTCGACGATGCTCCGGGCGCCGCGTTCTTCGTGGTGTCCACCGTGCTCTGGGTGCTCTTCATCCTCCAGGACAGCGTCCTCATCGGCCTGCGTCGATCGTCGTGGCTTCCGGTCGAGAACTCCCTGTTCGCCCTGGCGAAGCTGGCGCTGCTGGTCGCGCTGGCCTCCTCGATGCCGCAGTGGGGCATCTACGTCTCCTGGGCCGCCCCGCTGCTCATCGTGGTGGTGGTCGTGAACGTCGCAGTGTTCACCCGCCTGCGGCACGGGGTTCGAGACACCGGCGAGCGCCTGACCCTCACCGACCTGGTGCGGTTCTCAGCAGGGGACTACGCCGCGTCCACGGTGTGGCTGATCACCATCGACGGCCTGCCCTTGCTGGTGCTGGCCTTGGCCGGCGCGCAGGCCAACGCCTGGTACCACCTCTCGTGGACCGTCGCCTACACCCTCTTCCTGATCCCGAGCGCGATCGGGTCGGCCCTGCTCGCCGAGGCCGCCCATGACGCCCCGCGGCTCGAGGCCAACACCCGCAAGGCACTCCTGCTGTCCTTGGCCCTCGTCGCGCCGGCCGCGCTCCTGCTCGCCGTGGGAGCGCCGCTCCTCCTGTCATTGTTCGGCGCCGCCTACGCGGACGATGCATCGAGCCTGCTCCGCCTGCTCTCCCTGTCGGCGATCCCCTACGCCGTGACCATCCTCTACGTGAACCTCGAGCGGGCACGGCGCCGGATCGCCGTGGTCGTCCGGCTGTACGCGGTGTCCTGTGCCGCCCTCATGGCATTGAGCGCGGCGATGGTGCCGTGGCTCGGGGTGACGGCGACGGGTGTGGCGTGGCTGGTGGTCCAATCGGTGTTGGCGGCGTGGGTCCTGCTCGTCCCCCTTCGGGAGCTCTGGCTCCGTGTGCTCCCCACGCGGGTGCTGCGCTCGCTGGGCGCGCCGACCACCTGGCGGGACCGACGTCGCCACTGGCGATCCGCGACGGCGCTCGTCGCTCGCGTCGCACCGCAGGTTCGCCCCGATGCGACCTCGTGGTCGGTGCTGCACGCGACGAATGACGTGGTCGTCGCCCGCGTGTCGTGCGCCGATGGCCCGGATGCGATCCTCAAACTGCCGCAGACCCATCCGGCCGAGCTCAGCCGGCGACGCGAGATGGCCAGCCTCGCGGCACTTCGCCGCCACCCCGCGACGCAGGCGTGGGCCGCTGCGGCGCCCGAGGTCCTCGACCACGGCACGTTGGGCGAGCAGGCGTGGTCGCTCGAGAGCCGGATCGAGGGCGGGACGGCCGCAGCCGCGCTCTCCTCCGGGGCGGCACCCGATCGGGTGCTGGCCGGCGCCGTGAGCCTGATCTCGCCCCTCCACCGCGCCACCGCCCAGGAGCGCCTCGTCGACGACGCCCTGCTGTGCTCGTGGGTCGACGAGCCCGCGGCAGCCGTCGCCGCGTGCAGCCCAGAGGCCGCGGCGGGGCTGGACGACCTGGTCGTCACCCTGCGCCGGGTGCTCATCGGCCGATGGGTCACCGTGTCGTGGGTGCACGGCGACGTGTCGCCCGCCAACCTGGTGGTGCGCGACGGCCGCGTCGCGGGACTGGTCGACTGGGAGGCGGCCGGGCCCGACCGGTTGCCCGAGCTCGACCTGCTCGGCCTCGTGGCGGCGCTCCGGTGCCAGTCCCACACCGAGGAGTTCGGTGCGGTGGCCCGCGCCCTGCTCGAGCGCCCGTGGACCGAGGACGAGGTCGCCGCCCTGGCCGCCGGGCCCAACCCCCATCTCCCCCGCCAGGCGCTCGTCCTGCTCGCGTGGTTGCACCACGTGGCGACCAACGTCGCGAAGTCGGAGGCCTATCCCGCCAACCGCGTGTGGGTGCTGCGCAACGTCCTCACCGTCGCGGACTCGCTCGCCATGGCCTCACAGATGCCTGCCGACCCGATCACCGTCGCGGCCTCGGCCGACCTCCAGGCGGCCGACGCGACGACCCCTCCGATCCAGACGACCACCGGCGCACCGCGGGCCGCCGCCCCGCGTCGGGATCGACCGGCCCCCGCAGGGCCCACCCCACGGAAGGCCACGGGACGAGGGCGGGCCCGCGCCCGCCGGTTCCCCACTCGGGTCCTGGCCTGGTCGATCCCCCCGCTGGCGACCCTCGTCTGGCTGGCCGCCTCGGCCGGGGTCGACCCCCGCACGCTCGGCGACATCGGGCTGGTCTCCCACGTGCACCCCGTCGGCTACGTGGCCCTTGCCGCGCTCATGGTCGGTTTCACCTGGGCGCTCCAGCGTCGCCCGTTCTCCGAGGGCCTCGTCGCCACCCATGTCGGCGCGTTGGTCACCGTGCTGTTCGCCACGCCGGCCCTGGTCTATCCCACGGTCCGCTACTCGTGGGCCTGGAAGCACATGGGCATCGTCGACTACATCAGCCGCAACGGGCAGGTCGACCCGGGCATCGACGTGCTCCCGATCTACCACAACTGGCCAGGGTTCTTCGCGGGAAGCCACCTGCTCCAGTCCTGGCTGGGCGCCGAGAACGTCATCACCGTTGCCCGGTGGGCCCCGTACGTCGTGACGCTGGCGACCGTCGGCGCCGTCTGCCTGCTCGCCGCCACCTTCAGCGATGACCGCCGGGTGGTCTGGCTCACCGCCTGGCTCTTCGTGCTGGGCGACTGGGTCGGCCAGGAGTACTTCTCACCCCAGGCGCTGGCCTACCTCCTGTACCTGGTGGGCATCGCGCTGGCCCTGCGACTGGCCCGCGCCAAGGGCAGCCGACCGCACCTGGGGGCGGGCGCCGATCCGGAGGTCACCGTGCTCGCGGTGCTGCTGTGCGTGGTCGCGATCGCCACCTCGCACCAGATCACGCCGGCGATGCTCTGCGTCGCGCTCGTCGCCCTGACCCTCACAAGGCGGGCACGGCTGGGCGGGGTGGGCCTCGTGGCCATCGTCGTCACCGTGGTGTGGGCGCTCTGGGGCGCCACGGACTTCGTGGCGGCCAACGTGAAGATGGCCCTCGAGGGGTTCGGGTCGCCCATGGCCAACGCCGAGGGCAACCTCGTGGACACCACCCGCCTCAGCGAGGGCCAGGCCCTCGTCGCCCTCGCCGGCCGGTTGGTCGTGGTGACGGTGGGCCTGCTCGCCGCAGTCGGCCTCGTCCGGGTGGCGCGCCGCGACCGCGGCGCGGCGATCACCCTGTGCGTGCTGGGCGCCGCCCCCCTGGTCATCCTCGCCACGAACGAGTTCGGCGGCGAGATCCTGTTCCGGGTGTACCTCTTCGCACTGCCGGTGGCCGCCTACCTGGGCGCCCATGCGCTGCTCGATCCACCCCGGATCCGGCACGGTTGGGCGAGGGCCGTTCCCATCGTCGCCGTCAGCCTGGTCCTGGTCGTGGGCTTCCTGCTGGCCCACTTCGGCAAGGACGGGCACTACGCGTTCACCCGGGCCGAGTACGAGGCCGCCGCGTGGCTCGACGAGCACGCGCCCGATGACTCGCTGCTCGTCCAGGGCTCGTCGAACTACCCCGTGCAGTTCCACAACTACGAGCACTTCCGCTACGTGCCACTCGACACCGAGGATCTCCGGGCACGCCGGGAGATCGCCGACGATCCGATCGGCGTCATGAGGCGCTGGATGTCCGACGATCGCGACGCCGCCGCCTACCTCCTGCTCACCCGGAGCCAGGAAGAGGAGGCGGCGGCGATGGGAACCCGGCCCGTGGGCCTGCTCGAAGACCTGGAGACGGCGTTGTCCGCGTCCGATCGGTTCGACGTGGTCTACCGAAACGAGGACGCCGTCATCTTCACCCTCGACGGGAGGAACCGATGACCCGCGACCGCACCCTGTTGGCCCTGACCGTGCTCGCCCTCCTGGTGACGGTGCCGGGCACTCCCCCGGCACTGCGGGTCCCGGTGGTCACCGCCTTCTTCCTCATCGTCCCCGGACTCGCCTGGGTGCGCCGCCTGCCGGTGCACGGCCCGCTCGAGCAGGCGACCGTCGCGGTCGCGATCAGCCTCGCGCTGGCGGTGGTGGTGTCCGAGACCCTCCTCCTCCTCGGCGTGGCCGGTCTCCTTCCCGCCGCGCTGGTGCTCGGCGCGTTCACGGTCGTCGGCGTCCTGGTGGGACCCCGGTCGGCGGTGCCGGCGTGATCACCGCCCTCCTCGTGGTGTCGTTGCTCAGCGCGCGAGAAGCCGTCCGCCTGACGCGAGGCAACACCGCCGTCGTGCACGTGATCGACCGCCTCCTGCTGCCCCCCGCCATCGGACTGGGCCTCGTCCTCGCGATGCGAGTGGTCGGGTTGGTGATCCAGGGTGCGTGATCGGGTCGATCGCCGCTTCGCGTTGCTGGTCGGCCTCCTGCTGGCGATCGCCTCGGTCGCGCTCGACCTCGCGCTCGCCCCGCCGGACCTGACCAGCGGGCCCTCCAAACCACCCGCCGACGCGATCGTCACGACCACGACCACGGCCGAGGGACCCGGAGGGTGGCGCGCCCCTTCGGCCGACGAGGCGGCGATCACACCGGCGAGAGGGTCAGCGAAGCCCGCAACCCCCCTCGCCGCAGGGAGACCCGGCGCCCCCGACTCCGCCTGATCGACCACCCCTCGGCGACGAGGGCCGCCAGCACGTCGGCCAGCACGTCCTCCACGTGATCGGCGCCGACCTCGACGAGCACCGCTCGATCACCCGGGACGGGCGGCGCCAGGCGGATCGTCGACGGGCCCGGCCGATCCCAGTCCGCGTCACCCTCGACGCTCGGGACGAGCCCGCTCTCGCGGGCGGCGCTGCGCACGACGCGCTCGAGCGCACCGTCGTGGAATCCCCGGCCGCGGATCGCCACGGCCGGACCGTCGCCGAGCGGGGTCACGGCGCGTCGGCATCGCCGCCAGCGCCAGGTCGCCACAGCGGCGCCGAGCGTGGCGAGCACGGCCACGAGCATCAACAGCGCCATGGAGGGTCCATCGGCGGCGGAGGCCGTGGAGGGAGTGTTCCTATCGGCCCGTCCGCACCACCGCCGCGGCGGCGCGCACCACGTGGAGCAGTCGCGGGCCGATGGCCCGAGGTCCGCCGGCCCGCACCGACAGCACGGCGAGGACGAACCGCGCCGCCGGGTCCAGCTCGACGGCACACGTGCTGCACCCTGCCGGTGGGTGCCCCAGCAGGCCGCTCACCGCATCGGCGAGGCCGGCCTGGTACGGGCGCCGGGACACCGAGATCCCGGGTCCGGCCAGGGCGGCGGCGTGGCGCGGGACGACCGACCGTTCCGCGAGCGAGAGGACCGGGAGATCGGCAGGGCCGTCGCCGACCGCCAGCGCCACCCCGAGGTCGTCTCGGGTCCTCGTAGGTGGCCTCGAGTCGATCCCGACGCCGATCGCGCCACCCGTGAGCAGCGCTCGGAGTCCGGTGGCCTTGGTGCAGGACGCCGGTGTGAGATCGGACTGGTCCTCCCCCGGCACGACGCAGAGCCCATCGGGGTCGGACACCAGCGCGCGGACCCACGCCAGGTCCTCGGCCGAGAGCCCGGACCGCTCGCCGGAGCGGTCGACGCGGAAGGCCCGGACGATGCCCCGATACGCATCGTCCACCTCCACCCCCTCGAGCGCTCGCACTGCGCCCCGCACCGCTTCGACCAGACGCCGATCGCCGTCGGAGCGGAGGTCGGTCGCCGACCCCGTGACCCCGTCAACCAGCATCGTGCCGTACTCCGCCACGCCGGCGTCGAGGCCCCAGGCGCCGAGGCGGTCGGCGACGTCAGCGGCGCTCCTCCCCGTGACCGGGATGACCCGGTAGCCGTGCGCCACGAGCGCCCGCAGCGCCAGGATCCCGTCGCGACCGGGACTGCTCGTGCCGAGGACCGCCGTCTCGAGGACGCCGTCGACGTCGAGGGCGACGACGGGGCCGCCGGATCGCGCCGCCGACACGCCGGCGAGGCACACCTCCCCCACGTACGCGCGCAACGCACGGCCGAACCCATCCGCGACCGCCTCGGGTGCCGTGCCGTGCCGGCGCTGGTCCCATCCGTGGACCAGCCGGTGCAGCAGCCAGCGTTCCGGCTCGACTGCTCGACCCACCGCCGCCTCCCATCGGTGCCGCACCGCGCGCCCGAAGGGGAGGTCGGCAAGGGCCGCCACGTCGAAGACCGGGTCGTACGAAGCGAGGTCGCGATGGCTGAACGCTCCTTCGGACGCCGACAGCTTCACGACGACGCCGGCCTCGGATCCCACCAGGAAGGCATCGGCCTCCATGCGGCCGTCGATCACCGAGGGCTCGACCACCCCGAGCAGGCGACGTACCGCGGGTTCGACGACGACCGGCCGCAGCACGGAGGCAGCGGGTCCGAGCGCATCGCTGAAGACCTCCGCGGCGACCTCCCACACCGACTGCCGGCCCCGGACGTCGAGGGTGCGGTCCGCAGCGACGGGCAGGGCCCGGTGCCGGGCCAGCAGGTAGTCGGCGGCACCCGCGTCGTCCAAGGAGGCGCCGCCGGCGTCCCCCTCCACCGCATCGGGCAGCCACTGCAGGTGACATCCGTCGACCACCCCCAGGCTCTCCGGGACCCATCCGGCGAGCCGGTGGGCGACGGCGGCGGCATGGGCGCCGAACAACCCGGTCCCCACGGACTCGACGAGCAGCGTTCGCCGGCGCCGGTCACCCGCACCGTCCGCGAGGGAGACCAGGAAGGCCATCCGGCGGTGACCACGCTGGGCGGTGGCGGCCACATCCGGGCGGTCGGGGCCCGGCCACGGCGTCGCGCTGAGCTCCTCGACGGTGTGGCCCGCGGGGAGCAGGCCCTCGAGGGTGCGACGCACCGCATCGACGGTGAACTGCTCGTCGACCTGCCACCGGGCGCCGGGGAGCACCACGACCGGGTGGGTGCGGAGCGCCGTCGGAAGGGTGGTCCCGTCGTCGGGGACGGCGATGGCGATCACCACGCGGTCCGCCTCGACGCCATGGCGGATGAGGAGGTCGGCGGTGTCGGCCAACGCCCTGCCGGAGACGGGGGGGTCGTCCACCAGCACGGCCAGTCCGCTCGATCCGGCCCTGGCCAGCGCGGCTCGCTGCCCCCGGTCGAGGTGGTCCGTCGGTCGCACGGTCGCCAGCGACGCGGTGAACCCTTCACCCCGGAGTGCGGCTGCGAGCAGTGGGCCGAGGTAGGAGCCGGAGGTCCGCACGCCGAACACGACGACGGGGCGCTCCCGATCCGGGTGGGCTGCCGCGAGCTCCCGAGCCAGTGCGGGGAGGTCGGCGGGACGCTGGTCGAACCCTCGAAAGCACGACGGCACGGTCAAGAAGCCGTCGACCTGCTCCGGCCAGGGGCCCCGCAGCGCGGCCACCATCTCGGACCGGAGATGCCCGGGTTCCGGCGCACCGAGCACGACCTCGGCGACCTCGCACGAGAGGTCCAACACCCGGTCCCGCTTCTCGGCCAGCGCCCGGTAGCGAGGGTGAGCAGCGGCGAACGCCCCGCCGAGGCCGGTGACGCGACGTGCGGCGCGCACCTCCGGCCCGCCGTTCCGTCCCGAGCGCGCGAGGTGCTCGGTGATGCGCTTGGGCCAGCTCCGGCTGCGATGCAGGTGATCATCGACGATCTGGCCGATGGCCCCGAGGAGCAGGAGGCAGTCGAGCCACTCCCCCGCTGCAGCCTGTCGACGCGCCAGCGGCACGAGCCGTGAGAGGTCGAGGAGCAGGTCCTCGAGGAACAGGGAGTGGGGCGCACCCGCGTCCACGACGACCTCGAACTGGCCCACCCTGAGCCTTCGGTCGTGCCTCGACGAGATCAAGGCATGCGACGGCCCGGGTCCTGGCTCCTAGGAGGCCACGGCCGGTCGGCGGCCGAGGCGCTCCGAGCGGTGAGCGTCAGCGCAGATCGCGGCGGTCGAGGCGCCAGACCCCCAGCGCGACGAACACGACGGTCGCCACGAGCGCGGGCACCGTTCCCTGGAGGGTGAAACCGTTCGAGAGCGGGTCGCCGCCGGCGTACCAGTGCCAGGGCGACACGACCCGGAGGGTGGCCAACGCGTCGATCAGGTCGCCGAACCCGTTGAGCAGGAACATGGCGGTGGCGACCGCGCTGGCCACGGCGAGCGCTTCGGCCTTGCGGCCGCTGGCCGCCCCCACGGCGAAGGCGAGCGCGGTGAACACGAGCGCGAGCAGTAGCGCGTCGACGCATGCGGCGAGGAGGTGGACGGCCGGCAGCCCCTCGTCGAGGCCGACGAGGGGGTCGCCGACGAGCAGTGCGCCCGCGCCGGCCGCCGCCATGGCGGTCACGAGCACGACGACCGCGGCCATGCGGCCGAGCGCGACCTCCCGCCGTCGCACGGGCAGGTGGAGGAGGGTCTCGAGGGTCCCGGCCTGCTCGGCGCCCGCCACCGCGTTCGCCCCGAGGCCGACCCCGAACACGAGCAGGAGGAGCGGGAAGTACAGCCCGAAGAGCTGGCTCTGCAGGTAGCCGACGGGCGAGGTGATCGAGAGGCCCTCGCTGATCCCGCTGAGCACCCGGAGGCTCTCGGGCAGCTGCTCCATGAGCTGGTCGAAGTCCTGCTGGCCCTTGACGCTCGGATAGAAGACCACGTTCACGGCGATGAAGGCCGCGAAGGCGACGCACCACCACAGCAACGCCCGCCGGCGGTCGACGAGCAGCCGGCGGGCGACCACCAGGGCACGGGCGGTGCCGGTCACGACGTCGTCTCCTCGTGGCCGCCGGCGCTGTGGCGGTACACGTCGAGGAAGACCGCCTCGAGGTCGGGCTGGCGGCTCGTGATGCGAGCGACCCGCAGCTCGGCGGCGCGGGCCAGCGCCGGGTGGACCGGGCCCTCGATCACGAGGCGCACCGTGGTCCCCGTCACCTCGGCGTCGACCACACCGGTCACGCCGGCGAACGCGTCGGCCGGGGCGGGCTCGGGGAGCTCGAGCTCGAGCCGCTGCTGGTGCTGGCGCAGGAGCTCCTCGACCGTCCGGACCTCGATCAGCCGTCCGTCGCCGATGAGGCCGACCCGGTCGGCCATCTCCTGTACCTCGGCGAGCACGTGGGAGCTGAGGAACACGGTCGCACCCTCGGCGTTGCGCTCGCGCACGAGGTCGTGGAACTCCTCCTGCATGAGCGGGTCGAGGCCGCTGGTCGGCTCGTCGAGCACGAGTAGCTCGGGGTTGTGGGCGAAGGCCACGACGATGCCGACCTTGCGCTTGTTGCCCGTGCTCAACTCGTCGATGCGGCGGCCCGGGTCGAGGGCGAAGCGCTCGCACAACGCGTCCACCTCGGCGGCGAGGTCCTCGCCGCGCAGGCGGCCGACGTAGGTAAACAGGTCCCGGCCGGTGAGGCGGGCGTCGAAGTGCAGGTCGGCGGGCAGCACGCCGATGCGCCTCCGCACCTCGGGGTCCCGGGCCGTCCCCCCGAGCACGGACACGGAGCCCGAGGTCGGCCGCAGGGCGTCGAGGACGAGGCGGGTCGTCGTCGTCTTCCCGGCGCCGTTGGGGCCGAGGAAGCCGAAGATCTCCCCGGGCGCGATCGAAAGGTCGAGGTCATCTACCGCGGTGAGCGCGCCGAAGCGCTTCGTCAGCGAGACGGTCTCGACGACGGTCATGGCCGCGACGCCATGCCCTGGAGCCGCCGGTCGCCGACGGTCCTGGCCGGACTCATCCCATCGTCTGGGCACGGGCCCGGAGCTCGTCCCGATCGTCGGGGTGGGACACCTCGACCAGCGCGAGCGCCCGCTCGCGCACCGTGCGGCCCCGCAACGAGGCGGCGCCGTACTCGGTGACCACGATGTCGAGCTGGTGGCGGGGCGTGGTGACCACCGTGCCCTCGGGGAACATGGCGAGGATGCGCGACACCCGCTGGCCGTTCACGGTGGCCTGCGAGGGCAGGCAGATGAGGCTGCGGTCCTCGAGCTCGAGACCCGCAACGGACACGAAGTCCTCGTGGCCACCGATCCCCGAGAACTGGCGGCTCCCCAGCGTGTCGGCGACGGCCTGGCCCCAGAGGTCGACCATGAGGGCGCCGTTGATGGTGACCACCTTGCGGTTTCGGGCGATGAGCTCCGGCGAGTTCACGACGTCGACGGGCAGGAAGCGCACCTCCTCGTTGCCGTCGAGCCACTCGTAGAGGTCGGTGGTGCCCGCCGCGAAGGTGCAGATCGACATGCCCTCGAACTGGCCCTTGTGGGCGTTCGTGACCTTGCCGGCCTTGTGCAGCTCCATGAGCCCGGTGGTGAACATCTCCGAGTGCACGCCGTAGTCGCCGCCGTTGTCGTCGGCCAGGAGCCGGGCGATGGTCGAGGGGATGCCGCCGATGCCGGTCTGGAGGGTGCACCCGTCGGTGATGAAGGGCCGCACGTGACGAGCGATCTCCTCGTCCACCTCGGTGGGCACCGCGTCGGGCAGGACGAACATGGGCCGGTCGCCCTCGATGACCAGGTCGGCGTCGTCGTAGTGGAGGCGGTGAGGATGGTCCGGCATGATGCCGAAGGTCCTCGGGGCGTCGGCCACGACCTCGGCGATCACGACCCGTTCGGGATCGGCGATGGCCCGGTTCAGCTCGGCGATCGACGCGCCGGCGTGGACCGAGAGGCTCATCCAGCCCTCCTCGTCGGGGGCGGACACCGCGGTGGCGACGACCCGGGGGGCGATGCGCTCCAGGATGGGCGTGAAGCGGCGGAAGTCGGAGGGGACGAACTGGATGTCGGCGCCGGCGTCGAGCAGGAAGCGCTCGGCCGGGCCGTAGAAGCCGCTCAGCAGGTGGACGCCGGGGCGGGTGAACAGCTCGTAGAGGTCCACCAGCAGCGCGCCGAAGACGACGAGGTCGTCGAAGCGCTCACGCTTGCCGAGGGCGTGGAGCAGGCCCATGGGTTGGCCGGGGCCGAGGGGAACCCCCAGGCGATCGGTGTCGCGGACGAGGTCGGCGCCCTCTTCGGGCGTGTGCAGCGTGAAGGCCATGCCCGCAGTGTTGCCGACCGGTTCGGTCGCGCCCAGGGCCGGAGGTCCACACGGCCGGCGACGGTGGCCGCGGCGCCGCCGCGAACCACCACGCCGTCGCGGAGGTCAGCGCCGCTCGTAGCCCAGGGTGAAGCTGCGGACGGCTCGGGCGAACAGGTTGGGCTCGACGTCGGGCTCGCTGACCACCCGTAGGGCGGTGACGCGCCTCGGGAGCTCCTCGAAGAGGATGCGCAGGGTCTGGCGGGCGAGGTTGGCGCCGAGGCAGAAGTGCGTCCCGTAGCCGAACGCGACGTGGTGGTTGGGGTTGCGGGTGACGTCGAAGCGGAAGGGCTCGTCGAACACCGCCTCGTCCCGGTTGGCCGACGGGTACAGGAGGATGATGCGGTCGCCGGCGGCGATGGCCTCTCCACCCACCTCGGCGTCGACCGCCGCGGTGCGGAAGAAGTTGTTCAGCGGCGTGACCCATCGGAGGAGCTCCTCGACCGCTGCAGGGACCGCGTCAGGCCGCTCGGCCAAGAGCTCCCACTGGTCGGGATGGTCGCAGAGGACCCGCAGGCCGTGGGCGATCACCGTGCGGGTCGTCTCGGACCCGCCCGAGATGAACAGGCCGGTCTCGTGGAACACCGACATGCGGTCGAGGGGCTCGCCGTCGATCTCGGCGTTGGCCCACGTGGACAGGAGGTCGTCCATGGGGCAGCCGATGCGCGCGGCCAGCAGGTCGTCGAGCTGGGTGTTGAACTCGAAGCAGGCGGTGACGACCCCCATGGCGACGTCGGGGTCCTTGTCCATGGTGTCGAGGCGCATGAGCCGCTCCGACCAGCTCTTCAGGTCCCGCCACTGCCCCTCGGGGAAGCCGAGGAGACGTGACGTCAGTCGAGCGGGCAGCTGGGCGGCGAGCTGGTCGATCACCTCGAGCTCGCCGGCGCCCTCGTCCAGCGCCTCGTCCAAGATGCTCGTGACGAGGTCCCTGATCTCATCGGCGCGCGTGCGCACCGCCGCGGGCGTGAACTCCCGGGACACGAGCCGGCGCTGCTGCTGGTGACGGGGGTCGTCCTGGGCGATCATGTTCGTCTCGTCCGGCGACGGCAGGGCGCGGTAGCCGGGACCGCTCAGGAACACGTCCGAGCGTCGCTCGACGTCGAGCACGTCGGCGTGGCGGGTGATGGCCCACAGGCCGTTGGCGTCGTCCCGATAGACCGGCTCGTGCGCCCGCATCCACGTGTAGGCCTCGTGCGGGTTCGACCGGTAGAACTCGGGATCCAGCAGATCGAAGGTGGGCCTCGTGCCGGTGCCGGGCAGGGTGGGTGCGCTCACGTCGCCATTGTTCCACCGTCGTGATCCCGATCCGGACGGACGCCGAATACCCTCCCGTGATGCTCGCCGAGCCCGCTGCCATCGCCGCCGCCTACGCCGGGACCCGGACGCGCAGCACCGAGCTGCTGCGCCGCGCCGGGCCGGACGCCGTGGCCGACCGGGTGGTCCCCGCCTGCCCGCAGTGGACCGTCCGCCAGCTCACCGCCCACATGTGCGGGGTGTGCGACGACGTGCTCGCCGGCAACGTCGCCGAGGCGGGCACCGACCCCTGGACCGAGGCCCAGGTCCAGCGCTTCGCCGACACCCCGCTGGGCGAGATCCTCGACCACTGGGACGACGTCGGCCCGCAGCTCGAGGCCGTGATCCCCGCCGTGCCCCCGGCGCCGGCGTCGCAGATGGTGTTCGACGTGACCACCCACGAGCACGACCTGCGGGGTGCGCTCGACCACCCGGGCGCCCGAGACTCGGAGAGCATCGTGGTGGGCTTCGGCTTCCTCGCCAAGAGCCTCGATCGCCTGATCAAGGCGGGCGGCCTGCCCACCCTCGAGATCACCGCCGCCAACCGGGTGCTCACCCTCGGCGACGTCCCGCCCGGCTCGCCCGCCGAAGTCCACCTCGCGGGATCGTCCTTCGAGCTGTTCCGGGCCTTCGGCGGCCGGCGCACCCTCTCCCAGGTGCGGGCCCTCGACTGGTCGGCCGACCCGTCGCCCTACCTCGGCGCCTTCTTCGGCGGCATCCTCAAGCCCCCCACCGAGCCCCTCGACGAGTGACCCCGGCCCGTTCGACTATGAGCGGGAGGCGAGGGCAGCGGCGGTGCGGTCGAGGCAATCGGTGTCCACGGTGCCCGGCACCAGGATGAGCTCGTCGCAGCCCGCCGCCTCCGCGTCGTCGAGCAACCGGTGGAGCTCGGCCGCGTTCCAGACGCGGGTCTCGGCCGCCATCGCCTCCGCGAACTCGCGCCCGAACACGCCGAGGTAGCGGGCGGCGAAGCGTCGCAGTTCGTCCCGCGCGGCCTCGTCGTCCTCGCCGAGCAGGTAGAAGCAGCCGTTGACCTTGCGGGGGGCATGGTCGCGGCCGGCGTCGGCCCACGCCCGCTCGGCCAGGCGGAACGTGGCCGCCATCTCGTCGGCCACACCGGCCACACTGAAGCCGGTGACGCCGTCGGCCCAGCGGGCGGCGCGGGCCATGCTCTTCGGGCCGAGCGAACCCGCCAACAGGGGCGGCCCGCCCGCCTGGACGGGCGGCGGGCCCACCGGGTCGGCGCCCTCGAACGGGGGCTCGCCGGCCCACAGTCGCCGCAGCTCGGCGACCTGCTCGTCGAGGCGGGCGTGGCGACGGGCGAAGGGCGCCCCGAGGCAGCGGTAGTCGTGCTCGCGGCCGCCGACCCCGACGCCCAGGGTGAAGCGCCCGTTCGAGAGCTGGTCGAGGGCCACGGCCTGCTTCGCCACCTCGACGGTCGGGTGCAGCGGCAGCACCACCACGTTGGCGATGACCCGCACCCGCTGGGTGACCGCGGCGGCCGCCGCCAGCGCCGCGGTCCAGTCCTGGTTGTCGAACGAGATGCGCTCGCCCGTGCTCACGCTCGAGAACGGGCCGGCGTCGATGCCTCGGGCCCAGTCGACCGTCGTGGCGTGCCCGTACCCGGGGGCCATGGTGGGCAGCGCGATCCCGATCTCCATCGCGGGGAACCTAGTGGCCGCCCGGCCCCACCCCCGCTACTGCTTGCGCAGGGCGTCGTGGGCGTCGGACTCGGGATCGGCGAAGGGCTCGCCGTCCACGTCGACCAGCACCCGGTGCAGGGGCCCGGTGAAGCGGAACGGCATCCGGTAGTCGGCGCAGACGGGCACGCCCCAGTGCTCGCCGCAGTGCACGCCGTCGCCGGTGATGGCGAAGCGCACGGGGGTGAACCGCGGGATCTCGCCGGCGCCGACCTCCCTGTCGTCGGCCAGCAGGTGGGCGACGCCTCGGTGCTCGCCGGTGCGCTCGAAGCGCAGGGCAAAGGTGCGCGCCGCCGGGTCGAGGGGCGCCGACGTGACCCGGTGCTGTTCCAGGCCGACGTAGTTGTGCACGTAGTGCAAGCGCCCGTCGGCCACGAAGAGCACCCAGCCGCCGAGCACCGAGCCCTGCACGAGCACGATGCCCTCGGCGTCGCCCAACGCGCCGGCCAGCTCGGCCCGGACCGAGTGCGACCGGTTGCGGACGTTCACGGTGCACGTCTCGGGGACCGGGCCGCCGCCAGGCCGGAACTCATAGTGCTCGCGGTCGGGGATGCCCGGGCGCTCGGTGCCGAGGATGGCGGTGATGATGTCGGTGTCGAGGGGCAGCACCTGGTGCGCCTCGGCCTCGACCCACCAGCGGTCGATGAGGGCCTGGAGGCGCTCGGGCTCGGCGGCAGCCAGGTCGTGGCACTCCGAGGGGTCGACGGCGACGTGGTACAGCTCCCAGACGTCGTCGTCGTAGGACGCCGAGGTGTCGGCGATCGGGTGGTAGGCCACCGCCTTCCACCCGTCGGCGTACAGCGCGCGGCTGCCGAACATCTCGTAGTACTGGACCGTGTGGCGCTCGGGCGCCTCGGGGGCGTCGAAGCTGTAGGCGAGGCTGGTGCCCTCGATGGGCTGCTGCTCGACCCCGTCGATGACTGCCGGCATCTCGATGCCGATGGCCTCCAGGATGGTGGGCACGAGATCGATGGCGTGGCCGTACTGGCGTCGGCGCTCGCCCCGGGCGGCGATGCCGTCGGGCCAGTGGACGATGAAGGGGTCGCACACGCCGCCCTCGTGGGTCTCTCGCTTCCACCGCTTGAACGGGGTGTTGCCGGCGACCGTCCAGCCCCACGGATAGTTGTTGTGGATGGTCGGGCCGCCGATCTCGTCGATGCGCTCGACCGACTCCTCGATGCTCATCTGCGCCATGTTCCAGATGCGCACGTCGTTGACCGAGCCGTTGGGCCCACCCTCAGAGCTCGCCCCGTTGTCGGACAGGACCATCACGAGCGTGTTGTCGAGCTCGCCGGTCTCGCGCAGGCGGTCGAGCAGGCGGCCCAGGTGGTGGTCGAAGTGGGAGAGGTAGGCGGCGAAGCACTCCATGTAGCGCGCCGACACCCGCCGCTGGTCCTCCGACAAGCTGTCCCACGCCGGCACCCAGTCGGGCCGGGGCGACAGGTCGGTGCCCTCGGGCAGGACACCGGTGGCGAGCTGGCGGGCGAAGGTCTCCTCCCGCCACACGTCCCACCCCTGGTCGAAGTGACCGCGGTAGCGCTCGCGCCACTCGGGCGGCGACTGGTGCGGTGAGTGACAGGCGCCGGGGCAGAGGTAGAGCAGCCAGGGCTTGTCGGGCTGGACGGCCCGAAGGTCGCCCAGGAAGCTGAGCCCGTGGTCGATGAGGTCCTCGGTGAGGTGGTAGCCGTCCTCGTGGTCGGCTGGCGGCGGCACCGCGTGGTTGTCCGAAAGGAGGGTGGGACCGAACTGGCTGGTCTCGCCGTCGAAGTAGCCGTACCAGCGCTCGAAGCCCCGGCCCAGCGGCCACCGGGCCCGACTGGCCCCGAGATGGTGCTCGTGCTCGGGCGTCAGGTGCCACTTGCCCACGGCGTAGGCGGCGTAACCCCGGGGGGCCAGCACCTCGGGCAGCGTCCCGCAGCTGCGCGGCAGGTCGGCGTCGTAGCCGGGGAAGCCCGTGGCCAGGTCGACGACCCGGCCCATGCCCGCGGTGTGGTGGTTGCGGCCGGTGAGCACGCACGCCCGGGTGGGCGAGCAAAGGGCGGTGGTGTGGAAGTTCGTGTACTGGAGGCCGCCGGCGGCGAGGCCGTCGAGGGTGGGGGTGGCGATGTCCGAGCCGTAGCAGCCGAGTTGGGCGAAGCCGACGTCGTCGAGCACCACGACGAGGACGTTGGGGGCTCCCTCGGGGGGTTGGGGCTCGGGCGGCCACCAGGGGGTCGACTCGGCCCGGGTCGGCCCGATGACCCCCTGGAACCCGCTGCGCTCCCCCATCGGTGGCGCTCCCCCTCGCCGGCCGCTACCCGGCGGCGGGGGTGGCCGGGATCTCGCCGATGGCCGCGAACCCGATGTTGAAGGCGCCGACGTCATCGGCCGGGTCCTCCTCGGTGGAGGTGCAGTCGGCGGCGTTGTAGTCCCGGTCGCCCATGTCGGCGGCCGGTGGGACCTCGACGAGGCCCCGGACCTCGCCCGTGGCGCAGGACGGGATGTTCAGGTTGGTCACGACGACGTCTGCCTCGCCGGCGACCAGGGCGTCTCGGTTCTCCTCGAGCCAGTCGAGGATGAAGGTGACCCCGGACTCGTAGTCCGGCGGCGTCTCATCGATCCCCTGGCTCGTGGCCAGCGCGGGGATGCCGGCCGCCACCGCCGCTCGAGCGGCGCCGACGGTTCCGGAGGCGTCGATGATCGGCCCCATGTTCTGGCCCTCGTTCAACCCCGTGATGACGAGATCGGGCGGCTCCTCCACGACGTTCTCGAGGGCGTAGTTCACGCTGTCGGCCGGGAAGCCCTGCACCGCGGTGGCGGGGTAGCCGCTGAGGGTCTCCTCGTCGGTGGCGGTGAGCTCGCCGGCGGTGGTCTGGCCGCCGGTGCCGGTGCGGTCGTCGGCCGGCGCCGAGACCGTGACGGTCGTGTCGGGCAGCTCGGACAGGGCCTGGACGACGGCGTCGAGGCCTTCGCCCTGGTAGCCGTCGTCGTTCGACACGAGGATGTCGAGCGTCTCGGCCGGCGCCGCCGTGGTGGTGGTGATCTCCTCCGCCGCCGCCGTGGTGTCGGCCGACTCCTCCGAGCCGCCGTCGTCACTGCTGCACCCGGCGACCACCATCGCCGCGCACGCCACCGCCACCACCATCGGCCCGATACGTCCGCGCATGTCCCCCCCTGGGTTCGTTGTGTCGGAGGCCGAATCCTAGGCTGGTGCGTCGTGCGCGGTGAGACCGCGGTGGTCACTGCCGCCGCTTCGGAGATCGACCAGGTTCGGGCGGCCGCCGCCCTGGGGTCGAGTGGCCTGGTGGCCGGCGATCGGGTCGCGCTCATCGCCGGTGGCAGTCCTGCGTACCTCGCGGTGGCCCTCGGGGCGCTGCGCACCGGCGTCATCCCGGTGCTGGTCAACACCCACCTGCTCCCGGCCGAGCAGGACGCTCTGCTCGCCGACGCCCGCCCGTCACTCGTCCTGCGTGGCGCCGAGCTCGAGGACCTCGTCGCCGCCGGCGCCGCCCATCCCGAGGTGGCGATCGCGCCGGCCCCCCTCGGGCGCCCGATGATCTACACCTCGGGGACGACCGGTCGACCCAAAGGCGTCTGGTCGGGCGTGCTCGGCGAAGAGGACGCCGCCGCGCTGCTGGCCGAGGAGCGCGAGCAGTGGGGGTTCCAGGCCGACGACGTGCACCTGGTGGCGTCGCCCCTGCACCACTCGGCCCCCCTTCGCTTCGCGGCCGGCACCCTGCTGGCCGGCGGCACCGTGGTCCTGCCCGGCCACTTCACCGCCGAGGGCTTCGGCGCCGCCGTCACCGCCCACCGCCCCACCTCCGCGTTCCTCGTGCCCGCCCACCTCCAGCGCCTCTTCGCCGCTGACGCCCCACCCGTCCCCGACCTGTCGACGTTCCGCCTCGTCGCCCACGCCGGCGCGCCGTGCCCGACCCGACTGAAAGAGCGCGCCCTCGCGGCCTTCCCCGAGGGCTCGGTCTGGGAGTTCTACGGCTCGACCGAGGCCCAGTTCACGGTGTGCTCGAGCGACGACTGGCGGGCCCGGCCCGGCACCGTCGGGCGCGCCCGAGCGGGACGGCGGCTCTCGGTCGACGAGGACGGCACCATCTGGTGCGACACCCCCCGCCACGCGCGCTTCGTCTACTGGGACGACCCCGACAAGACCGCGACGGCCTGGCGGGGTGACGCCTGCACCGTCGGCGACCTCGGCCGCCTCGACGACGACGGCTACCTGTTCCTCGAAGGCCGTCGCAGCGACCTCGTCATCACCGGCGGGGTGAACGTCTATCCCTTGGAGGTCGAGCGGGCCCTGCTCGACCACCCCCGGGTGCACGAGGCGGCGGTGTTCGGCGTGCCCGACGAGCGGTGGGGCCAGCGGGTGTGCGCCGCGGTGGTCGGCGAGCTCTCGACCGCCGACGTCCACGCCTGGCTGGCCGATCGACTCGCCCCGTACAAGCGCCCGAAGACCGTGGTGGTCGTCGATGCCCTGCCCCGTAACTCCATGGGCAAGGTCAGCCGCAGCCGCCTCGGGGTCGAGCTCGGCCTCGAGTAGCGATCCCGACGAACCGTGCCGGCCGGTGCTCCTCGGCCCTGCGGTCGCGGTCTCAGCCGTCGGACGGCGGACCAGGCACCGTCGTCGTTGCGGTGGTGGCGGTCGGCGCCGTCGTGGTGATCGACGGGGGCGGCGACAGCGTGCTCGGGGGGCCCGGGCCGATCGGACCGGTGGTCGGTGGGGCCGTCGCGGCCGTCGACGTGGTCGACGTGCCCGCCTCGAGGGAGGCCACGAGCAGCGCGAGGGCATAGAACGCGCGGGCGGCAAGGGCGCGGGTGACCGTCACCTGCGAGCCGAAGACGCCACTCTGTTGGGGGGAGAGGATCCCGGCCTCCACGGCCCAGTCCACCGCGGCCTGGTACTCGGGCCGGACGTCCGGCCACCCGTGCGGCGTGACACCCTCGGTGGGTTGTCTCATCGCGCGCCACAGGTACACGGCGAGCGCCTCCCGGGAGACGAGGTCCGAGCCGCGGAAGGTCCCGTCCGGGTAGCCCCGCATGATGCCGCTGGCCTGCACCCAGCCGACCGGCTGACGCAAGGGCGAGGGAACGTCGGCCCAGGTGCTGAGGGGCAGGTCGCGCGGCGATCCCGCGAGACGCCACATCAGCTCTGCGAACTGGCTGCGGTCGAGCGACACCGGCAGGCTGCCGAGCTGCGCCCGGAACGTGCCGTTGCGGTAGGGGGTGGCGATGCCGTTGAACCCGAGCCACCCGATGGCCTGGGCGGATGACGAGCGGTCGGGCACGTCCCAGAAAGGACCAGACGTGTAGGCGGGATCGCAGCCTTCCGCGGCCTGGCCGGCGAGCAGTCCCAACTCCCGCCGGCCGGCCTCGGTCTGGTGGAGGCGGTCGGCCAGGAAGTAGCCGCTGTCCCCTGAGAGCCAATACCAGGCCGAGTACGAGACGAGCGCCACGTTGCGGTCGGCGTAGCGCGGCTCGGCCAGCACCCGGCCGAGGATCCGGTTGAACGCGACCCGGTGCTCGTTGACGTGGGGATACGCGATGTTGGCCGTCGGCTTCTGGTCGAACCAGCGCACGCACGTCACGTGGGGTGGCCCGAGAGGCGCTCCGCCGGGATCGAGGTTGAGGACGCTGTCGAGGAAGCGGCGCACGTCGCGCTCGAACCGGGCGCTGCTGTGATCCCAGAACGCGTCGCCGGTGCCGAGCTCGACGAGGAGGAGGTCTGGGCCGTCGCCCGCCCGCACCACTGGCAGCAGGCGAGGCAGGTGGTAGCCGATGTAGCCCGCCGCCACTGCGTGGTAGTAGCTGATCGGGTGCGTGCGGCCGACTTGGCTGCGGATGTGGGACTGCGCGTCCCGACCGATGGAATCGCCCACGAAGGCCACGCTCGGGACCTGGGGTGCCGGCAGCGGATGCGGCAACCAGCCCTCGGGCGTGGTCAGCTCGAGCGGTGGGCCGGCAGGCCCGTCGGGATCGGCCTCTGGGAGGGGGGCGCTCTGAGCGCCGGCAACGCCGACGCCCGCGACGGGGCCGGTGGAGCCCACGACGGCGAGCGCGACCAGCACGGGCACAGCCGCAACCGTTCTCCATCGAGCACGCATGACAGCAAGAACCTACCGGCCCCCCGGCGCGCGGACCGAGCGACCGCCGCAGCGGTAGGGTCGACGCGTCGGCGCGCCCCATCGCAGGCGGCGTGCGGGGAGGCGTGGGTGGCCGGTCAGCCACGGATCGACGGGTACACGAGCTTGGAGCGGATCGCTCGCGGAGGCTTCGGGACGGTCTACCGGGCACGGCAGGAGCGCTTCGGGCGAGTGGTGGCCTTGAAGGTCCTCGACGTCGAGGCCCTCGACGACGACGCCCGCCGCCGCTTCGAACGGGAGTGCGTGGCCATGGGCGGCCTCTCGTGGCATCCCAACGTGGTGGCCCTGCACGACTCCGGGCTCACCCCCGACGGGCGGCCGTACCTCGTGATGGAGTACCTCGAGGCGGGATCGCTCGGCGACCGGCTCAGCCAGGGACCACTGGCCTGGCCCCACGCCGTGCGTGCCGGGGTCGAGGTGGCGGGCGCCCTCGGCGCGTCACACGCGGCCGGCACCCTCCATCGCGACCTCAAACCCGAGAACCTGCTCGTGGGGCCGTTCGGCGAGACGAAGCTGGGCGACTTCGGGATCGCCGCGGTCGAGGGCGCGGCCCGTACCGCCGGGGGCGCCATCTCGCTCACCATCGCCCACGTTGCCCCCGAGGTGCTCAGGGGCGAGGAGCCCGACGAGCAGTCCGACGTCTACGCACTGGCCTCGACCCTCCACACGCTGCTGGCAGGGGAGCCCCCCTACGACAACAGCGGGACGCTCGGCGACGTGATCGCCCGGGTGCTGCACACCCCACCGCCCCGCCTCGACCGCGTCCCGGACGACCTCGCGGCCGTCGTGCATCGAGGCCTCGCCAAGGACCCGTCGGCCCGGCCGGCAGGTGCTGCGGCGCTCGGCCGGGCCCTCCAAGGGGTGCAGGCGACCCACCGCCACCCCGTGACCGCCCTGCGCCTCACCCCGGGTTCCGACGAGCCGCTGGTCCCTCCCCCGCCGGCCCCGGTCGACACCACCGCGCCGCCGCCCGTGGAAGGACCCCGACGGCCGGCGGCGCCCGCACCGGGGGGCACCATGGCGCCGGGCCCTCCGTCGCGCCCCACACCTCCCTGGGCCACGCCTCTGATCATCGGCATCGCCGCGGTGACCGGCGTTGCCGTGATGGTGGTGGTGGTCGCCGTCGCCATCATGATGCTCGGCCGCTACGCAGGGTCCGACGGCACGCCATCCTCGGCCTCCACGAGCGATGACACGCCGGGAACGACCGCCGCGGCTCCCTCGGTCACCGCCACGGTCGCGGTCGGCGCCGGCCCCGAGCAGGTGGCCCTGACCGACGACGCCGTCTGGGTGGTGAACAGCGAAGACGCCACGGTGAGCCGCATCGACCTCACCACCGACGAGGTGGTGGCGACCATCGCGGTCGGCACGAGCCCGTTCGGCCTCGCCGCCACCGAAGGTGCCGTGTGGGTCGGGAACAGCGAGGCCGGCACCGTGAGCCGCATCGACCCCGCCACCGACGACGTCGTGGCCACCATCACCCTCCGTTCGTTCCCGGGGGGGATCGCGGCCGACGAGGACGACGTGTGGGTCGCCGGCTTCGACGACGGAAGCGTCACCCGGATCGACGCGACCACCAACCGCGTGGCCGGCATCATCGACGTGGGATCGCCGCTGAACGGCATCGCCCTCACCGAGGACGCGGTCTGGGTCGCGAGTCCGTCGGCGGGCACCGTCACCCGGATCGACCGGGCCACCGAACAGGTGGCCGCAACCATCGACCTCGGCATCGACGTCCAGCCCAACGGCGTGACTGCGTCTGCAGACGCCGTCTGGGTGTCCGGCTTCGCCAACGACTCCGTGACCCGCATCGACCCGGCCACCGACGATGTGGTCGCGACGGTCGAGGTGGGCAACCAGGTGAACGGCGTGGCGACGACGGGTACCAAGGTGTGGGTGGCGAACCAGGCCGACGGGACCCTGAGCGAGATCGACGTGGCCACGAACGAGGTGGTGGCCACGGTTGACGTCGGCGACACGCCGAACGGGGTGGACGCGACCGACGAGGTGGTCTGGACCACGAATTTTCAGCCCGGCACGGCCACGCGCCTCGACCCGACGCCGGGCTGAGACCGCGGCAGCCGATGACCGCGGATCCCCCGGACCACCTGCCCTTGCTCCCAAACGAACGTTTGATTGATACTGGCGCCATGACCGCTGTGGACACGCCGCTCATCGACGTCAACGACCCGCGCTTCTACGACGACCCCTGGGACGCCTACCGCTGGATGCGCGACCACAGCCGCGTGCACTGGGACGCCAACAACGAGCTCTGGGTGGTCAGCCGCCACGAGGACGTGTCGATCGTCTCGCGCGACAACGCCCGCTACTCGGCCGCCGGCGGCGTCCGCCCCGCCGTGCCCGTGCCCATGTCGATCATCTCGATGGACGACCCCGAGCACACCCAGCAGCGCCGCATCGTGTCGAAGGGCTTCACCCCGAAGAAGGTCGCCGACCTCGCCGACCACATCCGCGAGGTGAGCCGCGAGATCGTGGGCGAGATCGCCGGCCGCGGCGAGGTGGACTTCGTCCCCGAGTTCGCCATCCACGTGCCGCTGATCGTGATCGCCGAGATGATGGGCCTCGACCCGGCGGTCCGCGAGCGCCTGTATGCCTGGTCCGACGCCATGATGGAAGGCGACGGCCACACCGACCCCGACGCGCCGCAGATCCACGCCGCGGCGGAGGCGTTCGGCGATTACACGACGATGTGCCAGGAGCTGATCGACGAGCGCCGCCTCGTACCCAAGGACGACCTCATCAGCACCCTGACGGCGACCTTCGACGCCGGCGACCTGCTGAAGCTCGACCCGTCCGCGGCCACCGCGAAGATCGAGCAGGAGCAGCTGTCGCTCGACGACTACGAGCTGCTGATGTTCCTCGTCCTCCTGATCGTGGCCGGCAACGAGACCACCCGCAACGCCCTGTCCGGCGGGCTCATCGCCTTCAGCCGCTTCCCCGGCGAGCGCGACCGCCTCATCGCCGACCCGTCGCTCATGGAGACGGCGGTCGACGAGATCGTCCGCTACGTGAGCCCGGTGCTCAGCTTCTGCCGCACGGCCACCGAGGACCACGAGCTGCACGGCGAGACCATCCGCGAAGGCCAGAAGGTGCTCATGCTCTACCAGTCGGCCAACCGCGACGAGCGGGTGTTCGACGACCCCGACGTGTTCCGAGTCGATCGCAGCCCCAACCCTCACCTCGGCTTCGGCATCGGCACCCACTACTGCATGGGTGCCAACCTGGCGAAGGCGGAGATCCGTGTGGTGTTCGAGGAGCTGTTCTCCCGCCTCCCCGACATCCGTGTGCCCGACGGCGTCATCCCGGCGAGGGGCGACTCGGCCCTCGTGCTCGCGATCAACAGCCTCCCGGCCATCTTCACCCCCGCGTGAGCGCCACGACGGTCGCGGACCAGCGGGGGCACATCCTCGCCACCGCGCTCGACCTCATGAGTGAACGGGGCGCGCCCGACACCTCGATGCGCAACCTGGCCGATGCCTGCGGCCTCAACGTGGCGACGCTCTACCACTACTTCCCCTCCAAGGCGGCGCTGGTCCACGCGGTGATCGAGGACCGTCGCTACCTCGACCGGCTGGCCGAGGACGTCCCGCCCGTCGATCTCGACCTCCCCCCGCGGGCGCGCCTCGAGTCGGTCCTGCAGTGGCTGTGGCGGGCCACGCTGGACGAAGAAGCGCTCGTGCGCCTCATCCTCGGCGAGAGCCTGCGCGCCGAGCCCGCCGCGCTCGAGATCGTCCGCCGGCTGCTCGCCGCGATGGACGCCGGGTTCGAGGTCTGGCTCACGGAACTTCTGCCCGAGCTCACCGGCGACAAGGCGGCGATGGCCCGCATCCTGCGGGGCCAGCTCATCGCCTGGCTCATCGAGGGGGTCCTCGTCGCGGCCCCCGATCGCGAGGCGTCGTTCGACCGCCACGCCGGGGACTTGGCCGCCGTCCTCGCACCCGGCTGACCGACAGCGACGGGTCCAGTGACGCCGATCGAGGCCTCCTACCGGTCTGCCTCGACGTGCTCGCGAGCGACGACGGTGTCGTAGAGGCCGTAGTGGGTGAGGCCGGGGTGTGAGTCGATGCCGGTGTAGGCGAGGCTCGAGTCCTCGTAGCGGCGGAACGCGAAGACGGCCTGGTTCATCTGCTCGGTGTTGAAGACCTTCAGGCGGACGAGCAGGTGGAAGTCCTCGACGGTGAGCCCCGTGACGGTGAGGAACAGGTCGGGCTCGAGCTTGGTGATGACGTCCTGGAGGGTGTTCTCGCGGTAGTCGGTGAGGTACATGAACGCCGGGATGCGGGTGGCGAACTTGATCAGCTTCTCCTGGACCAGCTTGCGCTTGGACTTGAACTCCTTCTCCTCGGCGGTGAGCTCCTTCTTCTCCGTCGGCGAGAGGTCGCGGTCCTTGGCCTTGTTCTTCAGCTCCTTGACCTTCTCGCTCTTGTTGATGATGGTCTCGATGACGTTGTCGCCGAGGGCCCGCCAGCCCTCAATGCGCTCGACGGCGGCCATGGCCTCGGGGTTGTCGAGGATGCGGCGAAGGGTGTCGTTGTCGACGTTCACCAGCAGCGCGCTCTCCCACTTGCGGGCCAGCAGCGTCGCCGAGGTGCCCGCCATGGCGATGTCGAGGATGCCGCCGGCGTCGATCTGGGTCATGTGCGAGCCGTCGTAGGCCAGCACGGGGAGGAAGGAGACGAGCTCCTCGACGGCGTGCTCGGGGTTGGGCTCGTTCGGGGAGAGGCCGATGCCGTAGTCGGCGAGCTGGCGCAGGGCGCGGGTGGGGGCGAAGTCGAACACAAAGCACGCGGGCTTGAGGACCTGTTCCTCGTCGGGGTCGTCGCCGTCAGGGTTCGTGATCGACCAGGGGGACTGCACCCGGAAGGCGGCCTGGAAGTAGGTCTCGGGCGACGTGAGGTTGCGCAGCATCAGGATCGATGACCACTGCGGGACGGTGACGCCGGTGGTGAGCTTGCCGCAGGAGAGCGTGATCGTCTTCGTGGCGAACCCGCTGCCGATGGCCTGGCGGACAGGGGGCAGCGCATCGAGGCCGACGCCAGCGCCGGACCCCGCAACGGTCAGCACGGTGTAGTCGTGCCAGAAGGTGTTGTGCTTCTCTGCGAGCAGGTTGGCCATGGCGTGGCACGACGCCACCCGGGGCAGGAACCAGAACGAGTGCTGGAGGTAGGGCAGGAGCCGCACGTCGGAGTACGGGAACGGCGGGCGCTGGCTGCCCAGCTTGAGGTTGTCGACCTGGCTGGGGGCGTAGGAGCCCCGGATGATGTCGAGCCACTTCTGGACCTCTGCCTTGTGCGTGAGCTCAGCGTCGGCTCCGGTCCCGGTGGCGGCGAAGAACTCGTTGAGGTCGAACTCGTCGAACTCCCCTGCGCTGGCGATGGCCAGCAGCTCGTCGGGCATCTGGTACGTGAGCAGGCGCATCTGGGGCAGCGCGCCGTAGGGGTTCCACCCGTCCGGGTGTTCGACGGCGAAGGCCTCCTTGGCCCGCTGCTCGTCGGTGTAGGTCCAGTTGAAGATCTGCTCCTCGATGAACTCGCCGGTCGCCAACGCCCGGAAGGGGGTGCCGGACAGGTACAGGTAGGCCCGGGTGGTGATGGGGAGGAACTCGGCCTCGTCGGCGGACAGCTCGCTCAGGTCCTCGTTGACCGTCCCGAGCCCCGTGGCGTACTCACGGCTGATCTCCTTCTTGGCGACCGCCTCGTCCTCGCCCTCGAACAGCTCCTTGGCGGTGTCGCGCCAAGCGCCGAAGTGGTACTCGTCGAACACGACGAGGTCCCAGTTCACGACGTGGAGCCACTCGTTCCTGGCCTTGATGTTGCCGTTGGCGTCCTTGCCGAGGAGATCCTGGAACGAACCGAAGTAGACGACGACCTTGGCCGGATCGATCTGTGTGGGGTCGCTTCCTGACGATCGCGAGAGGTACTGCCAGCCGTCGAAGTCGACGTGTGACTCGAGGTCGGTCTGCCAGGCGTCCTCCACCGCAGGCTTGAACGTCACCACGAGCACCCGCTTGGCGCCGAGCTTCTTCGCGAGCTGGTAGGCGGTGAAGGTCTTACCGAAGCGCATCTTCGCGTTCCACAGGAAGCGGGGAACGGCGTGCATGTCCTCGGCCCACAGCGACAAGAAGTAGGCGTGCGTCTTGCCGACCGCCTCGGCCTGCTCACGACGCATCCGGAAGGTCTGGTGATGCGTCCCAGTGAGGCGAAGGCCCTTCTGTAGCTCGGTGACCGCGGTCTTGACATCGTCAGGCGTGCAGCGCACCCACTCGCGAGAGGCGCCGATGACGACGCTCTCGAAGCCCTTGTCGACGAGGCGCTGGCGCACGTCGGTGTCCCGGAACAGCGTGCCGTCCTGGCGCTCGGCCGGGGCGTCGAGGTGCAGCGTGTAGGCCTGCTGCATCTGCCCCTGCGACTGCCGGATCCGGACGTTCACGTCGTCCTGGGTGGTCTGTCCGACCTTGACCAGGCCGGCGTACGCCGCCGGCGGGTCGTCCGGCGTCCACACGTAGATCCTGAGGCGTGCCGCCGGCTTCGGCGAGAGGACCTCCTCGATCGACCTAGCCATCGTCCGCTGCGGCAGGCGCATCCATCGGCCGGATGATCGACTCAACGTACGCCTGCTCGTCCTCGGTGATGCCGTACTTCGCGTACAGCTCGGCGTCCGTCCAGAAGCGGTCCCAGGTCTGCTGGGGCACCCAGGTGTAGGTGGACCGTGTCGCGTGTTGACTGACCTTGCGGAGCCAAACGAGGAACCTGAAAAGTCGGGTCCTGACGTAGCTCTCAATGTGGTCCGCCTCGGCCTCAGACGCTGCTGCCAGGAACAGGTAGGTCTGAGTGCAAGCCGAGGGGTTAGGCGCGCGTCGAATCGAGCTGAGGACGAGAGTGGGCAGAATCTGAGACTCGAATCCAGCAGCGGGAATCAGAACCTTCCAGCTATCGATCAAGTGACTGCTCTTGATGATCTTGCCCCTCGAGATCCAACCGACGAGGCGTTGGCCTCGCTGATACACGTAGAGCGGGATGGCCGATGGGAACGGCTCCTCTTCGTATTCGTCGAAGTTGCTGGTGAGGCCAAACTCCTTGTCCGCAGACAGCACGTCTACGAGGGAAGCCTCGTGGCGATCCTGGATCTTGCGAAGGATCCCCAGCGCACGACTGTCCCGCACGAGGATGTCGAACTCATCCAGTCGTCGCTCGTCGGTATCGATCTCCTCTCCCCCTCGAACAAGCGTCGTCTCACACCATCCGGGGTTGTCGCGTGCCCACAGGAAGTAGCAGGCACCTCCCATCAGCTTCACCCCTGGAAACAGCTCACTTGAATCCGGGTAGTCCACAAGCCTCCGGATTCGCTGATCGCCAAGCATCGCTGCCCGGAAGTCGCCAAGCCCCAGGCCGGCCGCCATCCATCGCGACGGGATGACCATCGTCAGGTACCTGGGCTCGAGCGTCTTCGCCTGTTCGACGAAGTGCTGGTAGATCGGGACGTCTCGGGTGCCGCCGTCCGAGGCGAGCTGGTAAGGCGGGTTGCCCACGATCACGTCGAACTGCATGTCGTCTCCGAACAGCTCGGCGAGGCGAGCCTTGATGTCGTCGGTGTGGATGAACGCGTAGGCGTGGGACTCGAAGCCGGCGCCGCGGTCGAGGCTGCGCTGGCTGGCGCCGCAGAACGTGCACCGGCCGTCCCTGGTCCTCTCGACCGGGTTGCCGTGCTCGTCGGCGGTGAGGACCCGATCGGTCCCGCCGGCCCAGGTGTGCTCGGTGCGCTCGAACCAGATGTTGCCGTCGGGGTCGTCGAACGATCTGGCGATCGAGTGGGGGCCGTTCGCCCACTTCGAGCAGTACAGGCTGCGCCGGGCCAGCAGGCTGGTGAGGTGCGTGATGGCGATGCCGTAGACCTGCGTGGTCAGGATGTGGTCGACCCGCGCCTCGAGGTCGGGGATCGCGTCAGCGAGCCCTGCGGTCAGGCGGCTCGTGATCTCTCGGACGAAGACGCCCGACTTGGTGAACGGGTCGAGGAAGCGCACGCTCGGGTCGGCCCAGAGGTCCGCCCCGTCGTGGTCGGCCGCCCATGCCTCGGTGAGGGTGTCGAGCATCTGGTTGGCGAGCTCGGGCGGGGTGAAGACCTCGTCGTTGGACAGGTTGGCGATGCAGGTCAACACGTCGGGGTTGCGGCCCCGCAGCGCGAACCCGGCCTGGCCGTTGGTCATGCGGCGAGCTCGCGGACCGTCAGCGGCGGGTAGGTCTTCGTGGGAGTGAAGATCTCGTGCTTGCCCATCTCGGCGAAGAGCGAGCCCTCTTCGCTGAACGCCGCCGACTGCGTGAGGACATCGAGGCGGAAGTCCCGGCGCTGGTACTTGCCCTTGCCCACGTACCCCCACTCGGCGAAGACGATCGCCTCGCCGCCGGTGGTTCGCATGGTGAGCGCGTCGCCGTGGACGAGGTTCTGCGACAGCACGTACGCCGCCGCCCGGTAGAGGTCGTCGGTCTCGTCCAGGCCGAGGTGGGTCGCGAAGAGGTCGAGCAGGTTGTCGCGGCACTCGGCGATGTTGTCGTCGAGCAACTCGATGCCGTAGATGCACATGAGGCCGAGCAGCGCGTAGTGGCGCCGCTCGAAGTCGGACCGGCCGAACTTCCGGTCCACCGCGTCGAGCTTGCGCCGCAGCACCTGGACCAGGAAGTTGCCGCTGCCGCAGGCCGGCTCGAGGAAGCGGGAGTCGATCCGCTCGGTCTCCTCCTTCACCAGGTCGAGCATGGCCTCGACCATCCACGCCGGAGTGAACACCTCGCCGTGGTCGGCCACGCGCTGCTTCGACCGCACCAGATCCACCACGCCGAGCCTATTGGAGCACCACCCGAGGGGCGGGATGCTCAGTCCCGTTGCGACCGCCGCCACGGCGAGGCCGCCGCCGGCGCCGATCCGACGACCGTCAGGACGACCAGAATTCCTTCCATCGATGCTTGCGCCGCAGAGGTGCGGAGGCTATGGTATCGAACATCAGTTCGCAGTCCTGAGTGAGCGCACCGAGCCGGTCCGCCGGCCCCGGAGAGACGCCGATCTGGGCCTGACTGCCTTCCCCGCCAGTCCTGTTGTCGTGCCTGTGGGAGGTGTCCGTTGTGCGCGCTGAGCTCGTCGACCTTCGAGTAGCGATCGAGAAGGCCCGCACGGTCGTGTGGGCCAACGAGCCGGAGTGCACGCTGCCCGACGTCGCGGTCGCGTTGGTCGAGGCGGGCTCACTGGTCGACGCCATCACCATCGACGCCATCGCCGCGCTCGACGCGTCGAAGGAGCACAAGGCCACCGGCGACTTCTCGCCGGCCGATCTGCTGCGGCGTCGGTGCCGGGCCAAGCACGACACCGTGGTGCGACTCCAGCGCGCCGCCCGGCGCCTGCGGACGATGCCCCACACCGCCGAGGCGTTCGCCGCCGGGTCGATCACCCTCGACCACGTCGACGTCCTCATCCGGGCCAACACCGCCAAGCTGTCCGAGTTGTTCGTCCGCGACGAGGAACTGCTCGTCGGCTACGCCCTCGACCGGTCCTTCGACGGGTTCCGCACCGAGGTCGACGCCTGGGCGGCGGCCGTCCGGCCCGACGACGCCGAGGAGCGCGCCGCCCGCCAAGACGACGAGCGCAGCGTGCACCTCTCCGAGAGCTTCGAGGGTCAGGGCCGCCTCGACGGCTGGCTGTCGCGGCAGGGCTATCACGAGGTCCACACCGAGCTCGACCGCCGCTGCCGCCAGCTCCTGGAGGAGGACTGGGCCGAGGCCCGCGCCCGCCTCGGCGACGCCGCCACCGCCCTCGACCTGGCCCGCACCCCCGCCCAGCGGCGCCACGACGCCCTCATCGAGATGGCCCGAGCCTCCAAGGCCCACGACGGGATCGGACCCGGGCCCGACATCGGCACCACCCTCGTCTGCGACCACGACACCTTCGTCACCGCCCTCGCCCGGATCGTGGCCAAGATCATGGGCACCGATCCCGACCACTTCCCGTACCCGCTCCAGCGGCGCTGTGAGTGGGCCAACGGCGATCCCGCCACCCCCGAGCAGGCTGTGTGGGCCGCGCTCACCGGGTGGCTCGACGTGCTGACCCTCGACCCCGACGGCGTCCCCCTCAACCACGGCCGTACGCACCGGATCGCCACCCGCGCCCAACGACGAGCCGCACAGATCGCCTTCCCCACCTGCGACCAACCCGGCTGCGACATCCGCTCCGACCACTGCGAGATCGACCACCTCCTCGCCTGGATCGACGGCGGCGGTACCGACATCGCCAACCTCCGTCCCCGCTGCAAGGGCCACAACCTCTGGAAGGAATGGGCTCGAGCACGCGAACACCGACGCCGCCGCGGACGACATCCCGAACCCTGATGGCAGGGCGGCCACGGCGGAGCGGTTGGGTCGGTCAGTGGACGAACGCGGCCCGCTGACACCCGGGTCCCGCCCCCTGCTTGGTCCCCGGTTCGAGGCGGCGCCGTGGTTCCGCGGCGACGAGACGCGCAACGCCCCGAACCGGCTGGGCGCCGCCGCGTTCGGCCCCCGGGCTGCCGCTCGGCACGCACCTGATCAGCGCCACCCGACGCTCGCCGAGCAGAGGCGGCCGCTCCGATGGTTCACTGACGGGATGGGGATCCGGGACACGCTGCGGCTCGCGAAGCAGGCGATGAGCCCGGAAGCCATCAAACAGGGCCTGTCGGCATCGACGACGCCGCCGACGCCCGAGGAGATGCAGGCCACGTTGGACTCGCTCCCGCCGGAGCCGCGAGCCGAGCTCGAAGCCAACCTGGCGCTGGCCAAGGCCGCCCGGGAGCAGGCGCTCGCCCAGTCCGAGGCCCACCGGGTGCTCGACGGCCCCGCGGGGAACTTCCTCTACGGACCCTCTGCCGCCGAGCAGTTGGCGAGCCTCGAGACCGAGAGCCTCGGTGGGATGCTCAAGATGACTGCGCAGCAGTTCGGCAAGGAGCTGAAGGGCGCGTACACGCCTCCTCCCAAGCACGAGAAGGACCGCGATCTCGCCGCAGGGATCGGTGGCCAGGAGCGAGCGGCTCGCGACGCGGCACGGGCCCCGTACCTCGCGCCCGACCGATGGCCGGTGTCGATCAGCCGCATCGCCACCCGCGGCCGCACCCAGGTCGACGAGGTGCTGGCCTTCCTCCGCACCAGCGGCCTCGCCGCTCGCCCCGAGCTCGTCTACGGGGTGTACCGGGTGCCGGACCGCATCAGCCCGGCCATCACCCCGAGCTCCGAGGCCGGCCGGGTGGTCGAGTGGGACATCGTCCACAGCGGCCTCCCCGAGGCGCCCGTCGAGGTGCCGGTGGTCGCGGGCTACTTCGACGCGCTCCACCAGTGGGTGGCGCGCCGCCGCGGCGAACCGTCCGTGCTCGACGAGGACCTCGGGGTCGCCTACCTGGGCCGGGCCGGCATCGGCGCCGAGCACTGCCTCGGCATCGCCCGGCTCTGCACCTTCGTCGAACCCAAGGACCGGTGGTTCGCGGTCAACAACAGCGGCGGCGAGACCGACGACGGCTACCCGGTGATCCCCATCGTCGACGGCGTGCTCGTGTTCCACGTCGGTGAGTCGACGCCGATCGTCGACCAGATCCGAGCCGAAGCGCCGATCGCTCTCGGCGCCGATGCGCTGGCGGGCACGCACACCGAGGTCCTGAACTGGAAGGAGATCGCCCGGGCCGTGCACCAGCGGTTGCAGCACCCCCCACCGACGCCGTCGCCGTACCCCTACCTTCCGTCGGCCCCTCAGGAGCTCTTGCGGGCCTACCTCGAGATCGTGGGGGTCCGCTCGTTCGACTGCTACTCGGCGCAGGTCACCATCGACCAGCCGTTCCCCCTCGTCGGGCGCATCCTCATGGGCACCTCGAACATCGGTTCCGCCCAGCCGTGCGCCGATGGCAAGGAGAGGCGGCGCCTCCAGGGCGCCCGTCGGGCGGTCATCACGTACCGGGATCGACCCGAGTACGCGGAGGGACGCACCCGCTGGCACCGCTACCAGAACGAGGTGCTGTCGGCCCACCTCGAACGCGGCATGGAACTGCGCCGGCCGGTCACCCCCGACGACCTCCCGGACAACCCGGTGCTGCGCGCCGGGGCCAAGATGCTGAACCTGGCCGAGCGGGTGTCCTCCATCGGCGAGTGGGAGTCGCCGCCGCCCTACCGGTACTGCTGGCCGGTGGTCGGTTGACCGCGCGGGTTCCAGTCCAGCCGACGTGACCTGGCCCAACCCTGATGTCACGCCGGTCGGGGTGGCGCGTGACGCCACCGGCCGACCGGTCAGCCGGCACCGGCGCGGATGGGTCCGCGTCCTCCTGGGCGGCCTCCTGCTCGTCGGCGGCATCGTCCTCGCCGGTCAGGGCATCCTCCGCTCGATCGAGCACCGCTCGGACGCGTTCGACGAGGCCGTGGGCGAGGGGCGGCTCGAGGGGGTCGGCCCGACCGACCCCGTGCGCTTCACGGTCGACGAGACGACGGGTCGCGACTTCACCATCTACCTCGACACCCCGGGCACGGGCAACGACACCCACCTCGACCGCGAGGTGCAGTCGACGGAGTGCGCGGTGGTGCGTTCGGACGGGACCGACAAGGAGATCCTCGGCCGGATCCAGGGCACCGCGTCGGACATCGGTGGGCTCCGCTCCGTCGGCGGGTTCTCCGCCACCCCCGGCGAGACCACGGTGACCTGCGGGTGGCGGTCACCCAACCGCCGCCTCGACCGCGGCCGGGCCGATTCCCGGACCTTCCTCGTGACGCCGGGCACGCCCTCCGACGCCGCCGGCGGGGTGCTGTCGACCATCGGTGGTGTGTTCCTCGCCCTGGCCGGGGGAGCGCTGTTGGCCTGGGGCGTCCACGGCCGCCACGAGCTCGCGACCTGAGCCCGGACCGTCCACCGATCCATTGCCGCCGCGACCCCCGTCACCTTCTCCGACGCCCAGTGCTTCACCTCGCTCGACGGGGTGTCCTTCACCCCCTGAGTCGACCGAGTCCGCGGCCGAGGCGGCCCGCCCGGCCGCGAGCGGTCAGCGGGTGATGGTGAGCGCCGCCGGCGCGCCGACGGGTACGGCGGGACGGGCCGGCGCTACCGGCGCCACCGCCTCGTAGGTCTCGCCGAGGGGCGGGCGAGGGTCGTGGTCGCCCTTGTTGGGCCAGCGGGCCATGGCCCGCTCGGTCATGGCGGTGATGGTCAGCGACGGGTTCACGCCGAGGTTGGCGCTGATGGCCGAGGCGTCGGCCACGTGCAGTCCGGGGTGGCCGTAGACCCGGTGGTACGGGTCGATCACGCCCGTCCCGGCCGAGTCGCCGATGCAGGCACCGCCGAGGATGTGGGCGGTCGTGGGTACGTCGAGCAGGGCCTCGTTCCAGGCGCCGCGGGGTTCGCCCCCCATGATCTCGGCGGTGACGCGGGCCGCCTCGTTCGCAACGGGGATGTAGGTGGGGTTCGGCTCGCCGTGCCCCTGGGTGGTCCACAGGAGGTTGCCCCGGCGGAACACCCGGAGGCTGTTGTCGAGCGTCTGCATCACGAGCAGGATCACGCCCCGCTCGGACCAGCGTCGGACCGAGAGCGAGCGCAGGAAGGCGGTGGGGTGGCGGAGCACCTGGTAGGCGAAGCGGACCTGGCGCGGTACCCGGCCCCCGCCGTCCACGAGGATCGTGGTGAGCGTGCCCATGGCGTTGCTGCCCGGCGGGTAGCGCACCGGCTCGATGTGGGTCTGCTCGTCGACATGGATCGACGAGGTGATGGCCACCCCCTTCGAGTAGTCGACCTCGGTGTCGTTGGCGACCGAGACGAGGATGGCCTCGGAGTTGGTGCGCACGACGTGGCCGAGCCGGTCGGAGAGGTTGGGCAGCCTCTGCTCCTCCTTCAGCTTGAGCAGCAGCTTGAGCGTGCCCAGCACGCCGGCGGAGAACACCACCTGGTCGGCGGTGAAGGTCTTCTGGCGCTTGCGCACCCACGCCCCCGGCCGGACCGTGCGGACCCGGTAGCCACCCCCCGGCTTCGGGCTGACGTCCACGGCGAGGCGGTCGGGGTGCACCTCGGCACCGTTCTTCTCCGCCAGGTAGAGGTAGTTGCGGTCGAGGGTGTTCTTGGCACCGAACCGGCAGCCGACCATGCAGCCGCCGCAGTGGTTGCAGCCCGTGCGCTCGGGGCCTTCGCCGCCGAAGTAGGGATCCTCGACGGTCACGCCGGCCTCGCCGAAGAACACGCCGACCGGCGTGCGGTGGTAGCTGTCGGCCACGTCGAAGCGGTCGGCCAGCTGGTGCATGACCTCGTCGGCGGGCGTGTCGAAGGGCACCTCGTTGACCCCGAGCATGCGCTTGGCCTGGTCGTAGTGCGGTGCCAGCTCGGCCCTCCAGTCGGTGATGTGGCCCCATTGGCGGTCGGCGTAGAAGGGCGGGAGGGGCTCGTAGAGGGTGTTGGCGTAGACGAGCGAGCCGCCGCCGACGCCGGCGCCCGACATGACCATGACGTCGCGCAGCATGGAGATGCGCTGGATGCCCCGGAAGCCGAGCTTCGGCATCCAGAGGAACTTGCGCAGGTTCCAGTTGGTCTTCGGGAAGTCGCCCTTGCCGAGGCGCTTCCCGCACTCGAGCACGCCGACCTTGTAGCCCTTCTCGGTGAGGCGGAGGGCGGTGACGCTGCCCCCGAAGCCGCTGCCGATGACGAGCACGTCGTAGTGGGTGTGGGTGCCGAGCGGGTCAGGTGCCATCGGGCGCAGAAGTTACCGTGCCCCATGGCCTTCGACCCTGCGGCGATCCTGCTGACCGACCGGGTGGCCCTGGTCACGGGCGCAGCCCGCGGGTGCGGCTTCGCCATCGCCGAGACCCTCGCCCGCTTCGGCGCCCACCTCGTCGTGTGCGATCGGGACGGCGACGCCCTGACCGCGGCCGTCCCGGTCTTCGCCGCGGCCGGTGAGGGACGGCCGGTGCTGGCGCGGGTGCTCGACGTGCGCGACGCCGACGCCGTGGCCGAGCTGCTCGAAGCGGTCACCGCCGACCACGACCGCCTCGACCTGCTCGTCAACAACGCCGGCGGGACCTTCCACGCCCCGTTGCTCGACGTCAGTGCCAAGGGTGAGGCCGCCCTCGTGGCCGAGAACTTCGGACAGGTGACCGGGCTGATCCGCGGCGCGGTGCCCCTCATGGCCGAGGGTGGGGCCATCGTCAACGTCACCTCGATCGAGGCCCACCAGGCCGCGCCCGGCTTCGCCGTCTACGCCGCCATGAAGGCGGCGGTGGCCAGCCTCACCCGGACCCTCGCCCTCGAGCTCGCGCCCCGGGGCATCCGGGTGAACGCCATCGCCCCCGACGCCGTGCCCACCTCCGGCGAGGACGACCTGCGCGCGGCGGTGCTCGCCGGCGCCGGCGAGATCGGCGGCGAGTTCGACCCCGCCGTCCTCCCGCCCCTCGGTCACTTCGGGCGGCCCGACGACGTCGCCGCCGCCGCCGTCTTCCTCGCCTCGGACCAGTCCCGCTTCGTCACCGGCACCACCGTGCACGTCGACGGCGGCAACTGGGCCGCCGGCGGCTGGCGCCGCACCGTCCTGCCCGACGGCTGAGTTCCCCGCGTCGCCCCTGGCGTCCGACCGCGCTGGGCACGGCGGTGCGCGGCAGGCCCGCCTACGGTGCGGGCGTGGACTACGTGGGCGTCTTCGCGGCCAGCGCCGCCGCCATCGCGGTGCTCATGGTCGGCACCTGGTTGCTGTCGCTCCCGCTGCGCAACGCCAGCATCGTGGACATCGTCTGGGGCCTCGGCTTCGTGGTGGTGGCCTGGGTCTCCTACCTCGTAGGTGACGGGGTCGAGGCCCGGCGCCTGCTGCTGGCGGTGATGGTCTCGGTCTGGGGCCTGCGCCTCGCCGGCTACCTCCTGTGGCGCAACGCCGGCGAGGGCGAGGACTTCCGCTACCAGGCCATGCGCCGCAAGGCGGGGAGCAGCTTCGCGGTGAAGAGCCTGATCACCGTGTTCGCGCTCCAGGGCGTGATCATGTGGGTGGTGAGCCTGCCCGTGCAGGTCGCCTCGGTGCCCGACTCACCCGAGTCGATCGGGGTCCTCGGCATCGCCGGCGTGGCGGTGTGGGCCGTCGGCCTCTTCTTCGAAGCCACCGGCGACTGGCAACTCGCGCGCTTCAAGGCCGATCCCGCCAACGCCGGCCAGGTCATGGATCGGGGTCTGTGGCGCTACACCCGCCACCCGAACTACTTCGGCGACTTCTGCGTCTGGTGGGGCATCTGGCTGGTGGCCGCCGCGACGGGCATCGGCGTGGTGGCGGTCGTCGGCCCGCTCGTCATGTCCGTGTTCCTGATGCGGGTGTCGGGCGTGCCCATGCTCGAGCGCACCATCGGGAAGCGCCGACCCGGCTACGAGGACTACGTCCGCCGCACCAACAGCTTCTTCCCCGGACCGCCGAAGGCCGCCGCGCCCGCCGGGGGCGATGGGGCAAGCTGACCCCATGCACCACTGGGTGACCTATCCGCTGATCCGCCACCCCCACAACCCGGCCTTCGTGGCGGGGGACGGACTGGCCCGCTTCGCCCGGGCCGCCGAGTCGGCGGGGTTCTCGGGCATCGCCTTCACCGACCACCCGGCGCCGTCGGACAAGTGGCTCAACGCCGGCGGCCACGACGCCCTCGACCCGTTCGCGGCGCTGTCCTTCGTGGCCGGGGTGACCACCACCCTCCGCCTCATCCCCAACATCGTGGTGCTGCCCTACCGCAACCCCTTCCTGGTGGCCAAGGCTGCCGCCACCATCGACGCCCTGAGCGGCGGCCGCTTCACCCTCTCGGTGGCGACCGGCTACCTGCGCAGCGAGTACCGGGCCCTCGGCGTGGACTTCGAGCGCCGCAACGAGCTCTTCGACGAGGCCCTCGAGGTGCTCCAGGGGGTCTGGACCACCGACGCCTTCGCCTACGAGGGGACGGGCTTCACCGCCGGCGGGGTCTCCGCCAACCCCAAACCCGCCCACGTGCCCATCTGGATCGGAGGCAACAGCGCCCTGACCCGCCGACGGGTGGCACGGTCGGCCGACGGCTGGAACCCCTTCCCCGCGCCGGCCGCGCTCGCGCGAACCGCCCGCACGACACCGCTCGAGACCCTCGACGACCTGGCTCCGCTGCTCGACCACCTGCGCCGCGAGACCGAGGCGGCCGGACGCGACCCGGCCAGCATCGACGTCTCGTTCACCACCGGCCTGCCCGGGGCCGGCAGCGCGTCGTTCTCGGCAGGCGCCCAGCTCGACGCCCTCGCCGACCTGGCCGCAGTCGGGGTGACGTGGTGCTCCACCGGCGTGCCCGACGACTCGATGGACGCGGCCGTCGAGGCCCTCGAGCGCTACGGCGCCGAGGTCATCGCCCAGCAGTAGCGGCGGCGCCGCCGCTCAGATGGCGTGGGCGAAGTTCAAGACGTCGAAGACGGCCGACACCGCGAGCACCGTGACGATGATGATGCCGATGGTGGCGTGGACCCAGCGCCACGGGTGGTCGGACCCGAAGAAGCGGCGGGCCGAGATGGTGATGAAGGTGACGGACACGATGCTCAACACGATGCTCACCAGCGGGCCCACCGCACCGGACAGGCCGATGAGGGGGAGGACGAAGGGCAGCAGCAGGTAGGTCGTGATGCACCGGAGGGCCGACACGGTCACCGAGCGCTCGAAGGCACGGTTGGCCTGGACGAGGCTCACCTTGGGGGCGAAGGGGTCGATGCGCAGGAAGCGGCGCATGCGCTGGTCGGCGAGCGAGCGCTCGAAGGCGGTCTCGCCGCGGGCCTGCTCGGCAGCGATCGCAGCGTGGTCGACCGGGCAGCGCCCGGTGACCTCGGTGGCGTCCAGGGTGGCAGCGGCGTCGTCCATCGCCCCCCACGCTACGGCGCGCGCCGGCGACTGTCACACCACAGCGCTCTCGCCGGAGGGCCACCGACCGCCTGCTAGGACAGAGCGATGGAACGGGACCGGTTCGACCACCTCTTCGACCTCTCCGGGCGGGTCGCCATCGTCACGGGCGGGACCCGCGGGATCGGCCGATCCATCGCCGAGGGACTGGCGCTGGCCGGGGCCGACGTGGTGGTGGCGAGCCGCAAGCCTGACGCCTGCGCCCAGACCCAAGCCGCCCTGGAGGGCCTCGGCGGGAGCGCCCTCGGCGTGCCCACCCACCTCGGCGAGCCCGACGACCTCCGAGCCCTCGTCGACACCACCGTCGACCGCTTCGGCGGCGTCGACATCGTGGTCAACAACGCCGCCACCGCCCTCGCCATGATGATCGAGGACATCACCCCCGAGGCCTGGCAGAAGGTCTTCGACGTGAACCTGCGGGGCCCGGTGCTGCTGGTGCAGGCCGCCCTCCCCCACCTGCGCGCCAGCGAGCACGCGTCGGTCATCAACGTGATCTCCGTCGGCGCCTTCCTCTTCTCGACCTACACGTCGATGTACGCCGCCGCCAAGGCGGGCCTGCTGCAGTACACCCGGTCCATGGCGGCCGAGCTCGCCCCGGAGGGGATCCGGGTGAACGCGCTCGCGCCCGGCACCGTGGACACCGACATGGTGCGGGCCAACCCGCCGGAGGCCCAGGAGCGCATGGCCCAGGCCGCCCTCCTGCGCCGCGCCGCCCACCCCGACGAACTGATCGGCCCGGCCCTGCTGCTGGCCTCCGACGCCGGCAGCTTCATGACCGGCCAGTGCGTCATCGTCGACGGCGGCCTCGCCCCCCACTGATCCGCCCCTCGCGCGAGGGGTCGGCCGCTCAGGCGGGGGTGAGGCGGACCGGGAGGCGCTTGAGCGCGTTGTTGAGGTTGGAGCGAACGCGCACGGCGTCGCCGGTCTGCTCGATGGTCGGGAAGGCGGCCAGCAGCTCCTCGAAGAACACCCGTCCCTCGAGCCGGGCGAGGTGCGCGCCCAGGCAGTAGTGCTCGCCGATCCCGAAGGACAGGTGGGGGTTCGGACTCCGGCGGATGTCGAAGGCCTGGCCGTCGGCGAACACGTCCTCGTCCCGGTTGGCCGAGGTGTAGTACATCGCCACCTTCTCGCCCTCGGCGATGGGCACGCCCGACAGCTCGGTGTCGGCGCTGGCCGTGCGCCGGAAGTAGTGGAGGGGGTTCGCCCACCGCAGGATCTCCTCGACCGCGCCGGGGATGAGCGAGGGGTCGGCTCGCAGTGCCGCGAGCTGGTCGGGGTGCTGGAGCAGCGCCTGCAGGCCGGAGGACAGCATCGTCTTGGTGGTGTCGTTGCCGGCGGTGACCAGCTGCACGCAGAAGCTGCCGAAGTCGATGTCGCTCATGGGCTCGGGGGCTCGGTCGTCGCGGCCGAACTCGGTGGCGAGGACGAGCGAGGTCAGATCCTCGCGGATGGGCTCGGCTCGCCGGCGGGCCCCGAACTCGATGAAGTACATCGCCATCGCCACCATGGCGTTCTCGTCCTCGTCCTCACCTGCGGCGGCGAGCTCGGGGTCCTGGCCGCTGGTCTGGCGCTCGGCCCAGCGCTGGATGCGATCCCAGTCCTCCTCGGGCAGGCCCATGATCTCGCCCACCACCTGCGAGGGCAGGGCGCCGCACACGTCGTGCACGAACTCGACGTCGCCAGGCTCTGCTGCCTCGGCCATGATCCGGCGACAGATCGACCGCACCCGCTCCTCGAGGCCCCCGATGACCCGGGCCCCGAAGTGGGGTGACAGCGGCGCCCGGTAGTCCGCATGCGGTGGCGGGTCCATCGCCAGCAGCATGTGACGCATCATGGCCAGGGCCTCGGGGTCGAGATCCTCGATGACCACGCCGCCGAGCGACGCCGAGAAGAGCAGCGGCTCACGGGCCACGTGCACCAGGTCGGCGTGGCGCAGGACGACCCAGGCGTCGTCACCCTCGGCCATGGCCTGGTGGAACACGGGCTGGGTGGCCCGCAGGTGGGTCAGGTACTCGTGGGGCGGGCCGTCGACGAAGGTGTCGGGGTCGAAGAGGTCGACGGCGAGGGGCTCGGCGAGGTCGGTCACGAGGCGTCCCTTTCGGGCTCGGCGGACGGGGCGGGCTGGGGGTAGCGGGCGGCCAGGTCGGCCAGGACGGCGAGGCAGTCGTCGGCGCACTCGCGCAAGATGTCGGCCACGGGGCGCACGGCGTCGATGCGGCCGGCGACCTCGCCGCTGAGGGCGATGCCCTTGTCGAGCTCGCCCCGGAAGTAGACGGCGGGCTGGTCGCCGAACGCCGCGAAGGCGTTGGTCTCGGTGTCGAACTCGAGCGCCTCGCTGTAGGGCGTGCGCAGCGCCCGCAGCGCCGGGCTGGCGTGGCGGTTGAGGAACACGGTGTCGGTCTCCGCGGCGGCGACGATGGCCTGCTTCCAGCCGTCGGCGATGGGCGACTCGGCCGCCGACACCATGCGGGTGCCGAGCTGGATGCCCTCGGCACCGAGGGCCAGCGCGGCGGCCATGGTGCGGCCGTCGAGGAAGCCGCCGGCGGCGATGACGGGAACGTCGAACGTCGAGCACACGAGGGGCAACAGCACCATGGTCGAGGCCGGCTGCGGGGCCTTGAAACCACCGCCCTCGCCACCCTCGACGACGAGGCCGTCGACCCCGGCCTCCACGGCCTTGCGGGCCGCCTTGAGGGTCGGAACGACGTGGAAGACGGTGAGCCCCGCGGCCTTCAGCGGCTCGGTGTAGCGGGTGGGACTGCCCGCCGACGTGGTGACGAAGCGCACCCCCTGGTCGACCACGAAGGAGACGATGTCGGGGTCGCGCACGAAGGCCTGGGCGATGTTCACGCCGAAGGGCTTGTCGGTGAGGTCGCGCATCTTCGCGATCTCGAGGCGGATCTGATCGAGCTCGCCCGACGAGGTCTCGATGATGCCCATGCCGCCGGCGTTGGACACGGCCGAGGCCAGGTCCGCACGGGCGATCCATCCCATCGGAGCCTGCACGATGGGAAGGTCGACGCCGAGGAGGCGGGTGACGCGGTTGTCGAACATCGCGCCGGACGTTACCGGGCGGACCCTCGCCGGGGCGGCGCCGGTCAGGCCGGGCGCGGGGTGTTGAGCTCCCGGGCGTTGTCCCGCAGGATCAGGCGGCGCTCGTCGTCGTCGAAGGCCTTCAGCTCCACCGCGTAGTCGAGGGGGCGGGGCATGCCCTCGATGTGGGGCCAGTCCGAGCCGAAGATGACGCGGTCGGCACCCATGTGCTCGACCACCTCGTGCACGTCGTCCTCCCAGAACGGGTTGATCCACACGTGGCGGCGGAAGGTCTCGACCGGGTCCTCGGGGAAGTAGCCCGGGGTCTTCTTGGCCGTCGAGCGCAGCTTGTTGAACAGGTCGCCGAGGAACTCGGAGCCGTTCTCCACCGAGGCGATACGCACGTTCGGGAAGCGGTCGAAGAGCTTGTCGAAGGCGACGGTGATGAGGAACTCGAAGGCGGCGCGCTCGATGTTGAAGGACTTGATGGTCGGGCGGAACTGGCCGGTCGACGTCGTGCTGAACGAGGCGCTGAATCCCTCCTCGGCGTAGCCGTTGGCACTGTTGCCGCTGTCGCCGGCGTGGACCACGACGGGGATGCCGGCCTCGTTGACCCGCGCCCAGAAGGGGTCGAAGGCGGGGTCGGCGGGCGAGAGCGGGCCGGTCGGCGTGAAGACCGCGGCGGGACGGATGCAGATGACGTGGGCGCCGCGCTCGAGGGCCCACTCGAGCTCGGCCACGGCCTCGTCGACCACGGCGAGCGAGAGGTACGGCGCGGCGAAGATGCGCTCCTGGTAATGGAAGCCCCAGTCCTCGTCGAGCCAGCGGTTGAACGCCTGCGCCATCTTCATGACTGCGGCGGGGTCGTGCTTCAGGGGCTCCTCGTAGAGCACGCCGAGCGTGGGGAACAGCCAGATGGCCTCGAGGCCGTGGTCGTCCATGACGGCCAGGCGGGCGTCGCGGTCGCGGTACTCGGGAGGGATGGGCCCCCGGTCGCGGAGGAAGTCCATGGGCGTCTTCCCGTCGGGGTTGCCGCGGAAGTAGTCGTGCAGGGCGCCGGCGGGGGCGATGGGGTCGAAGGTGGGGTTGGTGACCGCCCGGCTCACCTTGCCGCCGACGACGTGGTACTTGCGCCCGTCGATCTCGCACCACTGCACCACCCGCGGCCCCCACTTCGGGTCGAGGTGGCGGGTGAAGGCGTCGAGCGCCTCGTAGTAGTGGTTGTCCGCGTCGAAGGCCTCGTAGTCGATCTCCACGCGCCCGAGGCTACGCCCCGCCGCCGGCGCCGTCCCCTCCCGAGCCGGCGCCCGGTGACACACCAGGCAGACTGACACCATGGCAGGGGTGCCCCGGATCGACGTCGGCGCGCTGGTGGCGCCGGGCGCCGGCGAGGAGGCACGGCACCGGGTCGCGCACGAGATCGACGCGGCCTGCGCCGAGCACGGCTTCTTCACCGTCGTGGGCCACGGCATCGACGCCACCCACCTCGCCACCCTGGACCGAGAGGCTCGCATCTTCTTCGCCCTGCCCCGCGAGGAGAAGGCCCGGATCGCGATGGCCCACGGTGGCCGCGCCTGGCGGGGGTGGTTCGGGGTCGGCGACGAGCTCACCGACGGCGTGCCCGACCGCAAGGAAGGCCTCTACTTCGGCACCGAGCTCGGCACCGACGATCCCCGGGTGGCCGCCGGCACCCCCCTTCATGGCGCCAACCTCTTCCCCGACCACCCCGGCGGCCTGCGCGCCGCGGTGCTCGCCCACCTCGACCTGGGCACGCGGGTGGCCCAGGCGGTGCTGCGCGCCATGGCCGTCGGCCTCGGCCACGACGAGCGATGGTTCGACGACACCATCTGCGCCGACCCCGTCGTGCTGTTCCGCATCTTCCACTACCCGGGTCCCGGCGCCGACGAGCCCGAGACCGGGCCATGGGGCGTGGCCGAGCACACCGACTATGGCCTGCTCACCCTGCTCCACCAGGACGTCACCGGTGGCCTCGAGGTGCACGGGCCCGAGGGATGGGTGGAGGTGCCCCCCGAGCCCGGCGCCCTCGTGTGCAACCTCGGCGACATGCTGGCCACCCTGAGCGATGGCCGGTACCGGTCGACGCCGCACCGGGTGCACCCGCCCAGCGGCGCCGGTCGCATCTCGGCACCGCTTTTCCTCGACCCGAGCTGGGACGCCCTCGTCCCCGGCATCGATGGCACCTACGGCGACCACCTCGTCGCCAAGGTGTCTCGCGTGTTCCCCGCGCTGCGCGCCACCGCCTTCTGAGGATCTTCTCTCAAGTATTCACGCTACGTGGTCGAAAATGCTACGCTCCGTCTACACCCGGGTCTCGGGTGGGCGAACGAACGGCGAAGGAGCAACGGCGATGCTCGAACAGTGCCTCGTCATCTGCAACGGCAAGGGCGGGGTCGGCAAGTCGTCGATCGCCTCGGCCCTCGCTGCCAACGCGGCAGCCACCGGCCGACGCACCCTGCTGGTCGACCTCGATCCCCTGGGCTCGCTCGACCAGGACCTCGGCTACCGCCAGACCGGAGAGACCGACGACGGCCGGGCTCTCTACCGAGCCGTCATCGACGGTGAGCGCCTCGCTCCCCTCGTGGACGTGCGCACCGGCCTCGACGTGATCGCGGCCGGCGACTTCACCCAGGCCGTGTACTGCCGCATCGCCAACCGGGAGCGCCAGGTCGCCGACGTGGTCGCCCCCCTCGAGACCCTCGGCGCCGAGTACGACCTCGTCGTCATCGACACCCCGCCCGCCAGCCGGGTGGCCATCGACGTCGCCTTCTGCATCGCCCGCTCCATGGTGATGCCCGTCGGCGTCGACACCGGCAGCCTCGACGGCCTCGAGCTGGTGTCGGACCGCTACCACGTGACCCGCAGCCGCGGTCTGAACCCGGGCCTCGAGCCCCTCGGCGTGGTGCTGTTCGCCATGGACCCGGCCCAGCCCCGACTCCACCGCGAGGTCCGCACCGACGTCGAGTGGGAGCTCGACGGCGCCGCCCCCGTCCTCGACACCTTCATCCGCTACCGGCCCCGCGCCGCCCGTGACCTTCGCCGGCACGGCCTCGTGGCCGGCGAGTACCTGCGGGCCGCCCGCGACGCCCGGGAGGACCTCGAGCGCCTGCCCGGCGCCGACTCGTTCGACGAGGACGCCGCCGGCCTGGCCGAGGACTACTGGGACCTCACCGACGACGTGCTGCGCCGCCTCGACGCCACGGCCGCCCTGCCCGCCGGTGCCGGCGGCGCCCAGGGCGACAGCTCCACGACCACCGCGACGAGCGAGGAGGTCGGCGTTGGCTGACGCCACCCCCACTTCGCCGACGCCGCCGACCACGCGGCCCTTGCTTCCGCTCGGCTCGACCGTGGACCTACGCGAGGACGCACCCGCCCGGCACCGCCAGACGCGGGGCGTCCCCCGCGAGCCCGACGTCCGCCTCGCCGCCTACCGCGACCGCCCGCTGCACCCCACCCGCCACCACGACGGCCGACCCCGCCTCATCGACGTCACCGCAACCGACCCAGACGAGCAACGGGCCGTCGAGGACCTGTCCGCCCCACCACGGTCAGCGCCGGCGCCGCACCGCGACCCGGCCACCCCCGTCGACGGGCCGGACGGCACGACCACCGAGGACGCTGCCCCCGCGACCGCCGCCACCGCCGCCGCGGCGCGGGTCGAGCGCCGCCGCTTCTACGTCGGCGATCTGGTCGTCCGCCGGTTCCGGCTCTGGTCGGTGCTGAAGGTGGCCCTCGCCTCGTTCGTGTGCCTGTTCGCGGTGCTGCTGCTGGCCGGCGTCATCCTCTGGCACCTCGCCAGTCGCGAGGGCTGGGTCACCGGCTGGACGGGGTTCCTCGTGGACATCGGCTTCACCGATGCCGCGGTCGACGGCACGACCCTGTTCCGGGCGTCGGCCACCGCGGCCGGCATCCTCGTGGCCACCGCGACCTTCCTCACCGTGGCCGCGGCCTGCACCTACAACCAGATCTCCGGCCTGGTCGGCGGTGTGGAGATGACCTTCGGGCCGCGCCGTCGGCGGGGGCGGGAGCGGCGCCGCCCCCTCCGCTGAAGGGGACCTGACGTACCCTCGAGCTTCGTGGGGCCGTCGGAGGAGTTGACCATCGGCGCCGTGGCCGAGCGCAGCGGGCTGGCGGTGTCGGCCCTGCGCTTCTACGAGGGCAAGGGTCTGATCACAGCCGAGCGCACCGACGGCGGCCAGCGGCGCTACCACCGCGACGTCCTGCGCCGCCTCGCCTTCATCGGGGTGGCGCAGCGGGTGGGGCTGCGGCTCGAGGAGATCGGCGAGGCCCTGGCCGAGCTGCCCGACAACGCCAGCCCGATGGGCGAGGAGTGGGCCCGGCTCTCGGCTTCGTGGCGGCCGATGCTCGACGAGCGCATCCGCCTGCTCGAGGGCCTGCGCGACGACCTCGACTCGTGCATCGGCTGCGGCTGCCTCTCCCTCGACCGGTGCGCGCTGTACAACCCCGACGACCGCGCCCGCGTCTTCGGCGCCGGCCCTCGCTACCTGCTCGGCGACCCGCCTGCCGACCCGCCCCGAACCGGCGCCTGATCTACTGGCCCCAGGCCGTACATCAGGCGCCAGAACGATCGGGTTGGCGGGGTCAGTCGCCGACGGTGCCGTCGACCGCCTGGCGCACGAAGTCGGCGTGGCCGGCGTGGCGGGCGGTCTCCTCGATCATGTGCAGCAGTATCCAGCGCAGCGAGTAGTGCTGGCCCGGTCGCTGCCGGCTCGTGCGCACCGACAAGGCGTCGAGGTCGCCGACCTCCGCCACCGCGGCGCGGCTCTGCGCGCAGGCGTCCTCGTACAGGGCGACGAGCCACTCGGGGTCGTCGTCGACCGCCGTGTGCCACTCCCAGTCCCGGTCGTCGTCCCAGGGCGCGCTGGCGAACGGCTCGGGGAGGCCCCGACCGAGCAGGTCCTCCTGGAACCAGCCGTACTCGACGAGGGCCAGGTGCTTCACCAGGCCGGCCAGGGTGAGATCCGACGGCGGCAGGGCCGTGGCCATCGCGGCGCGGTCGAGTCCGGCCACCTTCGTGAGGATGGTGGCCCGGTAGTAGTCCAGGAACTGCGTCAACAGCGTCAGCTCGTCGCCGGCGAGGTCGGGATCAGTTCGCTCCACCGCGGAAGTCTGTCGCAGCGCCGGGCGCGGCGAGGACGGATTTCGTTGGGACCAACGGCCCTAGGTGCCTTCTTCCGAGTCATTTAGTCTCCAACTATAGAACTGAACGAACGAGGGAGATCCCGATGACATCCACCGACCGACCACCGCAACGCTCCAACGCCGCCGCGATCGCGGTGCTCACGGTCCTGGCCGTCCTGGCCCTCGCCGTGGGCCTCATCGCCGTCGTGGCCAGCGGGGACGGCGACGACGCCGCCACCGGTTCCGGTGGGGTCCAGACCGTCGACGTCGCCCTCACCGAGTTCTCCGTCGACCCCGCCACCATCGACGTAGCCCCCGGGACCGAGGTGATCGTCAACGTCACCAACGAGGGCGCGATGGCACACGACCTGAAGGTCAACGGCGAAGACGGCACCGAGATGCTCGAGCCCGGCGCCAGCGTCGAGGGCGTCAGCCTCGGCACCATCACCGAGACCACCCAGGCCTGGTGCACCGTGCCCGGCCACCGCGACGCCGGCATGGAGATGACCATCAACGTGACCGGTGGGGACACTGCAATGCCCGGCATGGACATGGCCGCGGCAACGACGACCGGCGCCACCATCGACCCCGAGGCGACACCCGAGGCCGACTGGCAGGCCTTCGACCCGAGCCTCGAGGCGGCGCCCGGCGCCACCGAGCACGAGATCACCCTCCACGCCGTGGAGGCCGAGGTGGAGGTGGCCCCCGGGGTCACCCAGCAGGCCTGGACCTTCGTCGAGGGCGACGGCGCCGACCAGGGCACGCCCCGCATGGGTGGACCTGTCCTGCGGGGCCACGTCGGTGACCTCTTCACCATCACCCTCGTCAACGACGGCGCCATCGACCACTCCATCGACTTCCACGCCAGCCGGGTCGCCTGGAGCGACGAGATGCGGTCTATCGCCCCCGGGGAGTCCCTCGTCTACCAGTACCGGGCCGAGTACGCGGGCGCCTTCATGTACCACTGCGGCACGGCCCCCGCCCTGCACCACATCGGCAACGGCATGTACGGCGCCATCATCATCGACCCGCCGAACCTGCCCGCGGTCGACCACGAGTTCGTGGTGGTGCAGTCCGAGCTCTACCTGGGAGAGCAGGGTCAGCCCGGTGACCTCGACAAGATGACCAACGCCGACTGGGACGCCGTGGTCTTCAACGGGTACTACAACCAGTACAAGTTCTCGCCCATCCGGGTCGAGGCCGACGAGCGCATCCGCGTGTGGGTCATCGACGACGGTCCCTCCGAGAACTCCGCGTTCCACATCGTCGGCACCATCTTCGACACCGTGTGGAAGGAAGGCAGCTACCTGCTGCAGCCCGACGCCACCCACGGCGGCTCGCAGGTGCTCGACCTCCAGCCCGCCCAGGGTGGCTTCGTCGAGTTCAGCTTCGCCGAAGAGGGCTTCTACCCGATGGTCACCCACAAGTTCGCCAACGTGGGCCGCGGTGCCCTCGGCCTGTTCCAGGCCGGCGACGTGGAGATGCCCACAGCGGCCGGGCACTGACGCCGACGCCCTTCGGGCACATGCGGGCCGGCCACCTCGGTGGCCGGCCCGCTTCGCGCGCCCGCCCCGTAACCTGCGCTCGATGATCACCATCACCGGCATGGACCTCAGCGCGACGCCGACCGTGCCCAAGCGGGCCCTCGTGATCTCCGCGCACCCCGACGACGTCGACTTCGGCGCCGCGGGCACGGTGGCCCGCCTCACCGCCGCCGGGACCGACGTCCACTACTGCATGGTCACCGACGGGGACGCCGGCGAGGCGCCCGAGGGTGTGGCCCGCGCTGACGTGGGTGCCCTGCGCCAGGCCGAGCAGCGGGCCGCAGCCGCGGCGGTCGGCGTCGACGAGGTGCGCTTCCTCGGCTACCCCGACGGACGGGTGGAAGTGACCCTGGACCTGCGCCGGGACCTGTCGCAGGTGATCCGCGAGGTCGAGCCCGAGGTCGTCATCTGCCAGTCACCCGAGCGCCGCTGGGACCGGGTCTTCGCCAGCCACCCCGATCACCTCGCCGCCGGCGAGGCCGCCCTCCAAGCCGTGTACCCGGACGCCCGCAACCCCTACGCCCACCCCGAGCTCGCCGGCCGGGGTCTCGGGCCCCACGCGGTCAAGGAGGTGTGGGTGATGGCCCACCCCCAGGCCAACCGCTACGTCGACGTCACCGACACCTACGAGGCGAAGCTGGCCGCGCTGCGGGCCCACGCCAGCCAGACCAGCCACGTCGACCTCGACGCGCTGATCGGCGGGTGGACCGAGGCGACGGCCAAGGAGGGGGGCCTGCCCGAGGGTCGCCGGGCCGAGGCCTTCTACACCTGTCTCACCGGGTAGCGCCGGGGCGCGATGCTGGCGCCATGGGGGACGTGAACCGACAGCTGACACTGGCGCGCCGACCGGACGGCCTGGTGCGCCCCGAGGACTTCGCGATGGTCGAGGGCCCGGTGCCTGAGCCGGCCGAGGGCGAAGCGGTGGTCCGCACCGAGTACCTGTCCATCGACCCGACGGTCCGCACCTGGATCTCGGAGGCCCGCAGCTACTTCCCGCCCGTGGCCCTCGGTGAGCCCGTCCGCTGCCCCGGCGCCGGCCACGTGGTCGCCTCCAAAGTGGACGCCTTCGCCGTCGGTGACCCCGTGTACACCCTCACCGGCTGGCAGGACTACGCCGTCGTGCGCGACGACGGCTTCGCCACCCGCCTGCCCGACGGCATGGCACTGACCGCGGCGCTCGGCGCCCTCGGCAACAACGGCATCACCGCCTACATCGGCATGCTCGACATCGGGCAACCCCACGAGGGCGAGACCGTCGTGGTGTCGGCCGCGGCCGGCGCCACCGGCTCAATCGCCGGTCAGCTGGCCAAGCTGCGCGGCGCCCGGGTGGTCGGCATCGCCGGCCGGCCGGAGAAGTGCGCCTGGGTGGTCGACGAGCTCGGCTTCGACGCCTGCATCGATCACCGCGCCCCGGACTTCTACGAGCAGCTGAAGGCGGCCACACCCCAGCGGGTCGACGTGTACTTCGACAACGTCGGCGGCGCCGTGCTCGACGCCGTGCTGAAGCGCCTCGCCGGCCACGCCCGGGTGGTGCTGTGCGGCGCCATCGCGGTCTACAACGCCGAGCAGAAGCAGCCCGGCCCGGCCAACTACCTCGAGCTCATCACCCAGCGGGCCACCATGACCGGCTTCAACACCTTCGACCACTGGGACCGGTTCGGCGCCATCACCGACGAGTTGGCGGGGTGGATCGCCGAGGGCCGCATCCGCCACCGCGAACACGTGCTCGACGGGCTCGAGCGCGCGCCCGAGGCGCTGAACATGCTCTTCACCGGCGAGAACCTCGGCAAGCTCCTGGTGCGGGTCGCCGGCGACGACGGCCACGCTGTCGGCTGACTGCCCGGGCTGAAGACGTGCGATGGCACCTCGGCCGCTGCGGCTCGACGATCCCACTCGAACCAGCGGGGTCGTCCAACGGCGCGAGGCAGGGGGCGCGCCACTCGCCGACGGTCACCGTCGCCCATGCCGCCACCAAGCGTGGTCCTTCCCCGCGCGGGCACGCGGAGAGCCCCTCAGCTGGAGGAAATACCCGTCACATGTGACGGGTATTTCCTCCACCTCGGTCGTTGCTCCGAGATCTGGCCACGGTGCGTGAGCCAGCGTCGGACGCCAGGCGCCCGCGGTGAGGGAGCGCAGCGGCGAGCAACGCGATGTCGTCAGGAGCGACGCCGCAGCAGCCGCCAACCAGGCGGGCGCCCCGGGCGACCCAGCTGGCGGCGAGCCCGCCGTCCGTCGCGCCGACGCCGGCGTAGCGCCAGCAGCGGGCGTGGGCATCCCACTCCCCGCCGGCGTTCGGACACGCCACCAGCGGCAGCGCCGTGGGCGCGAGCGCGTCGAGGGCGTCGGCGACGTCGGCCTCGGCCGTGCAGTTCACGCCGATGGCGGCAACCCGGTGGTGCGCGGCGACGAGGGGGCCGACAGCGGCCAGATCGTCGCCTCCCGCGGTCCGCCCACCGGCCACCGCGGTGAACGAAACCCACACCGGCGGCCCGTCCCGGTCCAGGGCGTCGAGTACTGCGAGGGCCTCGGTCAGGGTGGGGAGCGTCTCGACCGCGAGCAGGTCGGGACCGGCGTCCTCCAGCACCTCGATGCGGGCCCGGTGGAAGGCGGTGAGCTCGGCCGCGGTCCGTTCGTAGCGGCCGTGGTACTCCGAGCCATCAGCGACGATCGCGCCGTAGGGCCCGACCGAGGCAGCGACCAGGCGCTCACCGCCGAACTCCGCGCCCACCTCGTCGGCCGCGGCCCGTGCGAGCTCGACCGATCTCCGCAGTGCGGTCGTCGCCTCCGCCGCGGAACGGCCGGCCCGCCGGAAACCTTCAGCGCTCACCTGGTAGGAGGCGGTGACGGCGACGTCGGCCCCGGCGCGGAAGAAGGCCTCGTGCACCTGCTGCACGAGGCCGGGCTGCTCGACGAGGGCCTTGGCCGACCAGAGCGGGGCGGCGAGGTCGGCGCCGCGGGCTTCGAGGGTGGAGCCGAGCCCGCCGTCCACCACCCGCACCCGGTCGCCGAGGGGGGCTCGGGGACCGGGTGCCATCCCGTCAGTAAACCGCGCGGCCGGCGGTCACGGGTGCGGGGGCCGTGACCGGCGGTGCCGCCGGGACCGGGGCGGGGGCGACCGGTCGACGGGCGGGTGGTGGCGGAGGGGGAGGCGCCGCCGCGTGGCGGGGAGCCGGGGCGCCGGCGTGGGGTCGGTAGGCCGGCGGCGACGTCGGGGCCGCGGCCGGCGGCGCGGGTGGGGCCAGGGGTCGAGTCGATGGCTGGGCGGAGACGGGCGCCACCGGGGCGGCCGTCCGGGCGGGGGCGACAGCCGCCCTCATCGCCGTCGGCCGGGCAGCCCCCTTCGCCTGAGGCTGGGCGACCGACGCCGCCTCGGCGTTGAGCTTGGCCTGGCGGGCGGCCTGGTCGAGGCGGACGAACGAGAGCAGGGAGACCATGGCCACCACGACGACCACCGCGGCGACCGCCATCGTGGTGGTGGCGTCGGTGCCGGCGGCCACGCCGTGCACCGTGGCGAGGACGAAGACCGGGAAGCTCAGGTAGTGGACGCTGCGCCACACCTTCTTCGGCATCCAGCGCCGGCCGAGGGCGGTGAGCTCGACCGCGAGCAGCAGGTAGAAGGCGACGATGCCCCAGGCCACCGCGGACGGGTCCCAGCTCGAGGCGAAGGGCACGAGCACGTCCGTGAGGCCGAAGTCGACGTAGGTGTCGAACAGCAGGCCGGCCACGTGGACCCCGAGGAAGATCATGGTCAGGGTGCCGAGCCACTGGTGCAGGTCGAGCAGCCAGTTGGGACGCGGGCGCTTGCCGAAGACCTTCGTGGACAGGGCGAGGCCCCAAAGCACGCTGGCCGAGAGCAGGGCCCACGAGACGATGCCGCCGGCGCGGGCGGTGTACCACCAGAGCTGGTCCATCACGATCCTCCGCTGTTCGTGTCGGGTGCGGTCTGGCCACCGAACGGGGCCGGGGTGGCGCCCGAGTCGGAGCCACCGAACTGGTCGCTGGGCGGCGCGAACTGGTCGCTGCCGCCGAAGTCGTCGCTGTCGCCGAACTGGTCGCTCGGCGGGACGAACTGGTCGTTGCCGCCGAACTGGTCGGACCCGCTGAAGTCGCCGGGATCGCCGACGCGGCCATCGCCGTCGAGGTCGGTGGTGCCGTCACCCTGGTTGGTCGAGCCGAAGGGCGACTGCTGCTGGTTGAGGCCGCCGTCGGCGCTGACCGGCGAGGGGTCGGCGTCGTCGCCCAGGTTGGTGGCGACGAGGCCGATGCCGATGCCGACGAAGGCGCCGGCGCTGACCGCGGCGGCGATCACGCGCGCCCGGTGGGCGGGGGACTTCGGGGCGGCGGAGGGGTCGTCGGGAGTGGGGGTGAGGTCGGTCACGAGCACCAGCATGAGGAACGCCCCTCAAAGCGGGGGTAAAGGAACCTGGGAAAACGCTGGGAACTGCGACGATGGCCCCGTGAGCGAGCAGCCCCCCGACACCTACACCCACGGCCACCACGAGAGCGTCCTGCGCAGCCACCGCTGGCGGACGGCCGAGAACTCCGCCGGCTACCTCCTCCCCCACCTGCGGCCGGGGTTGGATCTGCTCGACGTCGGCTGCGGGCCCGGCAACCTCACCCGGGACCTCGCCGCCCGCGTCGCCCCAGGACGGGTGCTGGGCCTCGACGCCGCCGCCGATGCCATCGAGGCGGCGCGGGCGGACGCTCCCGACGAGGGGCCCGAGGTCGCGTTCGCGGTCGGCGACGTGTACGCCCTCGACCTCGACGACGACTCGTTCGACGTGGTCCACGCCCACCAGGTGCTCCAGCACCTGAGCGACCCGGTGGGTGCGCTCCGCGAGCTGCGCCGCGTCGTGCGGCCCGACGGCGTCGTGGCCGCGCGCGACAGCGACTACGCGGCCATGGTCTGGGCGCCGCTCGACCCGCGCCTCGACCGGTGGCTCGCGCTCTACCACGAGCTCACGCGCCGCAACCGGGCCGAGGCCGACGCCGGGCGCTTCCTCCTCGGCTGGACGCAGGCCGCCGGCTTCAGCGAGGTCACGGCCACCACGTCCACGTGGACCTTCGCCGACCCCGACACGCGCGCCTGGTGGGGCTCGCTGTGGGCCGACCGGGTCACCCAGTCCTCCTACGCCACCCAGGCCCTCGAGCGCGGTCTGGCCGACGAGGCGGAGTTGGCCGACCTCGCCGACGCGTTCCGCACCTGGGCGGCGTCGCCCGACGGCTTCTCCGCGGTGCTCCACGGCGAGGTCCTCGCCCGGGGCTGACCCCCCGACGTGGCGACGGCCCCGCCGGGGGACCCGGCCGCGACGGCGCGGTGACGTCCGGATGAACACCGGCGGAACGGCCCCGGCCGACGCCGTGACACGTGGAGCGGCGAGGGGTCGCGTCGGTAGGGTGGTCGGGCGGGCCGGCACAGCGGCGAGGAGGCTTCGGCATGCGTTTGGACGACGAGCAGCGGGCGGCCTGGGCGCATGACGGCTACCTCGTGCTGCGGGCCGCGCTCGACGCCACCCGCGTCGCCGAGATCACGGCGTGGGTCGACGAGGTCGAGGGTTGGGCCGGCGCGGGTGGTCCGGGCCTGCACCACTTCGAGCAGACCGACGTCGGACCCAACATCGCCCGCAGCGAGGACCTCATCGGCCACCACCCCGGCCTCCGGGCCCTGCTCACCGAGGGGCTGCTCCCCGACCTCGCCGGCCAGCTCTTCGGCGAGCCCGCGCTGCTCTACAAGGAGAAGGTCAACTACAAGCAGCCCGGCGGCGGGGGCTTCGCGCCCCACCAGGACGCGCCGGCCTACCGCTTCGTCGACCACCACATCAGCGTGATGGTGCCGCTCGACCCGGCCACCGAGGCCAGCGGGTGCCTGTGGGTGGCACACGGCCACGACCGCGGCTTGCTGCCCATGGAGGGCATGCGGGGCCTGCGCGACGACATCGTCTCGGAGCTGGACTGGCAGCCCGTCGAGCTCGAGCCCGGCGACCTCCTCTGGTTCGACTCCTACGCTCCGCACCGCAGCGGCACCAACACCACCGACCGGGCCCGGCGGGCGCTGTACCTCACCTACAACGCGGCCTCGGCGGGCGACTTCCGCACGACCTACTACCAGGACAAGGTCGCCGAGTTCGACGCCTTGGACGGCGCCGGCGACCGCGTGCGCCTCAGCATCACCGACGACTTCCTGGGCCGCCCGGTCGAGGCGCCGCGGGCGGGGGCCTCCTCGTGACCGCGCCCCTCGACGATCTGGACGAGCTGCTGGACCTCTACCGCAGCGACAAGGCCACGGCCATGTACGACGAGGTGGTCACCGAGCGGGAGCACGCCCTCCAGGCCGCCGCGCTGGCCGAGGCCGCCGGTGCGCCACCCGCCACCGTCGCCGCCGCGCTCCTCCACGACGTCGGGCGCCTCACCATTGCGTGGGACTCGGCCGAGGGGGCCTTCGTGGCCGCGGACCGGGCCCACGACTCGGTGGGCGAGCGCCTGCTCGGCCGGTGGTTCGGCCCCGAGGTGTGTGCCCCGGTCGGCATGCACGTGGCTGCGAAGCGCTACCTCTGCGCGGTCGAGCCCGCCTACGCCCACAGCCTGTCGCCGGTGTCGGTCCGCAGCCTGGCCGTGCAGGGCGGGCCCATGCGAGCGGCAGAGGTCGCCGAGTTCGAGTCCCACCCGGGCTGGGAGGCCGCGGTGCAACTGCGGCGCTGGGACGACGAGGCCAAGAGCACCGAGCCCGCGGCCAAGACCATCGAGGACTACGCCGCCCTCCTCGAGTCCCTCGCCCGCTGACGGCCGGGCTCAGCCGGCGTCGAGGAGCGAACGGGTGAGGTCGAGGGCGGCCGATGGGCTGGCGAAGAAGTGCTGGGCGCCGGCGTGCAGGTCGCGGAAGCCCCGCTCGATGGGGCCGGCCCGCAGGCCCTTGGTGCCGGCGAGCAGGTAGGCCTGGCGGGCGATGTCGGCGCCGCCCTGGTTGACCTGGCGGCACGCCTCACGCACCAGGTTGGCCGTCACCGCGGAGACGGCGCCGTCGCGGGCGGCCTCGGCCTCGGCCTCCTGGCAGACCTCGCGCACCCAGGCCCGACCCGCCCGGTAGCGGCCCTCGAGGCCGGCGTATTCGAACAGGAAGCGCTCGGAGTCGGCCAGCGACGTCGAGGCCCCCATGCGGGTGGTGTCCTTGGCCTTGGCCAGCACCTCGTCGAGCACCCGGCGGGTGATGCCGAGCGCCCAGCCGGCGTGGCCGGCGGCGGTGAGGGGCAACACCCCGAGGGCGTGCATCGGGCCGCCCCGATGCACCACGGGCGCGAAGAAGTCGAAGGTGCGGTGCGCTGGCAGGCGCTGGTCGCGGATGGTGTAGTCGTAGCTGGCGGTGGCCTGGAGCCCGAGGACGTCCCAGTTGCCCTTGAGCTCGACCTGGTCCACCGGCAGGCACCCCATCAGGTAGCGGGCGTCGCCACCGTCCTCCTCGACGGTGAGCATGCCCGCCCCCGCCCAGGTGGCGTGGGCGATTCCGCTGCCGAACTGGTAGTCGCCGCTGAGGACGAGCTCGTCGCCCTCGACGGTGGCCGTGCCGTTGGGGGCGAACTGGCCGGCCACGACGGGCACGCCGTCGGCGAACACCTCGTCGGCGCCTTCGTCGGGCAGGTAGGCACCGAAGAACGCGGCGGCGACGTCGGCTGCGAAGTAGCACCAGCCGGTGGAGCCGTCGGCCCGCGAGATCTCCTCGTACACGTCGACGACGTCGGCGAGGGGCAGCTCGAGGCCGCCCACGGCCTTGGGCACCATCGGCCCGTAGAGGCCGGCGGCCTCGATGGCGTCGAGCGAGGCCTTGGCCATGGGTTCGCCCGGTGGCGTGGTGGCGGCGTTGGTGTCGATGGTCTCGAACAGCGAGCGTGCGGCATCGAGCAGTGCGGTCGTCATGGCGTCAGGCAAGCAGGCGCGGCCCCGCCGGCGCCAGAGCCAGAGGTCCCGTCACCTCGAGGTGCCCGCTCCCCGGTCGCTCACCCTGGCGGCGACGCTCGCCGACTACGTTGCCGACATCGACATCGCCGACCCCACCGATTGCACCCAGACCATCACCAACGTGTGCGCGTCGGCCGCCCAGCCCGCGGGCGTGGTGCAGCAAACGCCGGCGTTCAGCGGCTGACGCCGGCCGGCTCGAACCCGTTCGCATGTCCAACCCCGTCGTCGTCACCGGCAGCGCGTCCGGCCTCGGTGCCGCCGTCGTCCGCCGCCTCCGGGCCGCCGGGCGCACGACCATCGGCATCGACGTCCAGCCCGGCGACCTCGTCGACCTGCTCGCCGACCTCGGCACCCCCGAGGGCCGGGCCGCGGCGCTGGAGGCGGTCGCCGAGGCGACCGACGCGCTCGATGGGCTCGTGTCCTGCGCCGCGGTGTCGCCCATCCATCCCGACCCGGCCACGGTCGTGAGCGTCAACGCCTTCGGCGCCCTCGCGGTGCTCGACGGGCTCCTGCCGCTGCTGGCCCGCGGCACCGACCCCGCGGCCGTGGCCATCTCCAGCATCGGAGCCGTGGACGGCTCGGCCGACGAGTCGCTGGTGGGGGTGCTGCGGACCGGCGACGAGGCCGCCGCCCGCGCCGCAGCCGACGACGGCACCGCCTACCGCTCGGCCATCGCCTACTCCAGCGCCAAGCGGGTGGTCGCCCAGGGCGTGCGCGAACGGGCGAAGGCCTGGGGTGACGCGGGGGTGCGTCTCAACGCCGTGGCCCCGGGCCGCATGGAGACACCCATGCTCGACGGCCTGCTCGCCGACCCGCTCATCGCCGCCGGCATCGACACCCTGCCCATCGGCGTGCGGGCCAACGGCTCCGCCGACGACGTCGCCGGCGCCGTGTGCTTCCTGCTGGGGCCCGACGCCTGCTTCGTGCACGGCCAGGTGCTGTTCGTGGACGGCGGCACCGACGCCCTCCTGCGCCCCGACGCCGTCTGACGCCCTCCCTCGACGCTTCTGGATCCGGCGGTCGCGGCGGCCGGGCGGCGGTCAGACCGGCGCGGCGGCGTGCTCGTCGGCCGGGTACGGGTCCCACGCCGGCGGGGCGGTGCGCAGGTGCTCCTCCACCAGAGCGCGGAAGGTGGCGAGGTCGAGGGAGCTCTCGGCCCCACCGACCAGGCGCAGGCCGGCGGTGAGCCCGCTGGGCGCATCCGCCTCCCAGGTGGCCCCGTGTGACTCGACCTCGTCGAGATGGACTGCCAGCGGGGCGAGGTCGACCCGCGGCCGGACGGGCCGGGACCGCAGCTGCACCCACGACTCGTAGCGGTACCGCACCTCGAAGCGACGATCGCGGGCGATCAGCAGCGCCACCCGCTCGGTGGCGTTGTGGAGGGCCATGGGGTGCAGCCCGGCCGCCCACTCGCCGCCGAAGCGGTGGCCGCCGGCGTCGGGCGCCCCAGCGGGCACGACGAGCACGGCGAGGTCCAGCTCGGGCACCTCCTCGAGCGCCACCTCGTCCGCCACGCAGTGCTCGCTGGCGGTGAGGCAGGCGTCCTCTTCGGCCCACAGGTCCTCATGGCGCTCGGGGGCGGTGGCCAGCTCTAGCAGCATCGGGAGGAGCTCGGTGTACAGCAGGCCCGTCGGGTCGGCGCTGACCGCAATCGCGTCGGCCAACGGGGACCGGGACGGGTCGGCGTAGGCGGCGATGATCATCGAGGCCCGGGCGGCGTCGCGGAAGCGGTAGGTGCCGAAGTCGCCGGCCGCGGCCACGTCCGTGAGCAGGTCCTCGTGGGCCAGCCCCGCCGCGGGGTCGGCCAGGGCGAACACCGACACGAGGCCGTCCTGGTCGAAGTGGTTGTTCGAGACCAGGCGGGCCTCGCCGTGACGGTCGAACGAGCGCAGGTAGCGGTAGGCCATCTGCGCGCTGAGGTCCGCCCGCACCTCGGGCGGCGTCGGGATGCCCGGCCAGTGCGAGAGGCAGAGCACCGTGCCCTCGGCGGGCGAGCCGTCGACGATCACGTTGGGCCGGCCGGCGAGGTCGCCGTAGGGCACGAACTGCAGCGGCGTGCGGGTCATGGTTCGGACCCTAAGACCTCAAGTGCACTCGAGGTCAAGCCCCCCCACCCCTCGTTCTGGTAGGTGGCTGGTCACACCGGTGTGACCAACGAGGTACCAGAACGGGCGGATCGGCGGGGCCGCGTCAGAAGCTGGTGCGGACCGACTTCAACAGGGCGCGGGTGCGGGCGGCGTCCTCGTCGTTGAGGGTGAACTCGACGGCCGCGAACTCGGTCGCCCCCGCCGCCGCGAACGCGGCCAGGCCCTCTGTGACCTCGTCCTCGTTGCCGATGATGGCCACGTCGGCGGGGCCGGCGGCGCCCTCGCGGTCGAGCATGGCGCGGTAGCTGGGCAGGTCGTTGTAGTTGGCGAGGATCATGGCGACCGTGTTGCGCACACCCTCGGCGTCGTCGGTGACGCACACGGGCACGCTTGCGATCACCCGCGGGGCGGGCCGGCCGGCGGCCTCGGCGGCGGCGGTGATGGTCGGGCCGATGTGGTCGCGCACCGTGTTGGGCCCGACCAGCCAGAGGATCGTCCCGTCGGTGCGCCGGCCGGCGAGCTCGAGCATCTGGGGCCCGAGGGCGGCCACGATCACGGCGGGGGCGGTGGCCGGCGGCACCACGAACTCGGTGGTGCAGGACCAGATGTCGCCGACGACGTCGACCTTGCGCTCGTGGAGCAGCGGCAGGAGCACGTCGAGGTACTCGGTCATGTGGCGGACGGGCCGCTCGAAGGGCACGTGGTACTTCGCCTCCACCCCGGGCTTGTGGGCCAGGCCGATGCCGAGGGCGATGCGATCGCCCGACGCGGCTTGGGCGGTGAGGGCCTGGCCGGCGAGGGTGTCGGGCGCGTGGCCCCAGGTCGGGATGACCGCGGTGCCCAGCTCCATGCGCTCGGTCACCCGGCCGAGGAGGGCCAGCACGGTCATGGTGTCGGTGCCGCTCAGCTGGTTGACCCAGTAGCCGTCGAAGCCGTCGGCCTCTGCGGTGCGGGCGTGCTCCTCGAACTCGGCGATGGGCGTCGCGAAGAGCGTCTGGCCCGAGGCGTTGATGGTGATGCGCATGTGCGTGTTCCCCCTAGTCGTGGCGGGGAGGACCCTAACGGTCGAACCCGGTCAAGGGCCGGGGGTCGCCGGCTGGGGGCGAGTGGGTGGCCCGGTCCTGCTCACGCCGGCTCCACGCCGGGCAGGGCCATGGCCGCCTCCAACTGCTCGATGTAGTGGGCGGGCGAGTGGTGCATCACCCGGGCGCTGACCATGGTGGCGCCGGCGCGGCCGATGGCTTCAAGCGCCGCGGCCGCCTCGTGCGGGTGGTCGACGGGGTCGAGGGGCGGGACGGGTTGCAGCACGACGTCGAACGGCTCGGCACGGGCCTCGCCGGCGTGGGCGTCGAGCAGGGCCCGTACCTCGTCGAGGGACAGGCCGAAGGGCGCCCAGCCGTCGCCCAGGGCGAGGGCCCGGCGCAGCGATCGACCGGTGCGGCCGCCCACCCACACAGGCACGGCCTCCCGGACCCCGTGGGGGTCGACCACCAGGCCCCCGAAGCGATGGTGGGGCCCGTCGTACTCGGGCTCGGGCCGGCCCCAGGACGCCCGAAGGGCGCGCAGGGCATCGTCGGCGCGCTCGCCCCGGTCGGCGAAGGGCGCGCCGAGCAGGTCGAACTCCTCCTCGAGCGACCCCACGCCCACCCCGAGCAGCAGGCGACCGCCGGACACGACGTCGAGGGTGCCGTAGCGCTTGGCCAGCGCGAGGGGATGGTGGTAGCCGAGCACGACCACGAAGGTCGCGAGGCGGATGCGCTCGGTCACCGCGGCCAGATAGCCGAAGGTGGCCAGCGGGTCGAAGTAGCGGGCGCCCCGGGTGGCGGCGACCTCGGTGGGCACGGCGACGTGCTCGCTGCACGTCAGGTGGTGGTAGCCGAGGCGGTCGGCCGCCCGGGCGATCTCGACCACCTCGGCCCAGCCCGCCTCACGCTCCCACCGGGCGTGACCCTTGGGCAGCAGGGTCAGCACCGGGGTCACGATTCCGAGCCGCACCCCACCATCGTGGCCGCTGGGACGGTGGGGCGCGCTCGTAGCCTGGGACCATGAGCGACGCGATCCTGCAGACGGTCCCGTTGGGCATGCACTGGCCCACCCTCGACCCGTTCCTCTTCTGCGCCCACCACCACGACGCCTACCCCGAGGGCGACGACGAGCTCGGCCCGCGGGCGTCGCTCGCCGGCCGCGAGATCGGCGCCGATTTCGCCGGCGTCGACGGCTGGAACATGTACCACGGTGACCACGTCCCCGGGTTCCCCCAGCACCCCCACCGAGGCTTCGAGACGGTCACCTTCGTGCGCGAGGGCTTCATCGACCACTCGGACTCGCTCGGGGCCACCGCCCGCTTCGGCGCCGGCGACACCCAGTGGATCACCGCCGGCGCCGGCATCGTCCACTGCGAGATGTTCCCCCTCCTCGAACGGGACCGGCCCAACCCCCTCGAGCTCTTCCAGATCTGGCTCAACCTCCCGGCGGCCGACAAGATGGCCGAGCCCTGCTTCTCGATGATGTGGGACGGCGACGTCCCCCACCTCGAACACACCGACGACGCCGGCCGCACCTCGCGCATCACGGTCATCGCCGGCGAGATCGACGGCCACCGGGCGCCGGCGCCGCCGCCGCACTCCTGGGCGTCGCACCCCGAGGCCGACGTCGGCATCTGGCACGCGGCCCTCGACGAAGGCGCGTCGTGGACGCTGCCCACCGCCGGCCCCGAGACCGCCCGCGTCCTCTACTTCTACGAGGGCGACCGCCTCGAGGTCGACGGCGTCCACCTCGACGGCTCGACCGGCGCGGTGCTCGACGCCGACCACGCCGTCACGCTGGTGGCCGGCGCCGGCGGCACCCAGGTGATGATCCTCCAGGGGCGCCCCATCGCCGAGCCGGTCGCGCAGTACGGGCCGTTCGTGATGAACGACGAGGCGGGCATCCGCCAGGCCATGGTCGACTACCAGCAGACCGCCTTCGGCGGCTGGCCCTGGCCCAACGACGGGCCCGTCCACCACCGCGAGCAGGGCCGCTTCGCCAAGCACCCCGACGGCCGGGTCGAGCTCATCACCGACGCCCCCACCCGCTGACCCCTGCCCTCGTTCCGTGACACCGTCGGGTACGCCGCCGTAAGCAGGCCGGAGATCCGAACGAGGGGTCAGGAAGAGGGTGAGGCGGCGCCGACGTCGCGGCGCATGCACACGCGGGGCCAGGCGTCGATGCCCTTCTCGGCCTCGTAGATGCGGATGGCGGCGAGGCCGGGCGTGATCTCGTCGTCGAGAAGGACCCGGAAGCCGAGGCGCTCGTAGTACGGCCGGTTCCAGGCGACCTCCGAGAAGGTCGTGAGGGTCAGCGCCGGCAGGCCGCGCGCCGCGGCCCAGCCCTCGGCGGTGTCGATGAGGCGGGCGCCGACGCCCTGGCGGCCGTGTTCCGGGTGGACCGACACCTGCTCGACGTGGGCGCAGCCGTCGACCTCCTCGACCAGCAGGTACGCCACCGGGTCGCCGCCCACCGGCGTCGCCACCCAGAACGATCCCCGGTCGAGGAAGCCCTGGAGCTCGAAGCGGGAGAAGGGGTCGTGCTGCGCCACGAGGTCCATGCCCACCTCGGCGAAGAGGGTCCCGGCGGCGACCTCGACCCGCTGCACCGCGGCCAGCTCGGCGGGCCGCGGCGGCCGGATGACGAGCTGAGCGCTCACGCGTCGGCGACGAGGTCGCGCAGCTCGCGCTTGAGGATCTTGCCGCTGGCGTTGCGGGGCAGGGGCTCGGACCACAGCACCATGCGGGTGGGCACCTTGAACGCGGCCAGGTGCTCGGCGACGTGGGCCTGCAGCTCCTCGACCGTCGCGGTCGCGCCGGCACGCAGCATCACCGCGGCGGCGACCTCCTCGCCCAGACGCTCGTGGGGGATGCCGAACACCGCAGCCTCGTGCACCGCGGGGTGCTCGTAGAGGACGGCCTCGACCTCGGCGCAGTAGACGTTCTCGCCGGCGCGCAGGACCATGTCCTTGGCCCGGTCCTCGACGTAGACGAAGCCCTCCTCGTCGATGCGGCCGATGTCGCCGCTGCGCAGCCAGCCGTCGACGAGCACCTCGGCGGTCGCCTCGGGCTTGTTCCAGTAGCCCCTGATGAGGTTGGGGCCGCGGAACCAGATCTCGCCGCGCTCACCGACGGGGACCGACCGTCCCTCGGGGTCGCGCACGTCCACCTGGAGGATGGGCGTGGCCCGCCCGGTGCTGGTGGGGTGGGTGAGGTAGTCGGCGCCGCCGTTCTGCGGCCCGTAAGCGTTGGTCTCGGTCATGCCGTAGCCGATGCCGGGGCTGGCCGACGGGAAGCCCTTGGCCACCCGCTTCACCAGCTCGGGCGGCGCCGGCGCACCGCCGCCGCCGACGCCCCGCAGGCTCGACGTGTCGAACTCGGCGAAGCGGGGCGAGGCCAGCAGGTCCCAGCTCTGGGTGGGCACCCCGACGAAGTTGGTGACCTGCTCGCGCTCGACGAGCTCGAGGGCCCGCTCCGGGTCCCACTTGTGCATCATCACCAGCTTCAGGCCGCCCAGCAGGCAGCTGAGCATCACGGGGACGCAGCCGGTCACGTGGAACAGGGGCACCACCAGGATGAAGGCCGGCGGCAGCGAGGGCGGGGCGTCGGGGTCCTTCGGCGCGTCGTCGGCTCGGAGACGGTCGACCGCGGAACGACAGGCGTAGCCGAACAGTGCCTGCACGATGGCCCGGTTGGCCGACACCGCGCCCTTCGGGTGTCCGGTCGTGCCGGAGGTGTAGAGGATGGTGGCGTCGTCCTCGCCGTCCACCTCGACGTCAGGCAGGGGCGCGCCCCGCACCACCACGTCGTCCCACGCCTCGATGCCGACGGTCCCGTCCGGGCAGCGGACCCCGATGACGGCGATTCCCTGCCGTTCGCAGGAGGCACGAGCGCGCTCGACCCGCTCGACGTCGGCGATCAGCACCTTCGGGGTGCAGTCCCCGAGCGCGTAGTCGACCTCTTCCTCGGTCCACCACGCGTTGAACGACACGGAGACCGCCCCGATCGAGGTGACGGCCGCGAACGACACCACCCACTCGGGGTAGTTGCGCATGGCCACCGCCACCCGGTCGCCCGTGGTCACGCCGTAGCGCTCGATCAGGGCGGTGGCCAGCCCCGCGACCTCGTCGTGGAAGTGGGCGAAGCTCCACCGCTCGTCCTCGTACACGAGGAAGGTGGCGTCGCCCCTGGCGGCGGTGCTCAGCACGAGGGCCCGCAGGGTGCGCGGCGCGTGCTTGAAGGCCGTGACCTGCTGGCCGCCGACGTCGAGCGGCTCCGTCTCGAACGGGCCCCCGGGGGCGGTCACGGCGGCGACGGCAGCGGCGTAGTCCATCGGGCGGCGACCCTACCCCTCGTTCCGGGACCACCACCGTGTGCCCCACGACATCAGCGTGGTCCCAGAACGCACCAACCCACCCGCCCCCCCGGGATTCCGGGACCACCGTGATGTGCGCCACGACACCAGCGTGGTCCCAGAAGGGAGTGGGTGGGACGGTCAGGGGGACACGCGGAGGACGGCGGCGCCGGTGACGCGGTCGTGGGCCAGGTCGGCGAGGGCCTCGTCGGCGCGGTCGAGGGGGTAGGCCTCGGTGTGCACGGTGATGCCGATGCGCTCGGCGACGGCCAGGAACTCCTCACCGTCGGCTCGGGTGTTGGCGGTCACCGAGCGGACCTGGCGCTCCTGGAACAGGTGGCGCTGGTAGTCGAGGGCGGGCACGTCGCTCAGGTGGATGCCGGCGATGGCGCAGGTGCCGCCCCGGTCGAGGGCCTCGAGGGCGACGGGCACGATGTCGCCGACCGGGGCGAAGACGATGGCGGCGTCGAGCGGTTCGGGAGGCGCGTCGTAGGTGTCGCCCGCCGAGGCGGCGCCGAGCTCGAGGGCCAGATGGCGAGCGTCGGACGACCGGGTGAGGACGTGGACCGTGGCGCCCTGCGCCAGCGCCACCTGGGCGGCCAGGTGGGCCGACCCCCCGAACCCATAGATGCCGAGGCGTCCGCCGTCGGGCAGGGCAGCGCGCTTCAGGGCCCGGTAGCCGATGATCCCGGCGCACAGCAGCGGCGCCACCTCTTCGTCCCCGAAGCGCTCGGGCAGCCGGTAGGCGTAGCGCTCGTCGACGACGGCGTGCTCGGCGTAGCCGCCGTCGGCGTCCCACCCGGTGAAGCGCGGCGTCAAGCAGAGGTTCTCGTCGCCGCGAACGCAGAACCGACACGTGCCGCAGGTGTGGCGCAGCCACGCGATCCCGATGCGCTCGCCGACCGCGAAGCGGGTCGCCCCCGGGCCCAGGGCGTCGACCACCCCCACCACCTCGTGGCCGGGCACGACCGCCGGCGCGTGCGGCGTCAGGTCGCCCTCGGCCAGGTGCAGGTCGGTGCGACAGACCCCGCAGACCGAGACCGCGACGCGCACCTCACCGGGACCCGGGGTGGGCGCCTCCCGCTCCACCAGGCGCAGCGGGTGGCCGTCGACCGGCCCCGGGGTCTCGACCACCCAGGCGCGCACGGCTCGTCCCTCCGACCGGTCCGGCGGGCCCGCCGGTCACCCGAAGGTGACCGGGACCTCGTACACGTTGACCTGGGACCCGTCCTCGGCGCTCTCCTCGAACGCCGTGACGGTGCCGGCGCCCGTCGGCGATCCGTCGAGGGCGACCGACTCCGAGAAGGTGCCCCAGGTGCCGGTCCCCGCGGTGGCGGTGGTGAAGCCGTCGGCGAGGACGGTGCCGTCGGCGGCGGTCACCGTGTAGCGGACGTTGGCCTCGAACGTGTTGGACAGGCCGCCGAGGTCGATCGGTGAGGTCACGGACTCGCCGGGCACGGGCGATTCCACGAGGATGAGTGGCGTCACGTTCTCGAAGTCGGCCCGCGTGAGGTCTTCGGAGGCGATGCCCTCGCCGCCGATGCCGTCCACCGCCTCGCCGTCGAGGTGGATGTCGACCTCGTCGACCGTGTCGAACTGCGTGAGGGTGAACACCACCTGCGCCACCCGCAGCTGCATCGACAGGCTCCCGCCGCCTGATGCAAAGGCTCCTGAGAGGTCGACGGTGGCGGTTCCGTCGACGATGTCGACCCCGAGAAGCTCGCTGCCTTCAGGGATGGCGGTGTCCATGCCGACGCCCTCTTCGACGTTGTCAGGTCCGGCCAACAGCGCCTCGAGGGCACCACCCGCCACCGCGGGGGTGGCCACGGCGCGCCCAGCCGTCGCCACGCCCTCGTTCCGGGTGAAGTAGACGAGCACGTCGGCCTCGCCGCCGCCGGCGGTCGTGGTGGTGCCCGACGGCGCGGTGGTGGTCGGCGCCGACGTCGGTGGGCTGGACGTGGTCGAGGCGGCGTCGTCCCCGCCGTCGCTGCCGCAGGCGGCCAGCGCCCCGACCAGCAGCAAGGCCGTGACCAGCGCCCAGGGTCCGCGGTGTCGTCGCATGTGCTCCTCCTCGCGGGTCCGGCGACCCATCCCGATGGTACGGGTGGCGGTCCCCCGCCGACAGGGCCGAAGGGCCGCGGCCGCGTCGGGTGACCGAAACCTGGACGATGATGGTGGCGCCCGCACGGGGCACGGAGGGGGACGACATGGCCGAGCACGACGACGCATCCACGGGGACGGGCGCCACCCGGACGGCCGCGGCCGCGGCGACCACCGGTGCCGCCGACCCGGCGGCGGTCGGCCTGTTCGCGTTCCGCGTGTGGGGCTACAAGCAGGGTGAGCAAGTCTCGGTGCTGATCCACCTCGGCGACCGCCTCGGCCTCTACCGGGCCATGGCCGGCGCCGGCCCGCTGACCGCCGCCGCCCTCGCCGAGCGCTCCAGCCTGCACGAGCGCTGGCTGCTCGAGTGGCTGCGGGGGAACGCCGCCGCCGAGCTGTTGGCCTCCGAGGACGGCGAGACCTTCGAGCTCACGCCCGAGGGGGTGGAGGTGCTCGTAGCCGAGGACACCAGCCTCGCCTTCGCGGCCGGCGCGTTCACCGCGCCCGTCGACGCCGCCGTGGTCGACGGCATCGCCGAGGCCTTCCGCACCGGCATCGGCCTCTCGTACGACCAGCTCGGCCCTGCCGGCGCCCACCAGACCGAACGGTCGCTCGGCCCGTGGGCCCGCATCGCGCTGGTGCCCCGCATCGTGCCCGCCCTCGACGGCGTGGCGGACCGGCTGGCGGCGGGCATCGACGTCGCCGACGTCGGGTGCGGGGCCGGCGTGGCCCTGACCGCCCTGGCCGAGGCCTACCCGAACTCCCGGTTCCACGGCTTCGAGCTCTCCCACCACGCCTTGGAGCGGGCCGCGGCCCGGGTCTCGGCCCTCGGCCTCGAGAACGTCGAGCTGCACCAGCAGCGCGCCGAGGAGCTCCCCGACGACGGGCGCTTCGGCCTCGTGCTCACCTTCGACTGCCTGCACGACATGACCCGGCCCGCCGACGCCATCGCCGCCATCCGCCGCACCGTCGCCGACGACGGCGTGTGGCTCATCAAGGACATCCGCTGCACCGGCTCGTGGTCGGCCGATCGTGGCAACCCGATGCTGGCCATGATGTACGGCTTCTCCATCACGTCGTGCATGTCCTCGGCGTTGTCCGAGCCCGACGGCGCCGGCCTGGGGACGGTCGGCTTCAGCACCGGCGTGGCCGAGGCCATGGTCCGCGAGGCCGGCTTCACCCACTTCACCGTCCACGACTTCGACGACCCCGCCAACCTCTACTACGAGGTCCGGCCCTGACCGGACGGGCCACCACCGCGGTCCGGCCAACCTGATCTGTAAGGGAAGCTTTACAGGCCGAGACCAGTCCGGTTACGCTGCCCGCCAGCCGCTCTCTGGAGGACCCATGCGCCGCACCCGTTCCCCCCGCTTCGCCTTCGCCACCCTGGCCCTCGCCTCGGCCCTGGTGCTCGCGGGCGCGGCCTGCACCGACGACGGCGGCGGCGTGCGCGACGGCGGCTCGGCCAGCGGGAGCGGCTCGGGCTCGTCGGCCGGCGGCTCGACCACCGACGCCACCTGCGACCCCGTCGGCGAGGACCTCGACGTCGACACCACTGTCGAGGTGGCCCTCGACGAGTTCTCGATCACGGCCGACCCCGACGAGGTGGCCGCCGGCAACGTCGAATTCGAGGCCACCAACGACGGCACCGAGCCTCACGAGATGCTCGTGGTCAAGGGCACCCCGGACAGCCTCGAGATCGTCGACGGCCGGGTGGATGAGGAGGCCCTGGGCGACGACGCCTTCCTGGGTGAGATCCCGCCCTTCCCCGCCGAGTCGTCCTGCGCCGGCACCTTCGCCCTCGACGCCGGCGACTACACCCTGCTGTGCAACATCCTCGAGACCGAGGACGACGGCACGGTGGTCAGCCACGTCGAGGAGGGCATGATCACCGGCTTCACCGTCACCTCGTAGGCGAAGTCCCCGACCTCGGACGGGCCTCGCGCGGGTACCGTCGGCGCCCATGAGCAGCGAGCGGCCGGCCTCCCGGGCCCGGCGCATGGCGGACGCCGTCCTGTCGGTGGACGAGACCCTCGAGGCCCTCAACGCGACCGTCGAGCACATGCACGTCACCCTCGGCAGCCTCGACGGCACCATCGCGAAGCTCGACGCCGCCATCGACCGCTTCAGCCAGGTGGTGGGGGGCGTGGACGACCTGCGCGGCGGCGTGGCCGACACCCTCGTCGACGTCGCCGAGCTGACCCAGCAGGTCGGCCGCGTCGTGGAGGCCATAGAGGTCACCGCCGGCCCGGCACTGTGGGCCAACGACACCCTGCGGCGCTTCGGCCTGCGGGGCGGGCGCGAGGGCCACGACGCCGCGACCCACGAACCTGCCGCCCACGACGCCGCCGCTGCCCACGACAGCGCCGACGATGGCGACGATGGCGACGACTGATCCTGCGCTCGCGGTCGAGCGCGAGCTCACCGCCCCCGTCGACCTCTGCGACGCCCGGGGCCACCTCGCCGCGGCCGCGGCCGGCTGGTCGCGGCACCCGCTCCACCGGGCCAACCTGCGGGGGCCCTGCGGCCGGCGCAAGCGCTGGGAGTACTGGTGCGTGACCACGCCTGATCTGTACGTCTCGCTCACCTACGCGGACGTGGACTACATCGGCATCGCCGGCCTCTGGATCTGCCGGCCCGCCGACGGCCTGGTCGTCGACGCGGCCCGCATCGTGCCGCTGGGCCGGGGCTTCTCCCTCCCCGACGAGCCGTGCACGGGCACCATGGCCATCGAGGGTGGCGGTCTCCGCGTCTCCATCGAGGAGCGCGACGACCACACCCACCTGACGGCGTCGGCGGTCGACGAGGTCGTGGGCACCGTGGCGGTCGACCTCACCGTCGAGCGCCCCGCCGGCCACGAGACCCTCAACGTCGTCATCCCGTGGTCCGAGAAGCGCTTCCAGTACACCAGCAAGCAGAACACCCGGCCGGCTCACGGCGAGGTCCGCCTCGGCGACGACGTGCTCGCCATCGGCGGTCCCCCCGGATCACCGGACGAAGCCTTCGGCACCCTCGACCTGGGCCGCGGGATCTGGCCCTACTCCATCCGCTGGAACTGGGGCACGGCTTCGGGGCGCGCCGCCGACGGCCGAACCGTCGGCCTCCAGTTCGGCGGCAAGTGGACCGAGGGCACCGGCCACACGGAGAACGGCGTCTGCGTCGACGGCCACCTCACCAAGATCCACGACGAGCTCGAGTGGACCTACGACTGGGACCGCCCGCTCGAGCCGTGGCGGGTGCACGACAGCGCCGGCGGCCTCGTCGACGCCACCCTCACCCCGGTCCACGACAAGCACTCGCGCACCAGCCTCGGGGTGCTCTCGATGGAGGTCCACCAGGTCTTCGGCACGTGGTCGGGGACGCTGCGCACCGAGGATGGCGAGGACGTCGCCTTCGACGGCATCGTGGGCTGGGCCGAGGAGGCCCGCAACCGGTGGTGAGCGACGAGCGACCGGGCGTCGAGCGGGGCGCTGACGGCAAGCGCCGCTGCTGGTGGTGCTCGGGCACCGACGACTACATCGCCTACCACGACGACGAGTGGGGCCGGCCCGTGGTCGACGACGTGCGCCTCTACGAGAAGCTCTGCCTCGAGGGCTTCCAGTCGGGCCTCTCGTGGCTCACGATCCTGCGCAAACGCGAGGGCTTCCGCCGGGCCTTCGCCGGGTTCGACCCCGAGGCCGTGGCCCGCTTCGGTGACGCCGACGTCGAGCGCCTGCTCGGGGACGCCGGCATCGTGCGCCACCGGGGGAAGATCGAGGCCGCCATCGATAACGCCGGTGCCGTGCTCGGCGTCCAGGAGCGCTTCGGCTCGCTGGCGACGCTGGTCTGGTCCTTCGAGCCGCCCCGCAGGGGCCGGCCCGTCCCCGCCGGCCAGGGCGACATCCCCGCGGTCACACCGGAGTCCTCCGCACTGTCGAAGGAGCTGAAGCGCCAGGGCTTCCGCTTCGTCGGTCCCACCACCGCCTACGCGGCGATGCAGTCCCTCGGACTCGTCAACGACCACCTCCATGGCTGCCACGTCCGCATCGCCTGCGACCGGGATCGCCGCGACGTCATCGTCCCACCGCTTCCCTGAGCCCCCCTTGCGTCAGCGATGCCCGCCTGGGGGGGGTCGGTCGGGGAACGCGTGGCGACGAGTCACCCGCAGCACGGTGATCCCGCTCGACGACGACGGCTGGATCCAAGGCAACCCTCCAGATCGCGACCCTCGACGCCGGCGCCGCGCGCAGCGACGTCGGCGCCTGCATCATTCGTGGTCGAGGGCGTCCGCGACGATCTGGCGTTCCTGGGAGGTGACGTGGGTCCGTGCCGTGGCGAGGAGGAGTCGCTCGATGGTGCGGTCGGGGTCGTCGAGGACGTAGGGCGGGTCGGAATCGGCGCTCAGCACGTTGCCGGCGAAGGCGAGCAGTGTGCCATCGGGGGTGACGATGGTGAATCCGTGGTAGCCGAGACCGCCGGCCGGAGCGGATTCGCTGACCCTCGTCAATGCGGCGAGCGCGACGGCGAGCTCGTTCGCCTGCTCGGTCGTGAGCGTCCACGCCGGATCGGGGACGCCCGAGTAGAGCCCGAGCACGACCTGCACCCGGGTCCCGGCTTCGACATCGACCACCCTGAACCGTCCATCCGTTGCCCGCGCGAGGTTCAGCACGGCTCCCTCCTTCCAACTGACCCCGTCGGCGGTCGCCGTGCCCTCCACCGCGGCGAGATCGAGCCCGACCAGCTCGACTGATGGTGCGCCACATTGCGGCGGGTAGCTCTCCAAGATCGCCGCGCAGAGGCGGACCCCACCCCGGTCGACGCGGAGCAGGCCCTGCACCGCGACCGGCGTGTCGGACGATCGTGCGAGGAGTTGCTCCACGGTGATGGGACCTCCTCCGTCGGATGCCGTCGGTCGATCGCTGTCGGAACCACACGCGGTCAGCGCGGCAAACGTCCAGACCATGGCAACGAGCCCGAACAACGAGATTCGACGTCTCACACCGGTTCGACGGCGGCCGCCGCACCCTGTTCCCCGCGCACCGGCGTCGCCGCGGCTCGCGCGCTCACGGGAGGTGTCGACCGAGGAAGCCGACGGTACGTTCCCAAGCAAGGCGTGCCGCTTGCGGATCGAAGGCGTCCGATCGATCCCACTCGAAGAACCAGTGGCCAGTGCTCGGGTAGCGGTGGAACTCGACGTCGAGGCCGGCAGATCGCAGCTGACGTTCCTGCCGGACGATCGAGTTGTCACTGACGAACGGATCGGTCTCGGCAAGATGGAACTGGAAGGCCGACCCGCTGGTCGAGAAGTCACCTGCTCTTGTCGCGTAGAACACCGTGGTGGCCAAGAGCGGTGGGATCTCAGGTCGCGACTGCTTGGCCAACCACAGGGCCCAGTGGCCGCCCATCGAGAACCCGATCTGGCCGACTGCCATCGCCCCGTGTGTGGCGCGCGCCTGATCCACGGCCCGAACGATCTGCCGCCACATCGGTGTCGACCGTTTCCGTGCCCGCAAGGCGGCGGCCTCCTCGGGCGTGGCCGCCAGCTTCCCGGCGTAGAGATCCGGGGCAACGGCTACATAGCCGAGTTCGGCGAGGTCATCGCAGACACCGGTCACGACGTCGGTCAGGCCCCACCAGGCATGCAACACCGCGATCGTGGCCCGAGCCGGCCCGGTCGGCGCGGCGGTGTAGGCGGCCAACGATCGTGTCGAGGTGAACCTGCGCTGGTGTGCATCTGCACCTGGCTCCATCCGTACCTGCCCTCTCACCCCTGCCGCTCGAGCGCCGCTGATCACGATCGACCACCCGAAATCCATGAGCCATGCCCAGTCTCTCGCTCGACCCGGTGTGGAACGCGGGCACGCAACCCATTTCGCGACAGTCTCCAGACCGGTGGCCCTGACGTCAGAACAGAAGCGATCGTCAAGGTTCCACGGAGTGGGCCTGGAGGGCGGCGAGGTCGCACCACTCGAGGGTGCCGACGTGGGTGGCTTCGAGGACGACCGGCGGCGCCACCCCGGCCTCGTAGGCCTCCTGCCAGCGCGGCGCGCAGAGGCACCACTGGTCCCCCGGCTGCAGCCCGGGGAACTCCAGCTCGGGATGAGGCGTCGAGAGGTCGTTGCCGTTGGCCCGGGAGAACTCGAGGAACTCGGCCGTCACCCGGGCGCACACGGTGTGGACCCCGAGGTCCCCGGGGCCGGTGTCGCAGCAGCCGTTGCGGTAGTAGCCGGTGCGGGGCGACTCGCTGCACGAGGCCAGCTCGCCGCCGAGGACGTTGCGGGCCATCAGGAAGCCGGCGCCGGCGCGGTGCCCATGCCGAGGAGGGCGGTGACGTCGATGCCGCCCGAGGTGCCACCGGCGGAGCTCACCAGCTCGGCGAAGGCGGCGGCGCCGGCGTCGATCTGCGCGGCGTCGAGGATCTGGAACAGGGGCTGGACGGGCGGCGACCACGCCGGCAGGTCCCGGAAGAAGCCCTGTGGGTCGTCCCACGTCCAGGCGTGGGTGAGGTGGTGGACGACGACCTCGACGAGGCCGGCTCCCTCGAGGGCGGCTTGGAGGCCATCGGCGTCGCCGATGCGGGCCCAGACCGGCTCGGGAGCGGGGATGTCGAGCTCGGGCAGGGCCCGGCGCAGCGCCTCCCGGACGAGGTCGACGAGACGGAAGCCCGCCAGGTCCCACGTCGCCACCGCCACCCGGCCGCCGGGGCGGGTGACGCGGGCCAGTTCGCGGAGGCCGGCGTCGATGTCGGGGAAGAAGATGACGCCGAACATGGAGACGCTGAGGTCGAAGATGCCGTCGGGGAGGTCGAGGGCCTGGCCGTCCATGACCTCGGCCTCGCAGTCGTGGTACCCGCCGGCCTCGAACCGGGCCCGGAGCAGCTCGACCATGCCCGGCGCGAAGTCGGTGGCGGTGACCTCCGCCCCGAGGCGCGCGGCCCGGAGGGTGAACGCGCCCGAGCCGGCGGCCACGTCGAGGACCTGCTCCTTGGCGTCGATGCCCACGAGGTCGAGCAGGTCGTCGGCGTACGCGCCGGTGTAGCCGGCGAAGGACTGGTCGTACTCGGCGGCGACCGAGCTCCAGGTGTCGGGCAGCTGGTCGTGGGTGCGGTCGGTCACGGCGTCATGCTCGCGCGCCGGAAGGACCGGTAGGTCACGATCTGCTGCGCGGCCACCGCCAGTCCGACCACGGTGACGATCACGGCGGCGTCCACCCGTGGCCCGACGATGGCGCAGATCAGGGCCACCACGACGACGACCGCGGATCGCTCACGCGAGATGCGGCGCACGCACTGCCACTGAAGGGTGGCGAGGCCGCCCACGAAGAAGGCGACCGAGCCGGCGAGGGCGACGAGGTCGGCCGTGCCGAGCACCTCGGTCGGGTGGGCCACGGCGTGCTTCGCCACCACGGCGTAGAGCACGAGGCCGAAGACGACCGGGAAGTGGCCGAAGGTGAACAGGTCGCGGGCCACTCGCCCGCGGTCTCGTGGCGCCGCAGCCGCGAGGCAGCCCTCGACCACGCCGGGGATGTAGGCGAAGTAGGCCCACCAGAACACGCAGGCCAGGCCGACCGCAGCCACGAGCCCGGCACCGATGGTGGTGGTGAGGTCGACGTCTGCCGCCGCAGCCCCGACGGCCACGAGCACCTCGCCCAGCGAGATGATCACGAAGAGCGCGTGGCGCTCGGCGAAGTGGGTGGGCTCGATGCTCCACTCCCGCCCGCCGGCCTCGTCCTGGCGCCCGGCGGCGAGGGCACTGCCGACGTTGAAGAGCGCGACCAGGGCCCACACGGCGACGCGGGCGTCGCCGTCGAGGAAGGAGCCGGCGAACAGGGCGAGCGGGGCGAGCGCGGCGAGGGGGAGGTACTGGAGCCAGGCCGACCGGGCGGCGGGATCGGCCCACGTGTTGCGGCCCTGGATGGCCAGGCACCACAGGTTCACCACCAGGTAGGCCGCCGCGAACTTGGTGCCGGTGGCCCCGTAGGCCTCGGGGAGGGCCACCGCCATCAGCAGCGTCGGCGGGACGGCCAGCAGGACGAGGTACTGCGACAGCGATCCCTCGCCGAGGTCGACCGCGGAGCCCAACCACGTGAACTGCGACCACAGCCACCACACCAGCCAGGCGAGGAGCAGACCCCGGCCGAACCCCGCCCAGTGCAGGTCCCCCGCCAGCACCCCTGCCACCTGGGTGACGGCGAAGACGAAGACGAGGTCGAGGAAGAGCTCGAGGTTGGTGGCGTGGCGGCCTTCGGCCTCCCGCTGCTCGATCGCCTCGACGGCGTCGTCGACCGCCTCTTCCAGCGTCTCGTCGACGGCGGCCCCCCGGCCGTCCTCGACGGCGTCGTCGGGTCCCTCGTCGATCTCCGGCTCCGCGCCGGCGTCCTCGCTCCCACCCATGGCGGCGACCCTAGGGCGACGTCGCCCGCAGTGCCGGGGCCAGGTCGCCCTGATCCACCACGGTGACGTCGTCGAGGCCGAGCCAGCCCGCCAGGGTGCGGAGCTCGACCGCGAGGCGTTCGGCCACCTCGAGGTGGTCCACTCCTTCCTCGGCGTGGGCGGCCCGGACGAGCAGGCACGAATCGCTCCGGTCGGCCTTGAGGTCGACCCGGGCCACGTAGCGGTCGCCGAGCAGGAAGGGCAGCACGTAGTAGCCGAAGGTGCGCTTGGGCTTCGGGACGTAGATCTCGATGCGGTAGCGGAAGCCGAAGACCCGCTCGACGCGGTCGCGCTCCCACATCACCGAGTCGAAGGGCGACACGAGGGCGCTGGCGTCGACGCGCCGGGGAAGGGTCGCGTCGGGGTGTAGGTAGGCCGGGTCCTTCCACCCCTGGACCGCGATCTCCTGGAGCAGGCCGGCGCCGGCCATCTCGTGGAGCAGCGGGCGCACCTCGGTGATGGGCAGGCGGAAGTAGTCGGCCAGGTCACGGGCGGTGCCGATGCCGTGACCCCGGGCCGACTGCTCCAACAAGGCGACGAGGGCGTCGCGCTCGTCGGGCGTGGGCGCGTCGGCCACCGCCGGGGGCAGCACGAGGCGGGGATCGCAGTAGACCCGCTCGAAGCTGTCGCGTCGCAGCGCGCCCACCCGCCCGGTGTAGAAGAGGTGCTCGAGGGCCCGCTTGGTGTCCCCCCAGCCCCACCACGGCCCTTTCTTGCGCTCGGCCTCGTCCAGCTCGCCGGCGCTGATGGGGCCCCGCGCCAGGACGTCCCGGAGGACCGTCTCGATGAGCGGGCCGTTCTCCCGACCGAACTCGCGCATCCCCGACCACTGGTGCTCGCGGGCCATGCGCCACCGCAGCAGCGGCTGGAGCTCCGACCGGATCAACGAGGCCTCATGGCCCCAGTACTCGAAGGCCTCGTGCTGGCGGTAGGCGAAGCGGTCGAGCAGCGCGCGGTCGTAGGGACCGAGGCGGGAGAACAACGGCAGGTAGTGGCTGCGCACCAGGACGTTGACCGAGTCGATCTGGAGGAGTCCCAGGCGCTCGAACACCCGCCGGACATGGCGGCGGTCCACCCGGCCAGCGGGACGCGGCGTGGTGAACCCCTGGGCGGCGAGGTGGATGCGGCGGGCCTGGTCGGCGCGCAGGGTGTCCGGTCGCGGCATGGCGCCCCGACCGTACGCGTCCAGACGATCGGGGGCGGGCGAGCGGTAGCGTTTCCCCGTGGACACGAAGGTGATCTCGGGTGGCCTGGTCTTCGACGGCAGCGGCGCCGACGGCCGGCGCGCCGACGTGCTCATCGAGGACGGCGTCGTGCGCTCGATCGCCCCGTCGGTCGAGGTGCCGGCCGGCGCCGAGGTCATCGACGCCACCGGCTGCTGGGTCACCCCCGGCTTCCTGGACCTCCACACCCACTACGACGCCGAGGTCGAGTTCGCCCCGGACCTCACCGAGTCCGTTCGCCACGGCATCACCACCGTGCTGGTCGGCTCGTGCGGCCTGTCGTTCGCGGTGGGCCAGCCCGAGGATCTCGCCGACATGTTCTGCCGGGTCGAGGGCATCCCCCGCGCCGACGTGCTTCCCAAGCTGCGCCAGATCGTCGATTGGGACTCCCCCGCCGGCTACCTCGACCACCTCGAGGACCTGCCCCTCGGCCCCAACCTGGTCTCCCTGCTCGGACACTCCGCGATCCGCGCCCACGTCATGGGCTTCGGGCGCTCGGTCGACGACCACGTCACGCCCACCGCCGGCGAGGTGGCCACCATGCGGGCCATGGTCGACCAAGCCCTCGACGCCGGCTACCTCGGCCTCTCCATCAACACCCTCCCGTGGGACAAGTGCGACGGCGACCGCTACCGCAGCCGCCCCACCCCGTCGGTGTTCGCCAAGTGGAAGGAGTACCGGGCGCTGGTCGAGCCGGTGCGCCGCCGCGACGCCGTGTTCCAGGCCGTGCCCAACATCCAGACCCGGTGGAACCTCGCCCTCTTCATGGCCCTGGCCTCGAAGGTCCGCCACGCTCCGCTGCGCACCATGCTCATCTCGATGGTCGACGTGAAGGTCGCCCGGGGCACCCACCGGGCCGTCGGCGCCTTCCTCACCCTCGGCCGGCGCCTCCTCGGCGCCGACCTGCGCATGCAGTCGCTGCCCATGGTGTTCGACATGTGGATCGACGGCCTCGAGAACCCCGTCATCGAGGAGCTCGGCGCCGGCACCGAGGCGCTCCACCTCGACCGCGACCACCGCGGCGAGCTGATGACCGAGCCCGGGTGGCGCCGGCGCTTCCGGGCCCAGTAGTCCAACAAGGTGAAGGGGCGGGTGTACCACCGTGACCTCCACGAGGCCCGCATCGTCGGCGCGCCCGAGGAGGCGCTGGTCGGGCGCACCTTCGCCGACGTGGCCGCCGAACGCGGCGTCGACCCGCTGGACTGCTTCATGGACCTCATCGCCACCTACGGCACCGACCTGCGTTGGTACACGGTCATCGGCAACGACCGCCTCCGCGAGCTCGAGTGGATCGCCGCCCACCCGCAGGTGCTGATCGGCTTCTCCGACGCCGGCGCCCACCTGCGCAACATGGGCTTCTACAACTTCGCCCTCCAGATGCTGCGCCTGGCCCGCGATGCCGACCGCCGCGGCCGCCCCTTCCTGAGCACCGGCCAGGCGGTGCACCGGGTCACCGGCGAGATCGCCGACTACCTGGGCGTCGACGCCGGCCACCTGCGCGAGGGCAGCCGGGCCGACGTCGTGGTGGTCGACCCGGTCGGCCTCGACTCGCACCTCGACGAGTTCCACGAGGTGCCCATGCCCGGCTTCCCCGGCCTCGACCGGCTCGTGCGCCGCAACGACGACGCCGTGCGGGCCGTGCTCGTCAACGGGAAGCTGGCCTGGGACGGCCACGAGGCGGCGCCCGACCTGGGCAAGGCCGGCGGCTACGGCCGCCTCCTCCGCGGCTCGTACTGACACCGGCGGCGGCCGGCGGTGCTGACCTCCGCCGTCGCGCCACCGGGCGTGGCGACAGGCCGGCAATCCCGCCCGACGAGCCGAGCTGGAGGAAGTACCGGTCACCGGTGACTGGTATGTCTTCCACCTCCGGCCGGTCGGCTCGACTCGGCCACGGTTCGTGACCTCCGGCGGGCGCAGGCAGCCAGCAGCTGTCGGGCGGCGGAGTCGGACGGGTCCGGAGCCGTCGCAACGGAGCCGACGGCGCGCCGTCAGACCCAGAGGAGGGGCTCGCCGTCGTCGGGCGGGTCGGCGGGTGTGCCTGCCGCTGCGACCGGGGTGACGCCGGCGGTGCGGGCGCCCCATGCGGCGAGAGCGGGCAGCAGATCGGCGAGCTCGCGGCCCGACTCGGACAGCTCGTACACGTAGCGGGGCGGGCGTTGCTGGTACGCGGCGGCGGTGACGAGGCCGCGGGCCTCCATGCGGCGGAGGCGGTCGGTGAGCACGTTGGGGGCGATGCCCTCGACATCGGCGGCGAGGTCCCCGAAGCGCCGCGGGCCGTCGGCGAGGGCCGCGACCAGGAGGAGGACCCAGCGGTCCCCGGCCAGCTCGGCCGCTTCGCGCATCCCCGGGGTGACCACACCTCCAGTCTCGCGTGTCGGGAGTTGCACCCCGCTGATCCGACGGTACAGTCACTTGCAAATACGAAGTGACTAGCGACACGAGGGAGACGAGATGCTCGACGAACTGCAGGAGACGGTGGGGCGGCTGGCCGCCGAGGCAGGGCCGGCCGTGGTGAGCATCGGCCGCAACGGCCGGGGCACGGGCTTCGTGATCGGCACCGACCGCGTGCTGACCAGCGCCCACAACCTCCGCGACCGCACGGTGGCGGTGACCTTCGCCGGCGGCCGCGCCGAGCAGGGAGCGGTCCACGGCGACGACCACGACGGCGACCTGGTCGTGCTCGACGTGCCCACCGGGGACGCGCCGGCGCTGACCCTGGCCGACCTCGGGGCCGACGCGCCGCCGGCGGTCGGCACCGCCGTCGTGGCGCTCAGCCGGGGCGGCCACCGCCCCCGGGCAACGGTCGGCTTCGTGAGCGGTGCCGACCGGGCCTTCCGTGGGCCGCGCGGCCGGGTCGTGCACGGCGCGGTCGAGCACACCGCCCCCCTGGCCCGTGGCTCGTCGGGCGGACCGGTACTCGACGCCGACGGCCGGGTGGTCGGCGTCAACACCCACCGGGTGGGCGACGGCTTCTACCTGGCCCGCGTGAGCGACCCCGCCCTCCGGGCCCGGGTCGACGAACTGCTCGCCGGCCGGTCCGTGCGCCGGCGCCTGCTCGGTGTGGCCGTGGCCCCGCCCGAGGTGGCCGAGCGCCTGCGCAGGGCCGTGGGCCTCGACGACGAGCGCCCGGGGCTGCTCGTGCGGGCCGTCGACGAGGACGGCCCCGCGGGCGCCGCCGGCGTGTCCGAGGGCGACCTCCTCGTGGCCGTCCGCGACACCCCGCTCACCTCGGTCGACGACCTGGCCGCGGCCCTCGACGCGGTCGACGGCGACACCGTCGAGCTCACCGTCGTCCGCGGCGCCGACGAACGCACCGTGACCGTCTCCTTCGCGGCGCCGGACCCTGCGAGCGACGAGGACTGAGGACACCCCCACCCGCACACCCACCCCCCACCCGCACCCGCACCCGACACCCCGTTCTGGGTACAGGAATCCGTCACCACGTGTGCTTTTCTGTACCCAGAACGATGGGTGGGGTCGAGTGGGCGCGGTCAGGCGCGGGCGAGTTGCGCCGCCCCCGTGATCATCGGGAGGTCGAGGGGGCTCAGGGGGCCGGCCGGCGCGTCGCACACCGCAGGGATGGCGTTGACGCAGCGGTTGGCGGCGCTGGCGTTGCCGCCGCCGGCGGCCCCGGGCTCGCCGGGCTCGGTGCCGTGCACCGACACGGTCAGGTTCGGGTGGCCGGTGAGCTGCACCCGGTGCTCGCCGCCCGGCGACGAGGACGACGGCCAGTCCGGCGCGCAGTCGTCGTCGATGCGGGTGATGTGCTCGACGACCAGCAGCGGGTGACCGCCGACCATGCCCTTGAGCTCGAAGCGGAAGGCCCCCTGGGTGCCGGCCTCGAAGGTGCCCATGCCGTCGACCTCGATGGTGCGCTCGAGCGGCCGGCGCTCGACCGAGATCTCGATGTCGTCCAGGGTGACCTCGAGCTGGTCGGCCAAGATGCGCAACATCGGCGACCACACCATGTCGAGGGAGAAGTCGAGGAGCATCAGGGGCAGCTCGTCCATGGGGCCGCCGAAGCCGATCACCTCGCGCACGACCTCGGGCTGGTCGTAGAGGGCGTAATTGAAGAGCTCCTGCACGCGGACCTCGGTGATGCCGGCGCCGACGCCGCTGACGAGGCCGGGCAGGATGTCGAGCGCCCAGCCCGGGTCGATGCCGGAGACGAAGACCGAGCTGTCGCCTTCGGCGCACGCCGGCTCGACCACGTCGAGCAGCTCACGCGGCGCGCTGGCTGGGTGCAGCAGCGGGTAGAACGCGGTCGACACGACGTTGGCCCCGCTGCGCAGGCAGTCGAGGAGGTCGGCGTAGGCCTCCTCCGAACGGGTGTCGGCGGTCGCGGCGTAGACCACGGCGTCGACGTCGCCCGACAGGGCGGTCGAGCGGTCATCGGTGGCGGCGACCCCGAGTGGCTCCACGAAGGCCAGCTCGCCGGCGTCGCGTCCCACCTTGTCCGGATTGGCCACCACGACGCCAACCAGGTCGAGGTCCTGGTGCGCCGCCACCGCCCGGATGGCCGGCCGCCCCACGTTGCCCGACCCCCACACCACCACACGTCGTCCCATGGCCGGCGACCCTAGGCGGACGGCGACCGCTCGACCGCGCCGGACCTCCTCGTTCTGGGACCTGATTCGCCGAATCTGATCCCCCGGGATGGTCGCAGGCCGCCCCATCTGGCACCGGATTTCGGTGCCAGAGCACCGAATTCCGGTGCCGGTTCGGAAGAACCGCCTGCCGGACGGTCCGCGCTCGACGAGGAGTAGCGTCGGCGGGGATGTGGGTGCCCTGGCCGTACACGATGGTGGCCGCCGTCGCGCTGGCGACGATGGCCTGGCTGGTGCGGCCCAAGAGCCGGTTCGGCGCCGCCCTGCGGCCCTTCGCCCTCGAGGCCGCCCTGGTATGCTCGCTCTACTCCCTGTGGCGCATCGCCGGGAAGCTCTCCGTGCGCCACGCCGAGGGCGCCCAGGACCGGGCCATGTGGATCTTCGACGCCCAGGAGTGGCTGCACCTGCCCAGCGAGCTCGCGTGGCAGCAGGCCATCCTCCCCCACCCGCTCATCGTGCAGTTCGCCAACCTCTACTACGCGATCGCCCACGTGCCGGCAGTGATCATCGTCCTGCTCTGGCTGTTCATCCGCCACCGTGACGACTACCCGCCCATCCGCAACGTCCTCGCCCTGCTGACCGGCGCCTGCCTCGTGATCCAGCTCGTGGCGGTGGCGCCGCCCCGCTTCCTGCCCGATCTCGGCTTCGTCGACACCGCCCACCAGTTCGGCCAGTCCGTGTACCCCCAGGTGGGCACGGGCGTGAACAACCAGATGTCGGCCATGCCGTCGCTGCACGTCGGCTGGGCGGTGCTGGTGGCCTTCGCCGCCATCGTGGCCAGCCGCAGCCGGTGGCGCTGGCTGGTGCTGGCCCACCCCGCCCTCACGTGCTGGGCGGTCGTGGTGACGGCCAACCACTGGTGGTTGGACGGCATCGTGGCCGTCGCCCTCCTCGCCGGCGCCGTCGCCCTCGAGGCCAGCCTCCGCCGGGCCCTGGCCCGCCTACCGTGGCGGCCCGCCGGCCTGACCTTGGCCCCCGGGGGCGCCGGGGCCTCAGCGGGGCCGGTCGACCGCGCGGTCGACGGCGGCGACCAGGCGCTCGACGGCCTCGGCCAGCCCGTCCTCGTCCAAGGTGGCGAAGCACAGCCGTAGCCGACGCTCGCCGTCGCCCCATCCGGCCACGCTCGGGACCGGCGGTTCAGCCGACCGCTCGGTCGACAGCGGCGACGAGGCGCTCGACGGCCTCGGCCAGCCCGTCCTCGTCCAAGGTGGCGAAGCACAGCCGGAGCCGGCGCTCCCCGTCGCACCGATCGGTATCGGCCCCACCCGTCGCCGCCGGCGCCTCGGCGGGGTCGACCAGGAAGGCCGAGCCGGGGACGAAGGCGACGCCCGCGTCGAGCGCAGCCGGCAAAAGGGCGTCGGCGGTGAGGCCGAGCGCAGGCGCCAGTCCGGCGCACAGGAACATCCCGCCGGCGGGCGGGTCGACGGTGAAGCGGCCGCCCCCGAGACGCGCCAGTGCCGCGCCGAGCGCCCGGGCGCGCCGGCCGTAGACGGCGCGCAGGCGGTCGAGGTGGTCGTTGAGGAAGACCGCGTCGGCAAGCACGTCGGCCACGACGAGCTGGTCGAGGGTGGAGGTGTGCAGGTCGACGGCCTGCTTGGCGCGCACCACGGGTCCTCGCAGCCACTCGGGCAGCAGCGCCCAGCCCACCCGCAGTCCCGGCGCCAGGGTCTTGGAGGCCGTCCCGAGGCGGACTGCCATCGGGGTGAGGTCGGCGAGGGGCGCGAGCGGAGGCCCCGCGAAGCGCAGCGCGCCGTACGGGTCGTCCTCGATGATCACGAACCGGTGGCGCTCGGCGAGGGCGGCCAGGTGGCGGCGACGGGCGGCGGTCAGGGTGGCGCCGGTCGGGTTGGCGAACTCGGGGACCACGTACACGGCCTTGGGGCGAGCCCCCGCGGCCAGCGCTGCTTCGAGCCGGTCGGTGTCGAGCCCGCCGACGTCGCCGGCGACGGGGAGCAGACGGGCGCCGGCCGCCCGGAAGGCGCTCAGGGCGCCGAGGTACGACGGCGACTCGACCGCCACGACGTCGCCCGGGTCGAGCAGGACGCGCGCCAGGAGGTCGAGGCTCTGCTGCGACCCCGTGGTGATGACCACCTCGTCGCCGCGGTCGGGCGTCGGCGCCACCAGCGCCCGCAGCTCGGCCTCGCCGTCCGTGGGCCCGTACTGGAGCGCGGCCGGCCCCCGATCAGCGAGCACCCGCTCGACCGCCTGGCCCACCCGCTCGACGGGCAGCAACTCGGCCGCGGGGATGCCGCCGGCGAGCGACAGCATGTCGGGCCGGCGGGTCCAGTCGAGCAGGTCGCGGATGACCGACGACGTCGCCTCGCGCCCCGTCCGGCTCAGCAGTTCGGTGAGGCCGGAAGCGCCTCCTTGAGCGCCCGGCCAGGACGGGCCGACCTGCTCGCCGGGACCGATCCGTGCCGCACGTCCCAGCCCGTCGGCCGTGGTCGCTCGACCCGTCGGAACCCGCGGGCCCGGCGCGCCGGGGTGGCCGGACGCACCAGCCTCATCGGTCCGTTCGTCGTCGGCGTGGCGCCGTTCCCCCAGGAGTGCCATCCGCGCAGGGTCCCCCCGACGGCGCCGGCCGGGAAGGGCGCGTCCATCCGGGGACCGCCACCACCACCCTCGCCGGCGCCGGGTGTGGTCCACTACGACGGTGCGGCGCCGCGACCTGGCCGAGTTCCTGAAGGCGCGCCGAGCCGCGGTCTCGCCCGAGGACGCCGGCCTGACCCCGGGTGGGCGCCGGCGCACGCCCGGGCTGCGCCGGGAGGAGGTCGCGCTCCTCGCCGGCGTGTCGGTCAGCTGGTACACGTGGCTCGAGCAGGGTCGGCCCATCAACGCGTCGGCCGACGTGCTGGACGCCGTGGCCCGGGTCCTGCGCCTCGACCCCGTCGAGCGCGACCACCTCTTCGAGCTCGCCGGCCACACCACCCACGGCGTCCCCGCGACGACCGCCGACGTGACCGTGCCCGAGGACCTCGACGCGCTCCTCGACGCCCTCGAGCCCGCGCCCGCTTACGTGCTCGGCCCTCGTTGGGAGTACCTCGCCTGGAACCGGGCCCAGGCCCGGCTCTTCCCGGCCCTCGACGACCTGCCCGACGAGGAGCGCAACCTGGTGTGGGCGGTGTTCGTCCATCCCGATGGACGCGCCCTGATCATCGACTGGGAGGACGAGGCCCGGCGGGTGCTCTCGCAGTTCCGCGCCGACATCACGCCGCACCGCGACGACCCCGCCACCGCCACCCTCGTCGAACGCCTCCGCGCAACCAGCCCGGAGTTCGACGCCTGGTGGCCCAGCCACGACGTGGCCGGCCTCACCTCACGCCGGCGCCGCTTCCACGGCCCCGACGGCGCCGTCTTGACCTTCGCCTACCAGGTGCTCATCGCCGCCGGTACCCCCGACGCCCGCCTCGTCGTCCAGCTCCCCGCCGACGACGTCACCCGCACCTGGGCCGCCGGCTCCGGCGCCACCTGACCGCTCACCCCACGCCACCCCACCCGTTCTGGTACACGCTTGGCTACGCCAGCGTGGCGAGCGGTGTACCAGAACGAGGGATGTGGGGCTCAGCCGGCGGTGCGGGCCACGTCCACGAGGGTGTCGGCGCCGGCGATGGACGCGAGCTCCTCGCTGGCGGTGTCGAGGTGGTCGGCGAACTGGGCCACCTGGAGGTCCTCGAAGCACTGGCGGACCCGCGGCGTCATCAGGCCGAGCTTGTTCACGTTGGGCACGATCTTCGAGAACAGCACCTGGCGGAACATGATCATCAGCGGGTTGGTGGCGGCGAAGGCCTTGCCCTCCTCGACGTCGACGCCGAGGCGTTCCCACAGCTGCTCGAGCAGGAAGCGTCGGTACATCAGGTCGGTGGCCTCGAGCAGGAACTCCTCGCGGTCGGCCAGCTCCGCCGACGAGAGCTGCGGGACGACCTCCTTGAGGGCCAGCACGCCGAAGGCCACGTGGCGGGCCTCGTCGCGCATCACGAGGTCGGTGATCTGCTTGATGACCGGGTCGTTGAACATCACGTTGCCCATGCCGAACGCGGCGAGGGCCAGGCCCTCGACCATGATCTGCATGCCGAGGTAGGTGATGTCCCAGCGCTTCTCGGTCATGATGTCGATCAGCAGCGCCTCGAGGGGCTTCGAGATCTCGTACTCGTGGCCGGGCAGCTTGGTGTTGAGGTAGGTGGCGTAGGCCTCGACGTGGCGGGCCTCGTCGTTCACCTGGTTGGCGGCGTAGTACTTGGACTCGATGTCGGGCACCGTCTCGACCAGGCGGGCCGTGGCCACCAGCGCGCCCTGCTCGCCGTGCATGAACTGGCTGGTCATCCAGGCCTGGAGCTCCCAGCCGACGAGGACGCGCTGCTCCTCGGTCATCCCCTTGAAAGGCGAGTCGGGGGCGTCGAGGTTCAGGAAGCTGCCGACCATGGCCCGCTCCTCCTCGGTCATCGACGGGTCGGGCTCACCCCAGCACACGTCCTTCGACCAATCGACGTCGGTGGTCGCGTTCCACTGCGAGACCTTGCCCTTCTCGTAGAGGCGGGTGAGCTGCTGGTTCGACGGCTCGTAGTCCCAGGTGAACTGGGTGACGCTCTCGGCCTCGACGAGGAGGTTGTCGGTTTCGGCGGCAACGGGGTTCATGGGAGGGGCCTTTCCCGTCCGGGCCACCTTGGGCAGCTCTGGACGCAAGTCAGTCGGATGCAAAGCATCTTGACATATCTCCCTATCTTGTACAACCTACGGACATGGCAATCACCGATGTCCACACCCCGGACGCCCCGGAAGCGATGACCGCCACTCCCTCCGACGGCGCCACGCGTCCGTGGCGAGACCCTCGCCGCCCGTTCTGGCCCCTCGCCCTCGTGGTCCCGCTCCTCCCCTTCCTCGCCGGCGGCCTCGTGGCCCTGACCGGGTGGAGCGGCTTCTGGTGGATCGGCCCCGTGCTCATCTTCGGCCTGATGCCGCTGCTCGACCGGGTGCTGGGCCTCGACACCCTCAACCCACCCGAGGACGCCACCGCCGCCCTCGACGCCGACCACTACTACCGCCGCCTCACCTACGCGTACCTGCCGCTCCAGTTCGCGTCGCTGGTGTGGGCCTGCTCGATGTGGGCGTCGGGCGAGCTCTCGACCTTCGCCGCCCTCGGCCTCGCCACCACCGTGGGCTGCGTCGCCGGCATCGCCATCAACACCGCGCACGAGCTCGGCCACAAGCACCCGACCCTCGAGCGCTGGCTGGCCAAGATCGCACTCGCCCAGTCGGCCTACGGGCACTTCTACGTCGAGCACAACCGGGGCCACCACCAGCGGGTGTCCACGCCGGACGACCCCGCATCCTCCCGATTCGGCGAGAGCCTCTACGCGTTCATCCCCAGGACGGTGGTCGGCAGCGCCCGCTCGGCCGTCGAGATCGAGCGCGAGCGCCGGCACCGCACCGGTGAGCGCTTCTGGTCGCCCCGCAACGACGTGCTCAACGCGTGGGCCATGACCGTCGTCCTCTTCGGCGGCCTCGTCGCGGCGTTCGGCTGGTCGGTCGCGCCGTGGCTGGTGATGCAGGCGGTGATCGGGTTCCTGTTGCTCGAGGTCGTGAACTACATCGAGCACTACGGCCTGCAGCGCGAGCGCAAGGAGAACGGCCGCTACGAGCGCTGCCGACCCGAGCACTCCTGGAACGCCAGCAACGTGGCCTCGAACGTGCTGCTCTACCAGCTGCAGCGCCACAGCGACCACCACGCCTACCCCACCCGCCGCTTCCAGACCCTTCGCCACTTCGACGAGGTGCCGCAGCTGCCCACGGGGTACGCCGGCATGGTCGTGCTCGCCACGGTCCCGCCGCTGTGGCGCAGGGTCATGGACCCCCGCGTGCTCGCCTTCTACGACGGCGACCTCACCCGGGCCAACCTGGCTCCACGGCGCCGAGCCCGACTCCTCGCCGCCCACGGGGCCGAGGCGTAGGGTCGAACCGTGAGCGCGATCGAGGGCGGGAACGAGGCGGCCGGGCCCCGGCGCTTCGCCGACGCCTCACGACTCCTGCTGCGTACCACCGTGTTCGGCGCGATGGACGACCTCGCCGCGGACCGGCCCTGGGCGGCGATCACGATGGCCGAGATCGCCCGCGCCGCGGGGGTCAGCCGCCAGACGCTCTACAACGAGTTCGGCACCCGCGACGAGCTGGCGCAGGCCTACGTGCTGTGGGCCTCCGAGCAGTTCCTCGACGAGATCGAGCGGGTGGTGGGCGCCCGCCCCGACGACCTCGGGGGCGCGCTGCAGGACGCGTTCCGCGTGTTCCTCGAGCTCGCCGCCGAACACCCCCTCGTCCGAGCCCTCGAAGCCGCCACCGGCGCCGAAGGCCTCCATGCCCTCGTGGCCAGCTCGGCGGGCCTGCCCATCCTGCTCACCAGCACCGAGCGCCTCACCGAGTTCGTGCTCGGCAACTGGCCAGAGCTCCCGGTCACCGACACCCGCCTCGTGTGCGAGCTGCTGGTGCGCCTGGCCATCAGCCACGCCACCGTGCCGACGGTGCCGCCCGCAGTGGCCGCCGAGCAGGTCAGCACCGTGCTCGGCCCCTTCCTCGTCGAGGTCCGGGCCGCGCTCCCCCACTGAGTGCCGCCCCCTGAGCGCAGGCGCACCACCTCGCCCATTCCGGGTGGTGACCACGTGGAGTCGCTGGGTTACCCTCAGCGCGACCACCATCAGAACGACAACGGACAGGAGCCCGCTGGTGACCACGGACGCCGAAGCGATCGGGCCGATCGACTTCATCCTCATCGAACTCGACCCCGACAAGGTCCGCGGCGAGGCCGCCGCCGCGGTGCTGGACCTCGTAGAGAGCGGCACCATCCGGCTCTTCGACGTGGCCCTGCTGGCCAAGGACCTCGACGGCAACGTCGTTGCGGTCGATCTGGCCGACGTCGCGGCCGAGGCGGCGGGCGACTTCAGCGCCATCGCCGGTGCCCAGTCGGGCATCCTCGACGACGAGGACATCGTCGCCGCCGGCGAGGCCCTCGAGCCCGGCAAGCTGGGCGCCCTGCTCGTCTACGAGAACGCCTGGGCCGCCCCCTTCGTGGGTGCCGTCCGCCGGGCCGGCGGCGAGCTCATCGCCTCCGCCCGCATCAACGCCGCCGACGTGCTCGATGCGCTGGACGCGCTCGAAGCCGCCGACTGACCGACCGAACCACCCGATCGAGACCTCGCTTCACCGAGACCACAGGAGAACGACATGCCAGGACTGCTTCGAGGCGTCGCCCGCACCGCCGTCGTCGCCGGCACCGCCACCGCGGTGAGCGGCCGGGTGCAGCGCCGCCAGGCCGAGAAGTACGCCAGCCGTGACGCCCAGATCTACGCGGATCGCGAGCAGGCGTACGAGCAGCAGGTGGCGCCCCAGCAGGCCCCGCCCCCGCCGCCGGCGCCCGCCGCGGCTGCCGAGGAGACCCCCGCCGACCAGATCACCCGCTTGGGTGAGCTGAAGGCCCAGGGCCTGCTCACCGACGAGGAGTTCGCGGCCGCCAAGGCCAAGGTCCTCGGCATCTGAGCCCACGCCACGCCTGACCGGGGCGACGGTGGCCGCTACCCCGGCCGCCGTCGCCTCGTGTCGTTTTCCGAACGGCCCTCTGGCTCGCTCCGGAGACCGTCACGGCAACCCAGCCCCGGCCGAAACGGCCAGGGCGACGTCTTCCTGCACGAGATCCGCGTTGATGGCGATCGCGGCGGCCGAGCCGGCCCCTGCGGAGGTGATGACCTGGGCGCGAGGGTCGACGACGTTGCCCGCGGCCCACAGGCCGTCGAGGCTCGTGCGTCCGGTGTGGTCGACGATGGCGAAGCCGGCATCGTCGAGCTCGCAGCCGAGCCTCCCCAGGAGGTCGTCAGCGTGCGGGACGATGATCGGACGCACGAACACCGCGGCTCGGGGCACGACCTGACCATCGACGAGCTCGACTCCGGTGAGGTGGTCGTCGTCGACCACGAGCCGGGCGACCTCACCGTGCACGACCTGGATGCCGCGTGCCTCGAGCTCGGCCGCCTCCTCGGGCGAAGGCTCCTGGGTGTGCACGAAGTAGATGACGTCCTCGGACCACTGGCGGACGAGCTGCGCGTGGAGCACGGACCCCGGGTTGGAGCCGAGCACCCCGAGCGGTTGGTCCCGGACCTCCCAGCCGTGGCAGTAGGGGCAGTGCAGGAGATCCTGGCCCCATCGCTCCTGGACGCCGGGGACGTCGGGGATCTCGTCCCGGACGCCGGTCGCGACCAGAAGGCGGCGAGTCGCCAAGGCGGCACCGTCGTCGAGGCGGACGGTGAAGCCGGGTTCGGCGGTCGCCTCGATGTCGGCGACGACCCCATCGATGACCTCGACGCCGTACCCCGCGATCTCTGCCCGACCGGCCGCCAGCAGGGCGGTGGGTGGCATCCCGTCGCGGGACAGGTAGCCCTGCATGTGGGCAGCCGGGGCGTTCCGCGGCTTCCCGGCATCGATCACCGCGACCCGGCGGCGGGCTCGTCCGAGGACGAGTGCCGCAGACAGGCCGGCGGCTCCGCCACCGACGATCACGACGTCACGGGACTGCGGCTTCATGGTGGATCCTCCTCGAGAGCATGGTGCACCCCGCACCCGACCGCGACATGCGAGTCGGGATCGAAGCCGACGGAGGCTCGCTCGCGTCGAACCGATGCACGGCATCATCGCCGACCAGGCCGCGGGCTCAGCGCCAGCGGTGACCGCCGGCCTCGTGGCGTGGTCTGCTGGAGCCATGGACGCGGGCACGAAGCGGGGACGGGCCCGGGTGGGCTGCTCGGGCTGGGTCTACAAGGACTGGCGGGGGGTCATCTATCCCGAGGGCCTGGCCCAGCGCCGCTGGTTCGGGTACTACGCCCGCCAGTTCGACACGGTCGAGATCAACAACACCTTCTACCGGCTTCCCCCGGCGTCCACCGTCGAGCACTGGGCGGACCAGGCGCCGCCCGGCTTCCTGTACGCCCTGAAGGTGGGCCAGTACGGCAGCCACCGTCGCAAGCTGCGGGACGCGCCGGTGTGGCTGGCCCACCACCTCGAGCGGGTCGAGTTGCTGGGAGCGCACCTCGGCCCCAACCTGTTGCAGCTCCCCCCGCACTGGGGTCGCAACGTGGCACGCCTCGACGAGTTCCTGGACGCGGCGTCACGCCGCCTGCGGTGGGCGGTCGAAGTGCGTGACCCCTCGTGGCTGCACGACGACGTCTTCACCACCCTCGAGCGCCACGGCGCGGCCCTGTGCCTGCACGACCTCCTGCCCGACCACCCGTGGGTCCGCACCACCGACTGGACGTACGTGCGCTTCCACGGGCCGCAGGCCCGCATCGAGAAGTACGCCGGCCGCTACGGCGGCCGGCGCCTGTGGCGGGCCGCCGACCGCCTCACCGGGTGGCTCGACGACGGCACCGACGTCTACGCCTACTTCAACAACGACATCGGCGGCGACGCCTGGCACGACGCCACCTGGCTGGGCGACCGCCTCTCGACCGCGTCGCCGCTCGCGGCGACGCCCACCCGCCGGTGCGCCGGTGCCTGAGCTCAGCGAGCCCGGACACCGGCGACACCCGTGGGGGCCTCAGACCTCGAGCTCGTAGGCGATCGTGCGCCGCAGGGTGTTGCGGTCGGTGTGGTGCAGGAGGTCGGGCAGGTTGCTCATCTTCAGCACCGAGTCCTCCTCGTAGGTCATCTCGCCGTCGCCCACCGTGACGGTGACCTCGTAGTGGACGCACTTGGCGTTGGCGTCGAGGTACGGGTTGGTGGCCATGCCGTAGTCGGCGCCGTCGGCGTCGGCCACCAGGGTGAAGGTGGTCGCGTCGGCCGCCGCCGCGCCGCCGGCGAGGATGGCCGAACCCCGGGGGATGACGAAGGCCCGCATCACGTGGCCGAGCTCGGCGTCCCACAGCCAGTAACCGAGCTCGGTGTGGAACGGGTTGACCTCGTCACCGCGCCACATGGCCGACTTGTAGTCGAGGCCGTAGAGCACCTGCCGGCCGTTCTCCACGGGGCCGAAGGGCTTGAAGGTGGCCTTCTCCCGGTACGGGGTGTCCGCCACCTCCCCGACGTCGTGGTGGAAGGAGACGTCCAGCCCCTGGTCGCCCTCCCACTCGCCGGCCAGTGCTTCGAGTGGTCCGAGAAGTGTCATGGCCGGAACGTAACCCGTGGGAACGGGAAGCGGCAGGGGCGAAGGTCACGTGGCCGGCGCGCCACGCACCAGACTGCGGCCATGAGCTGGCGCTACGAGGACGGCGGCCCCCAGCGCCGCCAACTGGTCCATGGCGGGCTGCACCTCGGGCCGGGCGACCACCTCGAGGTGACCACCCGCGTGGCGCCGGCGGCGACCATGGTCCTCACCGACGAGGCCGGCGCGTTCTACCTGCTGCGCCACACCGCCGGCGACGGGGCCATCGCCCTCGTCGAGCGCATCGACCCCGTCACCCTCGAGCCGCTCGCCCAGTCGCCGGAGCTGGCCGCCGGCCCGGTGTGGCCCGGCGGCCTGGGGGTCGCCCCCGACGGTGCCGTCCACGTGGTGTTCGGCAGCCACGCCCACCGCCTCGACGCCGACCTCCAGCCGACCCACACGGCCCGCCTGCCCCGCGACCGACCGTACAACAGCTTCGTGACCCTGGCCGACGGCCACCTGGTGACCAAGGACTTCGGCGGGTCGCTGCCCACCCACCACGTGTCCGCCGCCGACCGCCAGCCGTGCGAGCTGGTGGTCCTGGCCCCCGACGACCTCACCATCGTGGCACGCCACGTGGTGCCGGAGGCCTCCATCGCCCGCCTCTCGGCCGACGGCGACACCGTCTACGTCGTGGGCGACACCCACCTGTTCCGGCTGCACTGGGACGGGGCGGGCCTCACCCGCGACGAAGCCTTCACCGCCCGGTACCGCACCCTGGAGGGCCAGACCTACGGGTGGGACTGCGTGCTCGCCGCCGGGGCGGCGTGGTTCCTCGACGACGGTGAAGGCAGCGAGCACTACACCGGTACGCTGCGGGGCCACGGGGTGTCGACCGCCCCCTTGCACCTCGTCCGGGTCGACCTGGCCACCGCCGAGGTGGCCACGGTGGAGGTGTGCGGCCTCCCCGGGGGGCTGGTGGCCAACCCGCCCGTCGTGGACGAGGCGCGGGGCGTCGTGGTGGGCTACGACAGCGGCAACGGGGTGCTCGCCGGGTTCGACCTCGACACCCTCGACGTCCGCTGGCGCCACGACCAGGACCACGGCGGCCACCTGCTGCTCTACACGGCCACCGGCGAGGTGGTGACCGGCGACCACGCCGACGTGGTGGTGCGCGACGTCGCGACCGGTGACGAGCTGGCTCGCGTCGACGCCGGCATGGGCATCCAGTCGGTCCTCTTCCCCTGCCCCGGCGATCAGCGCGACTTCTACGTCTGCACCTTCCTCGGGGTGTCCCGGGTGGCGGTCACGAGCTGATCCCGGGGGCGGCCGCGCGGCCGCACGCCTTCACACGGATTTTCGCCGCGCCCCCTTACGATGGACGTAGTGCAATGCACGAACGGGTTTTCCGTAGAAAGGTCGCCCGCATGTTCCGCAACACCGTGAAGACCACCGTCCTGCTCGCCGGCCTCGGCGGTCTGCTGATCGCCATCGGCTCGCTCTTCGGCACCGCCGGTGCCGTCATCGGCGCCCTGCTGGGCCTCGCCATCGTCGGCGGCTCGTACTGGAAGAGCGATGCCCTCGCCATCCGATCGGCGCGAGCCGTTCCCGCCGACGAGGCAAAGATGCCCGAGTACTTCGCCATCATGCGCGACCTCTCGGACCGCGCCGGGATGCCGATGCCTCGGCTCTACGTGTCCCCGGAGGCACAGCCCAACGCCTTCGCCACCGGGCGCAACCCCGAGCACGCCGCCGTCGCGGTGACCGAGGGCCTCCTCGCCGTGTGCACCTGGGACGAGGTGCGCGGCGTGCTCGCCCATGAGCTGTCCCATGTGCGTAACCGGGACATCCTCATCGGCTCGGTGGCCGCGGCCATCGCCACTGGGATCTCCTTCATCGCCAACATCGCCATGTGGGGCGCCATGCTCGGCGGCAGCGACGACGAGGACGGCAACCCGTTCGCCCTGCTGGTGGCGGCGCTCGTGGCGCCCCTCGCCGCCGGCCTGCTCCAGATGGCGCTGTCCCGCAACCGCGAGTTCGAGGCCGACCGCAGCGGCGCCGAGCTGATCGGCACGGGTGAGCCCTTGGCCCGCGCCCTCGAGAAGCTGGAGGTCACGGCTGCACGCGTGCCCATGGACGTCGCGCCGTCCCAGGCCCAGGCCTACATCGTGAACCCGCTCACCGGACGGGAGGTGCGCTTCGCCAACCTGTTCCGCACCCACCCCACCACGGCCGAGCGGGTCGCCCGCCTGCGCCAGGCCGCGGTCCAGCCCGCCTAGCGAGCGCGATCGACCGGGTGGCCCTGGCGGCGTTCAGCCGACCAGGGCCACCAGCGCGTCGAGCTCGTCCTGGGTGCCGATGGCGATGATCACCTGACCGACCTCCAGCGCGGTATCGGGGTCGGGGTTGGTGAGGAAGTTGCCCCGGTCGTCACGCAGGGCCAGGACGAGCGCCCCGGACCGATCCCGGATGGACGCGTCACGCAGCGACCGGCCGACCAGCGCGGACGAGGCCCGCACCGGGACCTCCTCGAGACGGAACTCGAGGGTGCGTTCGTGCATGACCACGTCGAGGAACGCGGCGACGTGGGGACGCAGCACGAACGCGGCCATGCGGGCGCCGCCGATGCTCTGGGGGTTCACCACACGGTCCGCGCCGGCGCGGCTCAGCTTGTCGTCGCTGTCGCTGGACCGGGTGCGGGCGACGATGAACAACTCCGGGTTCAGCGCCCGGGCGCTCAGGGTGACGAACGAGTTGGCCGCGTCGCTGTCCGCCGCGGCCACGAGGGCCGCGGCCCGGTCGATGCCGGCGCGCCGCAGCACGTCGTCGTCGGTGGCATCGCCCACCACGGCGTGCACGGCGCCCTCGAGGGCGTCGGGGTCCGGGTCGATGACGACCAGCGCCCGACCCGCTTCCGCGAGCTCGACGCCGATGGCCCGACCGACACGGCCCCAGCCGCAGATGATCACGTGCCCGCGCATCGAGGCGATGGTCTGTTCCATGCGGCGTCTCCCGAGGAGCTCGTTGAGGCGACCCTCGAGGATGGTCTCCACGAGGACGCTGAAGGCGTACAGGACGGCGCCGGCACCCACCAGGATCAGCACCATGGTGAAGGCCTTCCCGGCGGCACTGAAGGGCTCGACCTCGCGGAAGCCCACCGTGGAGACGGTCGTGACCGTCTGGTAGAGCGCGTCGAGCAGCGAGAGCCCGAGCAGCAGGTAGCCGACGGTCCCCACGGCGAGGACGACCACCAGCACGGCCACCGCCCCGGCGAGGCGCCGCCCGTGGGTCATGGCCCGACGCTAGGCGCGGGCGGCGAGGCGGCGGAGCGGGGGGTCGTTCTTCGGCGGCTGCTTGCGGGGCGGGAGGTCGGCCAGGAGGTGGGCGGAGATGTGGGCGATCTCCGCGACGGCCTGCTCGAAGCGATCCTCGACCTTGGCCGAGGGGTGGGTGATGCCGCTGATCTTGCGCACGAACTGGCGCGCGGCGGCCTCCACCTCCTCCTCGGTGGCGGGCGGCTCCAGGCCCCGGAGGGTGGTGATGTTGCGGCACATGCCCGCGAGGCTACGGGGCGACCTCTGGCTCCGCTGATCGGCGCGCTCGCCGGCCGCGCCGCGAGGCCCTGCCTAGGCTGCGCCCATGGGGGAACGACAGGTCCATCTGCGCACGTGTCCGCTCTGCGAAGCCATGTGCGGGCTCGAGGTCCACGTCGAGGACGAGAAGGTGGCGGTCATCCGCGCCGACAAGGACGACGTGTGGTCGAAGGGCTACCTCTGCCCCAAGGGCACGACGCTGGGTCGGCTGCACGACGACCCCGACCGCCTCCGCACCCCGCTCATCCGTGAGGGGGACGACTTCCGGGAGGCCACCTGGGAGGAGGCCTTCGCCCGCTGTGGCGAGTTGCTCTCCGGCGTGGTCGCCGAGCACGGCAAGCAGGCGGTCACGGCGTACATCGGCAACCCGACGGCCCACAACTTCTCCCTCGGCCGCTACGTCGGCCTCTTCGTGGGCCTCGCCGACCTGCCCGTCATCTACTCGGCCGGCACCGTCGACCAGTGGCCCAAGAACGTCTCCACCATGCTGCTCTACGGCCACATGTGGTGGATCCCGGCACCGGACATCCAGCGCACCGACCACTGGGTGATCCTCGGCGGCAACCCGCAGGCCTCCCAGGGCAGCCTGCTCGCCTGCCCCGACGTGCTCGGCGAGATCGAGGCCATCCAGGGCCGAGGCGGGAAGGTCGTCGTGGTCGACCCTCGCCGCACCGGCACCGCCGACGTGGCCGATGAGTGGGTGCCCATCGTCCCCGGCACCGACGCCGCCCTCCTGCTGTCCATGGTGCAGGTGCTCTTCGCCGACGACCTCGTCGACGTCGGGGACCTCGCCGAGCTGATCGAGGGCCTCGACGCGCTCGCCGCCGCCGTGGCCGACTGGACCCCCGAACGGGTGGCCGCGACCTGCGGCATCGACGCCGCCACCATCCGGCGCATGGCCCACGAGGTCGCCGCCGCGCCCACCGCAGCGGTCTACGGCCGCATCGGCACGTGCAACCAGGAGTTCGGCACCCTCGCCTCGTGGCTGGTCGACGTGGTCAACCTGCTCACCGGCAACTTCGACCGCCCCGGCGGGCTGATGTTCGGCAACCCGGTGGCGTGGGGCGTGAGCTCCCTGCCGTTGCCCGACTTCGTCGACGGCGTCACCTTCGGGCGGTGGTCCAGCCGGGTGCGGGGCACCCCCGAGGTGCTGGGCCAGGTGCCGGTGTCCTGCCTCGCCGAGGAGATCGCCACCCCCGGCGAGGGCCAGGTCAAGGCCCTCGTCACCATCGCCGGCAACCCGGTGATCAGCGCGCCCGACGCCGGCCGCCTCGACGAGGCCCTCCCCCTGCTCGACGCCATGATCTGCGTCGACAACTGGCTGAACGAGACCACCCGCCACGCCGACGTCATCCTGCCCGGGCTCTCGGCCCTGGAGCAGCCCCACTTCGACGACCTCATCACCATGTGGGCGGCCCGTTCGGTGGCCAACTTCTCGCCCGCCGTCTTCCCGCCGGCCGAGGACCGCCCCGCCGAGTGGGAGATCCTCACCCGCCTCGGCGCCATGATCGCCGGCTTCCCCGCCGACGACATCGACGTCGCCATGCTCGACGACGGCTTCTTCGCCGCCCTCTGCGAAGCGCAGGGCGTAGACGCCGAGGCTGTGGCCGCGCACTACGACCACGGTGGCCCGGAGCGCCTGCTCGACCTCCAGATCCGCACCGGACCCTTCGGCGACCGCTACGGCGAGGTGCCCGACGGGCTCACCCTCGACGCGGTGAAGGCCCAGCCCCACGGCATCGACAAGGGACCCATGATCCCCCGCCTCCGGGAGTTGCTGAACACGCCGTCGGGCACCATCCCCGTCGCCCACCCGTACTTCCTCGCCGACCTCCCCCGCCTGGCCGAGCGCCTCGACCGGCCGTCCTCCGGCCTGGTGCTCACCTCCCGGCGGCACGTGCGCTCGAACAACTCGTGGATGCACAACGTCGAGGTGCTGGTGAAGGGCAAGGACCGCTGCACGCTCCTGATCCACCCGGACGACGCGGCCGCCTCGGGGGTGGCCGACGGCGAGGTGGCGCTCGTGCGCTCGGAGGCGGGCGTGGTTGAGGTGCCGGTGGAGGTCAGCGACGAGATGATGCCCGGGGTGGTCTCGCTGCCCCACGGCTGGGGCCACGACAAGCCGGGCACCCGCCTGTCGGTCGCCCGCGAGCACGCCGGCGTGAACAACAACCTGCTCGCCCCCGGGCACCTGACCGACCCGCTCAGCAACAACGCGGTGGTCAACGGCATCCCCGTCGAGGTGGCCCCCGCCGGCGCCTGAGTGCCGCGCTCAGCCCGCGGCGGCGAAGGTCCAGACGTCGTCGTCCACCCGCAGGTAATTCTCGGGATCGGTGAAGTCGAAGGTCTCCCGGTCGCCGCCGACGGTGACGATGGCGGGTGACCCACCCGGTCCGTCCGTGACCGCCACGGAGTCGAAGTCGTAGCGGACCGCATCAGGCCCGTCCGCGTCCCAGGGTGACTGCGGGAGCAACCGCCAGGCGGCCCCGTCTTCGCTGGCCCACATGTCGACCGGGTTCTCGGGCTGACCGAAGCCCCCGAAGCACACGATGGTCGCGTCCAGCAGCTCGCACTGGTGGCCCGGGCGGGACGACCACTCGGCCTCGGCGGTGACCTCCTGCCAGGTCTCGCCGTCGGTGGTCTTCCACACGTCGTTGAAGTAGGGGGGCTCGCAGTCGGGCTGCGGCGAGCACACGAAACCCTCCTCGCCGCCGAGGAGGTACAGCTCGCCCTCCTTGACCACCACGGCGCCGCCGGCCCGCGGCTGCCACGGCGCCGCCGAGGTGACCTCCTCCCACTCGGCCCCGTCGCCGCTGCGCCACACGTCGTTGAAGTACTCGCGCTGCGGCCCGCTCGGGCCCACCACCGCGCTGTCGTCGTTGCGGGAGCCTCCGAACACGTAGATCTGATCGTCCAGCACTGCCGCCATCAGGCCGGCCCGGCCCGCCCAGGGAGCGTCACCGGTGACCTGCTCCCACCCGACGCCGTCCGCGCTGCGCCACACGTCGTTGAAGAAGGTCGAGCTGGGCAGCCCGAAGTTCTGACCTCCGAGCACGTACACCTCGTCGTTCAGGGTGACCGCCTGGAAGTAGGCCCGGGCGGGAAACGCTTCCCCGGTCTCGGCGATCTGATCCCAGGTCACGCCGTCATCGGCACTGCGCCACACGTCGCCCCACAGCTCGCTGTCGCCAGGGATCGGTGAGTCCTTCGGCGTTCGCCCGCCAAGCACCAGTAGGTCACCGTCGAGCTCGACCACCCGCAGACCGGCACGTCCGCCCCACGGTGCCCCGTCGGCCACCTGGTCCCAGGCGTAGTCGGCGATCGCCACCGGCGCGACGGTGGTCACGGTCGCTCGGGCCCCCGTGTCGGTGTCGTCCCCGCTGCTCCCACACGACGCTGCTGGGACCAGTGCCAACGCGACTCCCAGCGCGACCAACACGCGACGACTGCACCAAGCGCCCACGGCCATCTCCTCGATCGATCCCGGTGGACGGTAGGGGCTGAAGCCCCCACGAGCCCGACGCAGGTCCGGCCCTTCTTCCCTGAGGCGGGCGTGCCTTAGGTTCTCTCCGATGCATCCGGCCACCGTCAGTGCCGTCGCGGTCGGCGCGCTGATCCTCGGACTGTCGCTGCTGGGCGCCCGGCACCCCACCATCCACCCCGCCGAGCAACGGGTCTTCCGGGCGGTCAACGGTCTGCCCGACTGGCTGTACTGGCCGCTCTGGCTCCCCATGCAGCTCGGGAACCTCGTGGTCGGCACCGCGGCCGGCCTCGTGCTGGCCCTCGCCTGGGGCGACGCCCGCCTCGCGGTCGGCGTGGTCGCGGCAGCGGCGCTGAAGCTGCTGGCCGAGCGGCTGATCCGGCGCTGGATGGCGGCCTACCTCTCCGTGCGCCAGCGCCCGGGTACCAGCGAGCCGGGCGCCAGGCTCCGCGGCGACGACGTGCCCTCGACCGGGATGAGCTTCCCCTCGGGCCACATCGTGCTCGTGGCCGCCATCACCGCCGTGATCGTCGACGACCTCGCCCTCGCCTGGCTGGGCCTGCCCGCCCTGCTGGTCCTGGCGGTGATGGTGGGCCGCGTCTACGTCGGTGCCCACAACCCGCTCGACGTCACCGCCGGCCTCGGCGCCGGCCTGCTCGCCGGCGGCCTCGTGGGCCTCGCCCTGAACCTGGTCTGAGCCCGCCGGACGCCTCCCGCGGTGGAACCGCGCTCCCGGGCCACGATGATGGGGACGTGGCCACCCAGGGCGTCGAGGTCGAGCGCAAGTTCCTCGTCGACGACGTCGATGCCGCCCTCGCCGGCGCCGAGCCCGGCCTGCACCTCGTGCAGGGCTACCTCGAGCAGACCGGTGACCAGAGCGTCCGCATCCGCTGCTGGGCCGACGACAGCCGGGCGGTGCTCACCGTGAAGGGGCCCCGGTCGGGGATGTCGCGACCCGAGGCCGAGTGCGAGGTGTCGCCCGAGGTCGCGGAGCTGCTGCTGGCCGCCTGTGGCAGCCGGGTCGTGGACAAGACCCGCCACGTCCTCGCCGCCGGCGACGCCGACGGCGTGCAGTGGATCCTCGACGTGTTCCACGGCGCCAACACCGGCCTGGTGCTCGCCGAGGCCGAGCTCACCCGCGCCGACGCCACCATCGCCCCGGCTCCCTGGTGCGGGCGGGACGTCACCGAGGACGACCGCTACTACAACGACCACCTCTCCCGGCGGCCGTTCACGACGTGGTCCTGAGCCCCAGGCGCCGGCGGCCCCGACGCTCGAAGCGGGCGACCTAGAAGCGCTCGGGCACCCGACGCAGCGGGAGCGACGGCTCGACGTAGTCCCCCGGCTCCTGGCGGGCCGGGAAGTGCACCTTCTCGTGGGGCGTGCGCTCGTAGGGGAGGCGATCGAGCAGGTGGCTGATCACGTTCAGCCGCGCCCGCTTCTTGTCGTTCGAATCGACCACGAACCACGGCGCCCAGGAGGTGTCCGTGGCGGCGAGCATGTCGTCGCGGGCGCGTGAGTAGTCGTACCAGTGGGCGTAGGACTTCAGGTCCATCGGCGACAGCTTCCAGAGCTTGCGGCCGTCGTCCTCGCGGGCGTGCAGGCGACGGGTCTGCTCCTCCTCGCTGACGTCGAGCCAGTACTTGAGCAGGATGATCCCCGAGTCGACCATGGCCTTCTCGACCCCCGGGGCCATCGCGAGGAAGTGCTCCACGTCCCGCTCGGTGCAGAAGCCCATCACCCGCTCGACGCCGGCCCGGTTGTACCAGCTGCGGTCGAAGATCACGATCTCGCCGGCGGCCGGGAAGTGGGGTAGGTAGCGCTGGACGTACATCTGGGTCTTCTCGCGCTCGGTCGGCGCAGGAAGGGCCACCACCCGGAACACCCGCGGACTGACCCGCTCGGTGATGCGCTTGATGACACCGCCCTTGCCGGCGGTGTCACGCCCCTCGAACACGATGCACACCTTCGCCCCGGTGCGTTGGGCCCAGAGCTGCACCTGGACCAGTTCCTCCTGCAGGCTGCGCAGCTCGCGCTCGTACTCCTTGCGCGTCAGCTTGGGACGGGGGGCGACGGTCTCGCCGCCCGCCACGCCGTGTTCGCCCTTCTTGCCGTCCTTCTTGTCGTGCTTCTCGTGCTTCTTGCTCATGGCGTCACGCTCCGGTCTCGGTGAGGCGGAAGACCCGGATGTTGCGGTCGGTGCGCTCCACGTAGGTGTGCATCTGGGGGATGGTCTCGGCGATCGCCGGCCACAGCCGCTCCTTCTCGTCGTCGTCGAGGACGGTGGCGTGGGCCTTGAAGCTGCGCCCCTTCACCTGGACGTCGACATCGGGGTTGGCCTCGAGGTTGTAGCGCCAGGCCGGGTGGCGCTCCTGGCCCATGGCGCTGGCGACGACCAGGCAGTCGTCGCCGTCGCGGTGGTAGGCGAGCTGGACGGTGCGGGGTTCGCCCGACTTCCGTCCGATCACCGTGACCGCGAGCATCGGCAGCGTGGGCTTGCCCGTGCTGGTGAAGCGACCGTTGGTCCACTTGAAGATCTTGGGGTCGACCTTCGCCGCCCAGTGCTTGACCAGCCACGAACCCGCCTTCGTGGCGGAGAACCGGTTGACGAGCCTCGAGTACATGGGCGCATCGTAGGTCACCTTCGGTCGCTCGATACCCTCCCGGGTATGAGCGGACGCCAGGCGCACTGGGAGGACGTGTACCGGGCCAAGGCGACCGACGAGCTGAGCTGGTTCCAGGCCCAGGCCACCGTCTCGCTCGCCCTCGTGGACCTCCTGGACGTCAGCCGGGACGTCGCCGTGGTCGACGTCGGCGCCGGCGCCTCGCCGTTCCTCCCCGCGTTGCACCGCCAGGGCTTCCGCGACCTCACCGCGGTCGACCTCTCCGCAAGGGCGCTCGACGCGCTCGTGACCGCAGCCGGAACGTCCGCCGGCCTCCGGACGGTGGTGGCCGACGTGTGCACCTGGTCGCCACCTCACGCCTACGGGCTCTGGCACGACCGAGCCGTGCTCCACTTCCTGGTGGACGACGACGCCCGCCACGCCTACCTCGCGACGCTGGACGCCGCTGTGCCCGATGGAGCCGTGATCATCGGCACCTTCGCCGGCGACGGGCCGGAGGCCTGCTCGGGCCTGCCCGTCCGCCGCTACGGCGCCGACGAGTTGGGCGCGCTGCTGGCCGATGCCGGCTTCGAGGTGGTCGCGGACCGTCGCGACGTCCACACCACGCCCTGGGGTGCGCCGCAACCCTTCACCTTTGTGGCTGCCCGCCGGCGCTGACGGACGACCGAAGGAGCCACCCGAGGAGCCCCGACGGGCGGGACCTTCGGCCCTGCCGAGGTGGGCCGCAAATCATCTAGTCTGCAAGTATGCGACTGGAGATCACGCGCCGCACCGACCTCGCCACCCGGGCCCTCCTCGCGTTGCAGGGCACCGACGAGCGCACGAAGGCCTCCGCATTGGCCGAGACCGTGGGCACCACCCCCGGCTTCCTCTCCCAGGCCATGTCCCCGCTGGTGGCGAAGGGCTGGGTCCGCTCCGACCCGGGGCCGGCCGGCGGCTATCGGCTCGTGGCCGACCTCACCGACGTGAGCGTGCTCGACGTGATCGAAGCCATCGAGGGTCCGACCGACAACGGCCGGTGCGTCCTCGAGGACCGGGCCTGCGCCGCCGAGGGGCCGTGCGCGCTCCACCAGCCGTGGGTGCACGCCCGCGCCGACCTGCTCGGCCGCCTGGCCGACACCCCCCTCGCCGGCCTCCGCTCGCGGAGCACCCGATGACCCCCCGTTCCGGCGTCACGCGTGCCCGCCCAGCGGGCGCCGACGACGCCAGCGGCTCGGACGCGGCGGCGCCGGCCGATCCGGCCGCTCGGGCGCCGTGGAAGGCGGTGGCGCTCCCCGCCGAGCACGGCGGCTGGGGACTGACCCTGGAGCCCTGCCTGCTCGGCCTGCTGGTCGCCCCGAGCATCGCCGGCGCCGCGCTGGCGGCCGCGACCTTCCTCGCCTTCCTGGTGCGCACCCCACTCAAGCTCGCCCTTGTCGACCGGCGGCGGGGCCGGCACCTCGAGCGCACCACCCTGGCCACCCGGATCGCCGTGGTCGAGGGCCTCGTGCTCGTCGGCCTCGCGGTGCTGGCGACGACCCTTGCCGGGCCGAGGCTCTGGCTGCCCGTGGTCGCCGCTGCGCCTCTCGTCGCGGTCGAGGCCTGGTACGAGATCCGGTCGCGCGGGCGGCGGCTGGTGCCCGAGCTCGCCGGGGCCATCGGGGTGAGCGCCGCCGCGGCCGCCATCGCGGTCGCCGGCGGCGCGCCGCTGCCGCTCGCGGTCGGGCTCTGGCTCGTGCTGGCCGCCCGGGGGGCCACCTCCATCCCGCAGGTCCGTGCCCAGATCGCCTCGCTCCACGGCCGCGCCGTCTCCCCCGCCGCCACCACCGTCGGCGACCTCGCAGCCCTCGCCCTCGCCGCGACCGCGGTGGCGCTCGACACCTCGCTCGTGGCCGGCGCCCTGGCCATCGTCGTCTTGGTCGTCGTCCAGCGTCTCGGCGCCCGCCGGCCCGTCCCCGTCCCGAAGGTCGTGGGCCTACGCCAGCTCGGCCTCGGCCTCGGCGTGGTGCTGGTCACCGCCGCCGGGGCGATCCTCGCATGAGCCCTGTCCGGCACTGCCCCGTCCAACCAGCCGTTCTGGCGTCACCCACGCCTGCCTCGCAGGCGCCCGTCACGCCAGCTCATCGATGAAGGAGCCCGCCATGACTGCGACCCCGACCTCGACCCCGCCAACCGTCGATCGCACCCTCGCCGACCTCGTCACCGCCGACCCCGGGGCGGCCCGCGTGCTCGAGCGCTTCGGCCTCGACTACTGCTGCGGGGGCCGGCGGACCCTGGTCCAGGCCTGCGGTGAGGCTGGTGTGGACCCGGCCGGCGTCGCCGACGCCCTCGCCGCCGCTCCGGTTGCCGCCATCCCTGACTGGGCATCCATGTCGCCCGCCGAGCTGGTCGACCACCTCGAGGCCACCCACCACGCCTACCTGCACACCGAGTTCGAGCGGCTGACCGCGCTGGCCGACAAGGTGGCGGCGGTCCACGGTGAACGCCACCCCGAGCTCCTCGAGGTGCAGGCGACGTATGGCGAGCTACGCGACGACCTCGAGCCCCACCTCATGAAGGAGGAGCGCGTCCTGTTCCCCCTCATCCGCGAGCTCGCCTCGCAGGGCGCCGACCGGCCCGCCCCGCACTGCGGGTCGCTCCGCGACGGCCCCATCCGGGTCATGTCCTTGGAACACGACCGTGCCGGTGAGCTGCTCTCGGCACTGCGCCGGCTGACCAACGGGTACGAAGTGCCCGACGACGGTTGCGTCAGCTACCGGGCCCTCTACGACGGGCTCGCCGAGCTGGAAGCCGACACCCACCTCCACGTCCACAAGGAGAACAACGTGCTCTTCCCCGCGGTGGTCGCCCTCGAGGACACGGCCGCGGCCCGCTGATGGCCCTCGAGGAGGGCGGCGACCCGGCCTGCTGGGCCCACCTCCTCGGCGAGGACGAGACGCCGTCGCGCGACCTGTCCGATCGCGCCGACCTGGAGGTGCTGGCGCGCTCGTTCTACCGGCAGGCCGCCACCGACGACCTGCTCGGCCCGGTGTTCGAGGCGGCGCAGGTCGACTGGGCCGGCCACATCCCCAAGCTCGTCGACTTCTGGGCGGGTCAGCTCTTCGGCGAGCGCGGCTACGAGGGCAACCCCCTGCTGGCCCACCGGCCGCTCCAGGCCGACACGCCGTTCCGCCCGGAGCACTACGCCCGCTGGCTCACGCTGTTCGAGGACACCGTGGACGAGTGGTTCGTGGGGCCGACCGCGGACGTCGCCAAGGCCAAAGCCCGCAAGATGGCCCACGCCCTCGAGCGGCTGATGGACGGGTTCCAGGAGCGCGGCGACGTCCCCATCACGCCGACGTTCGTTCGCCGGCCGACCTGAGGGCTCGCCGCCGCCCCTAGCGTTGGGCCGACCGCCTCGACCTCAGGAGAAGTCCCCATGGAGATGGAGTACCGCCGGCTCGGACGATCGGGCCTGAAGCTCAGCGTGCTGTCGTTCGGATCGTGGGTCACCTTCGGCGAGCAGATCGGGCGTGAGGTCGCCCTCGAGTGCCTCAGCACCGCCCACGACGCCGGCGTGAACTTCTTCGACAACGCCGAGACCTACGCCGGCGGCGAGTCCGAACGGGTGATGGGCGAGGCAATCGCCGAGCTGGGTTGGGACCGCGACACCTACGTCATCAGCACGAAGCTCTTCTGGGGCATCAAGGAGGACGTCAACCTCCAGAACACGCTCAACCGCAAGTACCTGCTGTCGGCCATCGACCCCTGCCTCGAGCGCCTCGGCCTCGACTTCGTCGACCTGCTCTTCTGCCACCGCCCCGACCCGCAGACCCCGATCGAGGAGACGGTGTGGGCCATGAACGACATCGTCGCCGCGGGCAAGGCGCTCTACTGGGGCACGTCCGAGTGGTCGGCGGGCGACATCCGGGCAGCGTGGGAGATCGCCGAGCGCCACCACCTCCACAAGCCCGTGGTGGAGCAGGCGCAGTACCACCTGCTCGAGCGCTACCGCGTCGAGACCGACTACGCCCGCCTGTACGAGGAGCTCGGCTACGGCCTCACCACCTGGAGCCCCCTCGCCTCGGGACTTCTCACCGGCAAGTACCTGGACGGCGTCCCCGAGGGCAGCCGTGGCACCCTCGAAGGCTACGAGTGGCTCCGTGACCTGATCACCGACGAGCGCGCCCTGGACAAGGTGCGGGCCCTGGTCCCGATCGCCGACGATCTCGGCTGCTCGATGAGCCAGCTTGCGATCGCGTGGGTCGCCCGCAACCCGAACGTCTCGTCGGTGATCCTCGGCGCCAGCCGGGTGAGCCAGCTCGAGGAGAACCTCGCCGCCCTCGACGTCGTCCCCCTCCTCACCGAGGACGTCCTCGCCCGCATCACGGAGGCGCTGGCCTGACCCGCCGTTCTGGCGCCTGATCTGCGGGCCAGGACCAGTAGATCAGGCGCCAGAACGCGAGAACCGGGCGGGGGCGTAGCGTCCCCCGGGGATGGAGGTCGATGAGCGGCGCACGCCGGAGGACGAGCTCGGGCCGGTGCTGGCCGCCGGGCGGGACGCCACGGTCCACGCCCTCGGCGAGGACCGGGTGCTGCGGCGGACGCCTTCGGCCGAGCGGGACCTGCGGACCGAATCGGAGGTCATGGAACACGTCCGGGCCCAGGGCTACCCCGTCCCGCAGGTGTTCCGGGTCGGGCCCGGCGAGATGGTGCTCGAGCGCATCGAAGGCCCGACCATGCTGGAGGCCATCGAGGCCAGGGTGTGGCAGGTCGACCCGGTGAGGCCGAGGCCATCCGCGCCCTCGTCGCGCGAGAGACGGGGGCGCGCCTCGAATCGGACGAGGGTGGGCACGCCGGTGTTCCGTAGTGACGGCAGCGTCGGCGCGGGCGCCTCAGGTGGGCGAGGCGAACCGCCCGCCGGATTCGATGATGTCGCCGAGCACGTCGTGGTCGGTGTCCTCGCTCGGGCGGCCCTTGGGTAGGTGCTGGGCGACGTGGCCCAGCAGGCCTCGACCCCACGCCACTGCCCGCTCGGCTTCGCCGTCGACGAGGTGGAGGTCGTCGCCGACCACGAAGCTCTCGGGTTCCGCGATCATCTTGAAGCCACGGTGCTCGAGTCGCCGCCGGATGCCCTTCGAGGCCCGGCCGGTGAGCAACGGGAGCCCGTCGGGGCGGGTGTCGAACGCGGCCGCAGGCAGTGGGTGGCCGAGGTCGAGGCCGTCGAACCACTCGCGCAGGCCGGGCCCCTCGGCGTCCGGGTCGACCTCGACGTCGTGGCCGAGCTCGGCCTCGTGGGCGAGGGTCTCCTCGGCGATGGCCTTGTCCCGGGTGCGGTGGGTGCTGAGCCCGTGGTGGTGCGTCGGTGCACCGACCACCAATAGGTCGGCGGCGTGCAGGAGCGCATCGGTGACCTCACCGACCGCGACCACGTCGACCCCGTCCGCCACGGCGTCGAGCCCTGCGCCGATGCGCTCGGCCACCGCATGGGTGTTGCCGTACATCGATTCGTAGACCACCAGCACTCGCATACCGACCTCCCCGGTCGCACGAACCTACTGCCGCCCACGGTCGTCACGGTGAACCCAGCGGCGCCGCAAGGCGCCGGCCCGCCGGCGGTCAGGGTTCGATCAGCTCGAAGTCGACCCCGACCGCCTCGTACGTCCGGACCGCCCGCCGGTCGAAGGTCAACAAACGCTCGCCGTGCTCCTTCACGATCAGCGCGATGAGTCCGTCGTAGACCGCCCCACCTGAGATCCCGGCGGCGTGCAGGCGCTCCAACGCATCCCGCTGGAGTGCAGCGGGGGCGGCGAGGACACGATCCCGAGGAAACCACCGATGCAGCAGATCCTGAGCGGTGTCGGCGGGCAACCGCAGTGGAGCCGGCATCCTGGTCAGCACCGAATAGGTCTCGAGGAGCGCGTGACCCGGCATGCTCGCGCCCGCCGCAGCCTTCCGGCAGGTGGCGTGCTGCTCGTGCCACGACGCCAACGCCGGCACGCAGACACTGGTGTCGATCGCGGTCAACGCCGAGTCGCGTCGATCGCGGCCAGCACCTCGGTCTGGGTCAGCGGAGGAACCGGTTCGACCGGCACCGCGACCGGCCCCTCAGGGGTCTCCTGGATGACGACCGCCAGCGCCGACGGTGTGATCTCGATCGTGCCATCCCGCTCGACGACCTCGACCTCAGTACCTCCTCCAAGGCCGAGGCGCTCGCGGATCGCCTTCGGCACCACGATCCGCCCGGCGCCATCGATCGTCGTCTTCATGGCACATGTTCTACCATTGGATCTGCCATCGTTGCCGCCACGATCGGGCCCTGACCAGCACCGTGAAGGCGTCAGCGAAGGTCGTAGGCGGCGAGGTCGGGCGCCGCCATCGCCGCCCGGAACTCCTCGAAGGGCCAGGGCCACGTCGCCGGGATGCCCCGGTCGTCGAGGTACCAGCTGGAACAGCCCGTCACCCAGATGGTGTGGGACATCTCTGCCACCCGGGCCTCCTCGTGGGCGTCCATCGCCTCCTGGGTGGCGCAGATCTCGGTGCCGCGGCCGGCGGCGAGCTCGTCGATCAGGCCCATCGAGTACGCCATCTGCAGCTCGGCCACCTCGATCAGCGAGAAGTTGCCGACCGGTCCGTTGGGGCCGTTGAGCATGAACAGGTTGGGGAACTCGGGGAGGGAGATCGACAGGTAGGCGTTGGGGCGGGGGTCCCACGCCTCGGCCAGGGTGACGCCGCCGCGGCCGACGATGTCCATGGGCCGCATGAAGGCATCGGCCTTGAAACCGGTGGCGCAGATGAGCACGTCGAGCTCGTGCAGCTCGCCGTCCTTGGTGCGCACCCCCTCGGGCACCACGCACTCGATGCCCTCGGTCACCACCTCGGCGTTGGGCTTCTGGATGGCCTCGTAGTAGTCGCCCGACATGATCAGGCGCTTGCACGCCGGCTGGTAGTCGGGGCGCAGGCGCTCGCGCAGCTCGGGGTCGGCGACGCTGTTCTCGAGGTTGGCCACGCAGGCGGTGGCAATGCTCTGGTTCTGGACCGAGTCGGCCTCGGTGACCGCGGCGGCGAACCCGGAGAACAGCTCGGCGAGCGTGTCGTGCAGCTGGGTGAGGCGCTCGGGGTGCTCCCGGAAGGCGGCGAGCTCCTCCTCGCTGTAGGCCGTGTTCTGCACCGGGAAGATCCACGGGGGCGTCCGCTGGAACACGTCGAGGTGGCCGACCTCGTCGACGATGGCGGAGATGATCTGGACCGCGGTCGAGCCCGTCCCGATCACGCCCACCCGCTTGCCGGCGAGGTCCACGTCGTGGTTCCAGCGAGCGCTGTGGAAGCAGGGCCCGGCGAAGGTGCCGAGCCCCTCGATGTCGGGCATCCGGGGGTGGTGGAGCACGCCCGTGGCGGCGATGACCACGTCGGCCTCGTCCGAGCGGCCAGCGCCCGTCTCGAGGTGCCAGCGGCCGTCACGCCACTCGGTGCGGGTGACCTCCTCGCCGAAGCGGATCCGCGGAGTCACCCCGTAGTCGTCGGCGACCCGCTCGAAGTAGCCCTCGATCTCGTCGCCGGGGGAGAACTGGTGGCTCCAGCCCGGGTTGGGGGCGAAGGAGTAGCTGTAGAGGTGGGACGGGACGTCGCAGGCGATGCCCGGGTAGGTGTTCTCCCGCCAGGTGCCGCCGAGGCGGTCGGCCTTCTCGTAGATCACCTGGTCGTCGTGGCCGGCCTCACTCAGCTTGATCGAGGCCAGGATGCCGGACATGCCGGCGCCGATGATGGCGAAGCGCACTGGACCACCCCCAGGGGTCGGGACGTCGGCGTCGAGTCTTGCAGGTGCCTGACCCCCCTCCGGACGGCCGGCGCCCAACCCCTCCCCGAGCGCCGGATGCAGGGAGGCTCAGCCGTAGGCCGCGGCCTGGAGGGCGTAGAGCTCGGCGTACTGGCCACCCCGGGCCAGGAGGTCCTCGTGGGACCCGACCTCGACCACGTGGGCACCGTCGAGCACCACGATCAGGTCGGCCATGCGCACCGTCGAGAACCGGTGCGACACGAGCACGGTGATGCGCCCGTCGCCCCGATCCTCCTGGGCGCCGGCGGCGTACCGCTCGAACAGGGCGTGCTCGGTCTCGGCGTCGAGGGCGGCGGTGGGCTCGTCGAGCACCAGCAGCAGCGCCTCCTCGCGCATGAAACCCCGGGCCAGGGCCAGCTTCTGCCACTGCCCGAACGACACCTCGACGCCCTCGGGCCACGTCGGGCCGAGCTGGGTGTCGAGGCCGAGCTCGAAGCCCTCGACGACGTCGTCGGCGCCCGCCCGTTCCACGGCCGCCTCCACCGCGGGGCGGTCGTCCAGGTGGGGCACGTCACCCACGCCGACGCTCTGTCGGGCGAGCAGCTCGAAGCGGAAGAAGTCCTGGTAGGCGCCGGCGAGTCGGTCCCGCCACCCCTCCGCGGACATCCGTGACAGCTCGGCCCCGTCGACGAGGATGCGCCCCGCCGTCGGCTCGTAGAGCTTGGACAGCAGCTTCACGAGGGTGGTCTTGCCGGCGCCGTTCTCCCCCACCACCGCCACCACGGCACCCGCGGGCAGCTCCAGGTTCACGTCCTCGAGCACGAGCCGCTCGGTGCCCGGGTAGGCGAAGTCGACGTGCTCGAGGCGGATGCCCTCGTGCAGGCGGTCGGGCACGTCGACGTCGGCCGCCGACGCGACCGAGGCGGCGTAGTCCTCGAGCCAGGCGAGGCGCTGCGAGCCGTCCATCCAGATGCCCCGCAGGAAGCCGATCTCGCCGACCGTCGCCCCGATGTAGGCCGACAGGCGCGAGCCGGCGGCGAGGACGAGCAGCACCTGTGCAACGGGGGCGTCGAGACCGGAGGCCACATAGACCACCGACCCCACGAAGCCGACCCCGAACACGGCCCAGCCGAGGGTGTGCCACACCGCGGAGGCGTTGCGGGCCTTCGCCAGCGGGCCGTACCACTCCTCCCACTCCTGACGCCGGTCCACCTGGAGGCGGGGGCCGATGCCGGTGACCCGCACCTCCTTGGCCGGCGGGGCGGTGGTGGCGGTGGTGAACAGGTGGCGGGCGAGGCGCTCGTGGGGCGCCCCCGCCTCCCGGGCGGCGCGCTCGACGCCCGGCCGCCACGACGAAGTGAGGACCGTGGGCAGGGCGAAGAGCACCATCAGGACGAGCACGGGGCTGATGGCGACGAGCAGGACGATGGTGATGCCCAGGCGCAGGATCCATCCCGCGGTCGAGAACACCGACATGTACATGTGGTCGAGGACGAAGATCTGGTCGCGCAGGACCGAGAGCCGATCGAGGTAGTCCGGCCGCTCGTGGTGGGCGATGGTGCTCACCGAGGCCTGGAGACGGGCCACGTGGGACTCGAGGGCGATGGTCACACGGTCGCGGAAGCGACGCTGCACCCGCGCCGACACGGTGGTCAGGAACCAGGTGGCCACGGCGGCGACGCCGAGGAGGAGCAGGATCCAGCGGATGCGGGAGGCGTCGCCGTCGCCCACCGCGTTCGCCAGGACCGCGAAGCCGAGGGCCAACATGGCTTCGGGGAGGGCGGCCAGCAGCGCGAGGCCGAAGGCGACGCTCATCAGCGCCGGCTCGTGCTGGTAGCCGAGCTTGCAGAGGCGCCACATCGAGCGCAGCGCCGGCGGCAGCTCCTCGTCGGGGCCGCCCCCGTGGCCGAGATCACGCATCGAGGGTCACCTCCTCGCCCTCGGCGGGGGCGTCGCCCTCGGCGGTGAGCCCCTCGGCGAAGCGCTGGGCCTGGAGGTCGAACATCGTGCGGTAGCGCCCGCCCTTCGCCATCAGCTCGTCGTGGGTGCCGAGCTCGACGACGTGGCCCTGCTCGAGCACGCAGATGCGGTCGGCGTGGCGCACCGTGGAGAACCGGTGCGAGATGAGGATGGTCGTGCAGTCCTGCGTGGCCGTGAGGATGCGGTCGAAGATCTCGGACTCGCCGCGCACGTCGAGCTGCGCGGTGGGCTCGTCGAGCAGCACCACACCGGCGCCGAGCGACACCGCCGACAGCGCCCGGGCCAGCGCCACCCGCTGCCATTGCCCGCCCGACAGGTCGGTGCCACCGGGGTAGCCCTTGGCCAGGATGGTGTCGAGGTCGGCCAGGCCGTCGGCCCCCGCGTCGACGAGGGCGGCGAGCACCGCCTCGTCGGTGGCACCCACCGCCGCGCCACCGGGGACGACGTTGTCCCGCAGGGGCAGCTCGAACTTGATGAAGTCCTGGAACACGGCCGTCACCTGGCGCCGCCACGCGTCGAGGTCGAGCTCGCGGACGTCCACCCCGTCCACCTCGAGCGCACCCTCCTGGGGGTCGTAGAGGCGGCAGAGCAGCTTGGCCAACGTCGTCTTGCCGGCGCCGTTCTGACCGACGATGGCCAACGACTGGCCGGCCGGGATGGTGAGGTCGAAGCCGTCGAGGACGGGCAGGCCGTCGCCGCTCGGGTACGCGAAGGTCACGTCCCGGAAGCGCAGCTCCCGGGCGGGCAGGCCCTCGGCGGGGCGATCACCCGATGCCAGCGCCCCGACCGGCCCCATCGCCGGCTTCACCCGGAGCACCGCAGCCACCGGGGCGGCCGACCCGTCGAGGGCCCAGTTGAGCCCGCCGAAGGCGATGAGGGCGCACCCGATGGCGGCCTGGGCGAAGGTCACGAGCCGGCCCAGCTCGAGGTCGCCGGCGATGGTGGCCTGGGCCAGGGCCCAGAACACGACGAGGTTGGCGGCCAGCACCACCAGGAGGCTCGAGAGCACCGAGCGCTCCCGCAGCTTGGTGGCCTCATACTGGAGCTCGTGGAGCCGGGTTCGCCGGGCGATGAAGCGGTCGATGGTCCAGTCCGCCAGCCCGAACATGCGCAGCTCCTTCGCCGCGGGCGGGTCGACGGCGAGGCGGTACGCGTAGTCGGCGTCGCGCTGGGCGGATCGCACCTCGTCGGTGTTGCGGTCCTTCCAGACGCCGCTCTCTTTGAGCAGCCAGTGCGTGGCCAGCCAACCGCCGGCGAGCACGATCGGCGCCCACCAGGCGAAGGCGAACAGAAGCGCGGCCGACACCAGGCCGGCGGCCATCTGGACCAGGCCCTGCGCGATGAAGTCCATCGACACCGACAGCGGCGGGCCCGTCATGCCGAGGTCGAAGTCGCGCGCCACCTGGAGGTCGTTGGCCAGCTCGGGGTCCTCGAGGTGGGCCATGCCCGGTGGCGTCACGCACGCCTCGGTGAGCTCGTCGTAGAGCCACGCCGCGGTGCGATCACCGAGGTTGGCGCTGATGGCCGCGTGGATCGGGGTGGCGACCTGCCAGAGGATGAACACCACCCCCATGAAGGTGAGCGGCACCGTGAGCGAGGTCCCGTCCTGCACCGCGGCGGTGACGACGCCCATGGCGACCGCGAAGGCCGCGGGCAGCACCGCCCGAAGGCCCAGCGCGCCCCACCAGCCGGCGGCCAACTTGGCGTCCGCCTTGGCCAGCACCCCGAAGAACGCCCACTCCTGGCGGCGGCGCAGTCGGGTCATCGGTGACGTCACCCCCGCAGTCTGGTCCCCACCGCCGGGAGACGCCCAGACCCGAGATCCGAGCTGGAGGAGATACCTGCAGACGGGTGCTGCCATTTCCTCCAGGTCGGGTCGAGCGGCGTGCCTAGAGGAAGGAGTCGTCGGCGGTGGGGAGACCCCACGCCGGAATGGCGCCGAGGGCCACGGTCTGGCAGTTGCCGATGCCCACGCCGCCGCCGACGGGGTCGGTCACCTTCACCACGCAGTCGCGGATCTGGTGCACCCGCTCGGCCGCCTCGCGGGTGGTGCAGTCGGGCACCAACTCGCCGTCGACGTTCAGCTCGCCCCGGAAGCTGCCGTGGTGCCAGCCGTCGAAGCCGTGGTACAGCCCCGTCCCGAGGTGGAAGCCGGTGTCGCTCACCACCTCGACCTCGACCGGTCGGGCGGTGCCGTCGGCCATCGTGAAGCCGAAGCGACCGCCCAGGAAGCGGCGGTTGACGGGGTCGAAGCGGATCTCGGGGGTGTGGGTGGCGAGCAGCTCCTTGCGGCCGTCCGGGTGCTCGATGCCGCCCTGGAAGCGCTCGTCTCGGTAGAGGTCGGGGATCTCTATGCGGCGCAGGTAGTGGTGCAGCGCGTACTGGGATCCGTCGTCGCGGGTGAGCAGGACGGGGTTCCAGATGGCCAGCACCGACAGCTCGGGTGGGCGATCGGGGTGCTCCACGTCGCCGATCGGCAGGCCGACGTCGGGGCGGACGCCCCACGAGTGGTCGCGGGTCGAGACCCAGCCCTCCGGGGTGATCGCCGTGCGCTCACCCTCGACCTCCACCCAGCCGTGGCCCACGCCGGTCTGGTGGTAGCGGATCTGGTGGGCCTGGTGGCGGTAGCCGTTGGGCACCCGCCAGTCCTCGCGCTCCTCGAGGAAGCAGGGCACCACGCCCTCGAAGGTGAGGTCGAAGGCGATGGGCTGGACGTCCGTGGGCTCGAGGTGCACCCGCACGCGGCGGAGCGGCTCGAGCACCTCGTAGTGGAGCGGCCCGATGCTGGTGGTGGACGGGTCGGGCGACAGCCGTCGGCTGGCGCGGACCGTGCGCTGCTGCACCCCCAGCGAGATGCCGCCGTAGCCGTCCATCACGTCGCGGTTGGTGTACTTGCCGAAGCCGAAGGCGACCTGGAGCGACCCGTCGCGGGCGCACGCCTGGCCACAGACCTTCTCCGTCCACCCCGGGTCGGTCTGGGCGACCGTGGCGAAGGTGTCCACGATCTGGTGGTCGAAGCGCTCGTCGGCCGGCAGCAGCGGCCCGATGCTCCCGCTCATGGCCGCGTCCCGAACCGGGCGTCGGCACCGGCGACCCTCCGGTCGCACCTGGTTGGACGGTTTCGTAGCGTGACGGCCATGAGCACTCCCCTCCCTGGTGGACTCCCGACGCCCGATGACGCCGCGAAGGTCTTCGTCTACGGCTACCCCCTCGTGTACGACCTCGACGAGGTGGCCGGGTTCGTCGCCGGTGGCGGCGCACTACCCGTGAGCGGACCGTACAACCGCTTCGTTGCCGCCCGTGACCTGCTGGGACCCGAGACCCACTTCGTCTCCCCCAACAACGACACCCTGTACCTGATGGCCATGTGCGACGTGCGGGGCGGCCCCCTGCGCCTCGAGGTCCCCGACACCGACGGGCGCTACTACGTGCTCCAGTTCATCGACGCCTGGACCAACAACTTCGCCTACGTGGGCCGGCGGGCCACCGGGACCGGTTCCGGCACGTTCGTGCTCGCCGCCGCGGGGTGGGCGGGCGAGCTTCCGGACGATGCCACCCTCATCACCGCCCCGACCGGGATCTTCACGATCGCCGGTCGCGTGCAGGTCGACGGTGCGAGCGACCTCGCTGCGGTCCACGCGCTCCAGGATCGGTTCGTGCTCGAGCCCTTCGAAGGCGCCGCCGGCACGGCACCCGCCGGCGTGCCCCCCGTCGACCCCGCCGTCGGGGAGGAGCTCGTCTGGTGGGAGAAGTTCCGCACCAGGCTCGCCGCCTTCCCGCCCCCTCCCGACGACGCTCCCTTCGTCGATGCCGCCGCCGAGCTCGGCCTGCTCACCGACCCGTCGCCCTACGTCGACCCGCCCGCGGAGCTCCACGACCTGCTCGTCGACGCCGAGGCCAAAGGCCGGGAGCTGATCGAGGCGCTGGCCTCCGGCGGGTCGCGACCGAAGGGCGAGTGGCAGGCCGCCACCCACTACTTCGACTACAACCTCGACTTCTTCGAGATCGGCGCCGTCGACGACCCCGCGTGGAAGATCCCCGACCGCACCACGGCCTACGCCACCCGCGCCGTCGCCGCCCGGGCCGGGCTGTGGGGCAACAACGGGTACGAGGCGGACTACCGCCTCACGGCGGTCGACGCCGACGGTCAACCCCTGACCGGCGAGCACGCCTACGCCCTCCACCTCGACGTGCCGCCCCCCGTGGACGCCTTCTGGTCGCTCACCATGTACGCCTCACCCGACTACTACCTGGTGGACAACCCCATCGACCGCTACTCGATCGGCGACCGCACCGAGGGCCTCGTCACCGACGGCGACGGCTCGATCACGATCTGGATGCAGGCGACCGCGCCGGGCGGCGGTCGCGACGCCAACTGGCTACCCACGCCACCGGGTCCCTTCCGCCCCATCCTCCGCCTCTACCAGCCTCGCCCAGAGGTGCTGGACGGCCGCTGGCCCCTTCCCCCGATCCAGCGCCTTCCCGAGACCGACGGGCAGGGCTAGGGGCGCAGACGACCCGCATGGGGTAGGACGGCTGCATGTCCGATTACGTGATCCCCGATCCCGAGCCCAAGCCCGTCGACGAGAAGCTGGCCATGGAGCTGCGCATCCTCTCGTCGAACGCCGTGCTCAAGGGCAGCCCCTCCGGCGAGGAGAAGTGCGACAACTGCCTCTACTACCTCGAGAACACCGCCGAGATCTCGTACTGCTGGCACCCGAAGCTGCGCATCCTGGTCGGCGCCGAGTGGTGGTGCCAGTGGTGGGAGGCCATCCCCGACGAGTGACCGGCACGACCCACCCGTCCCGCCGACCGGGAGGGTGTGACGCGGATCACACCGAACCCCCTGGGGCCGGGCAGGGCCCGCCGATAGCCTCGCCCGAGGGGCGACGGTGGGCGGTCGCGGCAGCCGATCCGGCGACGCCCCGAGCAGGACCGATGAGTTCCGGGCCGTCGCGAGGTCCGACCCCCTGTGAGCCGCGACCAAGGAGCCGAACCCGTGAGCGCCGACGCCCCCGTGCGAGCCGACGAGGCCGCCGACGACACCACCGAGGGCCGCCGACGGGGCTTCTTCGCCCGCATCGGGCCCTTCTGCCACGACCGCCGCCGCTGGGTGCTCGGCGCGTGGATCGTCCTGCTGATCGTGGCCAACGTGGCGTCGACCTCGATCGGCACCGCCTTCCGGGAGGAGTTCAACCTCCCGAACGTCGAGTCCAAGCGCGGCCTCGACCTCCTCGAGGAGCAGTTCGGCGGCCAGGGCGCCGGCATGGTCGGCACCATCGTGTTCGAGGCGCAGCAGGGGGTGGACGATCCCGAGGTGCGGGCGGCCATGACCGAGCTGTTCGCCGAGGTCGCCCAGATCCCCGATGTCACCCGGGTGCAGAGCCCCTACGACGAGGGGGGCCAGCTCCAGATCAGCCAACTCGACGGCGCCGCCGGCCGGATCGCCTACGCCAACGTCGAGATGGACCCGGACATCGACTTCTCCCGGGCCAACGAGATCCGTGACGAGATCCGCGCCGACGAACCCCAGATCGAGGGCCTGCGCACCGAGCTCGGCGGTCAGATCTTCGCCGAGTTCGAGGAGCCCTCCTCGGAGATCCTCGGCATCGGCTTCGCCATCATCATCCTCATCGCCGCCTTCGGCTCCGTGCTCGCGATGGGCCTGCCGGTGGGCGTCGCCCTCTTCGGCATCGGCATCGGCTCCGCGCTGATCGGCATCCTCAGCAACGTCCTGGCCATCCCGAACTTCGCCACCTTCCTCGGGGTGATGATCGGCCTCGGCGTGGGCATCGACTACGCGCTGTTGGTCGTCACCCGCTACCGCGAGCAGCTGCACGCCGGCCACACCGTGCGCGAGTCGGTCTCCATCGCCCTCGACACCGCCGGCCGGTCGGTGGTGTTCGCCGGCGCCACCGTGGTCATCTCGCTGCTCGGCATGCTGCTCATGGGCGTGACCTTCGTGCAGGGCCTCGCCATCGGCGCCGCCTCGGTCGTGGCCGTGACGGTGCTGGCCTCGATCACGCTGCTCCCCGCCCTCCTGGGCTTCGCCGGCGCCAAGGTCGAGCGCACCCGCTGGCGCGGGCTGATCGCCGCCGGCCTCATCGCGGTGGGCATGATGGCCACCGGCCTCGGCGTGTCGGCGGTCGCCAGCGTGGCGTTCTTCCTCGCCGTCGTCGTGCTGTTGATCAGCATCCTCGCCCGCTGGGTGAGCCCGCTGGCCGTCCTTCGGGCCGACGTGCCCCGCCGGCCGGTCAAGCCCCGCCACCTGACCACCGCCTACCGGTGGAGCCGGGTGGTCCAGCACCACCCCTGGATCAGCGCCCTGGGCGGCGCCGCGCTGCTCCTCGTGCTGGCGCTCCCCGTCGTGGGCCTGCGACTCGGGTCCTCCGACGAGAGCAACTATCCCCAGGAGACCTCCACCAAGCAGGCCTACGACCTGCTCGTCGAGGGCTTCGGCGCCGGCTTCAACGGGCCGCTGATCCTCGCCACCGCGCTGCCCGAGGGCACCGATCCGGCCGCCCTCACCGCCGTCACCGAGGCCGCCGCGCAGGACCCAGGGGTCGTGTTCGCCTCGCCGCCCAAGCTCAACGACGAGACCAACCCGACCGCGGCGCAGTGGTTCGTGGTCCCCACCACCGGCCCCCAGGAGGAGGCAACCACCCAGCTCGTCGACCGGCTGCGCAACGAGGTGCTGCCCCCGGTGGAGCAGGCGACGGGCGTGCAGGTGGACGTGACCGGCAACGTCGCCGTCAACATCGACTTCTCCGACTACCTGGCCTCGCGCCTGCCGTGGTTCTTCGGAGCGGTGCTGCTGCTGTCGTTCCTGCTGCTCATGGTGGTGTTCCGGTCGATCCTCGTGCCGCTCAAGGCCGTGGTCATGAACCTGCTCTCGATCGGCGCCGCGTACGGCATCGTCGTCGCCCTGTTCCAGTGGGGCTGGTTCAGCGACCTCACCCACGTGGCCCCGGGCCCCATCGAGCCGTGGCTGCCCATGATGATGTTCGCCATCGTCTTCGGCCTCTCCATGGACTACGAGGTGTTCCTCCTCTCCCGGGTCCGCGAGGAGTGGCACCGCACCGGCGACAGCCGCGGCTCGGTCGCCGACGGCCTGGCCGCCACCGCCAAGGTGATCACCGCCGCCGCCGCGATCATGGTGTTCGTCTTCGGCAGCTTCATCCTCGAGCAGGACCGCACCGTGAAGCTCATGGGCGTCGGCCTGGCCTCGGCGATCCTGCTCGACGCCACCATCGTGCGCATGCTGCTGGTGCCCGCCACCATGGAGCTGCTGGGCGACCGGAACTGGTGGCTGCCGCGCTGGCTCGACCGCCTGCTGCCCAACATCGACGTCGAGGGCCACATCGAGGAGGCGTCGTCCGACGACCTGCCCGCGGACCCGCCCGCCGTGGAGCCCGACCGGCTGCTCGGCGACGAGGACCTCGAGCCCGTCGGCGCCGACCGCTGAGCCACCCACAAGGGCCCGATCCGGCGAACGCGGTCGGGCCTTCGTAGGGTGCAGGGCATGCACGACGCCGTCACCGTCCACATCGACGCCACGCGCGAAGAGGTCTGGGACCTCGTCAGCGACGTCACCAAGATCGGGCGCTACAGCCCCGAGACCTTCGAGGCCGAGTGGCTGGGCGGCGCCACCGGCCCAGCCGAGGGGGTGCGCTTCCGCGGTCACGTGAAGCGCAACGGGCGCGGGCCCGTCTACTGGGCGGAGTGCGGCGTCACCGAGTGCGTGCCCAATGAGACCTTCGCCTTCACCGTGGGCCCCGAGGGCAAGGTGCTCAACAGCTGGCGCTACGACCTCGCCCCGGCCGAGGGCGGCGGCACCGACGTCACCGAGTCGTTCCGGCTGCCCGACACGCTCCCCACGAAGATCTACTGGGCCCTGCTGGGCTGGGCGCGCGGCAAGACCAACCGCGAGGGCATGCGGGCCACCCTCGAGGCCATGAAGGCCGAGCTCGAGGGCGCCTGAAACACCCGGGCGCGGCGCCGCGCCGCTCCCTAGGGTCTGGGCATGGCTCTCACGGCGAACAAGACGGTGCGCACCGCCTGCCCACTCGACTGCCCCGACGGCTGCTCGCTCGAGGTCCGCGTCGACGGTGACCGCATCACCGCCATCGACGCCGTCCCCGTCGGCGAGGCCGCCAACGCCCTGACCGACGGGTGGATCTGCCGCAAGGTGCGGCGCATGACCCAGCGGGTGCACGGCCCCCAGCGCCTCACCACGCCGCTCGCCCGCACCGGCCCCAAGGGCGCCGGCGAGTTCGCCCCCATCTCCTGGGACGCGGCCCTCGACCGCACCGCCAACGCCATCAGGACCGCGATGGCCGAGGACGGTCCCGGCTCGGTCGTGCCCTACCTGTACAACTCCTCGGCCGCGGTGCTGGCGTCGGCGGGGCTGACGCCACTGCTCTTCGAGGCACTGGGCACGGCCGAGGTGGACGACACCATCTGCGCCGCCACCGCCTCCGAGGCATGGCGGCTGGTGCTGGGCACCCTGCCCAGCGGCGACCCCCTCGACGTGGCCCACAGCGACCTCGTCGTCGTGTGGGGCGCCAACCCCACGGTGTCGAACTCCCACCTCGCCACCCTCCTCGAGCAGCGCCGACGGGCCGGCACCCGCATCGTCGTGGTCGACCCCCGCCGCACCCCGCTGGCCGGCAAGGCCGACCGGCACCTCGCCCTCCGACCGGGCACCGACGTCGTCCTCGCGCTCGCGGTCGCCGCCGAGCTCGAGCGCCTCGGTGGAGTGGACGCGGCCTTCGTGGCCGAGCACGTCGAGGGTGCCGACGAGTACCTCGCCGCCTGCCGGGCGTGGACCGTCGAGCGCGCCGCCGAGGTGTGCGGCCTCCCGTCCGCCGACATCGCCGGCCTGGCCGCGGACCTCGCGGCCGCCGAACGACCCCTGCTGCGTGTGGGCTGGGGCATGGAGCGCAACCGCAACGGCGGCAGCGCCCACCGGGCCACCCTGTCGCTCTGGGCCCTCGCCGGCGCCTTCGGTCGGCCCGGCACGGGGGTCGTGGGCTCGACCAGCCCGAAGGAGCACGCCACCGGCGGCGTCCGCGATGTCGTGCTCGGCGAGGGCTTCGTGGCTCCCGATCGCCGGGTCGTGAACATGAACCGCCTCGGCGCGGTGCTGGCGGGTGAGGACGGCCCGGTGCAGGTCCTGTTCGTCCAGGGCTCGAACCCGGCCGCCACCTGCCCCAACCAGGCCCTCGTGCTCGACGGCCTGGCCCGCACGGATCTGTTCACCGTGGTCCACGAGCAGGTGCTCACCGACACCGCCCGATACGCCGACCTGGTCCTGCCCGCCACCACCCACTTCGAGGCCGACGACCTCGTGGCCGGCTACGGCAACTACGTGGTGCAGGACGCGCCGGCCCTGATCCCGCCCGTCGGGGAGAGTCGCACCAACAACGAGGTGGCCCACGGCCTGGCTCTGCGGCTCGGCCTCGACGGCGACGCCTTCGACCCCGATCCCGCCCGCCTGCGGCAGGCCCTGCTGCTCGGGCTGCCCCTCCCGCTGCGCCTCCAGACGGAGGGGTTCGTCCAGTTCGCCGACGTGTGGCCCGCCCACGCCGACGGCGGTCCGCCGCGCGCCCGCCTCGTCGCCCCGGACGCCGCGGTGGCGGCCGGCGCCGACCGGCTGCCCACCTACCGCGACAACGACCACGACGGCGGCCCCCTCGTGCTGCTCACGCCGGCCACCAACCGCACGATCACCTCGATGTTCGCCGAGTACGACCCGCCCGACCCCTCGGTCCGCCTCCACCCCGACGACGCGGCCTCGCGGGGGCTGGCCGCCGGCGACGCCGTGGTGGTGAGCGACGGCCGCCACGAGATCCACGTGCCGCTGGCGGTGGGCCCCGACGTGCGCCCGGGGGTGGCCGTGATGGCCAAGGGCCTGTGGTGCACCGCGACCCCCGAGGGCTGGACCGCCAACGTCTTCGCCCCCGACACCCTGTCCGACCTCGCCGGCGGCGCCCGCTTCAACGACGCCCGGGTCGAGGTCCGCCCCGCCTGAGCGCCGATCGCGTCACGGCTCGCCGCTACGGCAGGAGGTGACCGTCACCGGGTCACCGGGTCACCGGGTCACCGGGTCACCGAGCCCCCGGTCAGGGGACGGTGACGACGACCTTGCCCTCGGCGCGGCGCTCGGCCAGCTCGGTGATGGCGTCGGCGGCCCGCTCGAGCGGGAAGCGCGCCGAGATGTGCGGCTTGATCCTGCCCTCGTCGTAGAGGGCGAAGAGCTCGGCCAGGTTGGCGGCGTTGGCCTCGGGCTGGCTCATCACGAACGCCCCCCAGAACACCCCGACGATCTGGCACGACTTCAGCAGGGTGAGGTTGAGGGGCAGCGCCGGGATGCCGGCGGGGAAACCGATCACGAGGAAGCGGCCCTCCCAGTTGAGGGCGCGGACCGCGGGCTCGGCGTAGTCGCCGCCGACCGCGTCGTAGACGATGTCGACCCCACCGCCGCCAGCGGCCTTGATCTCGTCGGCCAACGCCTTCTGCTGGGACCGGTCGAGGGGCTGGCGCGGGTACACGATGCCGGCGTCGGCACCGTGGGCCAGGCAGAGGTCGACCTTCTCCTGCGAGCTGCACCCGGCGATCACCCGTAGGCCCATGGCCTTGCCGAGCTGCACCGCGGCCAGGCCCACCCCGCCGGCGGCGCCGAGCACGAACAGCGACTCCCCGGCGCGGGCGTGGGCGCGGTCCTTGAGGGCGTAGTGGCTCGTCCCGTACGCCATCACGAACGCGGCGGCGTCGTCCGACGGCATGGAGTCCGGGATGGAGATGCAGGCATCGGCCTTCACCGCGAGCTGCTCGACCATGCCCCCGAAGCCCGGCACCGCCAGGACCCGGTCGCCGACCGCGGGGGAGGTCACGCCCTCACCGACCGATGACACGGTCCCTGCGACCTCGGCGCCGGGGGCGAAGGGGCGTCGAGGTTTGAACTGGTAGAGGTCCTCGATGATCAGGACGTCCGGGTAGTTGACGGCCACGGCCTCGACGTCGACCACCACCTCACCCGGGCCGGCCTCGGGGGCGGGGATGTCGGCGAGGGCGAGGGTGTCGGGCCCGCCCGGTTCGTTGGACAGCACGGCGCGCATCGGCCGATCCTACGGAGCCGCCCGCGGCCGGCGCTCAGGTCAGGCCGAGCTGGGCGGCGCACTTGGGCCAGGCCACCCAGCCCTGGTCGGCCTGCAGGAGGCTGGCCCGCATGATCTGCTCGTTCTGGGAGGCGTCCGCAGGGTTCCCGCTGCCGCCCTCCATCCGCCAGGAGTCCAGGGTGAACTGGAGGCCGCCGTAGAAGCCGTTGCCGGTGTCGGCCGACCAGTCGCCGCTCGACTCGCACATCGCCAGCGAGTTGAAGGTTTCGACCCGTTGCGGGGACATCGAGGCCACGTAGGTGTCCGGCTCGGTGTCGGTGACGGTGGTGGCGGTGGTCGAGCCCGCAGCCGGCGCCGCGGACCCGGTCGTCGCCGTCGCCTCGGCGGACGCCTCCTGCGACCCGCTCCCGCCGTCGCCGCCCAGCACGAGGTAGCCGACGAGGCCCACGACGAGGACGACCACGACCACCGCCCCGATGGCCACCTCCCGCCGACGCAGCAGGCTCATGCCCCACCACGCGTCGGGCAGGAAGGGGGCCGTGCCCTCCGGGTGGGGGTGCTCGAGGTGGTCGGGCTCGACGCGCTCGCGAGCCGCGTCGGGGTGCCCGGGCTCGTCGGTCATGTCCCGATGATGGTCGCGACCGCCCCCGATCGGGAAGCCGAGCTCCCCCAACGGTAGGTTCGGCCGCCGATGGCCATCGACCCCGCCGCCCCCGGACCCGAGGTGCTCGCCTTCCTGGCCGAGCGCCACCTGGCGTCGCTGACCACCCTCCGACCCGACGGCACGCCCCACGTGGTGCCGGTCGGCTTCAGCTTCGACCCCGACGCCGGCCTGGTGCGGGTCATCAGCGCCCGGTCGTCGCGCAAGGTCGCCAACATCGTCGCGGCGGCGGACGGAGCCGATGGCGCGCGCGTCGCCGTCAACCAGATCGACGGCGGCCGTTGGCTGACCCTGGAGGGCACGGCCACCGTGACCGACGAGGACGCTCGGGTGGCCGAGGCCGAGCGCCGCTACGCCGAGCGCTACCAGGCCCCCCGACCCCGCAACGACCGCGTGGCCATCGAGGTCCGGGTCACCCGCATCCTCGGCCGAGCCTGAGCCCGACCCCCTGCAGGGGCCCTCAGCCTTCGGCGGCGGCCTTGAGCTGCGCGAGGCCCTTCTCGAAGTCCGGGCCGACCATGGCGTCCATGCTCTTGAAGATCCCCATGACCTTGGTCATGAAGGTCTTGGGGCCGGTCATGGTCCACGCCACCGCAGTCGTGCCGCCGTCCTCGACGAGGGCGAATCGGATCTGGTTGTGGGCCTTGAACGGCTTGAGGAACTGCAGGTCGATGGTCGCGGAGGTCGGGGCGATGGCGTCGAGCACCTCCATGCGCCCCGAGCCGGCCTTCTTGTTGCCGCTCCACTCGTAGACCGCGCCCACGCCGGACTCGGCGCCGCTGAAGGTGCGGGTCATGGCCGGGTCGATGTCCTCCCACGGCGACCACTCGCCCCAGCGGTGGAAGTCCACGAGTCGCTCGTGGATCCCCGCCGCCGGGGCGTCGATGGTCGTCGACCGCTCGATGGTGAACGTGTTCTTCGCTTCCGCCATGTCTCTCCGCCTCCACTCGTCGTTGCCCCGGGGCGATCCGGACCGTAACCGGCGGTCCCGGGCTGTGCTCAGGAGGGCGAGGAGGAGCGGGGCGGCCGGGGGATGAGGACCGAGGTGCGCCGGCGGTACACGTCCCACGCCGGCCGGCGCTCGGCGCTGCGCTTCTCGATCATGGGGATCGACGCCGCCGCGAACATGACGGTGATCGACACCGCCCCGACCACCGTCCACCAGTAGCCGGGTGCGGCGGCGAGGCCAAACAGGAACAGCGACCACCAGAAGCAGAGCTCACCGAAGTAGTTGGGGTGGCGCGACCACGACCACAGGCCGACGTCGCAGATGTCGCCGGAGGCCTTCGTCCGGTTGAAGCGCCGGAGCTGCTCGTCGGCCACGAGTTCCAGCACCACCGCGGCGACGCCCACCAGCAGGCCCAGGCCGTCGAACACCCCGAGCGGGTCGGTGCCGACCGCGAGCGCCGGGATCAACGGGAGGCAGCCCACGTAGACCTCGATGGTGGGCACGAGGTGCAGCCCGAAGAAGCTCTGCAGCCAGTAGGGGTGGCCATTGGTGCGCATGGCCGTGTAGCGCCAGTCCTCGTGGTCCAGTCCGGGCCAGCCACGGGCCCAGTTCGAGGTCAGGCGGACGGCCCAGGCGAACACCACCAACAGGACGAGCACCTGACGGCCCACGGGCACGTCGGGCTCGGCGACGACGACGAGGTAGATCGCGACGACCGGCGGGGCGAGGCTCCAGTACGCGTCGAACATGGACGTGTTGTTGACCGCTCGGCTGAACACGAAGATCACGACCGTCCCGGCGAACATCCCCGCCGCGACGGCCAGGTACGGCGATCCGTCGTCGACCGCGCCCGACACCACCCCGGCGACGAGGGCGAGGACGTAGGCGACGGCCACGACCCCGAACGACGCCCCGCGGGACAAGGCCCGCTTCGGCCCGACGTGCACCCCTGCCCCGCTCGATCCCGTGTCGCCCATCGCCCCTGTCTACCCTGACGGCAGCCGACGAGCAGGAGCACGAGGGTGACCGACACCACCACGGGGGGCCCGGGGGGCGCCGCCGAGACCCACCACACGTTCTGTCGCATCTGCGAGTCGCTGTGCGGGCTCGAGGTCACGGTCGAGCAGGGCGCCATCACCAAGATTCGCCCAGACGACGACCACGTGGCCACCGGCGGCTTCGCCTGCATCAAGGGCATCCGCCAGCACGAGATGTACACCTCGCCCGACCGCCTCACGCACCCCATGGAGCGCACCGGGGACACCTGGCGCCAGGTGGGCTGGGACCACGCAAACGCCGAGATCGGCCGGCGGGTGCGGGCCATCATCGACGAGCACGGCCCCGATTCGGTGGCCATGTACGTGGGGACCGCGGCGGGCTTCGGCGTGCTCCACCCCGTGTTCGCCCAGGGGTTCATGGACGGCCTCGGGTCGACCTCGATGTACGCCAGCGCCACCCAGGACTGCGCCAACAAGTTCGCCGCCGCCCGCGAGGTCTACGGCTACCCCTTCACCCAGCCCTTCCCCGACGTCGACCGCACCCAGTGCCTGATCATCGTCGGGGCCAACCCGGTGGTCTCGAAGTGGAGCTTCCTCCAGGTGCCCGACCCCACGAAGCGCCTCCGGGAGATCGAGGCGCGCGGCGGTCGTGTGATCGTGGTCGACCCCCGGCGCACCGAGACGGCGCGGGTGGCCACGGACCACGTCTTCATCCGCCCGGACACCGACGTGTTCTTCTATCTCTCGTTCCTGCACGAGTTGCTCGCCACCGGCGGCGTGGACGCCGACCGGGTGGCCGCCCACACGACGGGCTTCGACGAGGTCGAACAGCTCGTGGCGCCCTGGTCGCCCGAGCGCACGGCCGAGGTCACCGCCATTCCCGCCGAGGTGCTGCGCGACCTGGTCGCCGCGTACCGCGAGGCCGACGGCGCCGCTCTCTACAGCTCGACGGGCGTGAACATGGGCACCAACGGGGTGTTGGCCTTCTGGCTCCAGGAGGTCATCAACGCGGTCTCCGGCAACCTCGACCGCCCCGGCGGCACGCTCGTGGGCAAGGGCGTCATGGACTTCGCCAAGTTCGGCCTGCGCACCGGCACCCTCATGAAGGACGACACGTCGCGCATCGGCGGCTTCCGCAAGGTCAACGACGCCTACCCGGGCGGGATCCTGGCCGACGAGATCCTCACACCGGGCGACCGCCAGGTGCGGGCCCTGTTCGTCACCGGCGGCAACCCGCTCATCACCATGGCCAACGCCGGCCGCCTCCGTGAGGCCTTCCAGTCCCTCGATCTGCTCGTCACCGTCGACATCTACCGCAACGAGACAGGGTCGCTGGCCCACTTCACGCTGCCCGCCACCGACCCGATGCAGCGACCGGACCTGCCCTTCATCTTCCCGCTCATGCTCGGCCTGCAGTCCCGGCCCTACCTCCAGGCCACCGAGGCCATCGTCGAGCCCGTCGACGAGCAGCGCGACGAGGCCACCATCTACCTCGACCTGGCGAAGGCCTGTGGGGTCGGCCTGTTCGGGTCGAAGGTGGCGCAGCGGGCGTTGGAGCGCGCCACCGATCGCCACACCCGCAAGCGCCGGAAGGTCGACCCGTCGGCCACACGACGGGTGCCCCAGGAGGCGTTGTTGACCTGGCTGCTGCGCCTCACCCGTCAGCCGAGCTTCGCCAAGCTGCTGGCCCACCCCCACGGCGTCGCCCGGCCCGACCACGAGGCCGGCACCTTCCTCGGCGGGCGCATCGTGACCGACGACAAGCGGGTGCACCTCGCCCCCGAGCGCCTCGTCGCCCGTGCCGACCGGCTGGAGGCCGACTTCGCCGGCGAGCAGGCCCGCGCCGCCGACGGCACCCTCAAGCTCATCACCAAGCGGCGGACGAAGACGCACAACTCCTGGACCCACAACCACCCGGGGATGGTGAGCGGCCCCGATGGCGACACCAACCACCTGTACGTGCACCCCGACGACGCCGCCCGCCTCGACCTCGCGGAGGGCGCCGTCGCCGACGTCACCTCGGCGACGGGCCGGGTCCGACTGCCCGTGCGCCTGCTGGACGACCTGATGCCGGGCACGGTCGCGCTCCCCCACGGCTGGGGCCACCAGCACGCCACCGGGTTGTCGGTCGCCTCGAAGACGCGCGGGGTCAACGTGAACCTGCTGGCCGCCGACGGGGTCGACGGCGTCGACCCGGCATCGGGCATGGCCCACCTCACCGGCATCCCCGTGACGGTTGCGCCGGCCGCCGGCCCCAGGGACACGAGCGACTGGTCGGGCCTCCCGGCGTCCGAGCGAGCCACAGCCGAGACCCTCGTCGAGATCACGACCTGAACGACGGCCCCGACGACGGCCGAGCGCCGTCCCCCGGGACCCCGCCGTCAGGGCTCGTGGTTCGGGTTCCGGCAGACCTTGGCGGGCTCGGGCGTGAAGTCCGGGAGGGTGATGGGGTCGCGCCGCCCGGAGAAGTCGAGCGCGTCGGCCAGGTTCTTGGCCTTGCGGTCGCGCACGGTCATGGGCTCGAGGTCCCAGCGCCACTCGATCATCTTCAGCACCGAGCTGTGCTCGTACGGGCCGGTCTGGTCGAGCCGCTGCTTGGCGAAGGGACCCATCACGACCGCGGGCACCCGGAAGCCGAGTCGCTTCAGGTCGGGCTTGGGCCCGGGACCCGGCAGCACGGTGTGGTCTTCGACCCGCGGCGGGGCGACGTGGTCGTAGAAGCCGCCGCTCTCGTCGAAGTTGAGGACGAAGACCAGCTTGTCCCAGTGCGGGCTGTTGGCCAGGGCGTCGTGGACCTTGGCCACGAAGGCCTCGGCCACCTGCACGCTGCCGTAGGGGTGGTAGTCGTTCGAGGTGCCGTTGAACTCGGCGTGGGCGGTGTAGTCCGGGTCCACGAACACGACGTTGGGCAGCGTCCCCGCCTCGGCGTGGTCGAAGAACTTGCCGATGTGGTGCGAGATGTCGTCGTACTTCTGGCTGGCGAAGAGGCCCGTCATGGGCTCGCCGAAGTAGTAGTAGCCGGCGGTCAGGCCGGCGTCCTTCACCCGGTCGAAGATGGCGAGGTCGAGGTTCACCGGTCGGGGCTCACCCGGGGCGGGGTAGACGCCGGTGATGTCGAGGTCCGTGGTCGCGCAGAGCTGGTAGAGGCGGTTGGGCCAGGTCGGTCCCAGCATCGAGGCGAAGTACTGGTCGAACGCGGTGTAGCCCTGCATCAAGGCGGCGAGGATGGGGAGGTCGTCGGCCTCGTAGTAGCCGATGGGGAACAGGTCGCCGTTGGGCTGGGTCTTGAGGAACCCGTCGCAGGCGCCGTCGTTGTAGTGCGCCTTCATGGCCTGCCACAGGTGGATGGGGTCCTGCATGTCGCAGCCCTGCCAGTCGGGGGCGAGCTTGTAGGTCTCGTGCGAGTGGCCCTGCTGGTCGACGAAGCTCAGACCGGCCTGCTTGCCGTCGGCGCCGGGGAGCCAACCGACCATGTGGTCGAACGACCGGTTCTCCATCATCAGCACCACGACGGTGTCGAAGGGAGCGTTGCTCGGGTCGGGCAGCGTGGCGCTCGACTGGTCGACCGTGCCGCCGTCGTCCGAGGAGCTGCACCCCGGCAGACCGAGGGCGGCCAGCGCGGCCGCTCCGGCGCTCCCGGCGAGGAACGTGCGTCGTGAGATGGGCATGGGTCCCTCCACCCGCGGCTCGCTGGTCGGCGGGGTCGGGTCACCCTAGTGAACTCCCGCTGAACGGTTGGACCATCCCCCGAACGAGGCCTCGACCCGGCCAGATCCGTTGCGCTCAGCGCCAGCGATACGCCAGAAGACGGCCGTGGCCGGTGTCGGCCACCAGCAGCCTCCCGGCGCGGTCGAAGGCCAGACCGCCGGTGTGAGCGAGACGCCGGTGGCCCCATACACCCGGCCGTCGGCGTCGATGGTCAGCGAGGTGGGTTGCACGAGGGCCCCGTCGGCCGAGCCCGTGCCGTCCCAGGTGGCGATCAGGTCGTCGGCGTGATTCCTCCTGACACCGGCCTCGTCAACCGTAGGTGACCGAGGCAGCTGCCAGAACGGTGGCGGGGGGCCTACCAGCTGAGGCCGAGCGTCTCCCGCATGGCCGCCTCGAAGGCGGCATCGTCGTTGGCGTCCCGCACGGCGGCGATGAGCTCGGCGTCGGCGCCGACGGGGATGCGCAGCGGCGGGTCATCCGCCTCGATGGCGTCGGCGATGGCCGTGGCCACCAGCTCGGGGCCGGGAGGCTCCTCCCCGCCGCCGAGGGTGTCGAAGGCGGTGTCCCACTCCGCCCGCAGCTCGTCCCAGGGCCCGACGTCCTCGCCGTAGCGCTGGACGTTGTCCCCGAAGTTGGTGGCGATGTTTCCGGGCTCGATGATCACGACCCGGATCCCGAAGTGGCCGAGCTCGTAGTGCAGGCTCTCGGAGATGGCCTCGACCGCGAACTTCGACGCCGAGTAGAAGGCGTTCAAGGGGGCGGCCACCCGGCCCGCCATGGACGACACGTTCACGATGGCGCCCGCCCCTTTCGCCCGCAGGCTCGGAGCGACGGCCTGCACCATGCGGGCCACGCCGAACACGTTGGTCTCGAACATGGCCTTCACCCGTTCCAGGGGTACCAGTTCGACCGGGCCTCCGGCCTCCCAGCCGGCGTTGTTGACCAGGACGTCGATGTCGCTGGCGGCGGCGACCGCGGCGGCCACCGAGGCGTCGTCGTCGACATCGAGGGCGAGCGTGGCGGCCACCTCGAGTCCCTCGAGGGTGTCCGGCCGACGGGCGGTCGCCACCACGTCGTGGCCCCGGGCGGTGAGCTCGATGGCCGTCGCCCGCCCGATCCCCGTCGAACACCCCGTGATCAGCACTCGTGCCATGTCATCTCCCTGGTCCCTGGTCCCTCGCGTGCTGCCATCCAACCACGCCGCCGTGGCGTTCTGGTTCCCGCCTGGTCACGCCGATGTGAGGCCGGTGCCAGCTGCCCCCGTCAGGCGGCTGTGGTCGACACGATCGCACCCGGGGTGGCCGCAAGGGTGACCGCAAGGGACTCGGCCAGTGGGGTGGCGTGGTCGCCGCAGTGGGCGAGGTAGGCAGAGTGGTCGACCACGAAGTCGTCCTCGAACTCGTAGAGCATCTCGACGGTCTCGCGCACGGCCGGGACGAAGAGGCCCACGAGGCGCAGTTGCCAGCGGGCGAAGGTGCGCAGCCGGGCGGTGGTGCCGGCGAGGGCGGCGGCCTGCTCGGCCAGCGCCCGGGTGCTCCCCGTCGGCGCGTTGGGCACGTGCCACGCACGCCCCCACGTGGACGGCGTCTCCGACAACCGGACGAGGGCCTCGCCGAAGTCGCCGACGTAGGTGTACGTGTGCAGGCGGTCGGGGTCGCCGGCCACGTCGGCGGCCTTGCCCTTCACCAGGGGGCCGAAGAAGCGATCGCCCACGGCCGAGCCTTCGACTCCCGGGCCGAAGAAGTCCGAGGCCCGGCCGGCGACCACCCGCAGGCGGCCGGCCTGGTGGGCGGCCTCGAGGTCCCGCCACATCTGGGCGCGCACCACGCCCTTGCGGGTCGTCGCCGCGAGGGGCAGGTCCTCGGTGAGGGGGCCGTCGTGGGGCCCGTAGCCGTAGAGGTTCTCGGCGACGGCCAGGAGTGCGCCCACCTTGGCGGCGGCGTCGACGATGCCGGTCTGGAGGGTGGGGAACTCCTGGGGCCAACGGTGGTACTCGGGCTGGGCGCACTGGAAGACCACCTCGGCGCCGGCGAGCGCCGCCGCGGCCTGGGCCGGATCGGTGATGTCGGCGACCCGGCTGATCGCGCCCGGAACGCTCGCGCCCGAACGGGTGACGACCGCGGGCTCGATGCCGCGAGCGGCGAGGGCGGCGACGACCGCCCGGCCGACGGGGCCGGCGCCGAGCACGACGTGGGTGGCGGGGGAAGGGGTGGCGGTCATGGTGATCTCCTGTTCCATCTTTCCGAACGGTGTTCGGCTTCTCTTCCCACTATCTCCGAACATCGTTCGGAAAGCAAGGGATGTTCGAGTAACATGGGTCACATGGACGAGCAGGTCACGACGGCGGCGCCGGAAGGGCGCCGGGCCCAGCAGCGCCGGCAGCTGCTGACCGACATCGAGGCGGCCGCGCGCCGCCTGCTCGACGAGGGTGGCGCCGCCAACGTGTCGATGCGCGCCATCGCACGCGAGGTCGGCCTCGGTCCGGCCTCGCTCTACACCTACTTCGACGGCCTGGACGACGTCCTGACCATGCTCCTGTTGGCCAGCTACGGGCGCCTTGCCGATGCCACGGCGGCCGTCACGGATCACTTCGCCGGGGCGCCTCCCGCCGACCGGGCCCTCGCCGTCACCCTCGCCTACCGCCGTTGGGCGCTCGACCGCCCCAACGAGCTCAACCTCGTCTTCACCGATCAGCTCCCCGGCTACGCCGCCCCCGAGGGCGGCCCCACCATCGATGCCCAGGTCGAGATCTTCCGGCCCCTCACCGAGGCCATCGCCGAGTTGGCCGCGTCGGGGACCGCCGTGGTCGAGGACACCGACGAGGCTCGGGTCGGCGTGTGGGCGGCCTTCCACGGCTTCGTCATGCTGGAGGCCAACCACCACCTCGTGTGGCTCGACGACCCCGCCGCGGCCTACGAAGCGGCGGTGCGCCGGGCCTTCAGGGCCGTCGGTCTCCCCGACCCCTCGCCCGACGTCCGCCGCCGCTTCGACCGCTGGTCCGCGGATCGGAGCTGACAAGGTCAACCCCGAGCGGGACGACGCTCACCCGGACGACGTGCCCTCCGCCCGGGCCTTGATGCCGAGCAGCTCCTTGCGCATCATCGGGAAGTCGCCGAGCTCCAGCAACGGCGCGCTCACCAACGACCACGGGAACCGGTCCGTGGCCTTGAGGCGGACGACGAGCCGGGTACGCCGTCCATCGTCGAGCGGCTTCAAGACCCACACCCAGGTCGAGCCTTCCTTCTCCCACCCCAGCCAGGCGGGCTCCTCGAAGCCAAACACCCGGAAGCTGTTGCGGTCGTTCGCCGGTAGCGCCATCGGCGCCGCCAGATCGCCGACGGCCACGTGCTGGTGCTCCGGGAGGATCTCCTCGGCGCTGGGTACGCCGGCGTTGTCCAGGCGGTCGTAGGCGTAGAAGCCGGCCCGACCGCGTCCGATCTGCACGAGCCAGGGCCACACCGCCTCGGGTGAAGCGTCGATGGTGATCGCCCGCGTCGCTTCGAAGCGCGGGACCGGCAGCAACGCGTCACCGGGGAGCAGGCCGTGCGCCTCGTCGGCGGTCGCTCCCCAGCGCAGGTGCCAGTGACGGTAGGCGGCGAAGCCGACCCCCATCGTGGCGAGTCCCGCGAGAGCGAGGACCCCCCGCCTGGTCACGTCGCCACCCCTTCGACACGTCGGCGCACACCTGCGAGCATCTGGCGGGCCATGACGAAGTCGGCCGGCACGAGGACCAGCCAGTAGGCCGCGGCCAGCCAGGCCGGCCCGAGTCGGGCCCGGGTGCGGAAGTGGAACCGGGTCCTGCCGTCGCCGAGGTCGCGCAGCACAAAGGCCCAGCTCCAGTCGATCCACGCACCGAAGCGGTCACGGAACTGCGGCGGGAGGTGCTCGGTCGAGTGCAGCACGAGGTGGTGTTCGGGCTCGAGGAACCGCACGACGAAGCCGCACTCGGTCTCGGGCGCGCCGTCGGGCACCCAGTCCCCGACGCTGAGCCCCTGCCACTCGGGGTGGAGTCGGTCGGCGCTCGGACCGTTCGCCGGGAAGAACGCCCGGTCGACCCAGCGCGCGGTGTACCAGCCGCCACGGTGCCACCCCATCTGCACGAGCCACGGCCAGATCGCCGACGGAGAGGCAAGGATGTCCACGGCGTGGTCGGTCACCACCAGCGGTTCGACGACGAGGTCATCTCCCGGAAGGTGGGCCGCGCGCTCGTCCGCGGTCGATCCCGCGGCCCGTCCGAGCCACTGCAGGGCGCCGTAGCCGGCGCCGAGTGCGGCAAGGCCCACGGTGACTCGCCTCACGCGAAGACCGTACGACGGCACCGGGGCGGCCGGGAGGGTCGAAGGTCCCCACCGCCACAGCGTCAACGGTCACCGCCCCCGGGGGCCGGCGCCGCCCCGAAACGACGCCGACGCCCCGGGGACCGGGGGCTGGGGGGAAGGTGGACGGGAGCGGCCTCAGGGTGGCGTCATGTCGGTGGGATCTGCAGTCACGTCCACCATGGGCGGTTCCTCCGTCGGTGGACCGTACGGAGCGCGCGTTGCCGGCACGTTTCCGTTGGTGATGCGCCTCGTGAACGGACGGGCGTGGTTGGCTCAGCCCGCGACCCGCCGGTACAGGTCGACCACGCTCCCACCGAGGACGGCGTCGACCCCGTCGTCGTCGACGCCTCGTTCGGCAAGCGACGCCGCGATCGCCGCGAACTGGCCGTGGTCGGTGACCACCGGCCGGTAGTTCGCGTCGAGGTCGGTGCCGATGGCCACGTGGTCGGCCCCGAGCACCTCGACCAGCCGGACGATCTCATCGACGAAGTCGTCGAAGGTCGCGCTGGTGACCCCCGAGGGCCATGCGCCCACGACACCTCCGGCGGACGCGACCGCCGCGGCGTGCTCGACCGAGAGCAGTCGCGGGTGGCTGCGGTCGAGATGGTCGAGGTGGCTGTGCGAGATCATCACCGGCGCGACCGACGCTTCGAGCACGTCGAGGGTCGTGGCCAGGGTGGCGTGAGCGCAATCGATCACCACGCCGAGGTCGTTGCAGGCGGCGACCACGTCGCGCCCGAACGCCGTCAGCCCACCGTGCACGGGTGCCTCGGTCTGGATGTCGCCGATCTCGTTGACCCGGTAGTGCACGAGGGTGAGCGACGACATCCCGGCGGCCTGCGCCTCGGCCAGACCGTCGAGGTCACCGTCGAGGAAGTCACCCCCTTCGCAGGTGACGAGCACCACGGTTCGCCCCTCGGCGTGGGCGGCCTCGAGGTCGGCGGCTGTTCGAGCGATGGCGACCTGCTCGGCATCGACCAGGCGGCGTAGGCCGTCGAGCTGACGCCGGTGGTCCGCCCTCGCCTCGCCGGGGGCGAAGTCCCGCCCGGCATGCAGACCGCCGGCGTCGTTCGGGGCGAGGACGAGCAGGTCGGCCACGGTGGCGAAGCTCACCGCGGTCAGGCCGGCTTCCCGGGCCGCGTGCAAGGCACCGGACGAGTCGTCACCACCGAGCAGCTGGCTCAGGACGTGCCCCTCCTCGAATCCCGCCAGGTAGCAACGGCCCGGATGCGCGTGCACGTCGATCCACGGGCGGCGGGTGGTGGGCACGGGCGCGACCCTACGGCCCGTCACCGGTTGGGACGGTCCGGGGTCGTGGGTCCGCACCACCCTCGCGAGGGCGTAGCGTCGGCGCCTGATGGGTGCCACCAGTCGACTTCGCGAGCTCGGCATCGTGCTCCCTCCAGTGCTGGCGCCGGCCGGCAGCTACGACCCCTGCGTGCTGGTGGGGTCGACGTTGCACGTCGGTGGGCACGGCCCCGTCGACGGCGACATCGTGATCCGGGGCAAGGTCGGTCAGGACCTGGACCTCGACGCCGCCCGCCACGCCGCCCGCATGACCGGGCTCTCGATCCTCGCGACGATGCATCAGGAGCTCGGCGACCTGGACCGGGTCCGACGCATCGTCAAGGTCTTCGGCATGGTCAACGTGGCGCCCGGTTTCGACCAGACCCCGGCGGTGATCGACGGCTGTTCCGATCTCCTGCTCGAGGTCTTCGGTGACGCCGGCCGGCACACCCGTAGCGCGGTCGGCCTCGCCGAGCTGCCCTTCGGCATCGCCGTCGAGATCGAGCTCATCGCCGAGGTCGAGCCGGTAGAGGAGGAGCACCCGTGACCGCGCCCGTGCCCCCCGCCCCTGCCGGGCCACCCGTCGACGCGCCACGAGGGGTCTCAAAGCTGTGGTGGGTCCTCTGCGCCCTGCTCTTCGTGGCGGGTTGCGGCTTGGGCATCGGCGGGTGTGCCAAGTTCATCGGCGCCAACACGCCGGACGAGGCGTCCACCTTCGACGTGCCCGGCCGCGGTGAGATCGTGGTCCAGGAGGCCGGCACCTACCGCATCCGCTACCAGTCCGACCAGTTCCTCGAGACGGGGGTGTGCCGCGAGCAGACCCGCCAGACCGGGACCGGCTCAAACCGCCGCACGACGACCGACACCATCTGCGACCCCAGCCTCCTGGCTCTCGAGGGCGAGCCGGTCGTCCACCCACCAGGTGGGGGCGACCGCCTGCGCCTCGACAACGGCAACGCCGGCGTCCTGCGCATCAACGACGAGATCACCGTGACGGTGTGGACCTTCGAGGCGGACGAGACGGGCACCTACGAGGTCGAGTCGGAGGCCCCGCTCGGCACCCAGCGCCTCGTGGTCGAGCCCGACGAGTTCGGCTTCGACGGGCTCCTCCTGGTGCTGCTCGCCGTGCCGCTGCTCGCCGCCGCCGTCATCGTGCTCGTCGTCACGGCGCTCCGCTCCGGCGGCCGCAATCGCCGGCGCAACCAGGCGGCGTTCGACGCCACCGCGGGGCCGTTCCCGCCCACCGTGCCGCCCGGCCCCGTCCCGCCCCCCGGGTGGGGTGCACCCACACCACCACCGCCACCACCGCCCACCACGCCACCGTCAGCCTGACGCCCGGTCGAGCCTCCGCGTGACCGCACCGACCGACCCGCCCGCCACGACGGGTGATCCCGCGGCCGAGGGCGCCTCGAAGGCGTCGACCACCGCGCCGGCATGGCACCCGGATCCGTTCGGTCGAGCGCACTGGCGCCTCGCCGAGGCCGGCGTCTGGACGGAGCGCGTGGCGACTTGGGGCGGTGAGTGGCTGGACCCACCCGCCCCCAGCCCCGAACGTCCAGACCTCACCGTGCTGGCCGAGCCGGCGCTCGCCCTGTCGTACGGAGCGGTCGGCATGGAGGGCGCCGGCCGCTGGCCCATCTTCGACCCGGCCGGGCGGCCGCGCGGGTCGGTGCACGTCGAGGTGCCCGGCTTCCTCGCCGGCGGCACCCGCCGCTACCTGGTGCTCGATCCGTCCGACCGGGTCGTGCTCCAGGTCGTCCCCCGCACCGGGTTCTCCAACGACTGCGACGTGATCGACTGGACCGGGCGTCCACACGGCGTCTTCGACGGCCAGACCTTCAGTGCCGTCGTCCGTTTCGTGTGCGGCTCACTGGTCCATGGCCAGGCGAACACCGTCGACGGCGCCGGCAACAGCGCCCCCTTCGTCGCGGACGACGTGGACCACTTCACCGTGATGCTCAGCGACACCACCGGTGCGGCATTCGGCTCGCTCACCAACCACGAGGCCCGCCGCGGCCTCGGCTCGTTCTTCGGCGGCGGCCCGCAGGCCGGCCAACTGCTGCCCGAGCAGTCGTGGTTCCAACTCGACCGGCGTCCGGACCTGCCCGAGCCGCTGCGCACGTTCACGCTGGCGTTCCCGCTCCTGTACGCCCACCGCGTGCACCTGATCCGGGCCCAGCGCCGACACCGCCAGAACCAGCAGCACCACCACCACTGAGCGACGCCTGGGAAGGGTCGACGAGGTCCTCCGGCGGCCGGCGCGCCACGAGCCGCTCTCCGAGATGACCGAGATCGTGGGTTGTAGCCTCCGGCCATGAGCCTGACTGCAGCACGCGGGCCGTTGGGCGCCGATCCGGCGGGCTGGTTCTCCCCTCCGTTGCCCGAGGCCGTCGTGTTCGTCGAGCCCCATCCTCGCCGCGTGCAGGCGCTCTTGGACGGACAGATCGTCATCGACACCGAGCAGGCCCTGCTCGTGCATCGCGTCGGCCGCCCGCTCAGCTACGCCTTCCCCGAAGAGGTGGTGGGCGACCTGCCCAACGCCCCCGAGCCGGAGGCCCCGGGCTTCGTCACCGTGCCGTGGGAGGCCGTCGACACGTGGCTCGAAGAGGGCCGCGAGCTGGTCCACTACCCACCCAACCCGTACCACCGGGTCGACTACCGGCCGACGAAGCGCCGACTCTGCGTGGAGGTGGCGGGCACCACCTTGGTCGACACCGACGACACGGTGATCTGCTTCGAGACCGCGGTCTCCACCAAGCTCTACGTCGATCCCGCGCTCGTGCGCACCGATCTCCTGCGCCGTTCCCAGACCACCACGTACTGCAACTACAAGGGCTGGAGCACCTACTACGACGCGGTGATCGGCGACACCGTCGTCGAGGACGTGGCGTGGAGCTATGACGACCCGCTCCCCGAAAGCCAGGCGATCGCCGGGCTGCTCAGCTTCGAACCAACGCGTGTCCCACTCGAGGCCGAGCTCCCCGTCGGCGCGACGATCCCCGTGGAGTGCGCGACAGAGTGCGCCGTGCCGGTACGCCCTGCCGGCTGAGCTTCAGGGCGCCCGCGCCGGGGGGTCTTCCTCGACCGCGCGCCCGCGCTCACGACCCCCCGATCCCCACGGCCTCGTTCTCCTGTTCCCCAGAGGGGTCGGTGATCTGAGTACTCGCACCGTTCCCGGCGAGATCACCGTTGGCCCGTCGGCACACGACCATGGTCACCGCCACGCCTCCCACTCGATCATCGACCGGAGCGGCCCGGCGAACGTCGGGCGCACTGCACCCGAGCGCCAGCGGTCCTCGATCACCGGTCGGAGTACCCCGCTGGTCCTGACCGGATCCTCGTCCAGGTAGATGACGGTGGTGTGCTGCGGGTCGCCCTGGGTCGCCGGGTGGAGCGTCCAGGTGTCCGACGACCCGTACACCCACACCCCGGCCACGCCGGGGGTCGCGAGCACCGCCGGGTGGTGCTCGGTGTCGAGCCACTGCTCCCAGGTGTCGAGGTCCTCGTCACCGGGTTGCTCGACCACGACGAGGACGCCACGATGCGGGCGCCACGGCACCACCTCGGCCGAGATCAGGGCCTGGGGAGCGGCGTACCGCCGTCGGAGCGCCGGCATGCGCAACTGGAGGGAGGGCCGGTGCTCGGGGAAGCGACCCATCTCGGTCAGCCGTCGACCCAGCGCCATGAAGTCGTCATGGGTCTCCTGGACCGGGTCGCCCACCAGGTAGTTCACCAGGTTGCCGACGCCTTCGAGGTCGCCCGACGCCGCGATCCGCGCTGCCGTGCAGTCTGCGTCGGCGAGGTACCGGAGACCGAGCTGCATGCCCGGCAGCTGGTACTGCTCGGGCATGTGGTCGAGCAGGTGCCAGCGCAGGTAGCTGCCGTCGTCGCCCGGCGGTGCCGGCGGGGTGAAACTGAAGAACGCTGCCTTGACTCGGTTCATCACCACCGTCCTTCACTGCCGCGACCGACGGCATCCCGACACCGCCCCTGTCTCCCGGGGCCCGACCTCGTGCCGCCGGGCGGTCAGCCGGCGGGGTGGAGCAGGACGACGGGGATCTCGCGGTCGGTCTTGGTCTGGTAGCCCGCGTAGTTGTCGTGGTCGGCGGTGATCTTGGGCCAGAGGCGGGCGCGGGTCTCGGCGTCGGCGATCTCGGCCCGGTAGGGCTTGGCCGGGCCACCCTCGAGGGCCACCTGCACCTCAGGGTCGTCCCGCAGGTTCAGGAACCAGGCCGGGTGGGTGTCGTCGCCACCGCGCGAGGCGACGATCACGAGGGTGTCGCCCTCGACCACGGGAGCGGTGAGCATCACCGCGCGGGGCTGGCCCGACTTGCGTCCGTTGGTGGTGAGCTCGAGCACGGGCATCCCCAGCAGGTTGTTGCCCACCTTGCCGAACGTGATGGTGCGCACCACCCGATGGACGGCGTTCATGGCCTTCAGGGAGAGATCGCTGGGCATCGCCGCACCCTACCGAGCGGTCCGGCTTCGCACCCGGCCGCGTCGGCGTAACGTCGATGGACCGGCCGGGCGGCCGCCCGGCGACAGCTTCCCGGAGGACGACCATGGGCACCGAGCTCCTCGAACGAGCCCTCGCTTCGACCCGCGCCGTGCTGGCCGAGGTCCGCACCGACCAGCTCGACCTGCCCACGCCGTGCACCGAGTGGCGCGTGCGCGACCTCATCAACCACGTCGTGGGCACCCAGCACTACGCCGCCGACGCCGTCGTGGGCCGGCCGCCTTCGGAGGACGAGGACGACGTCGCGGCCGGAGACTTCCTCGCCGCCTACGACGCGGCCGCGCAGGCCTCGCTCTCCGCGTTCGGAGCCGACGGCGCCCTCGATCGCACGTTGGCCCTGCCGTTCGGCGATCTGCCGGCAGGGGCCTTCCTCGCCATGATGGCGGGCGACGCCTTCACCCACGGATGGGACCTCGCCAAGGCCACCGGGCAGCCGACCGATCTCGACGCTGACTTGGCCGCGCAGCTGCACGTGCCCCTTTCGACCATGCTCCGCCCGGAGATGCGCGCCGAGGAGGGACGGGCGTTCCGCCCCGAGCAGCCGGCGCCGGCCGATGCCACCCGGGCCGACCAGTTGGCCGCGTTCCTGGGCCGCTCGGTCTGACCTGCGCCGGGCGCCGGCGTTCGGCCGGCGCAGCCCTCAGGGCGGGGGGAGGACGGCGTCGAGGAGTCGGTCGAGGGTGAACGCGAACAGGGCGTCGGGGTCGGGCGGTCGGGCCATGGCCGCCCGCAGCGCCGGCGGGACGTCGCCGGCGTGGTCGCCCGCCCACCGGCCCGCGGTGGCGAAGTCGCCGCCCTCCCCTGTGCGGTACTGCTCCTCGATGACCACGAACCCGCCGACCACGAACAGCAGCGCCCGCAGCACGTCCGCCGCCTCGTCGCCGTCGAGACCGGCACGGCCGAGCTCCTCGGCGAGGGCCAGCTGGGTGCGGTAGGAGAGCTCGTCCCCCCGCCCGACCTCGTTGGCCAGCTGCAGCACGTGCATGCCCTCGAGGAAGTCACGGCGAGCGGAACGCACGATGGATGTGATGCGGGCCCTCGGCGTGCGTCCGGTGGCACGAATCGCTGGCAGCTCGGCCACCACGTCGTCGAGGACCGCGTTCAGCAGCTCCTCGCGCCCGCCGAGGTGCCAGTAGACCGCGGTCGGGGCCAGGCCCACCTCGGCGGACACCTTGCGCATGGAAAGGCCGGCGACGCCGTCGCGCTCGATCATCGACCGGGCCGCCTCGATGATGCGGGTGCGGCTTGCCGCCGGTTCGGTCATCTGTAACAGTGTTCCAGAGACGCCCCGGCCCGTCGACCGGGGGTCCGATCGGGGGATCACATGAACGTCCGCTACGGGGCGAAGACCGTCCAGCGCAGCCGGGAGCTCGAGGCCACCGCCGCCGAGATCTGGTCGACCGCGGTCACTGCCATCTGGGAGACCGACCCGGAGGCCATCGCCGCGGTGCTGCCCAAGCCGCTGTCGCCGGCGGCCGAGCCGCTGGTGCGCCTCACCATCACGTCGGTGTCGATGCCGGGGTACCCCACCTTCGGTGCCGGCTGGTTCGGCGTGGCCGCCCGCCACGGTGACGTGGAGGGCGAGTACCCGATCTTCATGCCCATGACCACCGAGCAGTCGGTGATGGGCGGGCGGGACCACTACGGCGAGCCCAAGAAGATCGCCGACGTCTGGGCGAATCGGGACGGCGACGCCATCGACGCCGGCATCGCCCGCATGGGCTTCACCGTCTGCGAGATCCACGGCACCGTCACCGAGGCCCGCGAGCCCTACGAGAAGTCGAAGCGCGACTTCTGGTTCAAGGTGTCGCCGTCGGCCGAGACCCCGGGCGAGCTCGACCAGGATCCGCTGCTGGTCTACGGCGAGAAGACCGAGAAGGCCCGGGTGCACGAGACCATCGAGGGCGAGGTCATCCTGAAGGAGGCCCCGCTCGATCCCATCGCCGACCTGGCCATCGTCCGCATGGTCGACCTCAACTGGACCGAACGGGCCTCGACCCAGGTGGGCCGCATCATCGGCCCGGTCCCTCGGGAGAACCTGGTCCCGTTCCTGCACCAGCGCTACGACGACTTCTCGGTGCTGGGAGGCGGCGATGACTGATCCCACCCCCGACGCCGTCACCACGGGCGAACCGAGCACCGTGCTCGACGCCGCCGGCGGCCGCTACACCATCGTCTCGGCCGACTCGCACTGCGGTCTGCCCGCCCCCGAGTACCGGGCCTACCTCGACGCCGAGTTCCACGAGGACTTCGACCAGTACCTGGCCCAGCAGCAGGCCGCCCGGGACGAGGCCCTGACCTTGAATTACGACTACATCATGGGCTGGGAGACCGACAACGAAGAGGGCCTGCGCGGCAGCTTCGACGCCGGCCAGCGCGACAAGGAGCTCGACGCCGACGGGGTCGCCGCCGAGGTGATGTTCGCCGATGCCGACGCCATCACCGGCTTCGCCTCGCCGCCGTTCGGCGCCGGCCTCGGGGCCGGGATGATCGAGCGCCCCGACCTGGCCTTCGCCGGCGCCCGCGCCCACAACCGCTTTCTGGTCGAGTTCTGCGCCACCAACCCCGAGCGTCGCGGCGGCGTCGCCCTCGTGCCCGTCACCCACGACATCGACGCCGGCGTGGCCGAGGTGCAGCGCCTCGCGGGCGAGCCCGGCATCCGCGGGGTGATGGTGCCCACCATGTGGCGCGACCGCCTGGCCTACAACGACGCCGCCTACGACCCGTTCTGGGCAGCGTGCGAGGAGGCGGGCTTCCCCGTGCACACCCACTCGGGCGAGGCGCCCCGCGAGGAGATGGGCGACCACATCGGCATCTACCTGGCCGAGGTGGTCTGGTGGGCCACCCGGCCGATGTGGCACCTGCTCTTCTCGGGGGCGTTCGAGAAGTTCCCCGGCCTCAAGTTCGTCGTGACCGAGGCCGCCGCCTACTGGTCCACCGACATGATGTGGAAGTGGGACCAGTACCTGGGCGGGGGCCACACCACGAAGAAGATGGCCGCCCTCATGAAGGGCAAGATCTCGAAGCTGCCGTCGGACTACTTCGGCGAGAACATCTTCATCGGTGCGTCCACGATGTCCAAGGAGGAGATCCGCCGGCGCCACATCATCGGCACGGACGTCGTGATGTGGGGCACGGACTACCCCCACCCCGAGGGCACCTGGCCGCACACCTTGGCCAAGCTCCAGTCGGACTTCGCCGACGTGCCCGTCGAGGACACCGCTGCGATGCTGGGTGCCACCGCGGCCCGCTGCTACGGCTTCGACCTCGACGCGCTGGCGCCGATCGCCGAGCGGGTCGGCCCCACGCCGGCGCTGCTCGGCCAGGACACCAGCCGGCGCACCGACCCCGCCGCGGTCGAATCCGCCCGCTGGTGGAAGGACGAGTACCAGGTGAGGCCGCCGGTATGACCACCTCGACGCGCACCTCGCTCGGTTCTGGCTCCCGATTCGACCGCTGGAGCGGTCGAATCGGGAGCCAGTTCGGCGGAATCGGAGGAGAACGGTGATGGAAGACCTCGCCGGCAAGGTCGCGGTGGTGACGGGCGGCGCCGGCGGCATCGGCCGCGGCATCGTCACCGCCCTGCTCGAGGAGGGCGTGCGGGTCGTCATCGGCGACATCGAGGCCCCCGTGCTCGACGCCGCAGTGGCCGAGCTGCGCGCGCAGTTCCCCGACGGCCACGTGCGGGGCGTGCGCACCGACGTGTCGGACGCCGCCTCGTTCGAGGCACTGGCCGCCGACGTGTTCGCCACCGAGGGCGCCTGCCACCTGCTGTTCAACAACGCCGGCGTGACCTCCGGTGGCGGCGGCAAGCCCTGGGAGCAGGAGGCCAACGACTGGCGCTGGTGCTTCAGCGTCAACGTCTTCGGCACCGCCAACGGGGTCATCAGCTTCGTCCCGCGCATGATCGCCTCGGGCGAGCCCGGCCTCGTGGTCAACACGTCGTCGGGCGACGGCGGCATCGCCCCCGTGCCCTACGCCTCGGTCTACGCCTCAAGCAAGGCCGCGGTCAGCTGCCTCACCGAGGCGGTGGCCCACCAGTTGAAGGGCGAGACCGGGGACCGCGTGCGGGCCGTGATCTTCTATCCCGGCGGCGGGCTGCTCGACACCGGCCTGTGGACCGCCCAGCGCAACCGCCCCGCCGAGCTGGCCCGCGAGAAGGAGCGGGCCGCGGCACCGGGCACCACCTTCGCCGAGTTCAAGGCCCAGCTCGAGGCCGCCGGCCGGCCCGCCGACGTCGTGGACTTGGTCGAGCTCGGCCGCTTCGTGGTCGCCGGCGTGAAAGCCGGCCACTTCATCATCGGCCACGATCTCGACCGGGCCGGGCGCCTGCTGCACGCTCGGGCCGACGCCATCGCCGAGGGCACGTTGCCCCCCAACATGATGGAGATGCTGTGACCTCCACCGCCCGTTACGCCGTCGTCTCGTCGGACGGGCACGCCGGCGCCGACCTCTACGACTACAAGGACTACCTGGCCTCGTCGTGGCACGACGACTTCGACGCCTGGGCACCCACCTACGTCAACCCGTACGCCGACCTCCAGGCCCCCACCGCCTACCGCAGCTGGGACTCCTCCCGCCGCCTCGAGGAGACCGAGGCCGACGGCATCACCGCCGAGGTGCTGTTCCCCAACACGGTCCCACCGTTCTTCGAGTCGAGCCAGCTGACCGCGCTCCCGCCCACGCCGGCCGACTACGACCGGCGCTGGGCCGGCGTGCAGGCCCACAACCGCTGGCTGGTCGACTTCTGCAAGGAGACCCCCGGGCGGCGCGCCGGCGTGTTCCAGGTGTTCGCCAACGACATCGACGACGCTGTCGCCGAGGTGCGCTGGGCCGCCGAGCAGGGGGTGCTCACCGGCGGCGTGCTGCTGCCGTCGGTGCCGCCGAACGCCGGCCTGCCCGGCTTCTGGGAGCCCTACTACGACCCGTTCTGGGCGGTCTGCCAAGAGCTGGACGTGCCCGTCCAGGTGCACGGCGGCGGCGGCCTGCCCGACTACGGCGAGCACATCGCGGCGCGGGCGATGATGCTGATCGAGCTGCCCTGGTTCGCCCACCGCCCGGTCTGGCACCTCATCTTCGGCGGCGTGCTCGAGCGCTTCCCCGACCTGCGCGTGGTGCTGACCGAGCAGGGCATGGCCTGGCTGCCGCGGGGCCTCGAGACCCTCGACTGGTTCCACCGCCGCATGACCCTGCCCGACTCCGCCGAGTCGCTGTTCTTCGGCGAAGTGGCTGCGGGCATGGCCATGAAGCCGTCGGAGTACTTCGCCCGGAACTTCTGGATGGGCGCCAGCTTCCTGCGCCCCTCCGAGGCGCCCATCGCCGGCGACCTCGTCGCCACCGACCGGGTCATGTGGGGCTCGGACTACCCGCACTCAGAAGGCTCGCTGGGCTTCACCACCGAGGCGCTCCGCGCCGCGTTCGGGGGCAAGCCCGAGGCCGAGGCCCGGGCCATGGTCGAGACCAACGCCGCCGCCTTCTTCGGCTTCGACCTCGACGCCCTGCGCCCGGTCGCCGACCGCATCGGGCCCTCCCCCGCCGAGGTGGCCCGGCCCCTCGCCCCGGACGACTACCCCACCGCGTCCACCTGCAACGCCTTCGACAAGGCCCAGGTCCTCCGCTCCTGGTGATGGCCGGCGGCTACGGTCGCCGGGATATTCCGACATCGCTCTCTTGTCGGGATTTGCAGACATGGTTACGAACGCGCACGCCAAGAACTTCTCGCTGCTCCACCGCCGAGATGGCAGCCTGACGCTCGCCCCCCTCTACGACCTGATGTGCACGCTGCACCACGGCGACGACCGCCTGGCGATGTACATCGACGACGTCCGCCGCTCGAACCGGGTGACCGGCGAGCGCCTCGTGAACGAGGCCGTCGCTTGGGGACTCCCACCCGCCCGGGCGCTCGAGATCATCCACGACCTGCTCGCGGCAGCCCCCGCCGCAATCGCCCAGGCTGCGAACGAGACAGCAGGTCTGCCCGACGCAATCCTCACCATCGTCGAAGCGCAGTTGGATCACCTGAGGTCCACCTCGTAGTCCCGGCCCGCCTCTGCCCCGGGCCGTCCGGTTCCCTGCGATGCCCATGGCGAGGGCGACCTACGCTTCGCCGGGTCGAGCGCCAAATGGGGGCGGGGTGCACTGCAGGGCGGGATCAGCACCGTGCCGCAGGGCGCGCAGAACGAGGCGTCGTCCCGGTTCTCGGCCCCGGAGGGCGATTGCCGGCCTCGTCACCGAGGACATCCGGTGGCAGGACCGGCGCCGGGGCCTCGGGGCAGACACCGTGGGCCAGTCCTCCTCGCGTGATCGTCCCCACACAGTGGGCCTCTAGGTTGCTGGCGACCGACCGTGCGACCCGCTGACCCCCGAGGAGCCCCTGATGCCCGAGCAATGCGAGAAGGTCGGACTCGACTACTTCGACGACGCCCCCGTCCGCTTCACCGCCAGCGAGACGATCGCAGCGACGCCTGAGCAGGTCTTCGCGGTCTTCCTCGACGCCGAGGCGTGGACGAAATGGGTGTTCGCCATCACCAAGGTGGAGTGGACCTCGCCGTTCCCGCTCGAGGTCGGCTCGACCCGCACGGTGCACATGCGGGGCGGCCTGGCGGCCTACGAGGAGTTCATCGCCTGGGAGCCGGGCGTGCGCATGGCCTTCCGCTTCAACGAGATGTCGAAGGCCGCCGCCTCTGCGTTCGGCGAGGACTACCAGGTGACCGACCTGGGCGACGGCCAATGCCGGGTCGACTGGGTCATGGCCATGACCCCGAAGGGCAGCAGTCGCTACACGATGCCCGTGCTGAAGCCGGTGATGGGCGCCTTCATCCGCAAGACCCTTGCCAACTTCCGCAAGTACGTCGAGGCCCACCCACCCGCCGTCACCGGCGACGCGTCCGGCTGACCGCGGCGGCGGCGCACCCCCTCGACCCGGGACTTCTCCTCAGGGGGTGGTAGGCCGGGTGGGTGACCGCGGACCAGGACCTGCCGGCATCGACCGGATCGGCGGTCCAGCTCACGCCCGAAGCGGCCAGACACCTGCGGCGTCTGAACCTGGGTATGGCCGGCGCCCACGCCGCCCAGGGCCTGGCCATGCTGGCGCTGTCCAACGCCATCGCGCTCCCGGTGACCGCGGTGTGGGGCACCGGGCCCCCGGGCCAGCCCATGTCCACGCCGACGATCACGCAGCTGTTCACCTACCGCCTCGGCCCGGCGGTCGCCTTGTTCCTGCTGCTCTCCGCCGCGTTCCACCTGCTCGTGGCTTCACCGTGGGGCTTCCCGCGCTACTGCGCCGATCTGCGCGAGGGGCGCAACCGCTTCCGGTGGATCGAATACTCGCTGTCCGCGTCGCTGATGATCGTGCTGATCGCCGGGATCAGCGGCATCACCGACGTCGCCGCGCTGCTGGCGCTGTTCGGGGTCAACGCCTCGATGATCCTGTTCGGCTGGCTGATGGAGACCTCGAACCCGGTGCGCCCGGCCAAGGACTGGACCCCGTTCGTGTTCGGGTGCATCGCCGGCGTCGTGCCGTGGGTCGCCATCGCGATCTACCTCGTCGGGGCGGGTAGCGACGTGCCGAAGTTCGTCTACGGGATCTTCGTGACCCTGTTCGTGCTCTTCAACTGCTTCGCCTTGACGCAGTGGGTGCAGTACCGGGGCCGCGGCAAGTGGTCCGACTACCTCCGCGGCGAGCGCACCTACGTGTGGCTCAGCCTGATCGCCAAGAGCCTGCTGGCCTGGCAGGTCTTCTTCAACATCCTGGTCTGACGTCGGGAGCAGCGGCGGACCACGTGACCCGCCGGCGCCCAAGCATCAGGACCACACCGCGACACCGCCCGTTCTGGGACCAGAAGTCCGCTCTCACCGTCCCGTTTCTGGTCCCAAAACGAATTCTGCACACGGGGAAGCGGGCATCGGTCAGGGCGCGAGGAGGACCTTGACGTCGTCCTTGGCCGTCTTGAGGCCGTCGAACCGGGCGGGCAGGTCGTCGAGGCCGACCTCGCCGGTGATGAGGCGCTCGCCCGGCAGCGAGCCGTCGTCGAGGGCGGCGACGGTGGCCTCGAAGTCCTGGCGGCGGTAGTAGAAGGCGTAGGAGACGTCGAGCTCCTTGGCCATGGCGGTCATGGGCACGATGGTGTCGGGCCCCATGCACACGCCGACGACGACCACCCGGCCGTCGACCGCGCAGGCCGCCGCCGCGCCCTCGATGAGGCCGGGCAGTCCGACGCACTCGAACACCACCGACGGGGCGGCGCCGGCGGCGCCCCGCACCGGGCCGGCAGTGGGGTCGACCACCGCGTCGACCCCGAGAGCGAGGGCCGTCTCGCGACGGCCGGCGGACGGGTCGCTGACCGTCACCGAGGCGGCGCCGAACAGCGGCAGCCAGAGCGCCACCGCCAGTCCCACCGGTCCACCGCCGATGACCAGGGTGTCGCGACCCTCGACGCCGCCGGCGCGTTCCACGGCATGGCGGGCCACGGAGAGGGGCTCGACCAGGGCGCCGAGCGCGGTGGTGAGGTTGTCGGGCAGGCCCACCAGGTCGTGGGCGGGCAGGGCCACGTACTCGGCGAAGGCGCCGGGGCGCTCGACGCCCAGCATGGCCACCGTGGCGCACTTGCGGACCCGACCGGCCCGACAGGCGTCGCACTGCCCACACGACGCCAGCGACAGTCCGGCAGCGAGACGTCCGGGTACCCAGCCGTCCACGTCGGTGCCGACCGCGACCACCTCGCCGGCGAACTCATGGCCGAGCACGAGGCCGGGGAGGTCGTAGGCGTCGTGCAGGTGGAGGTCGGACCCGCAGATGCCGCAGTGGCCCACCCGCAGGACCACCTCGTGGGGCGCCGGCGAGGGGTCGGCGACGTCCACCACGTCGAGGGGCGACCCGAGCCCCGCCATCACCGCCGCTCGCATCAGAGGCGGAAGATGGACAGGTAGGTGGCGCCCGACCCCGTGCCGAAGTCGTCGTGGGTGGATCCCGGCGCCGCGGCGTAGGCATCGCCCTTGGTCATCTCGCGACCCTGCGTGTGCAAGGCACCGTCGATCACGAACAGGAACTCGGCATGGTCGTGCTGGTGTGGATCGCCCGCGTACCCGGCCTCGGCCTCGACCAGGGCCACGTAGAAGCCGTCGGCCGACGCCAGGACCTTGGCGCGGGCCTTGCCGCTCGAGCCCCACGGCGCCCAGTCGACGGCGTCGAACGAGCCGATGTCCCAACCGGCGAGGGGGGAATCCATACCGCTAGGTTCTCACACCCATGGGCAGACGTTCGGGGCCGCGAGCAGTCGCGCAGACGCTCACCCTGACGATTGCCTTGGTGACGGGGATGGTGGCGTGCTCGTCGGAGGGCGGCGGGACGACCAGCGGCACCACGGCACCCGCGGACGGCGGCACCTTCGGCCGTCAGATCGACGCCCTCGTACGGGACGGCGATGCCTGGGTCGTCCCCGACCCCCTGCCCGCCGGCGAGCCCGGTCAGGTCATCGCGGTCGGTGCCACTGCCCCAAGTGAGGAGTTCGAGGGCGCGCTTCGCACCGACCTGCTGTACCACTCGACCGATCGAACCGGCGCCGACCGGCCAGTGAGCGGCACCCTGATCGTCCCCGCCGGCGACCCTCCCGAGGGCGGTTGGCCCGTGCTCTCGTGGGCGCACGGCACCTCCGGGGTGGCCGACCCTTGCGCTCCGTCACTCCACCCCAACCTCTTCTACAACGAGTATGCGCAGCAGGTGCGCTGGTTCCTCGAGGCCGGCTACGCCGTCGCCGCCTCGGACTTCGTCGGCCTGGGCACACCCGGGATGCACTCGTACTCCGTGGGCGAGGACCTCGGGAACGCCGTGGCCGACATCGTGCCCGCCGCCCGCTCGCTGAACGCCGACCTCGCGCCGACATGGTTCGCGGTCGGCCACTCCGAGGGCGGGCAGGCGGCGCTCTTCGCCACCCGGGCCGCCGCCCGCCATCCCGACCTCGACCTCGCCGCCACCGTGGCCATCGCACCTTCGAGCAACCTGCAGCTCGCCCTGCCCGGCATCGCCCTCGGCGCCGTCCCCGCCGACGTCGCCTACGGCGTCTACTTCCTGGCCGGTCTCAGCACGGTGGACGAGTCCATCGACGTCGGCGCCCTCCTCGGTCCGGCCGCTCGCCCCCACCTGGACCTGCTCCTCGAGTCGGACTGCCTCCTCGATGCCCTCGACGTCTTGCGCGACGAGCCCGCCGGCGACCTCTTCGCCATGCCCGACGCCGAGATGCAGCGCCTGTCCCGCCTGCTCGCCGAGGTGGGGGACCCCGAGCTGGAGCCCAGCGAGGGGCCGCTCCTCGTCGTCCAGGGCAGCGAGGACCAGGACGTCCCGCAGTTCCTCACCGACGACCTGGTGGCGAGCCTCGAGGACCAAGGCGTGGACCTGACCTACCGGCTCTACGCCGGCGAGGGGCACGACACGGTGCTCGGCCCCAGCGTGTGCGAAACCCTCGCCTGGCTCGCCGAACAGGGCGGCCCCGAGCCAACCGCCTGCGTGCCCGCCGCCACCGACCTCAGCTGAACGGGCGGCGTCAGGCGCCGGCGGTGAGGCGCTCGCGGGCCCGTTGGAGGAGCAGGACCATGGTCTCGACCTCCTGGGCGCCGGGGATGGAGAGCCGGCCCTCGATGACGAAGTTGGGCACGCCGTGGATGTCGCGATCGCGGGCGGCATCGAGGTCGGCCTGCACCTCGCCGGCGAACGCCCCGGTGGCGAGCACCTCCGCGGCCTCGTCGGCGTCCAGGCCGGCATCGGCTGCCAGCCGAACCAGGGTCTCGTGGTCGGCGACGTTGGCGCCCTCGGTGAAGTAGGCGAGGAACAGACGCTCGTACAGGGCGCCCTGCTCGGCCACGCCGGCGGTGTGGGCCCACGAGAGCAGGCGGTGGGCGTCGAGGGTGTTGACCCGCAGGGCGAGGTCGAAGCGGTAGTCGATGCCCTCAGGCACTCCCAACGCGGTGAGGCGCTTGGTCATGCCGTCGAACGACCCGGGCCCGTACTTGCGGTTGATGGCCTCACGCAGGTCGCCGGGCTCGCGGGACGCCGACGGGTCGAGCTGGTAGGCCCGCCAGTGGACCTGCACCTCGTCCTGCCAGCCGAGCTGCTCGACGGCCCGGTGCAGGCGGCGGGCACCCAGGTAGCACCAGGGGCAGATGACGTCGGACCACACATCGATGCGCACGGCGGGTCCAACCCGGAGCGGTTCCGCGGGATTCCCGGCTCGAGGGAAGCAGCAGGCACCCGAGCGCCGTCGTAGGGTGGCGCCCGCCCGATGACCCGAGGAGCCCGCCATGTCGACCCAGCCACTCGAAGCAGCCATCGCCACCACCCGATCGGTGCTGGCCGGCATCGGCCCGGACCAGCTCGACGCACCCTCGCCGTGCGCCCAGTGGAAGGTGCGCGACGTGGTCAACCACATCGTCGGCGGCCAGAAGTTCTTCACCACGGCCATGCGAGACGAGCAGCCCAGCGGCGACGAGGTCGACTACGCGTCCGGCGACTTCGTGGCCAGCTTCGACGACGAGTCCCGCCAGTGCATCGAGGCCTTCCAGGCCGACGGCGCCCTCCAGAAGACGGTCTCACTGCCGTTCGGCGACATGCCCGGCGCCGCCGTGATGGGCCTCGCCATGACCGACACCTTCACCCACGCGTGGGACGTCGCCAAGGCCACCGGCCAGGACACCGACCTGGCCCCCGAGCTCGCCGCCCAGTTGCTCGAAGCGTCGAAGATGATGATCCAGCCGGCGTTCCGCTCGGAGGAGGGCACCGTGTTCGGCCCCGAGCAGCCCGCACCCGAGGGGGCGAGCACCGCCGACCAGCTGGCCGCCTTCCTGGGCCGGAAGGTCTGAGCTGACCTCCCCGTCCTCCACCCGATCGGCCGGGACGGCCCCGATCGACCGGGTCGAGCAGAGCCGCCGCGCCGGGAAGGCCTCGCACCGCCTGATCGGGTGGATCTACTGGGAGCCGGAGGCCATCGCCGCCTACGCCGACCTGGGCGTGCCCGACGGGATGGGCTACTACATCGCCTCGCGCGGGGCGCCCCTCGGGGTGGCGGGCAACGACGTGGTGACCGCCGCGTTCTACTCCATCCACCCCGCCTTCGTGGCCGTCTCGCTGGACCTCTGCCGCGAGCACACCACCTTCGCCGACGCCGCCCGTGTCCGGGACGAGGCCGTCGCGGCCGGCCTGCGCCGCTACGTGCCCGAGCTCTGCGACGGGCTCGCCGAGCTGGCCGTCCCGCTGTGGGATGCGGCCGACTCGCTCCCCGTCGCCGGGCGTGCGCTCTTCGCCGCCCACCGCGCCTGGCCTCGGCCTGCCGGCGACCCCCTGCTGTCGGCGTGGTTGGCGGTCAACTGCATCCGGGAATGGCGGGGCGACACCCACTGGGCCATCCAGATCGCCGAGGACCTCAGCGGCGACATGGCCGGCGTCCTCGACGGCGCGTGGCGGGCCTACGAGGACCACTGGGTCGCCCGCAGCCGCGGCGCCGACGACGACGCCCTCACCGTGGCGCTGGCCGAGCTCGAACGTCGGGGCCTCGCCCAGGACGGCGTGGTCAACGCCGCCGGCATCGCCTACCGCCAGGGCCTCGAGGACCGCCTCGACTCGCTGTGCGCAGCGGCGTGGCAGCACCTGGGTGAGGACCGCACCCGGGCCTTCCTCGACCTCGTCGAGCCCGCCGGCCCCACGCTCATGGCCCGCATCGACGCCACCGCCGGCCCCAACTGGATGCCCGCCGGCCGCGACCGCCGCGCCTGACCCCGCCGCTTGCGACCAACGGCCCTTCGTTCCGCCAGCACGTAGGTGGTGCCAGCGACAAGGGGCTGCTGACGGAACCAACCGCCGTTCGGGGTTGCGAGCGACGCGCGCAGCCTCGGGCGGGTGGAGCGGTGCGACGAGTGCGGGTTCACCTACGACGAGGCAGGGGCACTCGCCGCCGGCGCCGCGATCATCCACGAGGCCGGGATGATCGCGGCGAGTAGGCGGCGGTGATCGAAGAAGTCACAGCAGGGCGAGGCCCTCCGCGGCGCGGTCGCACCACCAGCCGAGCTCGTCGGCGTCGCCGTAGGCCTTCTCCCAGCCGAACTGCACCAGTGTCCCCAGCAGGGCGAGGGGGAGCTGCCGCGACCACCAGTCGTCGGTGGCCACGCCGGCGGCCTCGAGGGCGGAGCGGAACTCCTCGATGACGTCCTCCTTGGACCGGCTCGCCGGGATCAGGTCCCGGTTGAGGGCGAGATACCAGCCGAGCTCGTGGCAGGCCGGGCCGGCGCCCAGGTACACCCAGTCGATGAGCACGACCCGGCCGTCGGCGCCGAGCCCGATGTTGCCGTTCTTCCAATCGCCGTGCAGGAAGCACGACGGGGTGGTCGCGAGGGCATCGGCGAGGGGGCCGACGTCGCTCCACAGCGCCCGCACCCCCTCGGCGACCGGCGCCGGCGCGGCGGCGAAGAAGCGTCGCCAGCCCTCGTCGGCGATCTCGGGCACCCGCTCGGGCCACCCGAGGGCCTGCTCGCCGACGAGGGTCGCCTCGGCGAAGAACTCCCAGCGACGGGGGTAGGCCAGCAGGTCGAGGTCGTCCTCCCACCCCCACGTCGCCGCGCACATCGCCGCCATCGCCCGGAGGAAGGCCACGTGCTCGTCCTCGGTGAAGGGACGATCGCCGGTGGAGGCCAACGATGCGGACAGGTCGCGCATGAGCAGCGCCGTCCCCCAGCCGTTGCGGCCGTCGCCGGCGGCGACGCCCACCACGCCGTGGTCGATGTGGTCGGGCGCCACGTCGTAGAGGCCCGCCTCCCACGCCCGCAACGGTCGACAGCCGATGTCGCCGGTGGTGCGGCCGATGAAGTCGTCGTCCAGATGCAGGTGCTTCAGCAGGAAAGGCTCGCCGTCGATCACGACCCGCTCGAACGCAGTGGTCGAGCGCGACTCGGCCGGCGCCCACGGCTCACGCCGGCTCGCCCCCGCGACCAATTCGTCCACCGACCCCGCCACCGGGCGGGGCGTCAGCACGACCCCCACCCCGTCAGCATGCGCCCCTCCAGCCGATCCCGCCAGCGCGACCCCGGTGCGCTCACCATCGGAACCACCCGTTCTGGCTCCCGATTCGATCGCTCTGGCGGTCGGATCGGGAGCCAGTTCCGGGTCAGCGCAAGCCGAGCCACAGAGTGTGGCGCTGGAGCGGCAGGTAGCCCAGGCCGTCGTAGACGCCGCGCCCGTCGTCGCTGGCGATGAGCATGGCGGGCTGGTCGGGCGCCACCACGGTGGCCGCAGCGGTGAGGGCGGCGCCGTAGCCCCGCCCGCGCACCTCGGGTCGGGTCGACACCAGCTCCACCAGGGTCACCGCCGGCGACACGTACCCCGCCGCGGTCGCGACCGCTTCGTCACCCTCGTAGCCCACGAAGAAGCGCCAGTTGCTGTCGAGGACCCCGGGCGCCAACATCGCCCCGCGCTGCCAGGGCTGCATCTCGGGGGTGGGGTAGGCCTCGATCAGCGTGCGCTCGAAGTCGGCGAGGGTGTCCTCGTCGGCGACCTGCACCACCCGGAGACCCTCGGCCGTGGTCCTGGCCTCGCCGACCGGTCGGAACATGAGCGGGGGGTGGCCCACCCGCACGAAGCCCGAGGCCGACCAGTCCGTGGTGCGCCACGGCGAGAAAACCAGGAACGGGCCGCCGGGGTGGCCGTCGTAGAACGAGCGCAGGCGTTCGATCACGGCGGGCGTGTCGGCGTCGGCCACCGGCCGGGTGAGCATGGCGACGTTGCCGAAGGGGGTGCCCACACCCATGTCCCGCAGGTGCAGGCCGGCCTCGTCGTCGTCGAGCAGGCGACCGCCCGCCGCCGCGGTCATGGCCCCGAAGGCGGCGGCCTCGGCGCGGGCGTAATCGAGGACCAGGTTGTCGCCGTCGGGGGTGGCGGCGCGACGACCGTCTTCCAGGTCCTCCTCAGGGGAGGCTGCGAGCTCGGCCACGGCGGAACCTCCTTGCCGGTCGGGTGGCGAAACCTGCGCCGACCATCTTCCGCCCATTCTCCGCTCGGCGCACCGCCGGATCAGCGGGGGGGCGACGTAGCCCGAGCGCCGCTCAGACCTCGACCACGCGCTCGAAGAGGAACTCGTGCTGGAGGTAGCTGGTGCGGCGCTCGGCCCCGGGCGCCGGCGGTTGCAGCGGCGACGCCTGGAAGAGACGCCAGCCGTCGCGCAGGGCGTCGACGCCGGTCGCATAGGGCGGACTGGGCTTGTCGGACACAGGCGGGGTGGGCCCGGGCTGGTCGCCGTCGTAGCGGGCCCAACCGACCACGGCGCCGTCCAACGCACTCGAGGCGAGGTAGAGGACGAGGACCTGCTGGCGGGTGCTCATCGGCCCGCCCCTCCCTCGGCGCCGGGTACTCCGACCCCCGCCGTGGCGGCGTCGATGCCCTGACGGCCGCTCGTGCGGGTCAGGTACCAGTCCGAGTCGAACTGGTCGTCGCCGGTGAGGTAGCGCCACAGCCGCGAGCGGTTGACGGTCTCGAGGCGACTGGCCCCGTGCTCGAACCACGGCTGGGGCGCCCGGAACAGCGCCGCCGCAGTGCTGTCCTGGTAGGTGGCGAAGATGTGGTCGTGGGGGTGGCCGTTCACCTCGTCGAAGTCGGCGAGGTCCCAGTGGCGCACCTGGGGCTGGGTGGGGTTCAGGCGGATCTTGTACATCCACCGCTGCGCGTCGCCGGCGTTGGCCCGCCCCCGGTGCCAGAGGCCCTGGTGGAAGACCGCGACCGTGCCCGCCGGACCGACGACGTCGCGCTGGCCCACGAGGTTCTGGTAGCGGGCGACGTCGAACTCGTTCACCACCCGCAGGTGGGAGCCCGGGATGTAGCCGGTGCCGCCCTCCCCGGGACGCACCTCGTGGGGGAACCAGAAGAGCTGGACGTCGAAGGCCAGCGTGGTGTCGATGATGGCGTCCTGGTGGAGGTGCTGGTCGACGAGGTCGCCGGGCAGACGCACGTGCACCCAGTCGTGGTCGTACCGCGGGTCGGGCCCGACGAGGCTGGTGATGATCCCCTGGATCTGGGGGAGGCGGAGCATGGCCCCGATGGGCGACGGGTCCGGGTACAGCTCGGCCAGGGGGGTGCCGCTGTTCGGCTTGGGCCGGAACATGTCGGCCATGCCGGTCTGGCTGAACAGCTCCAGGGCGGCCTGGTTGATCTCGTCGGGCACGAGGGCCTCGAAGCGGAGCATCCCCGCGGCCACGAACCGGGCCATCTCCGCGGTGGTCAGCAGGTGCGAACGCTCGTCGGGCACGACCAGACGCTAATCACGACGGCAGGGGGCCGCGGCCCGATCACCCCGAGGCCAGCAGGGCGTCGGCCAGCACCTCGGCGCCCTCGGGCGCGCGGTCGAGGAAGAGGTCGGGCTCGATCAGCTCGAGCTCCATGAGGCGCAGCTCGCCGTCGTACCGGACCAGGTCCACCCGGGCGTACGTCGGCACGTCATCGAGGGCGGCGAGCACCCGACGGGCGGCGGCGGCCAGCTCGTCGTCCAGCCCGATGCGCTCGTCGGTGCCACCGAAGTTGATCTGCACCCGCCAATCGCCGTCCTTCGCCCGCTTGCGCACGGCGTGGGTGGGCGTCCCCGCCGCCGCCATGACCGACACCTCGCCATCGGTGACCACCGATGCCACGAAGGGCTGCACCAGCACGTCCTCCTCCGCCACGAGTGCGGCGAGGTGGGCGGCGGTCGCATCCCGCCCCTCGCGTGCCTCCTGCACGGTCAGGCGAGCGGTCGCCCCGATGGCGGGTTTCACCACGACGTCGTCCCAGCCGGTGGCGCGACGAACGTCGTCGAGGGTGACCGGGCTCGACCGGGCGAGCAGGCGGGTGGGGACGATGGGGACGCCCCGGGCCTCGAGATCGGCCAGGTAGCGCTTGTGCATGTTCCAGCGCACGGTCCGCGTGGGGTTCGCCACGGTGGCGCCCTGTTCGTCGAGGTGGTCGAGCCAGCGGGCGAAGCGCTCGGGCTGGTCGACGTAGTCCCAGGTGGCACGGAGCACCACCGAGGCGCCACGCGGCACGGGCCCACCCCAAACCACGGGCACCACCGACCGCCCTCGGCGCTCGACCGCGTCGCGCAGGACCTCGTCCGAGGGCGAGAGGCCGCCGGGAAAGTAGCCGTGGGCGCGGTCGCTGGTGGCGAAGAGGAGCTCGGCGGCCACGACGGCGGAGGGTGGCCTAACGCTCGGTGTTGTAGAGCCGCATGGTGATCGGCGCGAACACCAGCACCAGGCCGGCGCTCCACAGCAGCACCCACCCGACCTCGGCGCCCACCGGCAGCCCGTGCATCAGGCCGCGGGAGGCGGTGGTGAGGTGGGTGACGGGGTTCACCCGCACGAAGGCCTGCACCCAACCCGGCATGGTGTCGACGGCCACGAACACGTTGCTGGCGAAGGTCAGCGGGAAGAGCACCGTCATGCTCACCTGGAGCACGGTGTCGGGCTTCTGCACCTTCAGCCCGACGACCGTCCACACCCACGAGAGGGCGAACGAGAACACCAGGAGAAGGAGCACGGCGGCGGCGACGCCCAGCGGGCCACCGTCGGGACGGAAGCCCAGGATGACGCCCACGGTGATGACCACGACCGAGGCGATCGTGTAGCGGACGGTGTCGGCGAGGAGCATCCCCACCAGCACCGCCGGCCGCCACATGGGCAGCGAGCGGAACCGGTCGAACACGCCCTTCGAGATGTCCGTGTTGAGCGCCTGGCCGGTGTACATCGTGATCCAGGTGACGGTCATCACGAGGATGCCCGGCAGCAGCAGCTGGAGGTAGGCGCTGGGCGAGCCCGCCAGCGCCCCACCGAACAGGTACGTGTAGAGCAGCACGAACATGATCGGGAAGGCGGTCACGTCGAACAGCTGCATGGGGACGTGCTTGATCTTGCGCATGGCCCGCCAGGCGAAGGTGAGCGATGCGGAGAGCGCGCCGGGCTGGGGCGGGCGAGGGGCCGTCGAGACGGCCGAACGCAGGGCCGACTCCTCGAGCGGGGTGTCGGTGTCGAGCACGGTCATGCCGCCACCTCCTCGGTGGACTCGGCCGGATGGCCGGTGAGGGTCAGGAACACCTCGTCGAGGCTCGGCTGGCCGAGGGAGAACTCGTCGAGGGCGACGCCGGCGTGGGACAGGTCGCTCAGGGCGTGGGCCACCCGGTCCGGGTCGGCGACCCGGGCGGTGAGGACGGTGGGGTCGCCGCCGTCGACGATGGGCGCGTCGAGCGCTGCCGCCAGCACCCGGGACGCCTCGTCGCGCTGCGCGGCGTCGTGGAGGCGGACGCGCAGGCTGCCCGTGCCGACCAGCTTCTTGAGCTCACCACTGGTGCCCTCGGCGATGACCTGACCGCGGTCGATGATGGCGATGCGCTCGGCGAGCTGATCGGCCTCTTCGAGGTGCTGGGTGGTGAGCAGCACGGTGGTGCCCTCCCCGACCAGCACCCGAACGATCTCCCACACCTGGTTGCGGCTGCGGGGGTCGAGCCCAGTGGTGGGCTCGTCGAGGAACAGCAGCTCGGGGGTGACCACGATGCTGGCGGCGATGTCGAGACGCCGGCGCATGCCGCCCGAGTACTCGCTGGCGAGGCGGTCGCCGGACTCGGCCAACCCGAAGGCGTCGAGCAGCTCGTCGGCCCGGTCGCTGGTGGCGGCCTTCGACAGGCCGAGCACCCGCCCGAGCAGGACGAGGTTCTCCCGGCCGGTCAGCTCCTCGTCCACGGAGGCGAACTGGCCGGTCAGGCTGACCGAGCGGCGCACCGCCTCGGCCTCGCTGACGACGTCGTGGCCGAGCACCCGCGCCCGCCCCGAGGTGGGCTGGAGCAGGGTGGCCAGCACACGGATGGTGGTCGTCTTGCCGGCGCCGTTCGGGCCGAGCACGCCGAACACCGTGCCCCGCTCGACGCGCAGGTCGATCCCCGCGACGGCGTGGGTGTCACCGAAGCGCTTGGTCAGCGCCTCGGTCTCGATGGCAAGGGGGTCGCTCATGGACATGACGACCCCATACAAGCCCAAGACTCATCGGCGGGCCGTCTGATTTCCCGACGGCACCGACGCCGACGAGCGCTCGCCAAGCCTCCGCTCTGGGTCCACGCCGATGTTCGTGACCATCAGCGTGGTCCCAGAGTGTGGGAGCGGCCGTCGCCGACGGTGCTCGGGTCAGGTCGGGAACTCGGCCTCGACGGCGGCGCGGATGGCGGCCAGCGCCTGGCCCCGCGTGCGCTGCTTGGCGATCTGGTGTGCGTTGCGGTCGAGGCCGGCGAGGCGCTGCGCCACCTCGAGCGCCGCCGGGAGGAGCTCGTCGGCGGGCACCACCCGCTCGACGATGCCGGCGGCGACCACGTCGTCGGGGCCGAACACCTCGGCGAGGGGGATGGCCCGGGCGAACGCCGCCGGACTGAGGCGCTGGCGGCAGATCTCGACCGCGGCGGTGGGGATGGGCAGGCCGATGGCCACCTCGTTGGCGGTGAACTTGTACGGGCCGTCGGCGGCGAGGCGGTAGTCCCCCGAGAGCAGCAGGAAGAGCCCGCCGGCGATGGCGTGACCGGTGGCGGCGATCACGACGGGGTGGGGGAAGGCCAAGAGGCGCTCGCACAGCTCGAAGCCGGTGCGCACCTGGTCGACGAAAGCCTCGGGGTCGCCGCTCAGCGACAGGTCGTACCCGGCCGAGAAGCGGCCCTCGCGTCCGACGAGCAGCACGGCGTCGCCCGCCTCTTCGGCCACGTCGAGGCCGGCGTGGACCGCCGCCTGCATGGCCGGCGACAGGGCGTTCACCTTGCCGTCGTCCAGGGTCACCGTCGTGACCCCGCCCTCGCTCGTCGTGCGGACCAGGTCGTTCGCTGCCTCAGTCACGGCGGCGAACCTACCGGACCCCTGGTTCTCCTGAGGCCACCGGGTCTGACACGGCAGCCCGAGGACCGTTCTCCGCAGGCACCGCACGCCGATCCTGGGGGACCTCCATGTCGTGGCCCAGGAACCCGGGCCCGCGCCCACACCGATCGGGCAGAATCTCCGTGTGATCCGGACGCCGGACCAGCGCCTGCGGGTCTTCGTCAGCTCCACCCTGCAGGAGCTCGCACCCGAGCGCGCCGCCGCCCGCGCCGCCATCGACCGCCTGCGCCTGGTGCCGGTGATGTTCGAGCTGGGCGCCCGTCCCCATCCCCCCGCCGAGCTGTACCGCGCGTACCTCGAGCAGAGCCACGTCTTCGTGGGGCTGTACTGGCAGCGCTACGGCTGGGTGGCCCCGGACATGGAGGTGTCGGGCCTCGAGGACGAGTGGAACCTCGCCGCCGACCACCCGAAGCTCGTCTACCTGAAGCACCCGGCCCCGGACCGTGAAGGGCGCCTGGACGAACTCCTCGGACGCATCCGTGACGACGGGTCGACGTCGTACCGCGCGTTCTCGACGACCGAGGAGCTGCGGGAGCTGCTGGAGACGGACCTCGCCGTCCTGTTGAGCGAGCGATTCGAGGAGGCCGGGGCCCACGACGGAACTGGGTCCGAATCCACGGGCCGGGCGGACCCGGCCACCGTCCCCGCCGCCCACGTCCTGCCCAGCCCGCCGACCCGGCTCATCGGCCGCGACGTCGAGCTGGCCACGCTGCGCGACCTCATCACCGAGCCCGATGCCCGCCTCGTCACCATCACCGGGCCGGGGGGAAGCGGCAAGACCCGTCTGGCGGTGGAGCTGGGCACGAGGCTCCGCGACGACCTCGGTTGGCACGTCGCCCTCGCCGACCTCACGGGTCTGCGCGCCGCGGCGCTCGTGCTGCCCACCATCGCCGCCGCCCTGGGCGTGAAGGAGGGCGGTGATCGCTCCCTCGCCGAGGCCACCGCGGTCGTGCTGGGAGACCGCGAGGTCATCGCCGTGGTCGACAACTTCGAGCACGTGATCGACACCGCCGCAGGACTCGCCGACCTGCTGGCGGCGGCGCCGGGTCTCCGTCTGATCGTCACGAGCCGCCAGGCCCTCCGCCTGCGCTGGGAGCGCGAGTACCCGCTCTCACCCCTCGAGCTCCCGGCCGGCGACGGCCCCGGGACTGCGGAGACCATCGGAGCGGCCCCGGCCGTCGAGCTGCTCGTCGACCGGATCCGGCGCGTCCGACCGGGCTTCTCCCTCGACGACGACAACGCCGCCGCCCTCGGCGAGATCTGCCGGCGCCTCGACGGTCTGCCCCTCGCCATCGAGCTCGCCGCAGCACGCCTCCGGGTGCTCTCACCCCAGGACCTGCTGCACCGCCTCGAGCACCGCCTCGACTCGTTGGCCGCGGCCTCGCCGGATGCCCCCGACCGCCACCGCACCCTGCGGGCGACCATCGCGTGGAGCCACGACCACCTCTCGCCCGAGGAGCAGCGGGTGTTCCGCCGCCTCGGCGTCTTCGCCGGGGGTGCCGGCCTGGAGGCGGTCGAGGCGGTCTGTTCCGACGACGACGGGGTCGATTCCGCAACCGTGCTCGACCTCGTGGCCGGACTCGTCGACAAGTCCCTGGTGGTCACCGGCGTCGACGCCGCCGGCCGCACCCGCTTTCGGCTGCTCGAGACCATCCGGGAGTTCGCGGTGGAGGCGCTGTTCGAGGCCGGCGAGGTGGAGGCGACCTGGGACCGGCACCTGGCCTGGCACCTGGGCCTGGCCGAGCGGGCGTGGGACGGGTTCTGGACCGCGGCGATGCGCGACTGGCTGCTCACGGTCGAGACCGAGATCGACAACCTGCGGTCGGCCCTCGACCACGCCGCCGGCGCGGGCGACCCCCGGATGGGCCTCCGCATCGGCGCCGCCCTCTGGCCGTTCTGGGACGTGCGGGGCCACTACCGGGAGGGCGCCCACCGGCTGGCGCACCTGCTCGAGCGGGCGCCGGCGGCGCCGTCCCCGGAACGGGGGCGCGCCCTCAGCGCGCAGGGTTGGCTGGTCGCACTGCTCGGCGACTTCGAGTCCGCCATGGCGCTCATCGACGAGGGGCTCCCCCAGGTCCGTGCCGGGGGCACGGCCCAACAGCTCGCGTGGACGCTGGCCGAGCAGGCCAACGTCGCCTTCAGCCTCGGCGACGCCGACCGCTCACGGGACCTGTTCGCGGAGAGCCTCGCCATCGCACGCGAGATGGGTGACGGTTTCCTCACCGGCATGGGCCTTTTCGGCGCGGCGTTCGTGGCCTTCCTCGACGGCGACATCGACGCCATGGAGGAGAAGCTCAACGAGTCCCTGGAGCTCACCCGGGTGGTGATCCAGCCGTGGGGCATCGCCTGGGCGGAGTTCAGCCTCGGCGTGGTCGCCACCATGCGGGCCGAGACCGACGCCGCGGTCGAGCACCTGACGTGCAGCCTCGAGTTGCGGTGGTCGATCCGCGACGCCCGTGGCCTCGCCGAGAGCCTCCAGTTGCTGGCCAGCCTCGAGAGCGAGAAGGGCGAGCACGAGTGGTCGGCGCTCCTGCACGGCGCGGCCGAGATGCAGCGCGACGCCAACGGCCTCGCCATCCTCCCGTTCCTGGAGCCGCTCCACGAGCAGAGCGTCCAACGGATCACCGACGCCATCGGCGCCGACGCGACGGCACGCGCCTGGCGCCTCGGCCGTTCGATGCCGATGGAGAAGGTGGTGGCCGAGGCGCTCAGCCGGTCGGGTCCGAGAGCGTGCTGATCGCCGTCGCCGGCGGGTCCCTCGTCAGTCGGACACGAACCGGTCGAGGATCTCGACCAGGGCGTCGGGGACGTCCTCCTGGATGAAGTGGTTGGCGCCCTCGATGACCTGGTGGGGCTGGCCGGCGGCCCCCGGCACCAAGCGCTGGAACTTCCGGTGGGCGCCGGGCTTGTAGGAGATGGCGTCCTCCGAGCCGAACACGGTGAGGAAGGGCTTCGTCCAGGTCTCGAGGAACGCCCACGTCTCCACGCACATCGGCACGCCCGGATTGTCGGGCTGCAACGGGATGAGCAGGGGGAACTGGAGGGCCGCCGCCTGGTAGGTCCCGTCCGGGAACGGCGCGTCGTAGGCGGCCTGCTCGGCGGGGGTGAGGGCCCGAGTCGTGCCGCCGTCCAGCAGCGAGCCGATGGGCAGCTCGTCGACGCCCTGGCTGAAGTCGAGCCACTGCTGCATGAAGGCGTTCACGCCCTCACCGACGGGGATGCCGGTGTTGGAGGCGAGCACCCGGTCGAAGCGGTCGGGGTGGAGGCGCAGGGCGTTCAGGCCGATGATCCCGCCCCAGTCCTGGCAGAACAGGGTGGCGCCGGTCAGGTTCTCGCCGGTCAACCACTGGCCGACCCAGTCGACGTGGGCGGCCAGGGTGTAGTCGCTGCGGGCCATGGGCTTGTCGGACCGGCCCATGCCCATGAGGTCGAGGGCGAGCACCCGGTGGCCCCGGTCGGCGAGGCCGCGGATCATGTGGCGATACAGGTAGGACCACGACGGGTTGCCGTGCAGGAGCAGGATCGGAGCGGCGTCACGCGGGCCCTCGTCGACGAAGTGGAAGCGCAGCTCGGTGCCGTCGGCGGCCGTGACCGTGCGGTAGTGCGGCTCGTAGTCCCAGTCGGGCAGGTCGGCGAAGCGCTCGTCGGGGATGCGCAGGACGTCCATGATCAGGCCTCCCGGGGCGGGACGTCGCCGGCGGTGGCGATGGAGTCGGACAGGTGGTCGAAGGCTGGGGTCGGGTCGACCACGATGGCGAAGCCCTCCTCGGCACCGCCCAGGTCGAGCAGCGGCGAGAGGTCGACGCCCTCGCCGGCGTGGTCGAAGCGCACCTCGTCCCACGTGCGGTCGTCGCCCACGATGACCCCCTCGACGGTGAAGCGGCTCAGGGGGGTGACGCCGGCGGGGACGGGCTCCTCGCCGAGCGCCCCGGCCGCGTCCGGGTCGGCGAAGCGACGCACCCGCAGCACGACCTGGCCGCCCGCCGGGGTGGCCGCGTGTGGCGCCCCGTCGACGGGCAGGCAGGACATCACGATGGTGGCGGCCATGCCGGCCTCCTTGTGGACGTGCTGGTCCTTGAAGTCGTCGCGCTGCTGCATGGCGAAGAAGGCCGCCCGGCTCGGGTAGCGCACGATGCCGATGCGGTCCCAGCGGGGCTCGCTTCCCTGCTGGTCGACCACGTCGCCGGCGAAGGCGATCATGGCGCCGATCTCCGCGAGCGGCCCGAACGGCGTGTAGGCGTCGTCCGCCTCCTTGCCCGTCCGCCCCTGGTCGCCGCCGTCGCCGTAGTCCGCCCGCGCCTTGTACTTCATGAGGTTGACGGCCCAGAAGGGCGTGTCCTCCTCGGGGGGAAGCTGGAACCAGCGGCTGATCATGGCGAAGTTGGGGGTGCCGTAGCCGGGGTTGGCGGTGGGGGGTCGATCAGCCATCGGTGGAGTTCCTTCCGTCACAGGGTTGGGAGGCGGTCATCGGCCGGCGGGCAGGCGGGGCTTGCGGCCGGCCTCGAGGTCGGCGTTGCGGGCCTTCAGGCGCTCCTGCGTCACCTGATGGGTGATGATCCAGAAGCGGTTGGCCTTGACCGCGTAGGCCACGTCGGCGGCGACGTCGGCCGGGTCCATGGCCACGGTGTTCATCCACTGCTCGATCTGACGCAGGTCCACCGGCGCCGGCGCCGGGATGCCCAGCTCGGGCGGCGCGCTGCGGCCCGACTCGAAGATGAGGGTCTCGACCAGCTCGGGGCAGAGGCAGGACACGCCGACCCCGGTGCCCTCGAGCTCGAGGGCGAGTGACTCCGACAGGCCCACGACCGCGTACTTGGCGGCGTGGTACGGACCGAGCACGGGCGACGGGGTGAGGCCGGCCTCGGAGGCGGTGTTGACGATGTGCCCCTCGCCCTGCTCGATCATCAGCGGGGCGAAGGCGCTGACGCCATAGGCGGGGCCGAGCACGTTCACGCCCACCACCCACTGCCAGACACCGGGCTTCGTCCGGTGGTTCGGCGTGGCCGATCCGACGCCGGCGTTGTTGCAGAGCAGGTGGACGGTGCCGAAGGCCTCGACGGCTTCGTCGCGCAGGGCCGCGACCTGGTCCGGGTCGGAGACGTCGCAGTGCACGGCTCGCACCGTCCCACCCGCCGCAGTCAGCTCCTCAGCGACGGCGGTGAGGCGCTCGTCGTCGATGTCGGCCATCACCACCGACATGCCCTCGGCGACGAAGCGCTCGCTCATCGCGCGCCCGATCCCCGAGGCCGCCCCGGTCACCACGGCCACTCGTCCGTCCAGCTGCATCGTCTCGGTTCCCTCGTGTCGTCGGTTGGTGGTTCGTGCGTTCGTGCGGAGGCGGGTGCGGGCCGGCGGGTCAGGCCTCGGCGTCGAGCCCGACCAGCGTGCAGAGGTGGCCGGTCGCGGGGTCGGCCTCGTTGGTGAGCAGGGAGCGGTACGCGGCTTCCACCTGGGCCGGGCCCTCGACGTGCTCGAAGCGCAGCCAGCCGTCGATCCAGTCGGCGAAGGTCGACCACGCCGCGCCCATGCGGGCGTCGAGCTCGTCCTGGCCCCACTCGTGGGACCGCTTGGCCAGCTGGTTCGGGGCGAAGAAGAACTCGGGCGTCGGGCCGGGCAGGGCCTCGGCCGGCGGGGCGCCCGCCTGGTGGTCCCAGTGCGTGCCCCCGACGCGCATGCTGTAGGCGAGGGCGTCGCCGAGGTGGGTGTGCACCGAGCGGGTGACGTCGTCGTTGCCGGCGATGTCGACGTAGACCGCGGGCGCCGGGTCGACCTGGCCGACCTCGTCGTAGGTGACCACCCGGTCGTAGATGCCGAGGCCCTCGACGAAGGCGCGGTTGCGCTCGGAGGTGAGGCCGACGATCGAGGCCGCCTTGCGCTCGCGGGCGAGGAAGGCGATCCCGATGGAGGTCTTGGCCGATGCGCTCGAGATCCACAGCTGCTCGGCGGCGTAGTCGTCGTTGTCGGCGAGGAAGTCGTCCACGACGAAGGCGGTGAAGAAGAGGGGGTAGAGCAGGAGGTGGTGGCCCTCGCGGTCGGCCCGGTACGAGGGGTCGGCGTCGACGAACACGTAGCGGTTGTAGGCCGCAGCCATGGCGGAGCGGTGGGCGGCGAGATCGGTGAAGCCCCGCTCATCGAAGCGCCCCGGGGTGAAGGTCACGTCCGAGGACATGGGGAGGTAGCCGAAGACGCGCCGGCCCACGGCCAGCTCGTCGCAGCGGCTCTCGACCACCCGGCCGTGGCCCCACACGGGGATGCGCCCCCAGGGGGTGCCGTCGTCGGGATCGGCCGGCGCCGGGAAGAACTCCCAGTAGCGCAGCAGGTCGCCGAAGGCCGCGTAGCTGATGTTGTTGGCCGAGAGCGCGAACTGCTCGACCTCGATGCGGGCGGCACCGTCGGACAGGGGCGTCGGCGCTTCGTCCCGCACCTGCACCCGCTCCAGATGGCTGCGATCGACCTCGATGTCCATGACGCTCCCCCTTCACACCAGACAATTGACAACGGTAGTGACAATACTTAGCCTGTGCAAGTGAACCGAGCAGCAGGAGTCGTCGTCCGCATCCTGGCCCTCGCCGTGGTGCTGGCGCTGCCCGCCTGCGGCGGACAGGGGGACGACGTGAGCGATCCGGGGACCGAAGCGGCGGCGGCGGGCGCACCGTCCACGACCACCTCCCCGCCGCTGAGCGCCGACGACATCCCCGTCGCCAACACCCCCGAGGGCGGTTGGCACGGGACCATGCCGGCGCCGATCCTCGCCGGCTGCACCGAACCCCTGGTCGACGGTGCCCCCGACCTGGGTGGCCTCTGGCAGGTGGTCGAGGTCGAGGCCGGCGGCGCCGTGGTCCCCGACCACCGGGCCCTCGGCAAGGTCCAGCGCATCGAGCAGTGCGGCGACCGCCTCGTGGTCACCGCCGGCGGGATCATCCACGACATGCGGGTGGACGGAACCGAGGAGGGCGGCGTCCACGACGTCGCCGAGATGGACTACGCCACGCCCATCACCGTGGTGGCCACCTACGAGGACGGCGTCCACGTGCTGCGCCCGGTCGGCCTGCCCGTGGAGGTGCGTCGGCGCCGCGAGGGCGACCAGCTGGTGTGGGACTACCTCGGCTTCACCGCCCGGCTCGACAAGATCGGCGACGCCGACGCCGACCCGGGTGCCACCATCGACGAGCTCGAAGCGACCGCCCCGGAGACCAACTGACATGACCGACGCGACCACCGCCCTGCCCGCCGACCTCCTGCTCGACAGCCTCCGGCGCCGCATGGCGACCATGCACGGCCTCTACTACCAGGCCGTCGGCTCGATGGACCTCGAGCACGTCAACCACTTCGAGCGCGAGGGCGTGCTGCCCATCGCCTTCTCGCTGTTCCACTACACGAACATGGAGGACTCCACCTTCATGGTCATCACCGGCGAGCTGCCCGTGTGGAACGAGGAGTGGTACGAGCGGGTCCAGCCCACCATCAACGACCACGGCAAGCACCGCACGGTCGAGGAGATGGTCCACCAGCGCATCGGCGACTGGGAGGCCTTCAAGGAGTACCAGCGCGCGGTGTTCGACCGCACCGAGGCCCACCTCGCCGCCATCGACCCCGCCGACCTCACCCGGGTGCTGATCGCCCCGCCGTACCCGCCGCAGGTGGCCAGCACCTACAGCGCCCGCTGCGCCGGCCCGCAGGGCATCACCGTGCTCGACGGCTTCGAGTGCTGGCACTACCAGCACGGGCTGCGCCACATGGGCGAGATCGAGCTGGCCCGGGGCCTCGTCGGCCTCGGCGGAATGACGTCGTAGGCCGCGCCGCGATGGCTGACGTCGACTTCGTGCGCACCCCGGACGACCGCTTCGCCGGCATCGGCTGGGAGTGGTCGCCCCACTACTTCGATCACCCCGACGGGCTGCGCCAGCACTACGTGGACGAGCGGCCCGCCGGCGGCGAGGGCGCCGAGCGCGGCACCTTCCTCCTGCTGCACGGCGAGCCCAGCTGGGCCTACCTCTACAAGGACTGGATCGGGCCGCTGGTGGCCGACGGCTACCGGGTGGTCGCCCCCGACCACCTCGGCTTCGGCCGCTCGGACAAGCCCACCGACGACGACTGGTACACCATCGCCCGTCACCGCGAGGCGCTGGCCCGCCTCGTCGAGGCCCTCGACCTCGACCGCATCCACCTCGTGGTGCAGGACTGGGCCGGGCCCATCGGCTTGATCAACGCCGTCGCCGACCCGGACCGCTACGCCCGCCTGTTCATCCTCAACACCTGGCTGCACGCCGACGACCACGAGTACTCCGAGGGCGTGCGCTGGTGGCGCCAGGCGGCCATCGATCCCGAGCAGCTCGGCGGCGACATGCCGATCGGGGTCATCGTCGCCGGCACCACCCGGCGCGCCGACGTCGACAAGGACCTGCTGGTGCGGGCCTTCGACGCCCCCTTCCCCGACGCCGCCGCCAAGGCCGGCGCCCGCCGCTTCCCGTTCTGCATCCCCTTCGCCGAGCCCGAACTCGGCGACGCCACGCTCCAGGCCGAGGCCCGGGTGGCGCTGCGCACGTGGGACATCCCCAAGCACGTCGCCTTCGGCGACGCCGACCCGATCTTCACCTGGGAGTGGGCCGAGCAGTGGGCGGCGGAGCTCGGCGCCACCCTCGACCGCATCGAGGGCGCCAGCCACTTCGTCCAGGTCGAAGCCCCCGACGACTGCCTCGCGGCGATCCGCAAACACCTCGTGTGACCTGACACCCCAGATCGTCCGTTCTGGTACGTCGCTCGTCACGCCCCCCCCGTGTGACCAGAGACCTACCAGAACGAGCGGGGTCAGGGCTCCAGGCGCTCGCCCAGGTGGACGGTCACGGCGTCGCCGGCCTCCTTGCCGATGGCCTTGCGCACGTCGGCCTTCACCGGGAGCTTGTGGCGGCCGTCGCCCAGGGCCATGAACGAGCTCTGGAAGGGGTGGCCGTCGACCGTGCCCCGCACCTTCACCAGCCCACGGGTGCCGAAGAACTCCGCGGAGTCCTTCATCACCACGTAGGTCCAGCCGCCCTTCGCCGGGCTCTTCTCGAGCGTGGCCTCGAAGTCGTGGTCGAGCTCGCTCATCTCGTCATCCTCCCTCGTCGGTCTGGTAGGGCCGACGGACGGCGGCGAACGGACTCATCGCCGAGGTGCCGGCGGCCTAGTTGCCGAAGTCCCAGCCCTCGCCGCCGGCGAACTGGCCGAGGACGTTCTTGGCGATGAGGATCTTGTGGACCTCGTCGGGGCCGTCGGCGATGCGCAGGGTGCGGGCGCCCTGGTACATCGCGAACAGCGGCAGGTCGTTGGACACGCCGGCCGCGCCCCAGACCTGGATGGCCCGGTCGACCACCCGCGTGTAGGCGTTCGGCACGAACACCTTGATGGCCGAGATGTCGGTGCGGGCCGCCTGCATGCCGGCGTCCACCTTCTCGGCGGCGTGGATGGTCATCAGGCGGGCGGCCTGGATGTCCATGTAGGAGTCCGCGATGAAGCCCTGGATGAACTGCTTGTCCTGGAGCAGGCCGCCGTGCACCTCGCGGCTGCGGGCCCGCTCGACCATCAGGTCGAAGGCCCGCCACATCTGCCCGACCGAGTTCATGCAGTGGTACACCCGGCCGGCGCCGAGGCGGTCCTGCGCGGCCTGGTGGCCCTCACCGACACGGCCGAGGGCGTTCTCGACGGGCACCCGCACGTCCTCGTACTTCACCTCGCAGTGGTCGGACGTCTTGCGCCCCCAGACGCCGATGCCCCGGACGATGTTCACGCCCTTGGTGGCGGTCGGGACGATGATCTGCACCATCGGGCCCTTGCGGGGGTCGGGGTCCTCGGCCGTGGGGTCGACCACCCGGCACATGACGATGAAGAAGTCCGCGTCGATCCCGTTCGAGGTGAACCACTTGTGGCCGTTGATGACGAAGTGGTCGCCGTCGAGCACCGCGGACGTGGTCAACGAGCGGGGATCCGAGCCGGGGTTGTGGGGCTCGGTCATGGAGAAGCCGGACTCCATCTCGCCGTCGATGAGGGGCAGCAGCCACTTCTGCTTCTGCTCCTCGGTGCCGTACTTCACGAGGATGGACTGGTTGCCACTGTTGGGCGCCACCACGCCGAACAGCGACGCGGCGCCGAGCGCGTAGGCCAGCACCTCGTTCATGTAGGCGTGGGCCAGGAAGTCGAGGCCCATGCCGCCGTACTCGGTGGGCAGGTGCGGCGCCCACAGCCCGGCGGACTTCACCCGCTCCTTGATCGCCGCCCGCAGCTCGAGGGCCTCGTTGTGCTCGGTGAACGAGCTGTCCTCGGCCGAACGCCACAGGACGGACTCGTTGGGGATGATGTCCTCGTTGACGATCTCGGCGGTCCGCCCCCGGATGTCGTTGATGCGCTCGTCGAGGGTCGCGATCGGCTTCACGTTCATGGCCATGCCCGCCTGCCTACACGGCCGGCGCCGGCGGGGCCAGGGACCATGGCCCCTTTCGCCGGTCCAGCGGGAGCGCCCGCCCGTGCGCCGGCACGACGCCGGCGCCGAGCCGTCAAGACGCCAGCGGCACGAAGGGCACCTGCTGGGCGCCGGCGGCGTCGATGACGAGGCCGGTCGACTCGGGCACCTCGGCCCAGTCCCCCGGCAGGTCGGAGATCGGCTCGGATACGACCACCCGCGAGGTCTCGTCGAGGTGGGCGAGGCGGGCCTCGTCAGGGTGCAGCCGCTTGAGGGTGTCGAGATCCTGGGACACGTACAGGGTGCGCGACCGGTGCTCGGTGGAGTAGCGGGCGGCCCAGAGCGAGCGACCGTCGCTCATGGCGTAGGTGCCCTGCATAGGGTGCTCGATCCCCTGTGCCCGCCCGACCGTCTCGACCACGCCGATGGCGCGGGCCAGGCCGGCGAGGGGATCGTCCTCCGCGCCCAGGGTGAGGGCCAGACGGAACAGGACCTCGGTGTCGGTCGACCCCTCCAGGGCGTCGAACTGCTCGCGCGAGAGCGCCAGCAGGAGGTCGCGCCGCACCTGGTGGAATCCGTCGATGAAGCCGTTGTGAACGAAGAGCCAGCGCCCGTGACGGAACGGATGGCAGTTCGTCTGCTGCACCGGGCTGCCGATGCTGGCCCGCACATGGGCGAGGAACAGCGGCGAGGTGAGGTGGCCGGCGAGGTCGCGAAGGTTGGCATCGTTCCACGCGGGTTCGATGCTGCGGAAGCGGCCCGGATCCTCGCTGCCCAAGGCGTCGTACCACCCGAGCCCGAAGCCGTCGCCGTTGGTGGTCTCGGCACCCATGCGGGAGTGCAGGCTCTGGTCGATGAGGCCGTGACGGGTGCGGTAGAGCAGTTCGTCGATGACCAGAGGCTTCCCGTAGTACGCGTTCCATCGGCACATGCCTCTCGTCTACCGCGCCCGGCGGCGGGAGGGAAGGGGCGGAGGTCCCACGCCGGTGGAGGCCGTAGCGTGGGCCCAGGGCCGCCCCCACCCCGACCCGAGCCCTGCGGAGGACCTCACGGTGAGCGCACCGACCATCACCCTCATCGGCGCCGGCGGCATGTCGTTCGGGCCGACCATGGTGAACGACCTCGTGCACACGCCGGCGCTGGCGGGTGCCCGCCTCGTGCTCCACGACGTCAACGAGGAGCGCCTGGCCCGCGCCTACCGCTTCGCGGCCAAGCTGAACGCGGCGTCGGGTGCGCCACTGCGCCTCGACCGCAGCGTCGACCCCTCGGTGGCGCTCGCCGGCGCCGACTTCGCCATCAGCAGCGCCGAGTTCGGCCGCTACCGCTACTGGCGCCAGGACTACGAGATCCCGAACCGCCACGGCGCCCGCCAGATCAACGGGGAGAACGGCGGGCCGGGGGCGGTCTTCCACTCGCTGCGCAGCATCAAGAACACCCTGTCGATCTGCGCGTCCATCGAGGAGCACTGCCCCGACGCCTTCCTCGTCAACCTGTCGAACCCGATGAGTCGGGTCACCCTCGCCATCAACCGCGGCACCCGGGTGGCCAACGTGGGCATGTGCCACGAGGGCCCCATCGGCGTCGTCCGCCTCGCGAAGCTGCTGCGCGTGCCCGCCAAGCACCTCCAGGGTCGGGCGTCGGGCATCAACCACTTCACCTTCTTCACCGAGCTCATCGACACCCGCACGGGGGAGGACCTGCTGCCCGTCCTGCGCGAGCGCTTCTCGAAGTCCTTCTTCGACTACCCGGCGCGGACGGTCCCGCTGTGGAAGGCGATGATGAAGCCGGTCCTCCTCGCCGGCCTCGCCGACCAGATCTACTCGCCGCTCGTGGCCCACATGGTCCGCGAGTACGGGCTGGTGCCGTGCTCGGTCGACAGCCACATCGGCGAGTACCTGCCCTTCGCCCTCGACGTCGGGCCGTACCACCCCACCCACATGGACTTCTTCGAGCGCTTCGACGCGGCCACCGAGCGCCTCACCACCTGGGCAGCGGACACGACGGTGCCCCTCCCCCTGCACCGCGTCGGCCACAGCCTCGAAGAGGTCATCCCCATCATCGCGGCGCGCTGGACGGGTGAGCCGACCCGGATCATGGCAGTCAACGTGCCCAACCGGGGGTACCTGCCCGACGTGGTCGACGGTGCCATCGTCGAAGTGGGCGCCATCGTCGACGGCGACGGCATCCACCCCGACGAGATGCCGCCCCTCGGCGAACCCCTCTCGGGATGGGTCGCGACCCAGGTCGAGCTCCAGGACCTCGTCGTCCGGGCCGCCCTCGAGCACGACCCCGACCTCGCCTACCGCGCCGTCGTCGAGGACCCGTGCTCGCCCGCCGACGAGTCGGCCTGCCGGGCGCTGTTCGACGAATTGGTGGAGCTCCAAGCGGACGAACTCCCGTTCTGAACGGTGGTCGCACGGCGATGACCGAGGCCCGATCGAACTGGGAGCGCATGCTGGCCGGCGAGCCGTACATCGCCGACGACCCCGAGATGGCTCGCCAGGCCCAGCGGGCTCGCGCCTTCGAGGCGACCTACAACGACCCCGGCATCAGCGAGGACGAGCGGGCCCGGGTCCTCCGCGCGTGGCTCGGAAGCGTGGGCGACGGCACCTACGTGCGTCCGCCCTTCCACGTCGACTACGGCTTCAACCTCCGCATCGGCGTCCACGGCTACGCCAACCTCGGCCTGGTGGCTCTCGACGTGGCCCCCATCACCATCGGCGACCACGTGCAGATCGGCCCCCACGTGCAACTCCTCACCCCGACGCACCCCGTGGAGCCGGGGCCGCGCCGAGACAAGTGGGAAGGCGCGGCGCCCATCACCATCGGCGACAACGTCTGGTTGGGCGGCGGCGCCATCGTGCTCGCCGGCGTCACCATCGACGACGACTCGGTGGTCGGCGCCGGCGCGGTCGTCACCCGCGACGTCCCCGCCGGCGTCGTCGTGGTGGGCAACCCGGCCCGCGTCCTGCGCCGGGTCGACCAGCCGTAGTCCTCGGCCGTCGACGACCGGCCTCGTGGCCACCGGCCGTGAGCCGGTCCAGCTGCCGGTCAGGACACGAGGTCCAGGGGGGCCGGTGCGTCCTGGCCGAGGACGTCGGCCGCGGGAACGGCCAGGACCCCTTCGAGGAGGCCGCCGTAGACGGCGCGGAAGTCGACGGTTGTGCGCAGGTCGCCGTCCATGAGGCGACCCAGGTCGGCCGGCTCTCCGTGATGGCCGCCCTGCACGTTGCCAGCGAGCAGCACGGTGCCGCCGGCGCCGTGGTCGGTGCCGGCGCTGCCGTTGGGCGCCACCCGGCGGCCGAACTCGCTGTAGACGACGACGGTGACGTCGCGCCCGGCGACGTGGTCGCAGAGCTCGCCGAGCGCGCCGTCCAGCTCGGCCAGCAGCGCCTCGTGCACCGGAGCCTGGTTGGCGTGGGTGTCGAAGCCCCCGAGCTCGACCGCGTAGGTGCGCGTGGGCAGTCCGGCGTCGATGAGGGCGGCGACGGTGCCGAGCGAGGCGGCCAGGCCGTCGCCCGCCGTCGCCTCGACCTCCGCGGTGCCCGCCACCACGGGCCCGACGGCGTCGGCGACCGCGTACAGGTCGGCGGAGGACGCAGCCACCAAGGTGCCCAGGGGCGGTCGCTCGTCCCGGTCGGCCATCCCCACCAGGAGCTCCTCGAGGCCCGGGGCCCCCGGTGGCTCGAAGGGGCCGAGGGGGACCGACGCGGCCGACCGCCGTCGCCCTCGGGCCAGCAGCGGCAGCATCCTGCCCACGGCGATGGCGTCGAGGGGGTCAGACCCACCGAGGTCGAGCCACCGCCCGACCCACCCGGTCGAGAGGTCCTCGGTGGACGCCGCCTGCCAGACGTCCATGCAGTGGAAGTGGCTGCGATCGAGGCCGTCGAACCCCACGCCGTGCACGATGGCGAGGCGTCCGTCGTCCCACAGCGACTTGGACCGGGTGAGCGACGGGTGCAGGGCGAGGCCGTCCCCGAGGTCGTGCGCCGCCCCAGGGTCGAGAGCCAGCGCCCCGCGGAGGTCGTGGTAGCGGGGGTCGCCGACGGGGACCACCGTGTTGAGCGCGTCGTTGCCGCCGGCCAGCGTGACGATCACGAGGGTGGCTCCCTCACCGCCGGCGCCGCTCGACGCAGGATCGGCCCCGGCCGCCGGTCGGTGCGAAGGGCCCTCCGTGCTGCAGGCGCCCACGGCCACCGCCGCCCCGAGCACGGAGGCGCCGGCGAGGAACCGGCGACGGGTGAGCAGGTACGACGAGGCGAAGGCCGCCGCCGAGGCCCGGGGCCCGCACGGTGACGACAACGTGGACGAGGACGAAGACGAGGACAACGGCCTTGACGACGACGGGCGCAAGGACGGGTGAGAGGGCATCAGGCCACCAGGTGCTCGGGCGCCACCAGGGCGATGGTCAGGGCGGTGCGGGCGTCGGGTGCCGCACGGAGGGTGGCGGCGGTGGGTCCCCAGTCGTCGATGCCGAGGAGGCGGGCGAGCTCGTCCGGCCAGCGATCGGGCCGGGCACCGAGGCGGTCGGCGACGGACGTCTGCTCCGCCACGAAGGCGGCCAGGCGCAGGCGCAGCAGCGCGGACCCGGTCGAGAGCCACGCCTCGTTGGCCGGCCACCCCGACACGTCCGGAGGCACGAAGGGCACCTGGCCGAGTCCGGCGAGCAGTCCGAGCACCCGCTCGTCGGGGGTGAAGCCGACGATGCGGGACAGGCCCACCACCAGGTCCACCGGCGTCCGCACCAGTGCGGTGCGGGTGGCCGGAGCGAGGAAGTCGGGGTGGAGGAACACGGCCCGGAGCAGGGCCCGCACGTCGAGATCCGCCGCGAACCCCTTCGCGAGCTCGACCACCACCGGGTCGCCAGGCCCCGCTGGCCGGGCCAGGCGGCTCCAGAGACGGGACACGACGTGCGGAGCGCAAGCGGGGTGCTGCGTGGCGGCCACCACCACGTCGTCGAGGCCGAGCCGGCCGGTCGTTTCCAGCACCGTCTTGGTCCCGTCGTCGTGGCGACCCGCCACCAGCACCGACTCGAGCTCCGGGGTGATGCGCCACCCCGTGAGGGCCCGCGCCGCCTCGGCCACGTCCTCCTCGCTGTAGGCCGAGCCGCCGTGGTGCGCGTGGGCACCCGCGTGTCCCAAGGTGAACAGCTCGAAGAGCTCGCGGGAGAAGTTCTCGTTGGGGGCGCCGACCTGGCTCTCGCGCCCGTCGAGCCAGAGGAGCATCGCGGGGTCTCGGGCCACGGCGCCGACGAGGTCGTCGAAGCGGCCGGGCCCGAGGTCGTACAGGGTCCGGTACTGGCGGTGGAGCAGCTCCGCGAGCGACACCTTCTCGAGGCTGGTGGCGAAGTGGTCGTGCCAGAGGAAGGTCAGCTTCTCGCGGATCGGCCGATCGGCGGCCACCATGCGCTGCACCCACCACAGGACGAGGGCGCGCCGCTCCTCTCCGGCCCGAGCGTTGGCCGCCTGGCGCTCCTCGGTGGTGCCCCGGCGGGCATCGAAGATCTCGAGCGTGTGGAACTCGGGTGCCGGCACGCCTTCGGCCCCAGTGTCCTCACCGTCGAGACCAGCCAGCAGGCGATCCACGGCACCCTCGTACCCCAGGCCCGCGAGCTCGTCGATCTGCTCCGGGGGCGCACCGAAGGCCGCTCGCCGCACGAGGTGGGCGACCGCGCTGCGGGTGTCGGAGGGATCGAGGGCCGCTCGACGGCGCGCGTTCGACACCCCGGCATCGTCGCACCCGACCTTTACAGATCCTTGAGAACTGGCGAAGGAGTCAGTGAACTCCGCCCGGTTCGATCAGGTCCCGGACGACGCGGCCGGAAGGGGTGTCTTCGGGGTCGACCGACGGGCGCGCCGTCGTGTGGTTCGGGGGACGAGCTTCCAGCGCCGGCGGCCCACGGACCGGCGCACCGCCGAGCAGAGCGGTACCTGCCGTAGCACCGTCAGGCGGTCGACCGGTGCGCCACCGAGCCAGCTCAGGGTGCGGTTGGGGTGGGCGCGAACCACGTGGACGCCGAGGCGATCGAGGGCAGCGGCGCGCCGGCCCCGAGGTGCGTTGATCTCGCCGTACCAGGCCGTGAGACCTCGGGCCCGGCAGCGGGCGTCGACGTGGTCCAGGAGCAGGCGGCCGGCCTGTCCGGTGCGACGACCCGACACGACGTTCACGTGGGCGTGGGCCCGGGCCGGTGGGTCGGCGCCGGCCCGCCAGAGGTCGAGCCCGTCGCGCAGCCGGAGGCGACAGAACTGCGCGGTGCGACGGTCCCAGCGCCGCCACATGGGCCGCGGCACGACGAAGCGGACGAAGCGCGCCGCCTCACGCCGCTCCCAGGCCCGGTCTGCCTCGGCGTCGGTGCAGACGAGGGCGTAGCCCACCACGCGGCCTCGATCCTCGACGACGGCGGCATCGGCGCGGCCCGGGCCGAGGTACCACCCGAGGCAGAGCGACTCGTAGCGATCGAGGAGGTCCTCGGCCAGGACGACCGGCCGACCCAGCACCAGGGTCTCCCGGAAGATGCGGCGAACGGTCCTCAGGTCATCGACGCAGACCGGTCGGACGATCACCGGGCCATGGCCTCCACATCGTGTTGGGCGAGCAGGCCGTCGACGGTGGTGTCCCACGAGAAGGCCTCAGCCCGGGCTCGGGCCTCCCGACGCCGGTCAGGGCGCGACCAGGACAGCACCTCCTGCACACCGGCGGCCATCGCCGGCGCGTTCGTCTCGGCACGGACACCCGCTCGGCCGGTCACCAGTTCGCCGGCCGCGCCCCGGTCCGCCGCGACGACCGCCGTGCCGCAGGCCAGCGCCTCGAGCACCGCGAGCCCGAAGCTCTCGTAAGGGCACGGAGCGATGGCCACATCGGCGGTGGCGAGGAGGTGTGCGACCACGGAGCGCTCCGAGACATGCCCGGTGAACGTGACCGGCAGTCCGGCGGCGCGCACCCGAAGCTCGTCGAGGAGAGGTCCCGCACCGACCATGGTCAGCCGCGCTGCGCAACCCTGGCGGTGGAGCGACGCCAACGCGTCGATGGCCACGTCCGGTCGCTTCTCCTTCGACAGGCGCCCGACACACACGAGGGTCGGGGCGCCGAGGATGCGCCGATCGGTGGGCAGCGGTCGGAAGGTGGCGAGATCGACCCCGAGGGGCACCACCGCGAGGTTCCGCGCATCGATGCGTTCGAACTCGGCGGCACCGAACCTCGAGGTGCAGACCACCCGATCGAACGAACGCGACAGGCGACGGTTCCACACGTCGGCGAGGCCGCGCAGGGGCACACCAGCAGGAACGCGCGGGGCAAGGATGGCGTCGATGCGTTCGTGGGAGAGCAGCACCGAGGGCACGCCGTGAGCACGCGCCCAACGCCCGAGGGGCCACAGGGTGAGCTTGTCCGACACCTCGATGCGGTCGGGCCGCAGGTCGGCAAGCGCACGGAGCACGGCCCCCCGGTTGACGAGCACCCGGTACCCACCCGAGGCCGGCAGGGTGCGGCCCGGCAGGGTGATGCGCCGGCCTCCGGGCGTGTCTTCGTCACTGGCCCGCTCGCCGGGGACCACGAGCACCCGTTCATGGCCGCGATCCGTGTAGCCCCGCCCGAGCTCGTCGATGGCCGTGCGCTGCCCTCCCTACTCGGGCCCGTAGAAGTTGGCCAGCTGGACGATGCGCACGGTCAGCCCACCGGCCGGAGCACGATGGTCGTCGCCGCCCGGGCCTTGACGAGCTCGGCGTAGGTGCAGGGGGTGGCACCGGCGTCGAGCGCGGCGTCGATGGCGAGCAGTGCCGCCGTGCGCAGACAGGGATCGTGCCAGTCGGCAGGGTGGAGGGCGACGCGCACGATGCCGCCGAGCGACGAGAGGTGGCGGGCGCCGGCGATCATCGTCTTGCGCCCGATCCACTCGGCGGCACCTCCGGGCCGGCTCGAGAGGGCGGGCGCCAGGTGACGTCGGCGGGCGACGAGGTCGTACACGCCGGCGTGGTCGGTGCCGTACCGGTAGCCGAGGGAGCGCAGCGCGTGGCGGGTGCCGGGGGATGCCAGCCACCCCGGCGGCGTGAAGCCGATCGGGTCGAGGTTCGCCCGCCACAGCACGGCTCGCCCGCGATGGAGCCGAGCGCGGGCCTCCTGCTCCTCCAGCGCCCAGAACTCCGCGCACCCCCGGGCGAGCACGGAGCCGGCGGCACGCCGGAGTGGGCTGGCCTCTGGCCCGGCCCCGTGGATCCAGCCGTGCTGGGCGATCTCGTGCCCCGAGCGCACGGCGTCGCGGAGCCAGCTGACGAGCACCGGATCCTCCAGCAGACCCACGCCTTGCCAGGGTCCGGGCACCACCAACAGCGACCCGGGAATGCCCCGACGGTCGAGGGCCTTCACCCACGCCATCGAGGCGTCACGGGTGACCGGCGCCACGTCGTGCACCGAGACCACCAACGTTCCACCACGCCTCATCGACATCTGGCTCCCCTCGTTCCTTTGCTCACGCCGCGGCCAGCCGAGCGCCGGGTCGACGAATCACGCTGCGGTAGTGGTCGAGCAGCTGGTCACAGACGCCGTTCCACGTCCGTCCGGCCACCGCCGATCGCCCGGCCTCGCCCATGGCGACGCGGAGCGCCGGATCACGGACGAGGGCGGCCACGGCACCGCGCAGGAGGGCCGGCGAATCCGGCGGCACGAGCCATCCGGTACGACCGTGGTCGACCAGGTCGAGCGGGCCTCCGGCGGCCGGCGCCACCACCGCGACACCGGATGCGTGGGCCTCCTGGATGGTCTGGCAGAAGGTCTCGTGCGCACCGGTGTGGACGAAGAGGTCGAGCGATGCGAGCGGTTGCGCCAGTTCCGTCCCGTGCTGGAACCCGAGGAAACGGGCGCGAGGCAACAAGGCCTGGAGGCGGGCCCGATCCGGGCCGTCGCCGACGATGACGAGGCGAGTCCCGGGGAGGTCCTGCACCGAGGCCAGGAGGTGCACGTCCTTCTCCGGTGCGAGCCGGCCCACGTATCCGACGATGGTCTCGCCTGCCGGCGCGATCGCTCGGCGCCAGGTCTCACTGCGGTGTCGCGGATGGAAGCCCTCCACGTCGACCCCGCGCCCCCAACGGCCGACCGGGGTGATGCCGTTGGCCTCGAGCGCCCACGCCGCCGCCGACGAGGGGGCGAGGGTGAGGTCGGCCGTGCGGTGCACCTTGCGCAGCCAGCCCCAGATGGCCGGCCCGGCGGCGCCGAGGCCGTAGCGCCCGGCGAAGCCGGCCAGATCCGTCTGGTAGACCGCAACGGTCGGGATCCCGAGACGCCTGGCGGCCGCGCCGCCGGCAGCACCGAGGACCACCGGGGCCGCGAGATGGACGACATCCGGGCGGAACCATCGCAGGGTGGACTCCAGACGAGGCGTCGGCAGCGCGACGGACAGCGTCGAGTACATCGGCAGGGCGAACGACGGCATCCGCACGACCGGCGTCGGCCCGTGGGACCGGACGCCCGTCCGCCGCTCCGACCGGTCGAGCCGGCTGGTCCGGGTGCCGGCCGGCGCCGGGCAGATGACCACGGCCTCGTGACCGTTCGCCTCCAGGTGATCGAGCACCCGCAGCACCGAGTTCGTGACGCCGTTGACCTCGGGGAGGAAGCACTCGGCGACGATGGCCACCCGAAGGCCAGCGCCGACGGCGCGGGGCCGGCGCCGATCGCTCGAGGAGCGGAGGCTCACGACGGAGAACGTACGGAACCGATCTGAAGGAACTACAGCCGTGTGATGAACGACCCGTGATCCGTCCCCGAACCTTTCCCCCGACCCGGGTACGTGACGATCACCGGCGCGCCCTAGCGTGGGGTGATGGCCCGCACCAGCGCCGCCGACGGCTCCGATGCCGGCGCCGCCGGACCCACTCGCCCCCGTCGCACCCGCTCGATCCACCCCGCAGCGGCGCGTGTGTGGGAGCCCGAGCCCGAGTGGATCCCGCCCACCCCTTCCGTCGCGGAGCTCACCGGCGGCGTGGCCGGCAGCCTCTTCGGCGCCGTCACCTCCCCGCTCATCGCCCGGCCCGTGCTCGGCGCCCTCGGTGCGCTCCGCCCGCCGGAGGCACGGCCCATCGACGCCGACGAGATCGGCGACCCGGGCTGGTTCGGCCCCGACAGCGTGGCGTGGAAGGTGCACGCCGACCCGTCGCTGCTGGTGGCAGGCGTGGCCGCCTTCACCCTCCAGGCCCTCCACCCGCTGGCCATGGCCGGCGTGGCCGAGCACTCGGCGTTCTCCGACGACTTCCTCGGCCGCACCCAGCGCACCGCCGAGTTCGTGCAGGGCGTGGTCTACGGCTCGTCCACCCGGGCCGAGCGGCTGTGTCGCATCGTGCGCAAGGCCCACGTCCCCGTGGTCGGCGAGGCCCCCGACGGCCGCCCGTACGACGCCAACAGCCCCGAGCTGCTCGACTGGGTGCACATCGCGGAGTACCTGGCCATCGCCGCCGCCAACCGTCGCTTCGCCCTGCGGCCGATGAGCCGTCACGAGCTCGACGCCTACATCGGCGAGGTGGCCATCGTGGGCGAGGGCACCGGCGTGGAAGCGCCGCCGCGGTCGTGGTCCGAGACCCTGGCCTCACTCGAGCACCACCGGCCCCAACTGGCGGTCGGCGAGTACGCCGCCCTCGGGGTGGCCTTCCTCGACGACCCGCCCATCATCCCGGGCCCGGCCAAGCCGGTCTGGCGGGCGATCTGGGCGGGCGCAATCGCCTGTCTTCCCCCGATCGGCCGGCGCCTCCTGCGCCTGCCCATGCCCAGCACCGCCGAGCTGGCGGCCTGCCGGGCGGCGCTGCGCATCCTCGGCAGCCTCGGCGGCGAGCCCCTCGACCTCGCGGCCGCCCGCCGGCGCCTCGACCTGCCCCCCACCTGACCCGACCCACGTCGAGCCACCGAGGGGTCGGGAGGGAGCGCCGCCGACGGCCGTGCCACCATGGGGGCTCAGCGACACGGGGGTGACGTGATGGCCTACGACGTGGTGATCAAGGGCGGCACGGTGATCGACGGCACCGGCGCGCCGGGGTTCCCCGCCGACGTCGCCGTGCAGGACGGCCGCATCGTCGAGGTCGGCTCCGGCCTCGACGGGCGCAGGGTGCTTGACGCCGGCGGCCACGTCGTGGCCCCCGGCTTCATCGACATCCACACCCACTACGACGCCCAGGTGTTCTGGGACCCGGGCCTGACCCCGTCGGCCTACCACGGCGTCACCACCGTCATCGCCGGCAACTGCGGGTTCTCCATCGCCCCGTGCGGCCCCGACGGCGCCGGCATCCTGGGCCGCACCCTCCAGCACGTCGAGGACATGAGCCTCGACACGCTGGTGGCGGGCGTGCCCTGGGACGAGTTCGAGACCTTCGGCCAGTACCTCGACGCCGTCGAGCGCCGGGGGGTGGGCCTCAACTACGGCTGCTACGTGGGGCACACCGCCGTGCGCCTGTTCGTGATGGGGGAGGACGCCTACGAGCGGGCGGCCACCGAGGCGGAGATCGCCACGATGCGCCAGATCGTGGCCGACGCCATGGCCGCCGGCGCCGCCGGCTTCGCCACCTCGGCCTCGCCCACCCACAACGGTGACCAGGGCCGGCCCGTCCCGTCCCGGGTCGCCGACCTCGCCGAGCTCACGGCGCTCGCGGAGCCGCTGCGCGACGCCGGCCGCGGCGTTCTGGCCATGCTCCCGGGCGGGGTCATCTCCAACGACGAGGTCTTCGCTCTCCAGCGCCACCTCGGTCGCCCCATCACCTGGACCGCCCTCCTCACGGTGAAGGGGTTCCCGTACCACCTGAAAGTGATCGACGAGCACGACGCCGCCCGCGCCGACGGCGTCGACGTCTGGCCGCAGGTGTCGTGTCGTCCCCTGATGTTCCAGATGAACCTCGCCGAGCCCTTCACCTTGAACATGCGCCCGTCGTTCTCGTCGATCATGGGCCAGTCCCACGAGGAGCGCATGGCCACCTACCACGACCCCGACTGGCGGGCGACGGCTTGGTCCGAGCTGTCGGGTCGCCAGCAGGGAACGCTGCCGTTCAATTGGCCGTCGCTCTCGGTGGCCGAGTCGGAGCGCCACCCCGAGCTCGTCGGCCGCAACGTGGTCGAGTTGGCCGAGGAGCGGGGGTGCACGCCGTTGGACGTCATCCTCGACCTCTCCCTCGACGACGACCTCGTCACCCGCTTCAACTCGGTGCTGGCCAACGACGACCCGGAGGGCATCGCCTGGCTCCTCCCCCGCGACGGCGTGCTGCTGGGCCTGGCCGACTCCGGCGCCCACGTGAGCCAGCTCTGCGACGCCTGCTTCAGCACGGACCTGCTCGGCAACTGGGTGCGCGACCGCGGGGTCATGCCCCTCGAGCGGGCCATCCACAAGCTGACGGCCGAGCCCGCCGAGGTCTACGGCCTCGACGACCGCGGCGTGGTGGAGGCCGGGCGGGCCGCCGACCTCGTCGTGTTCGACCCTGACACCATCGCCCCCGGCCCGCTACGCCGGGTCCGGGACTTCCCCGCCGACGGCGAGCGCCTCACCGCCGACGCCCCGGTCGGCGTGCGCCACACCCTCGTCAACGGCACCCCCATCCGGGTCTATGACGAGGCCGTGCCCGACGCCGTCGGTCCGGACGGCCGGCGCCCCGGCGTCGTCCTGCGCGGCTGAGCGCGCCCGTCCGCCGAGGGTCAGACCAGGATGCGCTCCTCGGGGGCGGGGACGCCCACCACGGCCATCATGCGGCCGAGGCCGAGGAACATGCCGCAGCAGATGCTGAGGTCGGCCAGCTCCTCGTCGGTGTAAGCCGTGCGCATGGTGTCGAAGAAGGCGTCGTCCATGGTCAGGTGGTCGAGGGCGAAACGCTGGGCGAACTCGGCGGCGAGGCGCTCCCGGTCGGACAGCGCCTCGCTCTCGCGCCAGTTGGCCACCTCGGCGTAGAACCCCTCGTCGATGCCCTCGGCCGGGCCCTGGGTGGCCCGGGTGTCCTGGCACACGACGCAGTGGTTGATCAGGGCGATGGTCCAGCGGGCCGCCTCGCGCTCACGCACCCCCAGCTGGGTGGTGCCGTAGACGGCGGCGGAGAATTTGCCCATGCCCTTGGCCATCTCGGGACGCTGGAGCGACCAGTCGATGTGCTCGCCGAAACCGACCTCGGGATAGGAGATGCGTGCCATCCCCCGAGGCTACGAGGATCCCGCCGCCGACGCCGGCCTCGCCCGACCCGCCCCACCTGCCTCGTTCCGGCACCAGGATTATGACGCCCCCGCGTCACGATCCTGGTGCCAGAAGCCGTGCTCGCCCAGTCATGGGGTGGGCCAGGCGAGGCCGGCGTCGGCGACCGCGCGCTCGACGGCGGCGACGAGGGCGTCGACCGAGCCGCCGCAGGCCTCGAGGGCGGGGCCGTCGAGCAGGAGGACGATCCCGCCGGCGTCGGTCTCGGCCACGACGACCGGGGCGGCGCCGGCGACCGCGGCCCGCACCGAGTCGGGCTGGTCGTCACGGTGGAAGGTGTCGAAGGCGACGGGGAGGCCGGCCCGACAGGCCTGCCAGTCCGCCTTCTCGCGGAACGTGCCGTGGGTGATGTCGCAGAGCGAGCAGTGCGCCCGGCCGAGGCGGGCACCGACCCAGTAGGACAGCTCGCCCCGCAGGGTGTGGTCGGCGTCGTACACGCCCACGAGGCGGCGCAGCCGGCCCGCCCCAGCTGATCCCGCCGTCTCGGTCACGCTGGCGACGCTACCGGCGGACGGAGCGGCGGCGTCTGCTACACCGGCGCGCGTGCACACCGTCTACAGCCTGCGCCACCACCGCCACCACGCCCGCGCCGAGCTGATCGACGGGACGATGCAGCCCGCCCACGAGCGGCCGGAGCGGGCCGAGTGGGTGCTCGCCGCGGTCGAGGCGGCCGACCTCGGGCCGGTGATCGCGCCAACCGAGCACGGCCTCGAGCCGCTGGCCCGGGTGCACGACGAGCGCTTCCTTGCGTTCCTGGACGAGGCGTGGGTCGAGTGGGTGGCCGAGCACGGCGCCGCCACCGACGCCCTCGGTCTCGCATGGCCGACCCGTCGCTTCTCCCAGCGCGAGCCCGAGGCCATCGACGGGCGCCTGTCCTATTACTCCTTCGACGCCGGCTCGCCCATCATGGCGGGCACGGCCGAGGCGGTGTTCGCCTCCGCCGACGTCGCCCTGACCGGCGCCGACCTGCTGCTCGACGGCCACCCGCACGTGTTCTCGCTGTGCCGCCCGCCCGGCCACCACGCCGCCCGCGACCTCTACGGCGGCTACTGCTTCGTCAACAACGCCGCCGCGGCCGCCCAGGCCCTGCGCGACGGCGGCATGGACCGCGTCGCCGTCATCGACGTGGACTACCACCACGGCAACGGCACCCAGGGCATCTTCTGGGAGCGCGGCGACGTCTTCGTCACCAGCCTCCACGGCGACCCCCGCCAGGAGTACCCCTACTTCGCGGGCTACGCCGACGAGCGGGGGGACGGGGCCGGCGAGGACGCCAACGCCAACTTCCCCCTGCCGTGGGGCACGGGCGCGGGCCGCTGGTTCGAGGCCCTCGACGTCGCCCTCGGCCGGGTGCGCACCTTCGCACCGGACGCCGTGGTGGTGTCGCTCGGCGTGGACACCTTCCGTGACGACCCCATCTCGCGCTTCGAGCTCGACACCTCCGACTACCCGGTGCTGGGCGCCCGTCTGGCTGACCTCGGCCTGCCCACCCTCGTCGTGCTCGAGGGGGGCTACGCGGTCGACGCCATCGGCACCAACGTGGCCGGCGTCCTCCGCGGCCTGGTCGGCGCGCCCAGCGACGCCGGACCCGACGACGGTCGTCCCGACGGCGGCGGCCGCAGCGCCGGGGCCAACGCCGTGGCCGAGGGGGTGGCGCCGCCGGCGCAACCCGAGTAGGTTCGATTCCTGAACTCACCTCGGGAGGGCGTCATGGCCGACGACGGGACCACGACCGACAGCACCGGCACGAGCACGGACGAGAGGGCGTGGCAGTCCACCGCCTGCATCCTGTGCTCCATAAACTGCGGCATCGAGGTGCGCCTCGGCGGGGAGGACGGCCGCCGCTTCGAGCGGATCCGCGGCGACAAGGCCCACCCCACGAGCCAGGGCTACACGTGTGAGAAGGCCCTGCGCCTCGACCACTACCAGAACGGCCGCCACCGCCTCACCAGCCCACTGCGCCGGCGGCCCGACGGCACCTACGAAGAGGTCGACTGGGACACCGCCATCGCCGAGGTGGCCGCCCGCCTCGGCGACGTCGCGGCCGAGCACGGCGGCGAGAGCATCCTCTACTACGGGGGCGGCGGCCAGGGGAACCACCTCGGCGGCGGCTACGGCCGCGCCACCCGGGCGGCCTTCGGCTCGACGTGGATCAGCAACGCCCTGGCCCAAGAGAAGACCGGCGAGTTCTGGGTCGACGGCCAGCTCTTCGGGCGGCCGCGCTGCCACACCACCGGCGAGTGGGACGAGGCCGAGGTCCTCGTCTTCGTGGGCAAGAACCCGTGGCAGTCCCACGGCTTCCCCCGGGCCCGCACCGTCCTGAAGGCCGTGGCCAACGATCCCGAGCGGGCCATGGTCGTCATCGACCCCCGCCGCACCGAGACCGCCGAGCTGGCCGACGTCCACCTCCAGGTGAAGCCCGGCACCGACGCCTGGTGCCTCGGGGCGCTGCTGGCGGTGCTGGTCGAGGAGGGTCTGCTCGCCAAGGGTTGGCTGGCCGAGCACGCCAACGGGCTCGACGAGGTGAGCGCCGCCGCCGGCCCCGTCCCCATCGCCGGGTGGTGCGCCATCGCCGGGGTGGCCGAGCAGGACGTACGCGCCGCAGCTCGCCGCATCGCCGCCGCGACCGGAGGCGTGTCCATTTTCGAGGACCTCGGCATCCAGCAGGCGCCCAACTCGATCCTCAGCTCATACCTCGAGAAGCTGCTCTACCTGCTCACCGGCAACTTCGGCGTGCCCGGCGGCATGAACATCCACACCCGCTTCGCCAGCCTCGCCGGCGGCAGCGGCAGCGTGCGCACCAGCCCCGTGACCGGGGCGAAGGTCATCACCGGCCTGATCCCCAGCGCGGTGCTGCCCGACGAGATCCTCACCGACCACCCCGACCGGTTCCGGGCCCTGATCGTCGAGTCGTCCAACCCCGTGCACTCGCTGCCCGACTCGCCACGGTGGCGCGAGGCGATGGCCGCGCTCGACTTCTCCGTCGTCATCGACGTCGCCCTCACCGAGACGGGCCGCTGCGCCGACTACGTGCTGCCCGCCGCCTCGCAGTTCGAGAAGTGGGAGGCCACCTTCTTCACCCTCGAGTTCCCAGCGAACGCCTTCCACCTGCGCCGACCGCTGCTCGACCCCCTGCCGGGCACGCTGCCCGAGGCCGAGATCCACGCCCGCCTCGTGCGGGCCAGCGGCGCCCTCGCCGCCGACGCCGACGCCCTCGACGAGCTGCGGACTGCCGCCGACCAGGGCCGGGCGGCGTACCTCGACGCCTTCCTGAAGGTGAACGGCGAGCGTCCCCACCTCGGCCCCTTCGCCAGCTACGTCCTGTATGAGACCCTCGGCCCTTCGCTCGGCGACGCCGCCCAGGCCGCCGCGGTGTGGGGTCTCGCCCAGACGACGATGCTCACCTTCCCCGCCTCCGTGCAGCGGGCCGGCTTCGGCGACGGCGAGGCCCTCTTCCAGGCCATCCTCGACACGCCGTCGGGAGTGGTCTTCACCGTCGACGAGTTCGAGGACACCTGGCGCCGCATGGACACGCCCGACGGAAAGGTCAACCTCGCCGTCGACGAGATGCTCGCCGCGTTCGCCGCCCTGTTCGACGCCGACCCGCCCGCCTCCGACCCCGCCTTCCCCATCGTGCTGTCGGCCGGCGAGCGCCGGTCGTCCACGGCGAACACCATCTACCGGGACCCGGGTTGGCGGAAGAAGGACCCGGCCGGCGCCCTGCGCCTGTCCGTGGCCGACGCGGCCGCCCTCGGGTTGGCCGACGGCGACGCCGCCCGGGTCACCACCCGCTCGGGCTCGGCGGTGGCCACCGTCGAGGTGACCGACACCCTCCAGGCGGGCCACGCCTCGCTCCCCAACGGCTTCGGCGTGGGCGAGCCCGGCGACAGCCTCGGCGTGGCCCCCAACGAGCTCACGTCCGCGGCCGACCGCGACGCGCTCGCCGGCACCCCGTTCCACAAGCACGTCCCCGCCCGCATCGAGCGCGCCGAGCCCCAGCCCGCCTGACCGCCGGCGCCTGGCGCCGCTACGGTCGCCGCCGTGAGCGGGCCCCTGCACCCCACGACCGTCAGCCTCGACGCCGGCGACGTGGTCGCCGACGTAGACCCGAGGCTGTTCGGCGGGCTGCTCGAGCACATGGGTCGCTGCGTCTACGAGGGCGTCTACGAACCCACCAGTGCGCACGCCGACGAGCACGGGTGCCGCACCGACGTGCTCGACGCCCTGCGCCAGCTGGACATGACCGCCATCCGCTACCCGGGAGGCAACTTCGTGTCCGGCTACGACTGGCGCGACGGCATCGGGCCGCAGGCCGAACGCCCCGAGCGCCCCGAGCGGGCCTGGCGCAGCATCGAGACCAACCAGTTCGGCACCGACGAGTTCCTGCCCCTCTGCGAGCGCATGGGATGGACGCCGATGATGGCGGTGAACCTCGGGACGGTCACCGCCGCCGACGCCCAGTCGCTCGTCGCCTACGTCAACGAGCCCGCCGGCACGGCCATGGGTGACTGGCGGTCGCGGAACGGGCGGGCCGAGCCCTACGGCGTCGACCTGTGGTGCCTCGGCAACGAGATGGACGGGCCGTGGCAGCTCGGCCACACCAACGCATCCGAGTACACCCGTCGGGCACGTGAGGCGGCAGCGGCCATGCGCGACGTCACCCCCGACATCGAGGTCGTGGCCTGCGGCTCGTCCGACCCGAAGCTGCCCAGCCACCCGGCGTGGTCCATCACCGTGCTCGACGAGTTCGGAGAAGGCCTCGAGTACCTCAGCCTCCACCGCTACGCCCGCAACTTCCGGCGCCAGAGTCGGGAGTTCCTCGGCTTCGGCCGCACCGTCGACGACCAGATCGAGGAGACCGCCCGCCTCTGCGACGAGGCCCGCTCCCGCCACGGCTACGAGCAGCCGACCCGGGTCTCCTTCGACGAGTGGAACGTCTGGTACAAGACCGCCCACGAGACCCTCGGCCGGATGCTGATCCCATCGCGCTTCGGCCGGCGGGCGCCCCACGTGATCGAGGAGGTCTACAACCTCGAGGACGCCCTCGTGGCGGCGGGCTTCCTCAACAGCTTCCTGCGCCACGCCGACGTCGTGCGCGTGGCCAACATCGCCCAGCTGGTCAACGTCATCGCCCCACTGCTCACCAAGGGCGACCGGCTCCTGGTGCAGTCCATCTTCCACACCTTCCGGATGTTCACCACCCGCCGCGACGGCCACGCCTTGCGAGTGGCGCCCACCGGGCCGACCTACGAGACCCGCCGCTTCGGCACCGTCCCCGAGGTCGACCTCAGCGCCGTGCTCGGCCCTGACGCCCTCCACGTGTTCGCGGTGAACCGCAGCCTCGACGCGGTGGCGCCGCTCGAGGTCACGGTCGCCGGCACCACCCTCGCCGGCGTCGGCGACTGCGAGATCCTCACCGGCCCCCACCCCCGGGCCCGCAACACCTGGGACGACCCCCACGTCATCGAGGCGGCGCCCTTCGGCGGCCTCTCCTGCACCGCCACCAGCGCCGACCTGCAGCTCCCACCCCTCTCCCTCGCGGCCGCGACGTTCCCCCTCGCCTCGACCTGATCCGAGCGTTCTGGCGCAGGCGGCCGCTGTCCGAGGGGCGACGCAGCTGGCCTAGACTCACCCCGGTGGTACTCGACCGATCGGGTCGAGACCGATGAGTGCCGACATCGGCGTCGGCCTCGGATGGACAGACGACAGTGGATGATCGATCTCGGCGGTTTCCGGTGAAACCAGCTGCGCGAGCGTCGACCGCACAGAAAGAACGGCCCGCACCGCGGATGGCGCACCGATGGCAGTTGGTGGCCCTCGGCTTCCTCCTGCTGGCCGTGAGCCTCGTGCGGGGTACGGACTCGCCGGCCTCCGCGGTGCGGCGAGGGGCCCCGACCGATGCCACCGTCTCGGCCTCGATCATGGTCGTGGGCGACAGCATCATGCGCTCGGCGGTGGCGCCACTGCAGTCGCGACTCGTGGATCGCCCCAGCGGTCGGGCTGCCACGTTCAACGCCTCGGGAGGGCTGGGCGTCGACGACAGCAGGTATGTGAGCTCGCGGATCGCCATGGGGGTCGTCGCCACCGGCGGCTTCGACGCCATCGTGATCAACCTCGGCGTCAACGACACGCTCGCGGGGTACGTCACACAGGACCCCGCCTTTCACATGGGCCGCATCCTCGACGCGGCCGGCACCACGCCTGTCCTCTGGCTCAACCAGGCGGAGACGCTGCCCAACCACGAGGTGGCTGCGGTCGCCTACAACGCCGCGCTGCGGACCGCGGCCGATCAGTACCCCAACCTGACCATCGTCGATTGGGGCGCCGTGTTGGACCAGCACCACGAGTACCTCGACCCTGACAACCTCCACCTCAACCCTCGTGGCCAGTCCATCTTCGCCCAATTGGCCTCAGACGCCATCGATGCGGAGTTGGGCCCGTGAGCCGACGCGCCCACCGTCATCGATGGATGCGGGTCCCGGCCATCGCTGTCGTTCTTGCGCTCTCCGCCATCGGTGCCACCGCGTGCGAGAGCAGAGTGACGGGGCAGGTGCTCTTCGCCGGCGACTTCACCGCGACGGACTCGTCGCCGTGGGTGAGCGAGTACATCAACACCGGCGCCACCGGCCTGCTGCCCACGGTGAACGCCATCGACGCCGCCGGGGTGCGAGATGCCAGTTACTGGGAGGCTCGCTTCGCAGCGCTCCGAGCCGCCAACGGCGGATACGACGCGGTCGTGCTCAGCCTGGGTAGCAACGACGTGCAGGACGGCGATCTCACCACCGACGTGGCCGACCGGATCGCCGAGATCGCCGACGCTGCCGGCGGTGAGCAGCAGAAGGCCGTGTTCTGGGCCACGTTGAGCGAGGTCAGCCCGGCTCACCATGACGGGGCCGTCGCCTTCAACGAGGCCCTCCGGTCGGTAGCCACCTCTCGTCCCAACCTCCAGGTGTTGGAGTTCGGCGCAGCCATCGGCGCGCACCCCGAGTACCTCGCCGCCGACGGCGTCCATTGGTCGCAGGCGGGACAGAAGGCCTTCGCCACCCTCGTCGCCGACAGCCTGGTGAACGTGCCCCTGGCGGCGTCGTTCACGGTGGCGAAGACCGCAGACGACACGACGGTCACCGCCGGCGACGCCGTCGACTACCGCATCACGGTCACGAACACAGGCTCGGTGACACTGCACCACGTCGTGGTCGCGGACGCCGCCGCCCCTGGTTGCGCGGGCACCCTCCCGGATCTCGCTGCTGGTGAAGCTCACACCGAGGACTGCACCTACACGACCACCTCGGCGGACATCGGAACCCACCAGAACACCGCGACGGTTTCCACCGACGAGGCCAGGCCGGTGGTGTCGAACCGGGTCGATGTCATCGTGCAGGCACCTTCCGGGGTCAGCGGCTCGGTGACCGACGGGACCTCAGGAGTGCCCGTTTCGGGTGCGTGGGTGGCGGTGCTGCGGGCTTCGGACCTGTCGCTGGTGGGGGGTGG